>Ga0187842_1001137_pt1 | contig 12624 bp, 11 predicted proteins | sample SpaLakP09_SKY_41_FD_134514 | JGI IMG/M metagenome (GOLD analysis project Ga0187842, IMG submission 134514) | Oligotrophic lake water microbial communities from Sparkling Lake, Wisconsin, USA - SP09_SKY_41 | ecosystem: Environmental > Aquatic > Freshwater > Lake | place: USA: Sparkling Lake... | reverse complement strand
CAGCATGGCGTTGCCGACCAGGGCCCCGGCGATGGTCAACCCCACCTGCGCCAGGCCCAGGCCAAACACGGCCATGCGCATGGTGCGCAGCTTGGGCAGGTTGAACTCCAGCCCAATGGCGAACATCAGGAACACGACGCCGAACTCGGCCAGGTACTTGATGCCGGCCGAATCCTGCGCGAAGGCCAGCGCATTCGGGCCGATGAGCACGCCAACGGCCAGGTAGCCCAGCATGGGCGGCAGCTTCAGCAAGCGGCACACGACGACCCCGAAGACGGCGGCCACGAGGTAGAGGAGGGCAAGATCCAGCGAGGTCACCCGGCGATGGTATTCGGGCGGCGCAGGGCTTCCCTCGGAAGACTCCTCGAAGTGAAATTCCTCACATGTCCGGCGGGGCCATGCATTGCTTGCATAGGCACATACCCACTTGGCTAGACAAGTTGTTGAGGCGAAGCCGACCTTCGCGCTACCGTTCGCCCCACTCAAAGTTACGGAGCGTTTCATGCCCAACCTGTCCTTCGTCTCGCCCACGCGCAACAGCCCGTGGGGGACGTATCTGTCCCAGATCGACGCCGTCGAACCCTATCTGGGCCACCTGGCCCGCTGGGTCGAGACCCTGCGCCGGCCCAAGCGCGCGCTGATCGTGGACATCCCCATCGAGCTGGACAACGGCAGCATTGCCCACTTCGAGGGCTACCGCGTGCAGCACAGCCTGACGCGCGGCCCCGGCAAGGGCGGCGTGCGCTACCACCCGGACGTGACGCTGGAAGAAGTGATGGCCTTGTCGGCCTGGATGACGATCAAGAACGCTGCGGTGAACCTGCCCTACGGCGGCGCCAAGGGCGGCATCCGCGTCGACCCCAAGGCGCTCAGCCTGAAAGAGCTGGAGAAGATGACACGCCGTTACACCAGTGAGATCGGCATCATCATCGGCCCGCAGCAGGACATCCCGGCGCCGGACGTCAACACCAACGGCCAGATCATGGCCTGGATGATGGACACCTACTCGATGAACACCGGCGCCACGGCGACCGGCGTCGTCACCGGCAAGCCCATCGAGCTGGGTGGCTCGCTGGGTCGCGTGGCCGCCACCGGCCGCGGCGTGTTCGTCGTCGGCCGTGAAGCCATGCGCCGCCTGGGCCAGCCGCTGGAAGGCGCGCGCATCGCGGTGCAGGGCTTCGGCAACGTCGGCTCCATCGCCGCCAAGCTGTTCGCCGCCAATGGCGCCAAGGTCGTCTGCGTGCAGGACCACACCGGCACCATCCTCAACGAGAACGGCTTCGACATGGCCAGCCTGCTGGCGCACGTGGCCACCTACAAGGGCGTGGCCGGCTTTGCGGGCGCCGACAAGATAGCCGACGAGAACTTCTGGGACGTGGCCAGCGACGTGCTGATCCCGGCCGCGCTGGAAGGCCAGATCACCGCCGAGCGCGCCCAGCGCATCAAGACCCGCCTCGTGCTGGAAGGCGCCAACGGCCCGACCACGCCCGACGGCGAGGCCGTGCTGGCCGACCGCGGCATCGTGGTGGTGCCCGACGTCATCGCCAACGCGGGCGGCGTGACGGTCTCCTACTTCGAATGGGTGCAGGACTTCTCGTCCTTCTTCTGGACCGAGGACGAGATCAACGTGCGCCTGGACAAGATCATGATCGGCGCCTTCAAGCACATCTGGGAAACCAGCGAGCTGCACAAGACGACGCTGCGCACCGCCGCCTTCACGGTGGCCTGCACGCGGGTGCTGCAGGCCCGTGAAGAACGCGGTCTGTATCCCTGAAGCCCTTCGCCCAGGACCGCGCTGCGGCTTTCGCCGCAACGCTTCGCCAGGCACATCGCGCCCACTGGGCGCAATGCGTCCGGGCTCAGCCCCCTGGGCGACGGCGATGCTTGCCGGATTGACCGGCAAGCACATCGCCAGACGGGCCGGCTTGGGGCCGCCCGGCGCTCGGCCCAAGGCAATTGCGGCAGCCTGCGGGCTGCCGTTCTTCTTGCCCGCTACCTGAACACGGCGGGGTACTGGCGGCGGTACCAGTCAGCGACCTCGTCGTGCCCGAGCGTCAGGAACTCCTTGAAACGCGGCACGGCGACGAAGCCCAGCACGCAGACCGCCATCAGCAGGCCCCAGGCCGTGTAGACCCACGTCACGCTGTAGCTTGCCAGCGCCATGCCGACGAGGGCCGGGCCGATGGCGCCGGCCACACGCGTGGTCATGGCGCCGGCAGCGAACATGCGGACGCGGTACTCCTGCGGGATGGCCAGCGCGCGATGCGTGGCGCCCACCAGGCTCATCGCGGCGTTGCAAAAGCCCGCTGCCAGGAGGGCGGCCAGCATCAGCCATGGCGACGCCGCCAGCCCGACGACAGCCAGCGCGAGGCCCTCGCAAAAGCCCAGGCCCACCCGCACCCGGTATCGACCGAACCGGTCCACCAGCAGCTGCGAGCCGAACACGCTGCCCAGCAGCACGCCGACCGACAGCGCGCCCAGACACAGACCGAGCCACTGGCCCTGCAGGCCGAGCGCATGCACCTTGACCGGGATCAGCATGCCGACAGCCGGGCCCTGGAAGATCCAGACGGCGAAGTTCACCAGCGTCCAGCCGCGCTCCATCGGCACCTGCCATTTGGCGGCCAGGCCAGCGCGCAGGTCGCTCCACCAGACGCCCAGCCCACCGCGCCGCGGCCTGGCGCTGGCACGCGGGATGCGCGAGGCCACGAGCATCGCGCCTGCCAGCAGCGCGACGCAGCCGCACAGCGCCGCCGTGGTGCCCGCCGACCCCAGCACAACGCCGGCCAGCAGCGGGCCGAGGATGCCGGCGGCAGCATGTGTCGTCTTGCGCATGCGCAGGGCAACGGGCAGTTGCGCCGGCGAGACGAGCTCGGTCAGCACGGCGTCGCGGGCGGGGTCGACGAAGGACGCGGCAACGACCTGCAGCACGCCCAGCGCGGCCACGGCCGCGACGCTGAAGACACCGGTGAAGGACAAGGACGCCAGCGCAGCGGCCACCCCACACAGGCCGGCCAGCCCCCAGGTGATCTGCCTGCCCTTGCAGAGCCGGTCGCCGAAGGGCGACACGGCCGGCGCGATGAAGAAGGCTGCGACGGCCAGCGTCACGGCGAACGCCGCGATCGCCTGCGCACCCCCTTGGCTGGCAAGCCACCAAGGCAGGATGACCGCCAGGCCCAGCTCCGCAAGCAGCACGAGGAAGTCGGTCAGCAGCACGACGCGCAACTCGCGGTTCGCGGCAAGGGCTTCGCGGAGATCGGCGGGGAGGAGGTGTGGCATGCGGGGCGCGCAGCGTAGCAGCGGACCTCAATGAAAAAAGCCGCTGCGGGCGTCGCCCCAGCGGCTTGTCGAGCAGCGTCTTGCCGGCTTACCGGGCCTGAGCGCCTCGGTTGCGACGCCGGCCCGCTGCGACCATCGCGGGCAGGGCAAGGGCCAGCAATGCCAGCGCGCCAGGCTCCGGCAAGGCGCCGGGCGTCGTGCTGGCAATGCCGCTGATGTCGAACACCTTCAGGCTGCTGCCACTGCCGCTGCGCCAGTCGTAATAGAAAAGCTGGCCGTTGCCGTAGGTCAGGCCGGCGTCCAGGCCTTCCAGGCCCAGACCGAAGGTCTCCAGCAGCGCGCCCGTGTCGAGGTCGAAGCGACGGATAGACGCCGAGGCCAGGTAGTCCAGCACCCAGATGGAGTTGTGGCTGGTGTCGATCGCGAAATCGCCAATGCCTGCGCCGGCCAGGGTCAGCGTCTTGGTGATGGTGTCGGGCGCTGCAGTCGACGACACGCGGATCTTGTGCAGCGTGCTGTTGGAGTAGCTCGTGGTCGCCTCGGTGCGGTAGAGCTGACCGGCGCGCACGTCGATGGGGTAGCCGCCGTACGCGGCCGACTCGCTGCCGACAACGGTCGCAGCGCCCGAAGCCTTGCCCAGCTTGTAGAGGTCGCGGCCGCTGGTGTTGGCCGTGTAGTCGCTGAAGTAGTAGTTGCCGGCATCTGCCGCGACGGACACCACATGGTTTGCGGTGTTGTCTGTGCTACTCGCGGTGTACGGAATCGAGCCGATGGTCCGCGTGCCCAGCACGGTGCCTGTCAGGTTGGTGCGCACGATGCTGTTGCCGCTTTGCTGAGCAAAGATCAACTCGTTGGCCGCTTCGTCAAAGCCCATGCCCTGGGGGTGGTAGTTGGACGAGCTGGCCGACAGCGCAGCACCCAAGGTGTACGTGTTGCTGAGCGTCAGAGCGCCGGCGCCCGCAGCCTGAGGCAGGGCAGCCAACATCGCCAGCGCGGCCATCGATCCGAAAAGTCTCTTGAACATGTCGCACCCCTAGAACCAAACTTGAAAGTGGGCGCAGTCTATGGTTGCGCCGCCATCTGCCAAGCCCCCGACACCGGGGGGGCGGGGTGGTGGCGGGTGACGAATGCCTCGATATTCCCCGGGGTCAGGTGGTGCCAGCTGCGGTCAACACGGCGCCTGTGCTGTCCAGCACGCGCAGCGTGACCGGAATGGCGGGTGCCACGCTCTGCGTCACGGTGCAGTAGTCCTCGAAGGTATCCAGCACGCGCTGCAGGTGCCCCAGCTCGGCGGCCGGTCTGCCCAGGTGCAGGTCCACGGCCAGGCCCAGCACGCGGTTGCGGTTGCGCTCGTTGCGGCCGACCATCGCCTTGACCTCGGCGCGCAGTGGTGCCGGGTCGTCCTTGTACTTCTGGCAGGCAAACAGCAGCGACGCGCTCAGGCAGTTGCCCACGGCCGACGCGAGCAGTTGCACCGGGTCGGGGCCTAGGCCGGTGCCCAGCGGTGGCGGCTCATCGGCCAGCAGCAGCGGTTGCCCTGGTGCGTAGTGGTGCTCGAACTGGTAGCCCTGACGCTGGGTCAGGGTGACGCTGGGGTTGTCCATGGAGCCTCCTTGGGTTGAGGCCCATTCTCAGCGCAGGTCGTCTGTCTCGAAGTAGATCTCGGTCAGGCCCCGGGCCTTGAGGGCACGCTGGACCGCAGCGTCAGGCCGGGCCAGGCCGTGCAGCGGGACGTCGACCTCGCCGCGCAGCGCGGGCGTGTCCAGGCGCACGATGTGGTCGAAGTCCGGCCGGCGATCAATGGTCTTGAAGGCGAACCACTCGTCGCCCTTGCCGATGAGCCGGTAGCGCCCCGTCGCGGCATCTCGCGGCGCGGGCTTCAGGCGCCGGAACAGCAACACCTCGTCGACGACGACGCGCTGCTCACCCGCCTGCGGCTTGCCGCCGCGCTCGAAATGGCCCTCGAAGAAGCGCGCCTTGAACTCGCGCAGCGGCTGGGCGTGGCCGGGCGACAGGCGCAGCAGGTCGAAAGTCTCGGGGTCTAAGGTCCACAGCCGGGGCTGACGAGCCAATGTCTCGCGCAGCGCCTGCTCAGCCGGCGCGTCGGCCAGGTGGAAGCGCAGCAGGATCTGGCTGTCATGCGGCGCGTGGAACATGGGCAGATGCGAGGCATAAAGTCCTTCACGGCCACCGAAGACGGCCATGCCATGGCCGCCGACCGCTGTTTCAGCAGCGCGGGCGCCAGCGGACAGCGCAACGCAGGCGAGAAGAAGGTGGCGGCGCGATTTCATGTCGGCATTCTGTAACGCCGATGCCCCCAACGCCGCGCCGGGGTTGCCCCTGTCATCGCCCGCAGCCCGCCGTGCGTTGGCGGTTACCCAAGAGGCACCCACGGCCCGGCACCACCGACGACGGAATAATCCCCCCATGCGAAGTTCTCGTTTTGTCCCGATCCTGCCGTTACTGCTCGGCGCGCTGCTGACGGGCTGCGGCAGCATGAGCTCCTCGTCTGACAAAGCCGGCAAGGTGTATCTGCGCGAGAGTTTTGCTGCCGAAGAGACCTTTTCGCGGCTGTTCGACGCCAATGTCGAGTCCACCTGCGAGGCCGCCCGCCGCGCGCTGCTGAGCCAGGGCTATGTGATCAGCAAGGCAGAGACCGGCGTGGTGCGCGGCGCCAAGCACTTCCAGCCCGGCGGCGAGGCGCATGTGGAGATCGCCTTCAACGTTGTCTGCGTCGGGGACGGCCCCAAGCAGCAGATCGCCACCGCCTATGTCAGCGCCGTGCAGGATCGTTACGCGCTGAAGAAGAGCAACCAGGCGGCCAGCCTGGGCGTGAGCGCCCTGGGCTCGATCTCGGTGCCGATGTCCTCAAGCGACGATTCCCTCGTCAAGGTCGCGTCCGAGACGATTCCCGCCGGGGAGTTCTATGACCGCTTCTTCACACTGATGCAGCGCATGTTGCGCGAGAACACAAGCGACCGCTGAGCGCGCGCCGATTTCGGCACGCTGACGCCACTGATCGTCGATTGCAGCCCGGCCACGAGCGGCCAGGCGTGCTTCTGCTGCAACACCAGGAACCGGGCAAAAACGCACGCGCTGTAGGGAAAGACATTTCCGCCCCATTGCGGGAATATCTGATTCCAAGAACACTCCGCCGCTCACAGTTGCCGGCCCTGACAGTGCTGCCCTCTCAGGGCCAGCGGGCCGGCACCGCTGAAATCGTTTGGCACTGACGACGTGCCTTGTCCGACCCCAGCCCCGATCACCCGATGTCGACCCTGTCTGCCCACTCTCGGCCCAGTGGCTCAAAGCCCTCCCGCACCCCGTTGTGGGCGCGTTTCGGCGTGAGCCTGTTCCGAAACATGCGCTTCCCGACCAAGGCGGCGGTGATTCTGTTGTTCCTGCTGGCGCCCATCGTCGTGACATTCTGGACGTTGGTGTCGGACCGACTCGCGGTAGTGGCTGCCACGCGGCTGGAGCGCCTCGGGCTGAGCGGCATCCAGCTGACGGTGCCAGCGATGGAGGCGACGCAGTTGCTGCGCCGTGCCCTCGTGGACCAGGCCAACGGCGTGGACCGCCCCGACGTCGCCGAGTTGCGCAGCCGCTTCAAGGCCACCATGGACAAGCTGGCCCAGGAGGGCAAGCCCCTGCTGGACAGCCTGCCCAACCCCGGGACCGAGCATTGGGACGCGCTGACGGCGGCCCGCAAGGCAGCCGACGCGCAGGCCGGCGGGCTCAGCGCCGCCGAGGTGCGCAAGCCCTACGTCGAGATCAGCCAGCAGTTGGGCAACCTGGTGCAGCACCTGGTCGATGAAAGCGGCCTGGCGCTGGACCCGGAAGGCGATTCCTACTACCTGATGCTGGTCGGCACGGTCGATCTGCCGGACCTGCTCGAGACCTTTGGCCTCACGCGCGGCGCGCTGGCCAACCTGGCTGCTTCCGAGACGCCGGACGGCATGCTCAAGGCCAAAGCGGCCGCCAGTCTGGCGGTCGACAAGAAGTCGCTGGCGCAAATCGACGCCCACCTGCGCCGCGTGGCCGAATTCAACCCCGAGCTGCCTGTGGCCCAGCACAGCAAAGCGCTGCAACCGGTCAGGACCTTCATCCAGCAGATGGAGCCTCGCGTTTCGCGCCAGAACGCCGAGCTGCCGCCTGCGGCCGACATCGTCACCGAAAGCACGGCAGCCTTGAAGCAGCTGAACGAGTTGCAGAGCGCCGTCGCGACCGAGCTCGACGGGCTGCTGCAGGCCCGCGAATCGCGCCTTCACAACCGCATCTTCGCCGTCGGCACCTTGGTCACGCTGCTGGTACTGGGTGGCCTGTACTTCTTCTACTGCTTCTACCTGTCCATGCGGTCCGGCATGCGCACGCTGACCGAGCGCATGAACGCGATGGCCGCCGGCGACCTCACCAACCCGATGGACGCCAAAGGCAAGGACGAAACCGCAGACCTGCTGCGCTCGCTGGGCGAGATGCAGACCTCGCTGCGCGGCACCGTGAGAGACGTGCGACAGGCGGCGGACGCCATCAGCCTGTCGTCCCAGGAAGTCGCTGCCGGCAGCATGGACCTGTCCCAACGCACCGAGCAGGCCGCGGCCAACCTGGAGGAGACCGCCTCCGCGATGGAAGAGATCAGCGCGACCGTGTCCAGCACGACCGACGGCGCCAGCCAGGCCGCGGATGCGGCCGCCGGCAACGTGAAGCTGGCCAACCGCAGCGGCGTGGTGATCGAGCGGGTGGTGGGCACCATGTCCGGCATCGAGACGTCCAGCCGGCGCATCGGCGAGATCATCGGCGTCATCGACAGCATTGCTTTCCAGACCAACATCCTGGCCCTGAATGCCGCCGTTGAAGCGGCCCGCGCCGGCGAGCAGGGTCGCGGCTTTGCCGTGGTGGCCAGCGAGGTGCGCGCGCTGGCGCAGCGCAGCGCCGAGGCGGCCCGCGAGATCAAGCAGCTGATCCAGGAAAGCGGCGAACGCGTGGACAGCGGCCAGAAGATCGTCGCCGAGGCTGGCGCCACGATCCGCGCCGTCGTCGACAGCACCCGCCAGGTGGGCGATCTGCTCAGCGGCATCGCCAACGGCGCGCGCGAGCAGGCACAGGGCATTGCCCAGATCGGTGGCGCCATCAACGAGCTCGACCAGATGACCCAGCAGAACGCCGCCCTCGTGGAGCAGACAGCCGCCGCGTCAAGCGCCATGCGCCAGCATGCCGAGCAGCTGGCGCAGGCCGTCAGCGCATTCCGCCTGCCCTGAGCCGACACAGACGATGCTCGGCGGCCGCGGCGCGTGCTGGCTGGGCCGGCTGCGGCTGAGCGCCAGCCTGTACGACGTCCCGGACGAGCAGGCGGCCGCATTCAGGGCGCAACAAAAGCAGGCCGTGCTGCGGCTGACGCCGCTGGCGATGTCCATCCAGGTGGTGTGCGCGGCGGTCGTGCCACTGGCCTTGTGGGGCCAGCTGCGGCACGAGGCGCTGATGCTGTGGGCCTGCGCGATTGCCGCGCTGGCGGCGCTGAGTTTTCGCGCCTGGTGGAAATCGCGCTCGGCCCCGCCGCGCCAGACGGCGTCGGCCCGCTCGTTGCGGCGTGTGGTGCTGCATGCGCTGCTGCTGGGCCTGCTGTGGGCGTTGCTGCCCTTGATGAGCCACGACCTCGCCGACCCGGACGCCCGCTACCTGGTGGGCGTGCTCGTCTCGGGCATGGTGTGCGCGGGCGGCTTCGCGCTCGCGGCGGTACCCGTGGCGGGCACGCTGTTCGTGGCCCTCGTCGGCACGGGCGCTGCGGCGGCACTGGCGCTGCGTGGCGGCCCGCTGGCGTGGGTCTTCGCCGCGCAGCTGGCCGGCTACGCGGCCATCGTGATCTACACCGTCTGGGCGTCGGCCCGCATGATGGCCGCGCGCATGGTGGCCGAGGCGAAGGCATCCCACCAAAGCGACGTGATCTCGCTGCTGCTGCGGGACTTCGAGAACCACACCACCGACCTGCTCTGGGAACTGGACAGCGACTACCGCTTCGTCCACGTCTCGCCCCGGCTGGCCATGGTGTTGGGCCTGAGCGAGGCGCAGCTGCGCAGCGAGCCCGCCTTGCCGCTGCTGGACCGGCTCGTGCCGCAAGATGACGAAGAGGCCATGGCACGCTGGGCGGAGCTGAAGGACCTGCTGCCGCAGCGCGAGTCGTTTCGCGACCAGACACTGATCACGCGCACGAAGGCCGGCAGCCGATGGTGGTCGCTGAGCGCCCGCCGGCTGGTGGACCACGACGGCCAGCCCAAGGGATGGCGCGGCGTGGCCAGCGACATCACGGAGCGCCAGAAGGCCATGCAACGCCTGAACTGGCTGGCCCACAACGACGCGCTGACCGGGCTGATGAACCGCACGCAGCTGCGCTCGCTGCTGGAGGGCCTGCTCACCGGCGACCCATCCACCACCCAGCCGCTCGCGCTCATCCTGCTGGACCTGGACGGCTTCAAGCATGTCAACGACAGCAAGGGCCACGCCACCGGCGACCAGCTGCTGCAGTTGTTCGGCCAACGGCTGCTGGCCACAGCGCGCCGCAGCGACGCGGTGGCCCGCCTGGGCGGCGACGAGTTCGCCATCGTCGTGCAGGGTGCCCCGGAGGCCGCCGCCCTGGCGCATTTGATGGAGCGGTTGCTCAACAGCCTGGCGGAGCCCTGCCGGGTCGACGGGCAGTTGTTCGTGCTGCGCGCCAGCCTGGGGGTGGCACAGGCGCCCGCCGATGGCTGCGACGCCGACACGCTGATGAACCATGCAGACATCGCCATGTACGCGGCCAAGCACGCCGGCGGGCAGCAGTACTGCTTCTTCAACCCCGCGCTGGCCGAGTCCGGCCGGCGCCGGGTGGCGATGACCCAGGCGCTGCGCGGCGCGCTGGGGCGCCACGAGTTCCGCCTGGTCTACCAGCCGCAGGTGAGCACGCAGGACTGGCGCATCAGCGGCTTCGAGGCGCTGATCCGCTGGCGCAGCCCCGAGTACGGCGAGGTCAGCCCGGTGGACTTCGTGCCGCTGGCGGAGGCGGCTGGCCTGATGCCCGGCATCGGCGACTGGGTGCTGGCGCAGGCCTGCGCGCAGGCGGCCGAATGGCCCGGTGCGCCGCAGGTCTCCATCAACGTGTCGGCCACGCAGCTGGACCGGCCCGACTTCGTCGCGCGCGTCGCGGAGATTGCAGCGCCGCTCGTGCCGGGGCAGGTGGAGCTCGAGATCACGGAGTCGACGCTGATCAACGACGCCGACGCCGCGGTGGCCATCCTGCGCTCGCTGCGCGACCGCGGGCTGCGCGTCGCGCTGGACGACTTCGGCACCGGCTACTCGGCGCTGGGTATCTGCGGCGCTTCCCGTTCGACACGCTCAAGATCGACCGCAGCTTCGTCAAGGACCTGACCCGCGACGGCGAAGCGCAGGTGCTGGTGGACGCCATCCTTGCGATGGCGCGGGCGCTGGGCATGTCGGCCGTGGCGGAGGGCGTGGAAAGCCAGGCCGAAGCCGACCTGCTGCGCGCCAAGGGCTGCGAGACGCTGCAGGGATTCCTGTTCAGCCGGCCGCTCGAAGCCGACGAGGTCGCAGCGTTCCTGGCCGGCTGGCGCAGCGGCGCCTAGCGCTGCGGCAAAGGCATGCGGTAGATTCGCCCGTCCCCCCGCTCACGCCACCATGAACCGACTCCAGTCCGAGCTGCAGCGCCTGTACCTGCTGGCGCCAGCCGACGCGGCCCTGGCCGCCGGCGACGCGCCGCAGACGCGCACCATGGTGCTGGAGCTGGCGCGCCCCGCCGACTGGGAGGCGCTGTCCCGCGTCTGGCGCGGCGTGCAGGCGGACCTGGAACTGCCGGCGCCGGGCATCGCCGTGTCGGGCACAGACGGGCTGCAGCTGTGGTTCTCTCTGCAGGACGCGGTGAGCACGGCCCGCGCAGCAGCCTTCCTCGCGCACCTTCGGTCTCGCTATCTGCCCGGGGTCGCACCGGCACGCCTGCGGGCCATGCCGTCGGCCACCGAGCCGGCGTGGCAAGCGCCCCCTGTGCCGGCGCCGCAGGCGGCCACGGAGAACTGGTCGGCCTTCGTCGCGCCGGACCTCGCCCCGGTGTTCGCCGACACGCCCTGGCTGGACATCGAACCCGGCGCCGAAGGCCAGGCGGATGTGCTGGCCAGGCTCAAGTGCATCAAGCCGGCCGAACTGGCGCAGGCCATGCAGCGTCTGCAGCCGCCTGATGCGCCGCCGCCTGAGGTCACGGCGCCGAGCGCCCAGCGCAGCGAGGGTGCGGATGTGGACCCACGGCGCTTTCTTCAGCAGGTGCTGAACGACGAGACGGTGGCCCTGGCCTTGCGCATCACAGCGGCTGCGGCGCTGTTGCGTTGAGCCAGCGGTCCACGCAGGAGCTGTCCTTGCTGCAGGCCCTGGGTCTTCAATCCCGCACCGGCCGACGCTGGCTGACCTTCGCCTTCGCCATGCTCGCGTTGAGTGGGTTTGCGGCCCTGGCGAGCGAGATGCGCGAGTCGGAAACGACCCATTGGGACACCGCTGCGCTGCATCTGGCTCAGCAGTGGCGTGCCAGTCACCCGCTGGTGGAAGCCGTGATGCGTGAGCTGAGCAGCCTGGGCAGCACGCCGGTGATGACGCTGTTCACGGTGCTCGCCGCCGGCTACCTGTGCATGGCGGGACGGCCCGCGCGGGCGGTGGCGATGAGCCTGGCCATGGTCACCGGTGCGCTGGCCGTCACGGCGCTGAAGATGGGCTTCGGCCGCGCCCGGCCCGACCCGGCCTTTGCCGCGCTGGTGCAGGAGGGCCTGAGCTTCCCCAGCGGCCACGCCAGCATGTCCGCCGTGTTCTACCTGACCGTGGGCGTGCTGCTGGCACAGCGGCAGGAGGGGCTGCGGGTACGGGCCTTCCTGATCGGCATCGCGGCCCTGATGACCGGCTTGATCGGCGTGACCCGCGTGATGCTGGGCGTGCACTGGGCCAGCGACGTGCTCGCCGGCTGGGCCTTCGGCGCGGGCTGGGCGGCGCTGTGGTTCTGGATCGCATCACACCTGCGGGATGCGCGGATGAACCGCGCAGCCTCCTAGCCGGCAACCGGTACCAGCGTGTGCGCATCGCGTGCCAGCAGCCAGCGACCGTCCGCTTGCTTGCGGTAGACGGTGATCCGGTGGCCCGCCAGCGCGACGGTGTCGCCACCCGCGCGAGGAACCAGGGACAGTGTGTCGCGGCAGCGCGTGTAGGCGAGGTCGCCGACCACCACCACCTCTTGCAGCTCGCTGTCGCAACGCAGTTCGAATTGCGCGTGGCCACCCAGCAGGGCGGCCTGAAAGCCTTCGCGGCCGATCGGGGGGCCGCCCGGGT
>Ga0187842_1001135_pt1 | contig 12638 bp, 7 predicted proteins | sample SpaLakP09_SKY_41_FD_134514 | JGI IMG/M metagenome (GOLD analysis project Ga0187842, IMG submission 134514) | Oligotrophic lake water microbial communities from Sparkling Lake, Wisconsin, USA - SP09_SKY_41 | ecosystem: Environmental > Aquatic > Freshwater > Lake | place: USA: Sparkling Lake... | reverse complement strand
GCTCCATTAATTTTTACTTAATGGCCTAGCCGCGCGTGCGCTGCAAGGCGTATGCTGCACGTTCCTAGAATTTGCGAGAGCATCCATGAACTGCAGCCGCCTGAAATCCTGCGCTGCCGCCAGCCTGCTGCTGTGCGGCCTGTCCACCTATGCCACCGGCTCCGCCTGGGCTGCCAGCGCCTTGCCGCAAGGCGTGGTAGCCGGACCATCGACCGACGGCATCAGCGAATACCGCCTGCCCAACGGCCTCAAAGTCCTGCTGTTCCCCGATGCTGCCAAGCCTACCGTCACTGTCAACGTCACCTATCTGGTCGGCTCGCGCCATGAAAACTATGGCGAAACAGGCATGGCCCATTTGCTCGAACACATGCTGTTTAAAGGCACACCGAAAAATCCGGCCATCGTGCAGGAGTTTTCACAGCGCGGCATGGAATTCAACGGCACCACCTCGCTCGACCGCACCAATTACTATGAAGTGTTCCAGGCCAGTGAAGCCAATCTGAAATGGGCGTTGTCCATGGAAGCCGACCGCATGGTGCACTCCAAGGTGGCGCGCAAGGATCTGGATTCCGAAATGACGGTGGTGCGCAATGAATACGAAAGCGGCGAGAACAATCCGTTTGATGTGCTGCTCAAGCGCATGCAGAGCGTGGCCTACGACTGGCACAGCTATGGCCGTTCGACCATAGGCAACCGCAGCGATATCGAAAACGTGCGCATCGAGAATTTGCAGGCCTTCTACCGCACTTACTACCAGCCCGATAACGCTGTGCTGCTGGTGGCCGGCAAATTCGATCCGGCCAGTACGCTGGCGTGGATCAGCAAGACCTTTGGCGTGATCCCCAAACCCAAGCGCAGCCTGCCGCCATTCTGGACGGTGGAGCCGGTGCAGGACGGCGAGCGTAGTGTGGTGGTACGGCGCAAAGGCGATATGCAGCTGGTAGTGGTGGGTTACAAGATTCCGTCCGCACTGCAGGACGATAGCGACGCGCTCAGCTTCATGTCCGAGATACTGGGCGATACGCCGAATGGCCGCCTGCATAAGGCGCTGGTGGAATCGGGCAAGGCAGCGCAGGTGTTCAGCTACGGCCAGACCGGCTATGCGCCGGGCCTGCAGCTGATGGGCGCCGTGGTGAAAGCGGGCGAGCCGCTGGAACCGGTGCGCGATGCGCTGATCGCTACTGTGGAGAGCTTTGCCGCCACGCCGCCAACGGAAGAGGAAATGGTACGGGCGCGGCGCAGCTTCGCCAACGGCATCGAGAAGGCGCTCAATGATCCGCAGCGCGTCGGCGTCAGCCTGTCGGAAGAAATCGCACTGGGCGACTGGCGTTTGCTGTTCCAGGGGCGCGACAAGCTGCCGAGCTTTACCTCGCAGCAGGTGGCCGCAGCAGCAGGACGCTATCTGAAGCGCGATAACCGTGTGGTGGGAACCTTTGTGCCGGAAGATGCGCCGCAGCGCGCCGAGATACCGCCAGCCCCGCCGGTAGAGCAGGTAATGAAAGACTTCAAGGGACAGAACAGCGCGCTGACAGCGGAAGTGTTCAATCCCGATCAGGACAATGTTGACGCGCGTACCGAGCGTCTCGAAATCGGCGGCCTGAAAGTGGCACTGCTGCCGAAGAGGAACCGTGGCGCCGCCGTATCGGTGAATTTGCAGCTGCACTGGGGCGACGAGAAAAACCTGTTTGGCCAATCCATCGTCGCCAGCTTTGCCAATGACATGCTGATGCGCGGCACCAGCAAATACACGCGCCAGCAGCTGGCCGACGCCTTCTCGGAACTGAAAATCAGCGGTGGCCTGTATCAGTTCGATACCACCGGCCCGCATCTGGCGGCGGCGCTGGAACTGGTGGCGCATGTGCTGAAGGACGCCAGCTTCCCACAGGCCGAGTTCGAGCAGTTGCGCCAGCAATGGCTGGTTGCCATCGAAGCATCGCGCAACGAAGCACAGACGCTGGCGCGCAATGCGCTGGACCAGTATCTGAACCAGTATCCGAAAGGCGATCCGCGTGCCACCATGAGCACCGACGAGCTGCTGGCGGCCGTCAAGTCGCTCACGCTGGAGCAGGTGGTGGCGTTCCACCAGCAGTTCTATGGCGCCAGCCACGGCGAGCTGGCGATCGTGGGTGACTTTGACGCGGCGGCAATCAAGCCCGTGATTGAATCACAGTTTGCGCACTGGGATAGCAAGGCCGACTATGCGCCGCTAGTGCGCAGCAACGCCGACAAAGCGCCGCTACACAGCTTTATCGATACGCCGGACAAGGAAAACGCCGTGTACATGGCGCGCCTGCCGCTGGCGCTGAATATCGACGACGAGGACATGCCGCTGCTGGAACTGGCCAACTACATCTTCGGCGACGGCGGCCTGAAGTCGCGCCTGATGGACCGTATCCGCCAGAAGGATGGCCTGTCGTATGGCGGCGGCAGCAATGTGCAGGCGGGCGAGCTGGATAAGGCCGGCAGCTTCTCGATCGCCGCCATCGCCGCGCCGCAAAACCTGAAAAAACTCTCCGCGGCGATACAGCAGGAACTGGAGCGCGCCGTCAAAGACGGCTTCACAGCGCAGGAACTGGCGCGCGCCAAATCCGGCCTGTTGCAGCAGCGTGCACAGAACCGCGCGCAGGACGGCATACTGGCGGCTGGCTGGACCAACAATCTGTTCCTCAAGCGCAGCTACAGCTGGAGTAAAGCCTACGAAGCCAAACTGCGCGCGGCCACGCTGGCGCAAGTCAATGCAGCGTTCCGCAAGGCCATCGATCCGGCCCGCCTGTCGGTGGTAACGGCGGGCGATGCCAGCAAAAAGTAAGGGAGTCAGGTGGCGTTAAGTTCGGCGACGAAGTCGTACAGGTCGCCGCGAAAATAGGAGCGGCAGAATTCGATGGCGCGGCCATCGCGCAGAAAGCCTAGCCGTTCCACCGCCAGTCCTGCTTCGCCAGCTTTGGTCTGCAGCAGGCCGGCCTGCTCGCCCGTCAGCAGCAGGGCGCTCAGGCGCTGCAGCGCGCGTACCGGGCGGTTGCCCGCCTGTTCCAGCGCGGCGTAAAGCGAGTCCTGCACGGTGTTTAGCGCAGGCAGGCTGCTGCCCACCAGCGTGGCGTATTCGAGGCAGACCGGCACGTCGTCGGCATAGCGGATGCGGTGAAAGCGGTATACCAGCGTGCCGGGGCTGAGCCGCAGCCGCAGCGCTTCTTCCGGTGCGACGATACCTTCGCTGCGCTTGAGCCACACGCTGTGCGGCTGGCGTCCACGTGCCCGCATATCCTCCGAGAACGAGCTGAGCTTGGCAAAGTTCTTTTCTATCCGCGTGTTGACGAAGTTGCCCGAGCCGGGGCGGCGTACCAGCAGGCCTTCTTCCACCAGGCCACCGATGGCTTTGCGCACCGTGATGCGCGACAGCCCCAGTTCGCTGGCCAGCTGGCGCTCGGCCGGCAGGGCGCCATCCTTACCAAACAGTTTGCTGTCTATGGCGCTGCGCAAGGCGCGCTGCAACTGCAGATACAGGGGTTGACCGCTGTTTTCGCCCAACTTCTGCATGATCTGTGCTAGCGCATTCATACCCAGTGGTCTCCGTTTGGTTTGTTGAAAAATAATACCAAAAAAGACCAGTGCTGCGGTATTGCACTGGTCTTATCCAGTTATACCAGTATTACGCCCCTTCTCTGTGTGAGAAAGCAACAAAGTGGTATGTATTGTTCCTGCAACATGAAGAAAAATATCGAAAACTGGTAGTGTTCTGGTATTGGTCTGGAGTATATTGGCGTTAAATTGGTTTTGTAAGTGGTTGCAAAGAAGGGATCTGCAGGAAGTTGCGGCGGCAACCAACTGCTTTTGAGATCTACGTTTAACCTGGACTGGCTAAAAAGAAGCCACCAATCAAAGGGGGAGTATATGAAAGGTAATTTCACCGCAGAACAGCGCATGAAGCCGATCGCAGCAGCCGTGGCCATGCTGGCCATGAGTGTCGCCATGTCGGCCCAAGCTCAGCAAGCTAAAGAAGAACCGACCACCGTTATCGTGACCGGTATCCGCGCTTCGCTGCAGCAGTCGCTGAACCAGAAAAAAAATGCGGACTCGCTGGTGGAAGTCATCACCGCGGAAGATATTGGCAAAATGCCGGACAAGAACGTGGCGGACTCGCTGTCGCGCGTTGCCGGCGTAACCACCACCAGCGCCGGTTCGGCGGAAGGTTCGTTCGGCGAGAACGAGCACGTACAGCTGCGCGGCCTGTCCTCGCAATTCACCCTGACCACTTTGAACGGCCACACCGTTTCGAGCGGCGACTGGTACGGCCCTAACATCGCTGCCGGTGGCCGTAGCGTTTCCTACACCCTGCTGCCATCGGATCTGGTGGGCCGCATCGTGGTGCACAAATCGTCGCAAGCTGACCTGATCGAAGGCGGCGCTGCCGGTACCGTAGATATCCAGACCCGCAAACCGCTGGAATTCAAGGAGCGCCTGACCACTTCCGCCTCGGTGGAAGCAGCCTATTCGACCGCAGCCAAATCGACCGACCCTGCCATCACTGCACTGGTTAACTGGAAAAACGAAGACAATACCTTCGGTGTGCTGGCTCAGGTATTCTCGCAAACCCGCAAACTGCAGCGCGCCGGTTCGGAAGGCGTGTGGTGGGACAAGGCCGGTGCCAACTACCCTGACCCAGCGCTGGCTGGTAAAAACGTTTCCCTGCTGAGCGGCGCGGTGCTGTTCGAGCAGGAGCGCAAGCGTAACGGCGGCTATCTGGAAGCACAGTGGAAACCACAAAGCAACCTGACGCTGGATCTGTCGGGCTTCCTGTCGACCGTCGACGCGAAGAACTACAACACCAACTTCATGGCCGACACCATTAATGCCTTCAACGGTCCGGGCTGGAACGGCAATGCAGTCAAACCGACCGGTGCCTACACCGTTTCGGGCAATACTCTGACCTCGGTATTCTTCGACAAGAACGCATTCGGCGCGAACTCGAACGGCGCATGGTCGGTGGTGGAAGACGTGGCTGCCCGTCCAGATGCAAAAACCGATTCGAAATTCCTGAACTTCGACGCTAAGTGGAAGGTCAACGATGACCTGACTCTGACCAGCAAACTGGGTCACACCAGCGGCACCGGCAAAACCAAGGACGTCGGCTTCGAAGTGCTGAGCGGCTGGAATCAGGGTGCCGGCTACTCGCTGACCAGCGACGGCATCTTCGTGCTGAACGTGCCGGGCGGCGACAAGTTCGTGCGCAACGGCGGCGGCATCGGCGGCTGGGGTAGCTATAGCGAGTCGACCGACAAGGAGTCGTATGGCCAGGTAGATGCAGATCTGAAACTGGCATCCGATGTTGTGCCATCGTTGAAATTCGGTGTACGCCTCGCCAAGCATGAACGCGAGTTGACCAAGATGGGTATGGTATTGGGCGCCGGCGCTGGCGACGACAAGCAGATCCCAGACAGCGCCATCGGCAACTACTCTTCCAACTGGTATGGCAACCTGCCGGTGAATCCGACCCCGGGCTTTAACCCGTTCAAGATCAGCAATGACTATGTAGCATCGTGGGTTGCCCAGTATGCCACTTTCAATACTCACGCTACCCAGCAGGAGTTTGACATCAAGGAAGACACCAGTGCCGGTTACGCTATGGCTAACCTGCAGCCTGCCGAAAATGTCAGCGGTAATGTCGGTGTACGTCTGGTACGCACCAAGATGGATATCCACGCTTACCTGCCAGGTGGCAAGCCAGAGTACGAGCAGACCTTTAACGACGTACTGCCTAGCCTGAACCTGCGTGCTGATCTGAATAAAGACCTGATCGCTCGCTTCGCCCTGAACCGCGGCATGTCGCGCCCTGACTTCGGTCAACTGGCCGGCAATGACCTGCGCGACCTGCAGCACAACGGCGTAGGCTCCAATCCTTACCTTGCTCCGATCCGCAGTAACAACGTGGATCTGAGCCTGGAATGGTACTTCGCACCTAAAGCGCTGCTGTCGGCTGGGATCTTCAGCAGTCAGCTGAAAGGTGTGATCGCCTACGGCCACAGCATTCTGCCGTACGCCGACGCTTCCAACCAGGGCGCGATCGCCAACTACGACATCTCGGCTCCGGTCAATACCAACGGCAAGCTCAATGGCATGAACGTGGCTTACGAGCAGAACGTCTGGGGCGGCATTGGCGTATCGGGTAACTACACCTACTCCGACGGCAAACAGACCGACAAACTGGCAACCGGCACCTGCAACGGTCAAGCTGGCGAAGACTGCACCCTGTACGGCACCTCGAAGAACTCCTACAACGTAGGCGCCTTCTACGAAGATGACCGCTTCAGCGCACGTATCGCCTACAGCCACCGTTCGGTGTACAAGCTGGGTAACCGCGGCGGTGCTGACTACTTCCAGAGCGCTAACGGTTCGCTGAACATCGCTCTGAACTACACCCTGAACAAGAACGTGATGTTCACCGTGGAAGCTCAGAACCTGAACGATCCGCTGATGACCGTGTACAAGACCGACACCACCCAGATCGCTGGCGTGTACAAAAACGGCAAGACCGTGTACGGTGGTCTGCGCGTCAAGTTCTAATGGCATGACTGATCCGGCCAGCATTGATTGACAAGGCTGGCCGTGATTGAGCGAGGCTGTCCGGCACTGGTGCCGGCAGCCTTTTTTCTTTGTATGACAGGATAAAAAATGCGTCGAATTTCTTGGCCTGTGCTGGCCGCCGCCGTGCTGTTCACCAGCGCTGCCTGCAGTGCTGCCGACAGCAAGACCGTTGCGGCCAGTACGCCGCCGGTGGTATATAGCGCCTACAAACATCTGGCACAGTGGCAGGACCATGCGGCGCCGGTAATCACGGTGGCACCGGACGGCGTGCGCCAGCCGTATCTGGTTGAGGACGCGCGCCGTTTTGGCCGTGCGGCCTTGAGCTGGGCGTTTGCCAGCGGCGAGTGCGGCGAGGAAGTATGGGGCGAGGTCAGTGGTGCGCAGATCGCAGCGGCCAACGTGGCGGCTTTTGCGCAAGCCGGCATCGGCTATGTGATCTCGACGGGTGGGCAGGGGCATATGTTTACCTGCGCCAGCGATGAGGGCATGGAGCGCTTTGTCAGTCGCTATGATACCCCCGCCTTGCTGGGGATAGATTTCGATATCGAAGAAGGCCAGACGCCAGACCAGATCGATGCGCTGGTCGGACGTGCCAAGGTGGCGCAGCAGCGCCGCCCCGGCCTGCGCTACAGCTTTACCGTGGCAACTCATGCGGCCGCCGATGGCAGCCTGCACAGCCTGAATACGCTGGGCGAAACCGTGCTCCAATCGGTACGCCAGCATGGATTGCGCAATTACACCTTTAACTTGATGGTGATGGATTATGGCCCAGCATCACGCAAGGTCTGCGTGGTGCGCAAGGGCCGCTGCGACATGGGGCGTTCGGCGCTGCAGGCAGCTCACAACGTCCACCGCAAGTACGGCATCCCGTACAGCCAGATCGAACTGACGCCCATGCTGGGCGTGAACGATGTGGTGGAAAACGTCTTTACCGTGGCGGATATGCAGATGCTGGCGCGCGCAGTGGCGCAGCAGAAGTTGGCCGGGCTGCACTACTGGTCGCTGGACCGCGACACGCCATGCCGCCAGCCAGTAAAAGGCGCAGATGCGCAATGCAGCGGCATGGCGGGCGTGCCGGCTGTTGCCTACCTGCGCGCCATGGGTAAGCCACATAGCGGGGCAGAGCAATGAAACGCTTGCTGGCACTGGACGTATTGCGTGGCCTGACTGTCGCGCTGATGATAGTGGTGAATACACCGGGCGACTGGAGCAGCGTATTCGCCCCGCTGCTGCACGCGCAGTGGCACGGCTTTACGCCGACCGACTGGGTGTTCCCTACTTTTCTGTTCGTGGTGGGAAATGCGCTGAGCTTCGCCGTACCACGCTACGCCGCGCAGGGCCATGGTGCAGTGCTGCGCAAGGCGTTCAAGCGCAATACCATCATCTTCCTGCTGGGTTTTGGACTGTTCTGGTTCCCGTTCGTGACGCAGGATGCCAGCGGTAGCTGGGGCCTGATTCCGCTGGCCGGCACACGCATACCCGGCGTGCTGCAGCGGATTGCGCTTTGTTCGCTGTTGGCCACGCTGATTCTGAATTTCTGGGGCACGCGTGGCGCTGTGCTGTACTGCGTGCTGGCACTGCTGGGCTACTGGGGCGTATTGCTGGCATTTGGCGATCTGACGCTGGCGGGCAATGCGCCTGCCAAATTCGATCTGTGGCTGCTCGGCGCTGCGCACCTGTATCACGGCGAAGGCGTGGCGTTTGATCCGGAAGGCCTGCTTGGTACGCTGCCTGCAACGGTGAATGTCATTGCCGGCTATTTTACTGGCCGCATGCTGCTGCAACAGGGCACCGGCAAGGCGACTCTGCGCCGCATGGTGCAGGCCGGTGTGCTGCTGGTGCTGCTGGCACTGTGCTGGCAGCTGTTACTGCCGCTGAATAAAAAGCTGTGGACCAGTTCCTATGCGGTGCTGACCATAGGTCTGGATCTGCTAATACTGGCGCTGCTGGTGTATGCCATTGAAGTACGCGGCCAGCGCGGCTGGACTTACTTCTTCGAGGTATTCGGCAAGAACACGCTGTTCATCTACATGCTGTCGGAATTGGCAGTAGTGGTGCTGGTGCGCATACATGTGGGCGCGGTGGATGGCTATACCTGGCTGTATCAACAGCTATTCCAGCCGCTGGCGCCGCCGCAGCTAGCTTCTCTGCTGTTCGCGATCTGCTTCATGCTGCTGTGCTGGCTGGTGGGCTGGCAGATGGATAAGCGCCAGTGGTATGTGAAGGTGTAGCGCCGATGGCTGCTCAAGCTCAAGCCACTACCAGCACTGCCGAAGCGATAGCTCAAGGCACAGGCAGCGCGGCGCGCCTGCTCAGCCTCGACGCCTTCCGTGGTTTCGTCATCCTGACCATGATCTGGGTGAACTATTTGGCCGGCATGGCAGGCATACCCTATTGGCTGGAACATGCGGGCCCTCGCGCCGACGGCATCACCATGCCCGATCTGGTGTTCCCCGGTTTTCTGTTCATCGCAGGGATGGCGATTCCGCTGGCGCTGCGCCGTTCCGTGGGGCAGGTAACGCCGGCCTTGCTGGCACGCCTGTGCTGGCGCGCCGTCAGCCTGATGGTGGCCGGTGTCGTTCTGGCTAATGTCTACCGCTACAGCGCCGCAGCGCTGCTGCCGCGTGCGTGCTACATGACGCTGTTTTATCTGGCCATGCTGCTGCTATGGCGGCAGGGCGGGGCGCGCTGGCAGGCATGGTTGGGCGCAGCGCTGATGTTTACCTTGCTTCTGCTATTCCGAGGCCGGCCCGATGCCGATTTCCCCAGCGTCTATCTGACCCATGGCTGGTGGGGCATACTGGGCATGATAGGCTGGGCCTATCTGGTGTGCAGCCTGCTGTATCTGGTCACAGGCGGCAGTGGCATGGCGCTGACGGGCGCTCTGGCTGGGCTGCTGGTGCTGTACATGGGCGGGACTGCGGGCGCTGTTGCCATTCCTGCTGTCTTGAACCAGTTGGTGAACGCGCCGCAGGTACTAGGTTCCACCGCTGCGAATATGCTGGCCGGTGTGCTGGCAACGCTGCTGCTGACTAAAGTTGGTGCCGCGCCGTGGCAGCGCGTGCGGGCGCTGGCCTGGCTGGCACTGGCGCTGTTCGCAGCGGGCCTGCTGCTGCGTCCCTATCACGGCATTAACAAGATACAGGCAACGGAATCCTACACGCTGGTATGCGCGGGCCTGATACTGGCCCTGTTCATCGTGTTCTATGTGTTGATCGATATATGGCAGTGGCGCCGCTGGTGCCTGTTCCTGCTGCCGGCAGGGAGCAATGCGCTGTTCGCCTATATTGCCCCCGATCTGTGGGAGCAGGCCATGGCGGTGCTGCACATGCCGCGCTGGTGGTGGCCGTATCTGGAGCAGGGTGGTGCTGCGGGCTTGCTGAATGCGGCGGTGATGACCCTGGCGATGATGGCGGTCACTGCGCTGGCCAATCGTGCTGGCTGGCGCCTGAAATTCTGATCCGGCAGGCAGAAAGCACTGCGGCCGGATGAACCGGCCGCAGTATGCATACGCTAAGTGCTATTGATTACTTGGCTTCAGCCGCTTTTGGCGGATTCTGGTACATGATCCAGTAGCGGGCCAGATCGCCACGGCCGTCGTTGCCGGTGATGGTTTCCAGCAGCTTGATCGACTCTTCTTTTTTGCCGGCCAGTGCCAGTGCATAGCCCAGACGCAGTTTGGCATCTTCAGGGTTTTTCGCCACACCTTTGGCAATGCCCTGTTTCATCAGGTCGATACCTTTGTCGAACTGGCCCAGTGCGATGTAGTTGTAGCCCAGATTGACCAGGCCCACGCCGTCTTTCGATTTCATCGCAGCATCGATACCTTTGTCGATGTTTTTGGCATCGTCTGCAGCGCCTTTGTTGGCGTTGTCTTTGACTTTCTGGATCAGCGCCTTGTCTTTACCAGCTGGCACACCGTTAGGGTAAGCCTTGTCCATGGCGACTTTACCTTCGGTGAAGAAGCCACCCAGTACGGCCAGATCACCCAGTTCGGTGTAGTCTTCGGTTTCCATTTTCGATGGAGCAGCCAGCGCTTTCAGGCGGGCCACATCCAGATCGAAACGGGTCGAGTAGGTTTTCTTGCCGCGCGTACGGTTCAGCAGGTCGAACCAGTAGTCTTCCGTAGCGTAGTAGCGGGTCAGCTCTTCCACAGCTTGCAGATACAGTTCGGTATCCTTGGTCTTGATGCCGATGTTACCCAGCAGGTTCAGCTCATCTTTCGGTGGGGCGATGCCGGTTTTCTTGGCCGCTTCCACGTCTTTCAGTACTTCAGCCTTGGCACCGGCGTAGTCGTTCTTGAAGAACATCGAACGCACGATGTACTGACGCTGTTTCTGGGTGTCGCCCGACTCGGTGCCGTAGCGGTTGAACCAGGTGATAGCCTGATCGTAGTCCTTGATGTTGCTGTAGTAGATGCCGGCGATAGCGTCGATGAAGCGCAGTTTGTTTTCCGGGGTCAGACGGCCAGATTCCACCATTTCTGCCAGCGCTTTCACGCTCATTTCGTGGTTGGCCGAAGCCTGGCCCAATTGCACGCGCATCTGGTTCAGAATGAACTGTTCATACGGCGTAACGTTAGGCATGGCGGCCGCCTGATCGATGCGGCTCTGGAATTCGGCGAAGTTCTTGTTAGGCAGCAGGTCTTTGGTCTGGGCCGGGTCGATCAGCTTGTAGATTTCCGGACGTACGGTGTCCTTAGGCGGTTCGGCCGGTTTGGCCGCTTCGGCGGCAACGACAGGGGTCATACCCAGCAGGGTAGGGGCGGCGTTCAGGCCAAGGGCGGCCAGCAGCAGACTGAGACGGGCGAAACGAATGTGGGACATGAATTATCCTTCTATCAAACAATTGAGCGAACGGGCTGGTAGGCCCTGCCGTCGCGACGGAGTAAACCCGCGTATTGTTACATAAAACTGGAGGAAAAACTGAAATCAAGCGTGCCGCGCGGTAGCGGCGAGGGCCAGACCGCTGCGGTCGAAAATGTGGCACTGCAGCACGGGCAGCTGCAAATGGCTGCTCCGCTGGTTCTGCAGGGCCGCCCCATCGGCTGGCGCGCGAATGGCAATCAGTTCGCTGCTGCCATCCAGACTGGCATAGACAATGGACTGGTCGCCCAGATATTCGATATGGCCGATGCGTACTTCCACCGTGTTGTGCCCCGCCGCAGGCGCAAGGCGCAGGTGCTCGGCGCGTACGCCTAGCGTGACGTGGTCGCCGCAGCTGGCGCTGCCACCGGACCTGCAGGCTACTGTGACGATGGCGCCGCCCGGCAGCAGAAGATCAAGCTGTTCTGCCCTGCTGGCGACGACTTCGGCGCTGATGAAGTTCATTTTCGGCGTGCCGAGGAAGCCCGCTACGAACAGGTTGGCCGGATGGTTGTACAACTGGTGCGGCGTGCCTACCTGCTCGATGCGGCCACCGTTGAACACGGCGATGCGCTGGCCCAGCGTCATGGCTTCCACCTGATCGTGGGTGACGTAGATCATGGTGGTCTTGAGTTCGCGGTGCAGACGGCTGATCTCCACCCGCATCTGTACGCGCAGGCTGGCATCGAGATTCGACAGCGGTTCGTCGAACAGGAACAGCTCCGGCGTGCGCACGATGGCGCGGCCTATGGCCACGCGCTGGCGCTGGCCGCCCGAGAGTTCGGATGGCTTGCGCTGCAGCAGCTGGGTGATCTGCAGGGTGGCAGCGGCGCGCTCTACGGCCTGCTCGATCACCGCAGCTTTCTGGCCGGCCAGCTTGAGGGCAAACGCCATATTCTCGTACACCGACATGTGCGGATACAGCGCATACGACTGGAACACCATGGCCAGTTTGCGCTGTGCCGGAGCAGTATCGTTGGCGCGCACGCCACCGATGTGCAGATCGCCGCTGCTGATATTTTCCAGACCTGCGATCATGCGCAGCAGGGTCGATTTGCCGCAGCCGGAGGCGCCGACAAATACCATCAGTTCGCCGTCGGCGATATCGAGGTCGATGCCGTGCAGGACAGCGTTCTTGTCGTAGTGCTTGACGATCTGTTTGAGACTGACACTGGCCATGGAATCAACCCGCGC
>Ga0187842_1001130_pt1 | contig 12674 bp, 12 predicted proteins | sample SpaLakP09_SKY_41_FD_134514 | JGI IMG/M metagenome (GOLD analysis project Ga0187842, IMG submission 134514) | Oligotrophic lake water microbial communities from Sparkling Lake, Wisconsin, USA - SP09_SKY_41 | ecosystem: Environmental > Aquatic > Freshwater > Lake | place: USA: Sparkling Lake... | reverse complement strand
GCCGGGCCACACCGCGAGAGTTCGCCGCACTGATGGCAGACAAGCTGCAACTGGGCATCAGCAGCGAGGCCATGCTGCAGGCGCTGGACGACTGGCTGCAAGGGCCGTTTGCCGGCGTCCATGCATTGCTACAGCAGCTGGGCCAGCACTACCGGCTGGCCGTGCTGAGCAATAACAATGCCCTGCACTGGGACAAGATCGAACGCGAATTCGATGTGCTGCAGCACTTCGAAGCCTGCTTTGCCTCCCACCTGATCGGCCTGCGCAAGCCGGATGCTGCCGCTTATCGCTACGTGCAAGAAGCACTGCAAGTGGCAGCAGGGCACATCGTGTTTTTCGATGACAACATCGAATGCGTGCAGGCGGCCCGGCAAGCCGGCTGGCAGGCATTTCACACCGTGGGCCTGCCGGCAGTGCAACAGGCTTTGCAGGCACAAGGCCTGCTAAGCACTTGATGTCGATCTGTGCTTAAAACACGCCAGCCGCACTGACAAACAGCAGCACCACCATGGCCATGCCCCCCAGCCAGCACAGCGAACGCAGTGTGGCCTGATCGGCGATATAACACAGGCCATGCCCCAGCCGCAGCAGCAGGTACAGTCCGGCCAGCAGATCCAGTCGAGCTGGCGGCACCTTCATCATCCAGGCCAGCAACATGGCTGCGGCATAGCTGGGGAAAGCCTCCCAGGCGTTCTGCTGCGCCCAGTTGGCACGCTGGCGCCAGCCTGTGGCCGCCGCCAGACCGACGCGTGGCTGATGGTTGTCATACGGGATGCCAGCCTTGGCCAGCAAGGTCCACAACAGCGGTAACAAGGACACCAGCAAGATACTCCACAGGGCAAAAGGCATGACTGTTTCTCCTGAATTAAGGGTGATTCATCGGCCAGCAGCCGGCTCAGATTTCCGGTCCGCGCCCCAGATAGGCCGCATCATCGAAGCTGGCAACCCATTGCGGCCGGTAGACGATGAGAATGGCTATCACCAGGCCGCTGATGAAAGCCTCGGACCAAGACAGCAAAAAATAAAACGGCAGCGCTTCTTCCAGCAAATAGTCCGCTGCGTAAGCACCGCCTAGCCCCAGCGCCAGCATGCCGGCAGCACCGCTCAGAAACAGGCTGAGCCCACCCGCGACAAAGGCATTGAGGAAAACATAGACAAACAGCTGGGCCGGCAGATGGCGCCGCGCCAGCTGCAACAGCAGGCTGCTCAGCGCCACCGGCAGCGCAGCGGTCAACAGCCAGTTCAGCCCCAGCGCCAGCACATCGCCATGGCCGCCAGCCACCAGGGCCAGCAACAGCAGCGCCATGGCCAGCAAGGCCAGCCAAGGGCCCATGAGCAGGGTCAGCACCGTGGCACCCAGCAAGTGGAAAGACAGGCCAGGCTTGAGCCCGCCCTTCATCAGCCACAGACCCAGCAGCAACACCACGGCGCCCATCCAGGCATTACAGGCAGCGGCATCCAGTTGACGCCAGCGCACCCGGGTGGCGGCAAAACCCAGCACCAGCCCGGCCACGGCCGCCGCCGTCCACAGCAGCCACGGGGGAAACAACACAGCAGGCAAATCCATGAATACTCCAGCCCGACAAGGTGTTGCGCATGATACCACCGCGACGATTAGCCCCACAGCACCGGCATGGCTGGGTACAATAGCGCTTTTGCCATCAGGGTTCCGACATGAAGCAGCCAGCCCACCACCTTATCGCCCAACAGGTCAGCATTGCGCTGGCCGAGGATATTGGTCAGGCCGACTGGACCGCCCAGCTGATCGAGCAGGCCGAGGAAGGCTGTGCCACCGTCGTGCTGCGCGAAGAGGCCGTCCTGTGCGGCAAGGCGTGGTTTGAAGAGTGTTTCCGCCAGGTTGATGAACGCTGCAGCGTCATCTGGCAGGTCCGCGAAGGCCGCAAGATTGCTGCCGGCAGCGTGCTGTGCGAAATCAGCGGCCCGGCCCGCGCCCTGCTCACGGCCGAACGTTCTGCGCTCAACTTCCTGCAAACCCTGTCGGCCGTGGCCACCCAGACCCGCCGCTATGTGGATGTGGTGGCCGGCACCCGCGCCCGCATTCTGGATACCCGCAAAACCCTGCCCGGCCTGCGTCTGGCGCAGAAGTACGCGGTCACCGTGGGCGGTGGCGACAACCAGCGCATCGGCCTGTACGACGGCATCCTGATCAAGGAAAACCACATCATGGCCGCCGGTGGCATCCGCCAGGCGCTGGAGCAGGCTTTCCGCCTCATTCCCCCCGGCGTCACGCTGCAGATCGAGGTGGAAAACCTGGACGAGCTGCAACAGGCCCTGGATGGCGGCGCCCAGCTCATCCTGCTGGACAATATGTCGCTGGATGACATGCGTGCTGCCGTGGCGCTGAGCGCCGGCCGCTCCTTGCTGGAGGCCTCAGGTGGCGTGGACATGCACAGCGTGCGCGCCATCGCCGAAACCGGGGTCGACCGCATCTCCATCGGCAAGCTCACCAAGGATATCCAGGCCATCGACCTGTCCATGCGCTTTCAGCATTGAGGCCCGCAGGGCGGCAGGCAAGGTGCTCAACGGAAAAGTGTCCATTTACGGATTTACGAGGTATACCGGATAGAGCATACCAGTCAGACGGCCATGCAGGCCGCGATCATTCAAACGGGGAAAAGTACATCTTGCGCAAGCAACAACAGGCAAAGGGCAAGCGCGCCAAATGGCTGGCGGCGATCTTTCTGGCCAGCACCTTGCTGGTGGTCGTGCTCGACCTGGCCGGAACCCGCCGCCAGGGCGAGAGCGAGGCACGCAACCAGGCGGCCGGCCTGTCCGAGCTACTGGAAGAGCGGCTATCGTCCGGCTTGCGTGAAACCAGCCTGATCCTGAAAAGTGCCAGCGACAGCAATCTGGTGCAGCTGCTGCTGAACAAGCACATGCTGTCGCAGGAGCAAGAGGAGCGTATCGACGTGCAGATGCGCAGCAAGCTGCGCCAGATGCCTTACCTGAAGCAGATCGACATTCTGGATAGCTCCTGCTACTTGCTATATTCCAGCAAGAAACACAGCCCATCCTCCCAGCTGAAAACCGACTATTGCCGCTGGTATCACCGCAATGGCAGCCAGGACAACAGCTTTACCTCCACCCGCCAGGAGCAGGGACAGGATGGCATCGTGCTGGTGCAAAAGCTGCTGAATCAGGATGACGAGGCCATCGGCATGGTGGTGGGCGTGCTGGACAGGCATTTCTTTCAGGCCGAAGTAGCCAAGCTGCCGGTAGGACGTTTCGGTGAAATCCTGGTGCTGGATCAGCGCCAGGTGCTGCAAGCCAGCTGGCCGGCCCAGACAGGCAGGACCGAACAGGCGCTGAACGAGCTGCAAAGCACGGAAGTGCTGGACCGTCACGACAATTATCTGCAGTTCCGAGCCCCTTCCATCCTGGATCAGGAAATGCGGCTCTACAGCTCGCGCCTGATGGAAGGCTTTCCCTTCCGCGTGGTGGTGGGCATTGCCGAACGCGATTTCACCCGCGCCTACAACGACAAGGCCACGCTGGCCATTCTGGCCTGGCTGTTTACCGCCGGCCTGACCATGCTGACCCTGCGCAACCATCTGGCCAGCATCCGCCAGAACCGCTTGCTGTCTGCCAGCGCCGCACGCATACGCGAAAGCGAGGAGCTGGCCAGGCTCACCCTGGACACCGCGCCGGTAGCGCTGCTGCTGGTGGCCACCGATACCCTGCGCATCCTGCGTGCCAACGCGCCAGCACGCGACATGCTGCAGCTGCCGGCAGCCCCGCAGCGTGCCGATGGCCAGTCAGCCATGCTGGATCTGCCACTACAACTGGCCCCGGTCTGCGACTGGCTGCGCAGTGGCGAAATCGTCTCCAACCGTGAGGCCGAACTGGAACGCGCCGACCAGAGCAAGCTGTGGGCCATCGTCTCGGTAGAGCTGATGCCGCAGCAGCAGATTCCGGCGGCACTGATTGCCCTCTACGACATTTCCGAACGCAAGGCCCTGGAAAACGAACTGGAAGACAAGAACCGCCTGCTGAACGAGATGGCCATTACCGATCCGCTGACCCGGCTGAGCAACCGCCGCCATGCCGACCAGACCCTCAAGGAAGAATTACAGCGCTGCGAACGCTACAGCCAGCCGATGTCGGTGGCCGTGTTCGATATCGACCACTTCAAGCAATTCAATGACAGCTTTGGCCATCAGGCAGGTGACAATGTGCTGCTGGCCGTGGCCAATGCCGCGGTGGACTGCACCCGCAGCACCGATGTGTGCGCCCGTATCGGCGGCGAGGAATTCCTGGTGATTTTCCCCTGCACCCGCTTGCGCGATGCGGAAAAAGTCATGGCAAGGGTGCAGCAGGTGCTGGCCAGCACGGTGTTCCCTTTTACCGACGAGAAAGTCACCTTCAGCGGCGGCATTACCGACTGGCGCCCCGGCGACACCCCATCCGGCATGCTCAGCCGCGCCGACAAATTGCTCTATCAGGCCAAAATGGCCGGGCGCGACCTGATGCTGAGCGACGGCAACGCCGAGTAGTTCAGCGGGACGCCTCCAGCGCCTGCGACAGCAGGCGCAACATGGCCGCCGTCGCCCCCCAGATGGTGAACTGCTGCCACTGCATGGCCAGATAATGCCCGGCCACCCCGTCGCGCACATAGCTGTGCTTTTCATACTGCCGGCCATCCAGCGCCAGCTGCAGCGGCAGTTCGAACACCTCGGCCACCTCGCCCGGCTCCGGACGCAGCTGCAAGGGCGGCTGCAGCATGGCCACCACCGGCGTCACCACAAAGCCGGTAATGGTCACGTACTGCGGTAAAGTCCCCAGCACCACCACCTGCTCTTCCGCCAGACCGATTTCCTCGCGCGCCTCACGCAAGGCAGCCGCGATGACCGAGCTATCCTCGGCATCCACCTTGCCCCCCGGAAAACTCACCTGGCCGGCATGCGTCGACAAGGACTCGGTACGCCGGGTCAGCAGCACCGTGGGGCCGCTATCGTGCCAGACCAGCGGCACCAGCACTGCGGCCGGTCGCTGGCCCTCTTGTACCCCGCGCCAGGGAATGTCACCCGCCTGTCCATCAAAGACAAAACCGGCCAGGCGCTGGCGTATCCAGTCCTGGGCTTTTTCTCTGTCCGCCGGCCACATGGCTGTCATCCTTCTTATTTGGTGTGCGGGCCTATCTTGGGCAGGGCCAGTTCGCTCCAGTGTGCAAACAGACGCAGCGCCAGCCCACCCAGAAACAACAGCTGCAACAGCAAGGTACTGACCCAGGTCAGCTGGTCCAGCACAAATAGTCCACCTGCTACCAGTATGGACACCGTTCCGTAAAAATCCTTGTGCAGGATGAAGGGAATGTCATTCACCATCATGTCGCGCACCACGCCACCACCGACGGCGGTGATGAAACCCAGCAATACCACGCCGAAAGCGTTCAGGTCATACATCAGCCCGACCTGCGCTCCGGTGATGCTGAAGGCCACCAGCCCCAGCGAATCGGCAATGATGAACAGCCGCTCCAGCGTGCGGCTTTGCCGGCGGTGCAGGCGTAACAGCGCCGAAACCAGCAAGGTGGCGGCGATGATGGCCAGACTGGTGTAATCGAAAAACACCAGCGGCACCCTGGCCACCAGCACATCGCGGATGATGCCACCGCCAATGGCGGTGAGCAGGGCCACCACCACGATGCCCAGCAGGTCCAGCTGCTTGCGCACGCCGATCAGATAACCGGAAAAGGCAAAGGCAACCGTGCCCAGGGCGGAAAACACTTCCATCTGAAAAAAGCGGCTACTGATTTCCATCACAGACCATCATCAACAAAAACGCCAGACCTTGTCAGGCCCGGCGTCGGGTTTTGCTTATGCATTCCGCAGAATGCCGTTCTTGCCGGCTTAGCGGCGCATGGAGTCGAAGAAGGCCAGATTGGACTTGGTGGCCTTGATCTTGTCCTGCAGGAATTCCATCGCCTCGATGTCGTCCATCGGGTACAGCAGCTTGCGCAATACCCAGATGCGCTGCAGCTGGTCTTGCGGCACCAGCAGTTCTTCGCGACGGGTACCGGAACGGTTGATGTTGAGTGCCGGGAAAATGCGCTTTTCTGCCATGCGACGATCCAGATGGATTTCGCAGTTACCAGTACCCTTGAATTCTTCGTAGATCACATCGTCCATGCGGCTGCCGGTATCGATCAGCGCGGTGGCGATAATGGTCAGGCTGCCGCCCTCTTCCACATTACGGGCAGCACCGAAGAAACGCTTGGGGCGCTGCAGGGCGTTGGCATCCACACCACCGGTCAGCACCTTGCCGGAGGCCGGTACCACGGTGTTGTAGGCGCGGGCCAGACGGGTCACCGAGTCCAGCAGGATGACCACATCTTTCTTGTGCTCGACCAGACGCTTGGCTTTTTCGATCACCATTTCAGCCACTTGCACGTGGCGGGTGGCCGGCTCGTCGAAGGTGGAGGATACGACCTCGCCCTTCACCGAGCGCTGCATTTCGGTCACTTCTTCCGGACGCTCGTCAATCAGCAACACAATCATCACCGCTTCCGGGTGATTGGTGGTGATGGCATGCGCGATGTGCTGCAGCATGACCGTCTTGCCGGACTTGGGCGGTGCCACCAGCAAGGCGCGCTGGCCTTTGCCGATGGGGGCAATCAGGTCGATGATGCGGCTGGTGATGTTTTCCTCGCTGCGGATGTCGCGCTCGAGCTTGAATTGCTCGGTCGGGAACAGCGGCGTGAGGTTTTCAAACAGGATCTTGTGCTTGGAGTTTTCCGGCGGCTCGCCGTTGACCTTGTCCACCTTCACCAGGGCGAAGTAGCGTTCGCCATCCTTGGGGGTGCGGATCTCGCCTTCGATGGAGTCCCTGTGTGCAGATTGAAGCGGCGAATCTGCGACGGGCTGACATAGATGTCATCCGGGCCAGCCAGATACGAGGTATCCGGGCTGCGCAGGAAACCGAAACCGTCCGGCAGCACTTCCAGGGTGCCCTCGCCGAAGATGCTTTCGCCTTTTTTGGCCTGGTTTTTCAGAAGCGCAAAAATGAGGTCTTGTTTGCGCAGGCGGTTCGCGCCCTCGATCTCGTTGGAAATAGCCATTTCCACGAGCTGGGATACATGAAGGTGTTTGAGATCAGATAAATGCATAGCGGCCGTTGGTCGACTCGTAAAGATTGAGCAGAACGCTGTTTGTGGGGTGTAGATGCGGATACGAAACAGGCGGCTGATGCGCCGCCTGCTTGAAGAATGTTCAGTCGAGAATAGACGCTTTAGATGTGGCTGTCAATGAAGGCGGCCAGCTGGCTCTTGGCCAGTGCGCCCACCTTGGTGGCGGCAACCTGGCCGTCCTTGAAAATCATCAGGGTCGGGATGCCGCGAATGCCGAATTTCGGCGGGGTCAGCTCGTTCTGGTCGATGTTGAGCTTGGCCACTTTCAGGCGACCGGCGTATTCCTTGGCCACTTCGTCCAGGATGGGGGCGATCATCTTGCACGGACCGCACCATTCCGCCCAGTAGTCGACCAGTACCGGCACATCGGCCTTCAGGACGTCTTGTTCAAAGGAGTCGTCGGTTACGTGCAGGATAAGATCGCTCATGGCTTCCTCTAGTATTCGGGGTGGTTTGCAGTGTCGTTAACCGCTGATGTTAACAATTGACTGCCTGCGGGGCAACCGCGGTTTTGCCGCTCTGCCGGCCTGCGCAGTGCGGTCAGCCACGGCCATCCATAGACAATGGGAGCGCCAGCGGCGCTTTTCAAGAGTCTGGCAAGGCCGCCGCCAGCAATTGGCGGGTATAGGCCTGCTGTGGCGCAGCGAACAGCTGGGCAGCATCGCCCTGCTCCACTACCCGCCCGCCCTGCAACACCAGCACCTGATGCGCTACCGCGCGGATCACCGCCAGATCATGACTGATGAACAGATAACTGAGGCCGTATTTGCGCTGCAGGCTGCGCAACAGCTGCAGTACCTGTTTTTGCAAGGTGGCATCCAGCGCACTGGTGGGTTCGTCCAGCAGCAAGAGCTTGGGTTTGAGAATCAATGCCCGGGCAATGGCAATGCGCTGGCGCTGGCCGCCGGAGAATTCATGCGGATAGCGCTCCATGAATTCATGATGCAGGCCCACCTCGGCCAGGGTGGCCACCACCTGCTGACGGATTTCGGCACGGCTGAGCTGCGGCTGATGCAGCTCCAGCCCTTCGGCCACGATCTGCCCCACAGTCTGCCGTGGCGACAGCGCGGCGAACGGGTCCTGGAATACCACCTGGAAATCCTTGCGCGCCCGGCGCAGCGCGCCACCACGCAAGCCCTGCAAATCGACATCATCCAGACGGATCTCGCCCTGGCATGGCAATAGCCGCAACAGGGCCAGGCCCAGCGTGGTTTTGCCTGAGCCGGACTCCCCGACAATGCCCAGCGTCCGCCCGGCCGGCACGCTCAGTGACACATCCTGCAACACCGTCTGCTCCTGCCGGCGCAGCAGGCCGCGTTTCTGTAGATAGCTGACCGCCAGATTGCGCACCTGCAGCCGCGGCGGCGCGGCAGGCGCTGCTACGTCATCCAGCACATCCGGCCGGCTGGCCAGCAATTCGGCGGTATAGGGATGGGAAGGCTGGCGGAACACCTGTGCCACCTTGCCGCTTTCCACCACCAGGCCGCCGCGCATCACCACCACCTTGTCGGCAAAACGCCGCACCAGATTGAGGTCGTGGGTGATGAACAGCACCGCCATGCCCAGCTCCTGCTGCAATTCATCCAGCAATTGCAGGATTTGCGCCTGCACCGTCACATCCAGTGCCGTGGTCGGCTCATCGGCAATCAGCAAACGCGGCTGGCAAGCCAGGGCCATGGCGATCATCGCGCGCTGGCGCTGGCCACCGGACAGCTGGAAGGGGTAGCTGTCGATCTTGTCGGCGGCTTCGCTGATGCCGGTACGCAGTAACAGGCGGATGGCTTCGGCACGGGCTTCACGCGCCGTCAGCCCCAGGTGCAGGGTGAGGGTTTCGCCGATTTGCCGGCCAATGGTGAACAAGGGATTCAGCGCATGCATCGGCTCCTGGAAAATCATGGCGATATCGCGGCCACGTATCTGGCGCAGGCGCTTTTCGCCGGCCCCCAGCAGCTCCTCACCGGCCAGGCGGATGGAGCCGCTGAGCCGGACATCGGGATTGAGCTGCAGCAGGGCCTGGGCAGTCACGGTTTTGCCGGAGCCGGATTCACCCACCAGCGCCACCTTTTCACCGGCAGCCACGCTAAAGCCCACCGAGGACAACACTTGCTGGCGGCCAAAGTGGGCATTGAGCGCGGCAACGGTCAACAGGGTTTCCATCTCAGCCTTTCCGGGTATCCATGGCGGCACGCAGCCCTTCACCGATGAAGATCAGCAATAGCAGGGTGGTGGTGAGGACGGCGAAGGTGGGCAGGGCAATCCACCAGGCGTCCAGATTGTCCTTGCCCTGTGCCAGCAGCTCGCCCAGGCTGGGCGTGCTGGACGGCACACCCAGACCGAGAAAATCCAGGCTGGTGAGCGCCAGGATCGCCCCGCTCACCCGAAAGGGCAGAAAGGCCAATACCGGCGTCAGGCTGTTGGGCAGCAAATGCCGCCACATGATCTGCAGGCTGTTCAGCCCTAGCGAACGGGCCGCCAGCACATATTCCAGCTGGCGGTTGCGCAGGAATTCGGCCCGCACATAATCGGCCAGCCCCATCCAGCCGAACACCGTCAGCAGCAATAACAGCAACAGCAGGCTGGGCTTGAACAACGAGGCCAGAATGATCAGCAGGTAAAGCTCGGGCAGGCTGCCCCAGATTTCCAGCAGCCTTTGCAGCACGAGATCGAACTTGCCGCCGAAAAAACCCTGCAGCGAGCCGAACAGCACGCCCAGCAGGGTGCCGGACACGGTCAGCGCCAGTGCAAACAGCACCGATACCCGAAAGCCGTAGATCAGCCGTGCCAGCACGTCCCGCCCGCGATCATCGGTGCCCAGCACATTGTCGGCCGACGGCGCCGCCGGATTGGGGCTGTCGGCAAAATAATTGACCGTGTTGTAGCTGTAGGGATTGGGCGCATAGATGGCGAAATTGCCTGGCCGGGCAAACTGGTCCTGGATGAAGGGGTCGAGATAATCCGTGTTGGTATCAAAGTCGCCGCCAAAGGTGGTTTCCTGGTAATCGAACAGCAAGGGGAAATACAGCTGGTCGTGATAACGCACCACCAGTGGCCGGTCGTTGGAGAGCAGCTCGGCCCCTAGCGACAGCACAAACAGCAGCAAGAACAGCCACAAGCTGAAAAAGCCGCGCTTGTGCTGGCAAAAGCGCCGCCAGGCGCGCTGGCCGGGAGTGAGGCTGGGCGCATGGCTCATCGCTCACCGCCATCGAAACTGACGCGCGGGTCCACCAGCACATAGCTCAGATCGGACAGCAGCTTGGCCAGCAAGCCCAGCAGGGTGAACACATACAGGCTGCCCATCACCACCGGATAATCGCGGCGCATCACCGACTCGTAAGACAGCAGGCCCAGTCCGTCCAGCGAGAACAGGGTTTCGATCAGCAGGCTGCCGGTAAAAAACGCGCCGATAAAGGCCGCCGGAAAACCGGTAATCAGCGGGATCAGCGCATTGCGAAATACATGGCGGTACAGGATGGCCCGCTCGGATAAACCCTTGGCGCGCGCGGTGTAGACATACTGGCGGCGGATTTCTTCCAGAAACACATTCTTGGTGAGCATGGTCATCACCGCCAGATTCCCCACTACCGAGGCAGTCACTGGCAGCACGATGTGCCACAGATAATCCAGCAGCTTGTCGACGAGACTGAGGCTGGACCAGTTGTCGCTCACCAGCCCGCGCAGCGGGAATAGCTGCCAGAAACTGCCGCCGCCGAACAGCACCAGCAAGGCCACCCCCAGCACGAAACCGGGAATGGCATAGCCAACCAGAATCAGCGTGCTGCTGGCCAGATCGAACAGGCTGCCGTCGCGCACCGCCTTGGCGATGCCCAGCGGAATGCACAGCAGATAGGTGATGAAAAATGTCCACAGGCCGATGCTCATCGACACCGGCAGCTTGGACAGGATTAGCTGCGCCACCGACTGGTGATGGAAAAAGCTCTCGCCCAGATCAAAGCGGGCAAAACCGGCCAGCATGTGGCCAAAGCGCTGTAAGGGCGGCTGGTCAAAGCCATACAGCTTGCGCAGTGCCTGCAGCTCTTCCGGCTGCAGGCCACCACGACTCTGATACGGGCTGCCGCTGCTGACCGTCTCGCCGGCCACACCGCTGTGGCCCAGTTGCTGCACCATCTGCTCCACCGGCCCGCCCGGCACCAGCTGGATGATGGCAAAGGTGAGCGCCAGCACGCCGATCAGGGTGGGAATCATCAGTAACAGGCGTTTGAGGATATAGCGCCACATGCTCATTTCTTCTCCCACCAGGTTTCGATGGCCCACGTGGTCGGGCTGTAATACAAAGGCAGCTTGGCCGGCTGGCCAAAGCGGTTCCACCAGGCCATGCGGTAATAAGGCAGATACCAGTTGGGCAGCAGGTAATAGCCGGCACGCAAGACCCGGTCCAGCGCGCGGCTGGCCGCCTGCAACTGGCGACGGTCGGCAAACCGCTGGAAATTGGGCAGCAGTGCCTCTACCGCCGGGTCGCACAGCCCGGCCCAGTTTTGCGAACCGGGGGTCTGCGCCGCCTGACAGCTGTGGTAGTCCAGTTGCTCGTTACCCGGGCTATTGCTGGCGCCGTACACCACCACCGTCATGTCGTAGTCGAAATCATTCAGCCGGCGCTGGTAGATGGCCGGATCTACCAGCCGCACCGTCAAGGTAATACCCAGCTTGGCCAGATTCTGCTGCCAGCCGCTGGCCACCCGGTCATATACCTTGGAATAGGTGAGAAACTCGATGCGTAGCGGCCGGCCACGGTGATCCACCAGTTGGCCGCCCTCGTAGCGCCAGCCCGCCTCGAACAACAGCTGGCGCGCCTGCCGCAGATTACGGCGGATGCCATAGCGGCCATCGGTAAACGGCGGTTCCACCGGCAGGCCGAACACGGCGGGGTCCAGTTTTTCCTTGATGGGTTCGAGCAGCTTCAGCTCATCCGGCCCCGGCAGACCACGGGCTGCCAGATCGCTATTGGTGAAAAAACTGTTGCTGCGCTGGTACTGGCCATAAAACAGGTTACGGTTGGCCCATTCGAAATCGAAGGCCAGGCTGATGGCCTGGCGCAAGCGCTTGTCGGCAAACTGCTGCCGCCGCAGATTGAACACAAAGCCCTGCATGCCGGCACTGCGCTGGTGCGGCAGGGTTTTCTTGATGATGCGGCCATCGTCAAACTTGGGGCCGACATAGCCACGCGCCCATTGTTTAGCCATGTTTTCGGCCGACACATCGAATTCACCAGCCTTGAAGGCTTCCAGCCGGGCAGTTTCGTCCTGGTAATAGCGATAGCTGATGCGGTCGAAATTGAACATGCCCTGGCGTACCGGCAGTCTGGCTGCCCAGTACTGCGGATTGCGCTTGAAGCTGATGTTCTTGCCCAGGTCATAGCGCTCCAGCACATAGGGGCCGGAGCCGACGGGTGGCTGCAAGGCCACATCGGCCAGCGATTTGCCGGCGGCAATCCATTGCCGGGAAAACACCGGCAACTGGCACAGCGTCATGTGCAGCTCGGAATTCCGCCGCTTGAAGTCAAAGCGCACGGTTG
>Ga0187842_1001124_pt1 | contig 12705 bp, 11 predicted proteins | sample SpaLakP09_SKY_41_FD_134514 | JGI IMG/M metagenome (GOLD analysis project Ga0187842, IMG submission 134514) | Oligotrophic lake water microbial communities from Sparkling Lake, Wisconsin, USA - SP09_SKY_41 | ecosystem: Environmental > Aquatic > Freshwater > Lake | place: USA: Sparkling Lake... | reverse complement strand
CGCAGCCAAATAGGCAAACGCAAACTAGTGTCTATCACAACGAGACCTGGAAGGGATCGCCTGAGGCCGCGCTCAGCTGTGCAAGCTGTCATGCGACTAAAGACCGACACCAAGGATATTTCGGCAACGAATGTGCGCAATGTCATACGACGACACAATGGACCGTTCCGAAATTTACTCATCCATCGCTACGATCGACCGAGTGTGCCCAGTGTCATAAGGAACCACCTAGTCACAACATGATGCATTTCGAAATGATGTCGCAGCCGATCGCACGGCAAATGAATGCGAATGTGAAACAGTGCTTCCTGTGCCACCAGTCCACATCATGGAACGATATAAAAGGGGCCGGCTGGTTTAAACACCACTAGGTTGCATTTGAGCGCGAAAAGAAGACGTTTCCACGGGATTATTGAAACAATGGATAAGTCAAAAAATAACGATTTGACGTCGCACCACCCCAAAATGCATGGCGATGCCAACCCTGCTCTGGTTGCTGCGACAGACATCAACAGGCGGCATTTCGTCCAGGGACTGGCGTCAGGCGGCCTGTTAGCCGCAACCGGCCTGTGGTCGCCTCGTACCATCGCCCAAGAAACGATCGGAGGCATCCCCGTTCTAAGCGGCCGGGAAATATCCTTGTCCATTGGAAAGAGCGACGTCAATTTTACCGGCAAGCGACGAGAAGCCATTACCGTCAACGGGATGATCCCCGCTCCCGTGATTCGATTGCGGGAGGGCGACCACGTCGCCCTCCGTGTCACGAATCGGCTCGGGGAGCCGTCCTCGATCCATTGGCACGGTTTGCTCTTGCCATTCGACATGGACGGCGTGCCCGGCGTTGCCTTTCCGGGCATTGGAGCACAAGAAAGCTTTGTCTACCGTTTCAAAGTGCGACAAAGCGGCACCTACTGGTACCACAGCCATAGTGGATTTCAAGAACAGCTTGGCTTGTATGGCCCACTGATTATCGATCCCGCCGGTCCCGATCCAGTTGTTTCCGACCGCGAGTATGTACTGATGTTAAGCGACTGGACCGACCATGATCCGCACTGGGTCTTCCGCCGGCTAAAGCAATCGTCGGATTTTTTCAATTACCAGATGCCCACGGTTGCCGAGCTTGTCGACGATATCCGTACCATGGGTGCGGCCCAAGCCATCGACAAGCGCAAGATGTGGAATGAAATGCGCATGAACCCGACCGATCTCGGGGATGTGTCCGGCGCGGCATTTACTTATCTCATCAATGGCAAGACGCCTGCGGGCAACTGGACGGCCATCGCGCGCCCTGGCGAAAAGGTACGCCTGCGCATCATCAACGCGGCAGCAACCACAATTTTCGATCTGCGGATCCCTGGCGTCAAAATGACCGTCGTATCGGCCGACGGACAGAATGTTGAACCCGTGCAGGTCGACGAGATCCGCCTTTCAGTTGCAGAGACCTACGATGTCATTGTCGAGATGCCACAGGAGCGCGCCTATACGGTTTTCGCGCAATCGATTGACAGAAGCGGCTATGCCCGAGCGACTCTTGCTCCGCGCCCCGGGATGACAGGACCCGTACCGCAAATGGATCCCAAGGCCTGGCTATCCATGGACGATATGGGCATGGGTGACATGCCCGGCCACGGTGCTGGCCACGGGCCCGCCATGCCGGCTGCGTCGGCGCCACCCGCCAATCCCGCCGCAGGGCATGATGTGGCCCCATCCAATGCCATGACTGCCGATGGTCCGCACGCAGGGCACGGTGCCACGTCAACGCCACCAGGCGCGCAGAAATCGCATGCCGCAGCCTCCCCTTTATCGGTCGGCGGGCATGAGTCACACAGCACAAGCACCTTGCCGGCTGCTTCCCAAGCGCCCGACATGGGCGTCATGAAAGACACGAAAGGACTGACAACACAACGCGGCGTCGATGTACGCGTCATGTCCCCTTCGAGGTCGTTGAGCGACCCGGGTCCCCGGCTGCGCGACAACGGCCGCCGCGTCTTGACCTATGCGGACTTGCGAACTGTCGGCGGGCCGCTCGATGAACGGCCGCCCAGCCGGGAAATGATCCTTCGATTGACTGGGAACATGCAGCGCTTCGTCTGGGGCTTCGACGGAAAGAAATTCTCCGAGCAGGCAAAAATCTACTTTAAGTACGGCGAACGGCTTCGCGTGACGCTCATTAACGACACGATGATGAACCACCCCATCCATCTGCATGGAATGTGGAGTGAAATCGTCAATGAGAATGGCGGATTCCAGGTTCGTAAGCACACGATCAATGTGCAGCCCAGCAAGCAGATCAGTTTCCTTGTTACTGTAGACGCGCCCGGGCAGTGGGCGTTTCACTGCCATCTGCTGTATCACATGGAAGCGGGCATGTTCCGCACGGTGGTGGTCGTATGAAAATAACCATGTCATTCTTGTCGTCCTATAATCACGTAGGACCTCTTGTCTGCATTCTGACGCTTTCGGGTATGGTCTTTGGCGGCCCAGTCGCCGCGCAATCGTCCATGCAGAGCACGGATCACGGCACGCTGCATGGATCGCCCCAAACGCAGTCGCCTTCAACCGCGCCAACCGAAAGCAAAGCTCCCCCTGCGAGCCCACCAGGCGAGAAAATACCAGAAATCGACCCCGCTTCTGACGCACGAGACAGTGCAAAGATGCCAGCCCTGAAGAATATGCAGGACGGGCATGCGGAACATGTGAAGCCGGCCACGCCGTCGGAACCGGCTGACGCCCGAGCGCATGGCAACCGTAAATTGCCTGACCTGACGCCAACCCGGCAATACCTACGAAACGCTGACGGGTCGATTCCAATGCTCGGCGAGAAAGAGGCTGTGCTGGACGACCAGATTTTTGCAATGGTGTTGTTTGACGAACTGGAATATGCCAAGGGCCGCGAGGGACAGTCCCTTGGCTGGCAGGTACAGGCATGGATCGGTCGCGACTACAATAAGCTGTGGATCAAGAGCGAAGGTGATCGGGAAAATGGCCGCGCTTCCGGCAATGTCGAGGCAATGTGGTCGCGGGCCTTCGCCGCGTTCTGGGATTGGCAGGTTGGTATCAGGCATGACTTCGGATCGCCGCCCAGCAGGCAATGGCTGGCACTGGCCGTACAGGGAACCGCTCCCTATTGGTTCGATATCGCTGCGTCGGCCTATATTGGCCCCAATGGCCGTACTGCAGCGCGTTTCAAATCGGACTACACGTTCCGGCTTTCACAGACGACGTTCTTGTCACCTGAAATCGAGGTCAATGCGTATGGCAAGGCAGAACCGGAAAGAGGTATCGGGAGCGGCCTGTCCGATGTGTCTTTTGGTCTGCGTCTGCGCCATGAAATTCGGCGGGAAATCCAGCCGTATATTGGCGTGACGTGGGGACGAAAACTCGGCAACACCGCCCACATGACACGCGATGCGGGAGAGGACGTTATAGAGCGTAATGTCGTGGCCGGAGTACGGTTTTGGTTCTAGTGCCTCCGTGCTAGAACACATCGTGATTATTTCATAATTCGCACCGCGTATGATCGTGCAATGGGGGCCGCTTTGCTACGTAACATTGAAGATCAAGTAAGATTAGCAGTTGAGTGGCTTAGGCTCATGGTAGAAACCTTGGGAGCGCTGGTGATCGCGGTAGGCGTCTGCATGGTTGTCGTAGCCCTGGCGCGTAATGCCCTACATGAACGGAGCACCAGTTTCACGCCGATCCGATTGACCTTTGCACGGTATTTGACGCTGGCACTGGAGCTCCAGCTGGCCGCAGATATTCTCGCCACCTCGATTTCACCGACCTGGGACAGAATCGGAAAGCTGGCAGCAATTGCCATTATCCGTACCGTCCTGAATTACTACTTAACCAAAGAAATAAGAGATGAACAGGTTCGTCAGGAGCCGGCTCTCTGTCCTTCCAACAATCACACTAGCAACTGACACCCCGCCGCGATTGTGCGCACGTTGCAAATGCCCGGTCTACCAGGCGCCAGCCGTCATCCATCCTCATCCATTTCGGGGTTCTTGCGATGGGACTTCGCAAGACGCTGTCGCCTACAGTCGGCGAAGATCGCTCGACAGCGCCAAGGTCATGCAGCGCTTGCCGCGGGGTGGTGTCAGCGGCGGTTACGGGACCACCTTGCCGGACCTGTCGCGAAACAGCATGTCCGCGGCTGCCGCGATCGGCGCTGCCAAGTTGATCCGGTTGCTTGGATGCGTGACGGTATTGGTGCTGACTACCTCGGTGATACCGCTTGCAAGCAAATCTGCATAGGCAGTGCCAGAAAAGAGGGCATGGACGGCAACGCATACTGGCGCGACCATGCCAGCTTCACGTAGCCGGGCCACCGCTGCCATCATGGTGCGCGCAGTCGAAGCGATGTCGTCGACGAGAACCGGCGTGCGGTCGCGCCATCGATCGATCCCAGGCACCGTGACCGTAACCTCGCTATCGCCATAGCGCGTCTTTTGCAACACCGTGAATGGACAGCCAATGACGCCAGCCACTTCGGACACCCATTGTTCGCTCTCTGCGTCCGGTCCCACGAGAAGGGGATGCGCCACTTGGACGCCGATCCACTCGGCAAGGTGCGGCGCAGCGTGCACAATCCGGGTTGGCACTTGATACACTTCGTCGAGGCTGTGGATTCTGTGCAGGTGCGGATCGACCGTTACCAGCCAGTCGCAGGCGCCCGACAGAAGGCGCGCAAAGTATTTCGCTGTAATGCCCTCCCCCGGGTGAAAGCGGATGTCCTGGCGCATATACGCAAGGTAGGGAATGACCAGGCCAACTTGTCGCGCACCCAGTTCGCGAGCCACATTGGCGGCAAGGTAAAGCGCAATCGCCTTTTCGTCTGGCCGATCGAGGCTGCATACGATAGCCACATCGCGTCCCTTGATCTCGGATAGGTAGCGCACGAAGCTTTCGCCATCAGGGAAGCGCCGCATCTCCCAGGAACCTAGCTCCCACCCGCGCAGCTCGCATATGCGCGCCGCCATGTGCTCATTGCCCTGCATCGCAAAAACTATCGGATTCATGCGTCGTCCTCGAATGAAATCAGGTTTTTCTGAAGATCGGCATAAGCCCTGGCATAAGCTAGTTCCCCCGGAGAGGCAGCGTGAATTGTCATCAGCACTTGCCCGACGTCAACTCGTGTCCCCACCTGCGCATGAAAAGTCAGTCCCGCCGCTGCAGCTTTGGGCGCGCCCGCCAGCTTGGCGATGCGGGCCAGGCGGCGGTTGTCCACGGCCACTACCTGTCCCGGGCGCGATGCAACCAGATCATAGAGATATGGAGCCGAGGGAGGCACACGCTGGCCGCCCTGTGCGTCGCAAATCGCCTGGAACTTGCGCCAGGCGGCGCCGCTGGCAAGCGTTGCGAGAGCCGTAGCGGCGCCCTCCCCCGGCGGCGCTCTCCCTCCTAGTTCGAGCACGTGCCCGGCCAGCAGCAATGACCGTGAACGCAAATCGGCCGGAGCTCCCGCTTCGTTCTGCAGCACCGCCAGCACGTCTCGCGCCTCCAGTGCTGGTCCAATGCCGCGGCCAATCGGTTGGGTGCCGTCAGTAATGACAGTCTTTACCGTCAAGCCGAAAGCCCGCCCAACGGCGACAAACGTGCGGCTTAGCGATTCAGCCGCAGCGCGCGTTCGCACCTTTGCGGTAGGACCCACCGGAATATCAATCAGGGCATGGCTGGACCCGGCCGCGATCTTCTTGGACAGGACGGACGCGACAAGCTGCCCTTCACTGTCAAAGTCGAGTGGTCGCTCGACCCTGATCAACACATCGTCGGCCGGACTCAGATTCACCGAGCCACCCCACACCACACAACCTCCTTCTCGTGCAACCACGTTGCGGATGCCCGCGATGTCCATGATCACCGGCGCCAATGTTTCCATCGCATCGGCGGTGCCGGCCGGCGACGTGATCGCGCGCGACGATGTCTTCGGAATCACCAAGCCGCACGCAGCGACAATTGGCACGACGATCAAAGTGGTCCGATTGCCAGGCAACCCGCCGACGCAGTGTTTATCGACGATAGGCCTGGTGCCCCAATCGAGTTGTTCGCCGACCGCGACCATTGCCTTGGTAAGGGCGATGACTTCATCCAATTTAAGCCGGTCCCCGGCGCACGCAGCGACAAAGGCAGCGATTTCAATGTCGGTGTAGTTTCCACCAGCGACGTCGCCAATGATTGCCGCAGCGCCCGCGTTCGTGATCTCCCTGCCATATATCTTGCCACGCACAATAGAAAACGACTCGATCGAGGGCGGGTGGGTGACGCGCACGTACATCCCGTCCTCGGCGCCAAGGGCCTTGCATGCCGATTCCGACAGCCCGGCCTCTCCGGGCGCTAATAGGCTGGACACGACAACGTTCAAGGTCGCGATGACGCTGTGCTCGCCCAAGGTGACCGTCACGCGCGAGCGCACTTCAAAGCCTTCGGATTTGCACACATCGCAGTCGCTGCGCATGTATATGACGGGCTCCTGGTAGGTGTTGATCCCCAACCGGCGAACCTTTAGTCCATGAACGAAGGTCGCATTGTCACTTGCCTGACCGGCATCGGAAAACCGTTCCGTCAACCCGCTCACAGGCTCACCTTTTCCAAGTAATCGGGTACCCGACAATTCCACTTGAGCTCGTCCTTGATCTTCACTCTCAACGCCTCGGAGGCGGCCGGTTCGCCGTGGGTAATGAAAGTTTGTTTTGGCGCCTTATGAAAGCCTGATAACCATTTCAGAATTTCGCCGCAATCGGCGTGAGCGGACAGGTTGTCGACGTACTCAACGTGCGCGCGCAGCGGCACAGCGACGCCATGGATCTTGATCGAATCGGCGCCATCGAGCATTTGCGCACCGCGCGTGCCTCCAGCCTGATAGCCGGCAAACAGGATCGTATTGCGCGGATCGCCCGCAAACGCTTTGAGGTGATGCAGCACGCGTCCGCCCGTCGCCATCCCGCTGGCCGAAATGATCACTTTTGGCCCCTGTTTGCGATCAAGTTCTTTCGACTCCTCTACTGTATTTATAATCGTCGCCGCGTGGCACATCGATTCGCATTGTGCCGGTGTCAGGCGATGGTCTGCCCTGTGCTTGTGATAAATCGCCGTCGCGTCCTTGGCCATAGGGCTATCCAGAAATATGGGAAGGAAGCTCGGAATGGCGCCGGATTCCTTAAGCAGGTGCATGTAATACAGCAGGTTTTGCGCCCTGCCCACTGCGAATGCCGGTATGACAACCGCGCCCCCTCGCCCGACAGTGTCCCTGATGGCCTTCCCGAGTGGAATTGTGGGATCGATCGGATCGTGCACCCGGTTGCCGTAGGTCGATTCGACGACCAGGTAGTCGGTCTGCTCGATCGTCGACGGCGACACCATGACAGGATCGTCCAGTCGCCCAAGGTCGCCAGAAAACGTGATGGTCCTGCTGCCGTCATTAATCGCGACAATCGCAGCGCCGAGAATGTGCCCGGCGCGCGCGAGAACGGCACTAAAGCCATCGGCGATCGAAAAGCGCATGTCGAACGGCTTTGGCGCAAAAAACTTCAGCGATCGGCGGGCGTCCTCCGCGGTGTACAGCGGCTCTGCCGGCGTATGCACCGAGTAACCATGGCGATTGGCGAAGGCGGCATCTTCCTCTTGCAAGTGACCGCTGTCGGGCAGAAGTATCCGGCACAGATCGAAGGTCGCCTCGCTGCAGAAAATCTTGCCTTTGAAGCCGGCTTTTACCAATAGGGGCAGGTAGCCGCTGTGATCCAGATGCGCGTGGGTCAGTACAACAGCGTCGAGTTCGGCGGCGTCAAACGGCAAACCAGCCCAGTTGCGCAATCTTAGTTGCTTGTAACCCTGGAACAATCCGCAGTCGACGAGGATTTTGGTGCGCCCCGCGCGCAGGAGATATTTGGAGCCCGTAACTGTTCCTGTCCCGCCCAGAAATTCGATTTGCATTTTGCGCCCTTCTTTGAAGAATGCGAGCGCGACGTGTTGGGCTCGTGCGAATGATCATAGCTGTCCGACAACCTCGAAATCTTTGATCTGCATCAAAACAGATCAGCGCCATTCGTATGTGATTTGCGCGAGTTCCACGTCCAAGGGCCCGCGTAGCGTTCCATACCTTCTGCGAAGGTGACGCCGCAGCTTACCTGGAAGGCGCGATTCCCCTGTCAATGCGCGCCAATTTGATTCACATCAAGGTTTATACAACTTCGCCCGAACTATAGTTAGAACTCCGCTGAACGATTCCTCGCCAACATCTTTGAGGGCGGTGCTAACAAGAGGCGAGCACCACCCGCCCGCACCCACTATGCATAGCAAAGGGAGCCAACCCATGCAACGCGGACCGACTCCGTTGCAATTTTTAGTCGCCGTGAGATGCGGATGACGTCTTCCGAAGAATGCGTCGCCCCATCGCGCGCCGGCCATCGCGCTCGCTTCCCTTCGGAATTGCGAGGCCATGGCATTCTCGTCTTTTCCGCGTTCGCCGTTGCTTTCAGTTCCAGTCTGGTCACTCCATTGCTGCCAGCCATACTGAACCATTTTGGGCTTGCCCTGGAGGTGCAGGCCCGCCATGTCGCATTGCTTACTGGCGCATATCTGCTGGCGATGTTTGTCGCCGCCCCTGTCTTGGGCTACCTGTCCGACCGAATCGACCGCCGGGTCATTCTGCTTTCCGCCATGGGGGTGTACGCATTGTCGCTCTATGGGTTGAGCTCGACGTCCAGCCTGGGCGGACTCTATGCAATCCGCGTGATAGCGGGATTGGGCGCTGGCGGCATCTTGCCTGTGATACAAGCTTATGTGGCCGATTATAGTGCCCGAGAACAGCGCGTGCACCGCTTTGCCTGGATCGTCACGGCGACGTTGACCGGTAGCCTCGCTGGCCCCTATCTTGGCGGCCTGGCGACAGGGAGCGAAGCATGGCCCCGCAGCGGCGCTGCGCCGTCTTTGCACCTGATCACGGAGCAAGTGCTCGCGGCTGCCATACTCTGCAGCGCGTCACTGATTAGCATCGCCTTAATATTTCGCAAACGTGTCCTTTCGCAAGCGGAGGGGCGCGCCGAGCTCGGGATTGGGGCCGCCGGTCTGCCACCGGCGATGTATGGACTCTTTTCGCTGTCCCTGGTCGTTATGTTTGCAGTTGGTGCCTTCGACGCGGGGATGTCGACAATTGCGCGCTCGACACTGCAACTCAGTGCGTCCCAGCTCGCCATGCTATATGCAGAGTGCGCGCTTGTAATGCTGGTCATACAGACATTGTATTTCGCCGAGTGGTTCAAATCCTTTGCTCATCAACATTTGATGTTTCCCGCAATGCTAATCGCTGCGGCTGCCCTTGGCTTCTTTCCATTGGTAAGGACTAGCGGTCAATTGGTTGGCGTCGTCGCCTTGATGGCCGCAGGCGCCGGCGCGATCGCGCCCCTTATTTCGTATCGTGTGTCGATACTCGCCGATGCCCGTCAAGGCACAAGTTTTGGCCTGCAAAGCGCGTTCTCTTACCTGGGACAAGGGTTGGGAGCAATCAGCAGCGGCGTACTTTTCGCATTGGATTCGAAGCTGCCGTACTGGCTTGCTGCAGTGATGTTAATAGCCGGCGCGGTGCGGATCGTCTTGCGTATGCGTCCCCTCTCCAGATGATTTTGTGACCTACGCATGCGACTGCCTCCTTCAATCTCTCGCATCGTCCGCCGCCCAGCTGCTTTGCGATCACAACGCGGCAAAAATCGCCAATGTCTTGGAGGCCGTTTTGGCTCGCCGCTATTCTGGCGAGAACGGGAAGCGTTCGGTTCTTGTTACGCTAACGGTCCAGAAGTTGTCCAGTAGCTGCTCAAGGCAACGTTTCGCCATGCGCGCGTAGCATATGGCCAGCTGATGATTGTTGGGGATCCAGACATGAAAGGCGAGCTGCGGGCAAGTCCACGACAGCGCAGCTACCTCTGGAGCCGCAGCTATGCGATTGAAATCTGTGGGGCTTAACCCGCGTATACATAGGCCAGCCCGTTTCCAGTCCACGGTAGGAGTGGAAACGGGCTGGTAGCCATACCTCGGACCTGCTAACGTTTCTGACGAGAGCATCGGGCACTCGGATCAATTCTTGTGCCGAACAAGATCCAACAAACCATGCGATCGCCGGAAACTTTGAGAACCGCGCCAAACTAAGGGAAGCGCGTTTATCGGAAACCTGCTTTTCAGGGCGTGTGATTTTCGTGCAGAATCGATTCAACACGCCATACTTCATTGCCGACCATAATAATCTTGGTACCATCCTTCGCTTCCATGATGTGCCCTGGCTTCATGTAGCCGGTTCGTCCGAGTTTGTCCTCCATCCCCATTTTCCCGTCCTTGAAAATATAGACGGTTGACCCGTCCTTCAATTCAATCTTTTTCTGAACTTTGCTCGGATCGACGGCCTGAGCCGATAGAGCTACCAGCGTGGCAACTGTTGCCAATAAAGTTTTCGCGAACATTTTCGCTCCTTAACAGTAGTTGTTGTTCGATCCGCACCCATAGCGCCGGGCGGATTATGAGGCCCACGGATACTTCCATTACTTGTGCCTACCCTACGCAGATCGGCCTCAAGATTCATTGATGCACATCAAATCGAGGCGGATTGGTATTGGTCCGTCGCAAGCGCATTTCATCGGATCGTTGACCCGTGGCGGGCTACGGGGGCTTCCCACGCGAGTCACCGGAGTTCAAATTAGCATGCTGCGAACATCTTGGTCTTCGCTACCCATTGGACGATCCGGGCCACCCGTTGAACATCACCTTCGATTCTCGTATCTCCAATCCTCCGATGACGTCTGCCAAATAGAAACGTGGAAGATCACAACATCTGCTGCGTTAGTCGGGGACGCAAAAGAAGAGACGGCCATGGTGTCCCAGTTGTGCCGACTCAATTTCAAATGGAGGACGGCACACTACGATGGAGATATTGCCATGTACAGGGTGCCTAATATGTTCAATAAAAATATGCCAACCGTAAAGCGGTTGCACCGTACAAATCTCGACCATGATTACTACCATTCCATGCTTATCTCGGTCCTGCGCGGCCTGGCTGCCATCCAAGTTGCCGCCGCCCACATACGCGCCCAGTTCTATCCGGGCCTGAAGGAGGTGACCGAGCCTAGCCTGTTCTACCAGGCCTTCGCCTTCTTCACCGGCTTCGCGCACCAGGCGGTTGTGGTCTTCTTCCTTCTCAGCGGGTGGCTGGTGGGCGGCGCCTTGCTCAACAAGTATCGCGAAAAGCACTGTCTCGTCACCTACGGCATCGACCGGATTACGCGCCTGTGGATCGTCCTGATCCCGGCGTTCGGCTTGTCGCTGTTGCTTGGCGCCGTCACGGGCACGGTCGATCCGACGCGCGCGAGCCTTTCGCCGACCAACGAATTTTCGGTCGCCACCTTCGTGGGCAACCTGTTTGGCTTGCAGGACATGTGGGTGCCGCGCTATGGCGGAAATTTCGCCCTGTGGAGCCTGGCAAACGAAACCTGGTACTACGTGCTGTTCCCGTTCCTGCTCACCCCGTGGATCACGAAGAGCAAGGTGGCGAGGGTGTTCGCCGCCGTGGCCGGCATCGCTCTCGCCTCGTTTCTTAGCTTTCCGATCCTGCTGTTCTTCGCAGTGTGGCTGATGGGAGCGGCCGCTTCACGCCTCAAGATCGAGGCGAGCGGGACGGTGAAACTAGGGCTGCTGACATTGCTCGCTGTCCTGTCGATCTATTTTCGGCTCACCGGCAACAACGACAAGCTCGAACCGATTTCGTTTGGCCAGGACGTTGCCCTCAGTGCCGTCTTTTTGGCGTTGCTGTGCTGCCTCCAGACGCGCGCCGACATGACCCTCCCGGCATGGCAGAAGCTGAAAAAGGGAGGTGATGCACTGGCCGCATTTTCGTTTACGCTCTATGTCGTCCACGTTCCACTGATCCTTGCAGGGCGCCACCTGCTCAATCTGACCGATGCGCGGCGTCTGTCGCCTCACAGCGCTGGCGATTTCGCCATCTACCTGGTCTTGCTGGCGGCGATTGTCGGATTCGCCTACCTCTTTCACCTTCCGTTTGAGGCGCAGACTGTCCGAGTCCGGAGTAAGCTCAAGGCGTTGTTGCTTGGAAAGAGCGTCAAGCGCGATGCGCCGGGCGCATCCGGACTCGAACCCGTGCCCCTCCCGCCGGCGTCGCTGTTCGATACCGTGATCCTCCCCTATTCCAAAACCATCGCCGCGAGCGGCAAGGCGCCGTTTGCGGTGGAGCCGGATATCAGCCGCCTCAGCTATTACGTCCGGCGCACCAGAAGCACCATGAAGCCGGAGGACTTCAATGGCGCGTCGTGTGCAGACGAGACGGAGTTCGAGCAGTGCATGGCTGCGCACTGGACGCGTGTCGGGCGCCATGACCTTGCCGCGCACGCCGGCCGGTTCGCGGCTGAGGCGCGCACTGCCAGGCTCGCGCGGGCCAAGACGCAGACGACTGGGGACCCATCGCCATATATTTACGCCATGTTCTGAGAGCGCATAAGCGGCATGGGTCATGCAGCTGGCTTCACCAGTTGCCCGCATGCCGAGGAAAGCCTCCCATGCCACGCAACGGCCACGGGTACATTTTGGTCGTAGCCACATTGGAAGTCGGGCGTATCTCGGCAACCAGGTCGAATGTGAACAGCGTATTCGCTGGAAGCGAGCCGTCCAGCGCATGCCGCGAGCGAGGTGCTGTTCGGAAAGCTCCAGGGG
>Ga0187842_1001123_pt1 | contig 12706 bp, 8 predicted proteins | sample SpaLakP09_SKY_41_FD_134514 | JGI IMG/M metagenome (GOLD analysis project Ga0187842, IMG submission 134514) | Oligotrophic lake water microbial communities from Sparkling Lake, Wisconsin, USA - SP09_SKY_41 | ecosystem: Environmental > Aquatic > Freshwater > Lake | place: USA: Sparkling Lake... | reverse complement strand
GAATGGGTGAATGGGTGAATGGGTGAATCGTGAATCGTGAATCGTGAATCGTGAATCGAAAGTGGCCGCTTGTTCACTTGTTCACCCGTTCACCTGTTCACCACTCACCACTCACCACTCACCACTCACCTCCCCGAACCCCCGGCTTTTCCGGGTTTCACTGCCAGCCACAAGCGTTTAGGCTGTTTGCCATCTGAGTCACGGCAATCCGTGGAGGCCTGGATGGCATTTGCACATGAGCTGGTCTTGTTTCCCCTGGAGCGCGAGGTACAGGCCGCGGCCCAGCAGCTGAGCGAAAGCTCGGACTGGAACTCGCGGCTGGAAGTGGCTTGGGGCTTGCGCCAGCTCAACAGCCCGCGTGCGCAAAGCCTGGCCAGTGGGCTGCTGAAGGAGCTCGGCGAGGCCGAGGAGCAGACCGCCTTCATGGATCCGGCCGCCCTGGCCGCCATGCGCGGGCGCCTGTACCTGGTGCAGGCCGAGGTGGCGGCGCTGATGCTGCGCCTCGACGAAGCCCAGCAACACATCGCCAGCGCCCAGGCGGAGTTCGACGCCTTTCCCAACCCGAGCGCCCAGGCCGATCTGCAAGGCCTGCAGGCCGCCGTCCATGCCGATCGCGGCGACGTTGACCGCCAGCGCGATGCCTTGCAAAACGCCATGGACTGGGCCGACCAGGCCCAGGACGCCGAACGTCAGCTCTACTACCGCGCCAATCTCGCGCGCGCTGACTTGTTCCGTGATTTCGAGCTGGCCCGGGCCGCCTGGTCCGAGCAACTGCCGCTGAGCGGCGAGGGTCTGTCCCGCATGTGCTCGGCGGCCTTGGACGACTACCGCGCGCTCGAACATGGCCTGGCCTCCGACTATGTTGAGGCCGCGCGCTTTCTCGAACGCAGCTACGAGGCCAGCCTGGAGTCCGGCCAGGTGCGGCGGGCCATTTCGGCCGCTTCCAATCTGGGCTATTCCTTCACCAGCATCTCCGACTATGAGACCGCCTTGGTCTGGCTGAAAAAGGGCCTGGCGGTGGCGCGACGCGTTCGTTGGCCGGGCGCCATCGGCCTGTGCCTGGCGCAGACCGGCGAGGCTTTACGCCGTGTCGGCCAGACCGAGTCGGCGCGCGAGCTGCTGCGCGAATGCCTGCAGACCCTGGTCCAGCACCCGCAAAGCCGCACCGCCATGATGGCGCTGGACTACCTCGGCCAGGCCGAGCTGGACCATGGCCATTACGCGGAGGCACTCAAGCATTTCGAGCTGCTCGGCGAGCGCGAAAGCCATGCCCATTCTTCCGATATGCGCACCGGCGTTGTGCTCGGGCGCGCCCGGGCTCTGATGTATTTGGGCCGTCTGGACGAGGCGCGCACGGTGGCGCTGGAGGCCGTGGCGGTGATCACGGCGCAGAAGCAGCGCGCCGATCTGGTCGAGCAGCGCGCCATCCTGGCCGAGATCGAACGGCGCAGCGGTGCAGCACCAGCCGTGGTGCTTGAGGGGCTGAAGCTGGCCCTGGAGCAGGCTCAGGCCCTGGACGGCTACCAGCCCAAACCCGAGCTGCTCGACGCCGCCGCCGAGGCCTTCGATCGCGCCGGCCAGCCGCAGGAAGCCTATGCCATGGCCCGGCGTGCCGCCGCCGCCCGCCAGGCCAGCTGGTCCACGTCGTCCAAGCACGCCCGTCAGCAAGTCGAGGTGGCGCGCAACGAGCGCCAACATGCGCGCCAGCAGGCCCAGGCCAAGGAAGAGCGCCTGAGCAAATTGCAGGCGGCCCATGAGCAGCTGCAGCAGCTGGTGGTGCTAGGCCGCGAGATCTCGCGTCAGCGCAGCCCGGGCCTGATTTTCACCGTGCTCGGCCGCGAGCTGCGTTCGGTGCTGGGCGCCGAGCTGCTGGCCGTCTACCGCCGCGACGCCAGCGGCCAGACCCTGGTGATGGGCGAGTCATCCAAGGGCGAGCACGAGGGCCTGGCCTTCAAGATCGCGGTCAGCGATGCCGACAGCCCGGTGGCTGCTTGCAGCCGCGACTGGACCGAGCGCCAGTTGCCCCAAGGTGACACGGGTGCCATGCGTGTGTTCGCGCCCATGGTCGGCGACGACGCCAACCCGGCCGTGCTGGTCCTGGAGCTGGCCGCCGGCCTGGCCTGGGGTACGCGCGAGCAGGGCATCTTGCGCCATCTGAGCACCGACGCCGCCCTGGCCTTCAAGCGCGCCGGGGCCTGAGCGCCCCTCGGCGTGCGCGGCCCTGCGCTCAGAGCGAGCGCAGGAAGTCCAGCATGGCTTGCTGCTCGGCAGCGCTCATGGCTTGGAAGCGTTGGCGCGCTGGCGCTGCCTCGCCCTCATGGGCCAGTACCGCCTCGCGCGGCGTGGCCGCACGGCCGTCGTGCAAGAGACGCTCGCGCACGCGCAGGCCCCAGAGTGGCGCGGTCCGCATCTCCCGCCGGCCAGCCGCATCTTGGGCGATGCCATCGCCGAGGCTGCCCATATCGTGCAGGAGCAGGTCCGAGTACAGCGGCACGTTCTTGAAGGCCAGCGCCGGCCAGGGGCTGGCACCGGTGTTCAGGCTGGGCGTGTGGCATGCGGTGCAGCCGCTGCGATCAAACAGGCGAGCGCCGGCCAGGGTCTGGGCGGTCGGTCGCAGGGCGGCCGGTGGGGCCAGCAGGCGCATATAGTCCGCCGCCCGGTCGATGTCCGCGCGGCCGCTCCGCGGGTCGGGCTGGTCCTCGATATCGGCGACACGGTCGAAGCGGGCCAGCAGGGCCGTGTTGCCGTTGGGCGCGTTTTCCTGGCGGAACAGGCGGTTGGTGATGCCCATTTCATTGAGGTACGCGTCGGCCGAGAAACCCAGCAGGCTGGCATGCTGGGCTTTCCAGCCAAAGCGGCCGACCCGCCGCGTGCCGCTGGCCGGGTCGATCAGCCAGGCCACCGTGCCGCGCACGCCGTCGGGTTTGCTGCGCAAGGCGCCCTGGACGATGGTGTCGTCCGCAATCGCTTCGATCAGGCCGGCGCCGAACAAGGGCGTGGTGATGCGCTGGGCGACGATGCTGGCCTCGGCGGGCACATGCTCCAGTGCGGCCGGATCGATGGCACGCGCCTGCAAGAGGCTGCCGCCTTGGGCGGCCATGGCGTCGAACTGGCCGTCCAGCAAACGGCCGAAGCGGGTGACGCTTCGGCGGCTGCCGCCACCCACGCCACCGGCCGAATGGCAGGCGGCACAGGAGCGGTCGTTGAAGATCGGCCCCAGGCCGCCGGCCGGTGTTTCCTGAGCCAGGAATTCGTTGCGACCTTCATTGAAGGCGGCCAGGCTCGCGGCATCGAGGCCGGCCAGCGGCTCGCCCATGGGGCTGGGCGGCGGCGCGGGGCGCGAGGGGGCGGCGGGCGCCGGCGGCAGCTTGGGGCGCTGCCCCGGCACGGCGGCCGCCTGGGCCGATGCTTTGCTGCTGCCCAGCACGGCCATGCCGGCGCCGCCACCGGCCAGCAAGAGGGCGAGGGCAGAGCCGAGCGCGCCGAAGCGCAGCAGGGGCGAGGGACTCTTCTTGGCAAGAACAACTGGTTTCATGGGAATCGACTCCTGGCCTGAGTCCGCAAGGGACGCTTGAGTTGACAAGGGCTTGGACCGGCGTCCAAGGGCATGGCACAGAGCTTGGCGGCCGACTGTGGAGGCAATGTGGAGAGCGCATGGCCTTTCCGGGCCTGGGCGGGCGAGGGCGGCACGGCCGCGGCGCTGCGCGTGAGATCGTTCACGCCGGCTGAGGCCGCGCGCGCCTCCACACTCGGCACACAATCGTCGGGTCCACTGCGGGTTCACTTCCGAGGTCTGGCAATTCATGCGCTTGCGTCTGGTTCACAGCTTGTCCCTGCTCCTGCTGGCCGTGGTCAGCCTGACCGTGCTGGGCATGGGCGGCGTGATGGCCTGGAACCTCAGCCGCGGTTTCAATGACTATCTGCAAGCGCGCGAGGTTGACCGCCTGGAACGACTGGCCGAGCTGACGTCCGACTTGCTGCAGCAGGACGGTGCTGGCCTGGAGGGCTTCTTGCGCAGCCGGGTCACGCTGCGCGGCCTGCTCGACGAACTGGCGCGGCGCGAAGGCTTGAACCCGGGCGGGCGGGCGCTGCCCATGCAGCCGGGCTTGCCCCCGGCTCTGGCGGGCGAGCCGCCGCCGCCGCCCTGGCGCCGGCTGCGCGAGCGTGAAGGCCCGCCTCCACCACCACCGCCGGCGGAGGACGGCTTCGGCGGCCGGGTCGGCTTGTACAGCTTGCAAGGGGAGTTGCTGCTGGGCAGGCCCCAGGCCGAAGGGCGGCGTGGCGCTCGCCCGCCCTGGGCGCTCGAGCGTGGCCCTGGCGACAGGATGGTGGAGCGAGCGGTCTATGGCCCGGCCGCCGGCGCTGAGCGGGTGCCCGTGGCCTGGTTGCGCCTGCGCTTGCCCAAGCCCCTGCCCGATTCCGTGGACGCCCTGTTCCTGCGCCGGCAGTACCAGGGCATTGCGGTCGTGGCCGTGCTGATGCTGGGGCTGGCCCTGCTCGGCGCCTGGTGGCTGACGCGCCGCTGGTCGCAGGCCTTGCTGGCCGTGCAGGACGCCACCGCACGCATCGCTCAGGGGGAGCTGTCCGTGCGTCTGCCCGACCCGGGGCGCAGCGACGAGATCGGCGATGTGCTGCGCAATATCAACCGCATGGCGGCAGGTCTGCAGGCTTTGGAAGGCACGCGGCGGCGTTGGATCGCCGACATCTCGCATGAGCTGCGCACGCCCTTGAGCGTGCTGCGCGGCGAGATCGAAGCGCTGCTCGACGGCGTTCGCCCCCTGTCCACGACGGCGCTGCAATCGCTGCGCGAGGAGGTGCTGCAGCTGGCCAGCCTGGTCGATGATCTTCATTTGCTGGCCATGGCCGACCTGGGCGCCTTGCCCTGCCGCCGGGTCGACAGCGATGCCCAGGTCTTGCTGCAGCGCTTGCTGCAACGCTATGCCCCCAGGGCGGCGGCGGCCGGCCTGGATTTGCAGCCCGGCAAGACCTGGCCCTCGGGGCCGGTGCCGGTGTTCTGGGACCCGGTGCGCATCGAGCAGCTGCTGGGCAATCTGCTGGAAAACAGCTTGCGCTACACCGACGCCCCCGGGCGCATCGTGCTGGGCCTGTCGCTGCAGGGCGAGCAGCTTTTGCTGACCGTCGACGACAGCGCGCCGGGTGTGGCCGCTGCCGATGTCGGGCGCTTGTTCGAACCCCTGTACCGGGCCGATGCGGCACGCAGCCGGCATCTCGGTGGCAGCGGCCTGGGCCTGGCCATCTGTGCCGCGATCGTCCAGGCCCATGGCGGCCGCCTCAGCGCCGGCGCGTCTTCGCTGGGCGGCTTGCAGGTCGCTTTGAACCTGCCCAGGTGCGCGCCGCAGGAGCACCTTTGATGGAGCAGAACGTAAAGGCCTTGCTGCCGCCACAGCGGGTCCTGGTGGTCGAGGACGAGCACAAGATCGCCCAGCTGCTGCTCGACTATCTGCGCGCCGATGGTTTCACCGCCGACAGCCTGGCCGATGGCGAACTGGCCCTGGCAGCGATCCGCCGGGACCCGCCGGACGCCCTGGTGCTGGACCTGATGTTGCCCGGCCTGGACGGGTTGAGCCTGTGCCGCGCGGTGCGCGAGTTCAGCGCCATGCCCATCTTGATGCTGACCGCCCGCGTCTCCGAGCAGGACCGGCTGCAAGGCCTGGACGGCGGGGCCGATGACTACATCTGCAAGCCCTTCAGCCCGCGCGAGCTGGTGGCCCGAGTTCGCGCCCAGCTGCGTGCGCAGGAGCGCCGTAGGCCCGCTGCTGCTGCTGCCGCGCCTGTGCTCTGGCAGGTCGACGAGGGCGCCCAGCGCATCGCCTGGGGAGGGCAATGGCTGGCGCTGACGCCCCTGGAGTTCCGCATGCTGCGCCTGCTGCTGAGCCGGCCCGGCCGGGTCTTCAGCCGCGCCCAGCTGCTCGACACCGTGCACAGCGAGCTGCGCGATGTCAGCGACCGTGCCATCGACAGCCATGTCAAGAACCTGCGCCGCAAGATCGCCGCGGCGCAGCCGGGCTGCGAGTGCATCGCCTCGGTCTACGGGGTCGGCTACCGCTTCGACCTGCCAGCCTGAGCGGCCGCTCGCGTGGGCGCATGGGCGGACCAACTGAGGTACGCTGCAAGTCAGAACCCGAGCTTGTGGCTCGTTGATTTGGAGTCCCGCCCATGAACAAGGAAGGCCCCGAGGCGATGGCATGAACACCCCCTCTGAGGACGGCGCGGCCGAGTACCCGCTGCAGCACTTGCCGGCTCAGCCGCCGGCGCTGGCGGAGCGCCTGTCCCAGACCTTGTTGACGCTGGTGGCGAGCCCGCCGGAGTCCAAGGCCCTGCCCTGCGCGCGGCCGGCCGAGCGCGCGCGGCAGCTTGCGGGCGAAGCGGCCGCCAAGGCGGCGCTGGCGGCCGGCTCGCTGGCCCTGCCGCCCGGCCCGCTGGGCTGGCTGACGGTGCTGCCCGAGATGCTGGCGGTCTGGCGCATCCAGTCGCAGTTGGTGGCCGACATCGCCGCGCTCTATGGCCGCTCGGCCGAGTTGGGCCAGGCGCAGATGCTGTATTGCCTGTTCCGCCACACGGCGGCGCAGGCGGTGCGCGACCTGGCCGTGCGCGTTGGCGAGCGCCTGCTGGTGCGGCCAGCGACTACCGCCTTGCTGCAGCGCGTGGCGGGCCAGATCGGCGCCAAGCTCGGTGAGAAGCTGTTGCAAAAGACCGTGTCGCGCTGGGTGCCGGTGCTGGGCGCGGCGGCCGTCAGCGCCTATGCCTTCTACGACACCCAGCAGGTCGGGCGGGCGGCGGTCGAGCTGTTCGAGCGTGAACAGCTGCTCGACAACCCTGCCTGACTTTGGCCTGAGGCGGCCTACACTTCCGCATGACCGCGGTCTTGAACAGCCCCAGCGACCTGGCCCTGCGCCCCCCCGCCATCCTCGATGTCGAGGCCTCGGGTTTTGGCCGCGGCAGCTATCCGATCGAGGTCGGTTTCGTCGAGTCTGCTGGTGCGGTGTTCTGCTCCCTGATCCAGCCCGAGCCCGATTGGCAGCACTGGGACCTGGCCGCCGAACGCGTGCATGGCATCAGCCGCGACATCCTGCGTCAGCATGGCAAGCCGCCGGCCTGGGTGGCTGCTCAAATCAATCAGCGACTGGCCGGCCAGACCGTCTACTGCGACGCCTGGGCCCATGACTACCCCTGGCTGGCGCGCTTGTTCGACAGCGTCGACATGGTGCCGGCCTTCCATCTGCAGGATTTGCGCTGCCTGCTCAGCGATGCCGAGGCGGCTTGCTGGCATGTGGTGCGCGAGCAGGTGCGGGACGAGTTGCAATTGGTGCGCCACCGCGCCAGCAGCGACGCCCGTGTCTTGCAGACGGCCTGGCTGCGCCTCAAGACCCGACCCGGCAGCTGAGCCGCCGGACCGCCTGGCCTCAGGCTGTTTCGTCCAGATTGCCGCGCGCGCAGCTGCGACCGGCCCGCTTGGCTTCATAGAGCTTGGCGTCGGCCTCGGCCACCATGGGCTCCATATGGAGCTGGTGGTTGGGCCGCACGCAATAGCCCACGCTGATGCCGATGTGCAGCTCCAGCTGCTCGATGCGGAAGGGTGTGCCGATGGCCTGGATGATTTTCTCCGCCACCGTGCGCGCTGCGCCGGGATGCTGCAAGCCGGGCAGCAGCACCGCGAATTCGTCGCCGCCGAGGCGGGCCACCAGATCCTGCGGCCGCAAGACATGGCGCAGGCGTCCGGCCACGGCCTTGAGCAAGGCGTCCCCGACCGGGTGGCCATGCTGGTCGTTGACGGGCTTGAAGCGGTCCAGGTCCAGATAGAGCAGGGCGGCATGGCCTCCGCCGGCTGAGGCTTGTGACTGAGCGGCGTCGAACAAGTCCTGTGCTTTTTTGTTGAAGCCGCGGCGGTTGAGCAGCTGCGTCAGCGGGCAGGTCTGTGATGCGTTGCGCAGGCGCTGCTCCTCGCGCCGCGCCTCGGTCACGTCCACAGCGACGCAGATCACGCCCTCGATGGCCTCGCTCTCGCTGCGCAGCGGCGCATAGCTGAGCGAGAGCACCAGGGCCAGGGCGTCGGCGCTGCCGCGCGGGCCCTCGACGGGCGCGCTGCTGCGGTCGTAGACGCGCTCCAGCTGCGTGGCCACGCCGGAGAGCGCGCGTGCGATGGCCGCCTCGCGCGCCTGGTACTCCTCGGCGCCCAGCAACTCGGCGAGCGGGCGGCCCAGCCAGGCCTCGCGGCGCACGTTGTAGCGCTTCTCGAAGGCATGGTTGAAGAACAGGAAGCGGCCCTCCAGATCCAGCACCGAGATCATGGCCTGCGAGGTCTGGGCGATCGCTCGCATCATGGCCTCGGTGCGCTGGCGTTCGCGCTGCGTTTGCAGGTCCGCCGAGATGTCGCGCAGGATCACCGAGATGGTCTCGGTCGCTCCATTGGCCTTGCGGTGCAGCAGCACGGTGGCCTCGCAAGGCACAGGTTGGCGCTGCGCGTCCAGCACCGTGCCTCGGCCCTGCCACTGGCCCTGGGCCAGCACGGCGGGCAGGATCTCCTCGCGGTAGCGCTCGGCGCCACCGGGTGCGAAGAAGTCGCTGTAGGCGGTGTCGCTGAGGTCGCTGTCCAGGGGCACGCCCAGGCGCCGACGCGCGGCCGGGTTCATATAGAGCAGGCGGTGGTTCTGGTCGAGCTGGCAGACATAGTCGGGCGTCAGCGCAAAGATGGCGCTCAAGGTGCGCGCGGCGCGCTGCTGCTCGGCCTGCTCGCTGATGTCCTCGACCGTGCCGACCTGGCCTTGAATGCGGCCATCGAGCCAGAGCGGCGCGGTCCGCACCGCCAGCAGGCGGCGGCTGCCGTCGGGCCGGGTGATGCGGGTGAAGACCTTGAGCCGCTCGCCGGCACGGATCAGCGCCACCCAGCTGGCGCGCAGGCGTTCGCGCCGCTCGGCCGGCATCAGGTCCAGCCAGCCCCAGGCCAGCTGGTCCTCACGGAGGCCTTGCAGGTTCAAGTAGGTCGGGTTGCCATAGACCATGCGGCCCGAGGCATCGCAGCGGAACAGGCCCAGGGGCGAGGCGTCGCTGGCCGCGCGCTGCGCCGCTTCATCGAGGCGCAGGCGCTTTTGCATGCGCGCCAGCTGCCAGGTCAGGGCCAGGGCGACCAGGCTGACCAGCACGCTGAAGCTGAGCACCACCAGGCGCTCGACGCGGTGGCGCGCCAGCGCGGCGTTGTCGCTCTGGGAGATCAGCAGCTGCAGGCCGAAGACGTCGAGGGTGCGGAAAGCACCGTGGCGCGGCACGCCGTCCGAGACCTTGCCGGTGGTGCTGAAGAAGCCCTCGCGCGCGGCGAATTCGGCGCGCCGCTCGGGGTGCTCGGCAAAGACATCGCGGCCGACAAAGCCGGGCAGCTCGGGCAGGCGGCTCAGGGCCACGCCGTCCTGACGCAGCAGGGTCACGGCGGCGGCCGGGCCTTGGGCAAAGTACTGGTGCAGGCGTTGCAGGCGAGGCAGGTCGATCAGGGCCACCGCCATCTGCAGCTGGTCCGTCGGCGCGCTCAGGCGCATCAGCAAGGGCAGCTGGGGTGGGCCGTTGTGACGCAGTTGCAGCGGCAGGCCGAGCAAGGGTCGGCCCGTACCGGAACCGTCGCGCAGCTGGCCGAACTCGGGCAGGTCCGCCAGCTCGGCCACCGCCTGGCCGCTGATGGCAGGCAGACGGAAGGCCCGGCCTGCGCTGTCGACCAGCAGTACATCGATGATGCCGCGCGAGGTCTCCCGCAACATATCGGCCAGTTGAGCCAGCGAGGCATCGGCCAGGGGTTCGCGCTGGCCGCGCGTCAGCAGCCAGAGGTCGATCGAGCGCAAGCTGCGCTCGGCATCGCGGAACACGGCCTCGGTCTGGGCGGCGGCGGCCTCGGTGCTGCTGCTCAGTTCGGCCCGCTGTTCCTGCGCCAGCTGGGCCGGGTGGAACAAGGTGAACCAAACGACAAAGCCCCAGAGCAGGGTCAGCACCAGGCCGATGGCGGCAAAGGGGCCGAGCGCCAGCAAGCGGGCCAGGACGGCTGGCGCGTGCGCGCTGCCGGCAGCGTCGCTCCGGCTGTCCATCAGCGCGGGCCTACCATCATTGGCGCGGGGCTCGGGTGCATGGCCGCCAAGCGGCCCCGTGCGAGCGACCTTTCTGCGCACATGTGCTCCCGGCCAGAACGGGAGCTTGCAAGCAGTGGTGGCGAAACAAGGGGCAGAGACATGGTTCAGAGGATCCAGCTGAAGGCGACCCAGAAAGTGGGGCGGGGGCGAGGCCTCGGGCCAGCAGTTCAGGCTTCAGATTAGCACGTGCGCAGGTTCCGTCCGGGGTGCACTTCAACGGCCGGACGCCGCCGCTGGGCCCATCCGCCGCCGGGGCCATTCGCCGTGGTCCATGGCGTGCCGCGCCTGGGCGGCCCCGTCAAGCGCGCTTCAAGTACAGCTTCTGTTGCTTCTGCGGCTCAAAGCCCGCGACGCCGCCCCCTGAGTCCGCTCGCAGCGCTTGCCCTGCCCGGCCCTTGGCCCGATATTCAAGCCCTGTATCAGGGAGTGTGGCAATGAAACTGCGCAATCAAGTCATGGCGCTGGGTCTGGCGGGCACCTTGCTGGCCATGCTGACCGGCGGTATTGGTCTGGTCTCGGCCAACCATCTGAGTGCTCATCTCGACGAGGCCTTGCACGCAAGCGCCACCCTGCAAGCGAGCCAGGAGGCCGACATGATGCACGACGCCATCCGTGGCGATGCCCAGCTGGCCCTGCTGGGCGCTTTGGAGCAGGCGCCCGAGCGCATTGCCGAAGCAGAGCAAGGCTTGCAGGAGCATGCCAAGACCTTTGAGCACAGTCTGGCCACCCTGGAAGCGGCCCGTTTGAGTGTCCCGGTTTGCCAGGCTCTGCAGGCTGTGAGGCCCTTGGTGCAGCGCTATCTCGAATCGGCCCGCACCATGATCCAGGCCGCCCGCAGCGACGCCGATGCGGCCCGCAAGAGCGGCCCGGTCTTGCAGACCGCCTTCACGGAGTTGGAGCGCGAGATGGCCCGGCTGTCGGACGCCATCGAGAACGACAATGCCCGCCTCAACGAAGCGGCTGCCCAAGGTGTGCAGACCACACGTTATGCCATGGCCTCAGCCTTGCTGGCGGCCGCGGTGCTGATGACGCTGGCCTCGCTGTGGTTGGCGCGCCAGCTCAGCCGGCCCATGAGCCAGGCCTTGAGCGTGGCGCAAAGCCTGGCCCACGGTGAGCTTGGCAACCGCATCCAGCTCGAAGGCAATCTGGAGACCCAGCAGCTGTTGCAGGCCTTGGCCGAGATGCAGTCCAGCTTTGCCGGCATCGTCCGCGAGGTCAAGCGCAATGCCGACGAGGTGGCCAGTGCCAGCACCGAGATTGCCCATGGCAACCAGGACCTGTCGGACCGCACCGAACAGCAGGCCAATGCCTTGCAGCGCACCACCTCGACCATGGCCGAGCTGGATGCCAATGTGCGCAACAACGCCGAGAGCGCCGAGCAGGCGCGCGGGCTGGCCGAGCAGGCCTCCAGCGTGGCCCGCAATGGCGGCGAGATGATGGGCCGGGTGATCGCCACCATGGGCGGCATCAACAGCAGCTCGCGCAAGATTGCCGACATCATCGGCGTCATCGATGACATCGCTTTCCAGACCAATATCCTGGCCCTCAATGCCGCGGTGGAAGCGGCCCGCGCGGGCGAGCAGGGGCGTGGTTTCGCCGTGGTGGCGAGCGAGGTGCGCGGCCTGGCACAGCGCAGCGCCGCGGCGGCGCGCGAGATCAAGGACCTGATCGACGCCAGTGTCAACCAGGTCGAGCAGGGCACGGGCCTGGTGAACCAGACCGGCCAGACCATGGACGAAATCGTCGGCGCCATCGGCCGAGTCAGCGCCGTGGTGGCCGAGATCAGCCGCGCCTCGGGCGAGCAGAGCGCCGGCGTGCGCGAGGTCGGCCAGGCGGTTGCGCACATGGACCAGGCCACGCAGCAGAACGCGGCCCTGGTCGAGCAGAGCGCCGCTGCGGCCGACAGCCTGAGCCAGCAGGCCCAGCAGCTGGTCCGGGCGGTGGCGGCCTTCCGCTTGCCGGGCTGAGCCTGGACCACTTTCAGGCCGTGGTGGCCGTGGCGGCCGATCTGACCTGGGCTGCTGGCCAGGCCACCGGCTGCGGCCGGCGCAGCGGCAGCCAGCTGGCGGGGCCCGCCCCCAGCGAGGGGCGCAGATCGGGCGCGAGCGACGGCAACTGAGCAGCGGCCTCGCGCCAGTGCAGCAGGTCGACCCGATCGGCGCCATTCAAGCTAGGCCGTGCCTGCAGGCGAAGCAAGAGGCGGGCCGGCACATAGGCCCAATCGCCGGCATCGAGCTGCAAGGTCCAGCGCTGCTCGCGGCCCTGCAGCAGCAAGGTGACCTGACCCTCCATCAGCAGCAGCAACTCGCTGCCCGAAGCGGCCAGAGTCGGTGTGCGCGTCTGTGGCAGCTCGTGCCGGGTGGCGTGGCGCCGTTCGGCCTGGTCGAGCTTGAAACGCCGGTGCAGGGCCGCCAGCTCGGTCTCGTAGACCGGGCCTGCCGGGCGGCCCGAGCGGGCCGGGTAGAGCACCAGATGGCCAACGCTGAGCTGCAGCGGCGCCAGCAGGGCGCCGATCTGGGCCAGGGTTTCGGGTGCATGCCAGAGCGATGGGCTGCACAGCAGGCTGCTGTCGTGGGCGT
>Ga0187842_1001121_pt1 | contig 12724 bp, 9 predicted proteins | sample SpaLakP09_SKY_41_FD_134514 | JGI IMG/M metagenome (GOLD analysis project Ga0187842, IMG submission 134514) | Oligotrophic lake water microbial communities from Sparkling Lake, Wisconsin, USA - SP09_SKY_41 | ecosystem: Environmental > Aquatic > Freshwater > Lake | place: USA: Sparkling Lake... | reverse complement strand
TGTGCTGGGTGAAGGCGTATTTGCCGCTATGGCATGGTCTGCGTCAGTCGCCAGCCTGTGACGGTGGCTGGACGCAGCTGCTGCCTCAGGCCACCACGGCAGCTGAGTCAGGTACTGCCGCGCTGTTGCAGCTGGAAGCCCAGATCCAGGCAGCGGCTGCCGCCGGTTTCCTGCTGCCCTTGCAGCTGTTGCAGCAGCAGGCGGGCAGCAGCAGCACCGATGGCAAAGCGTGGTGTGGCAATGGTGCTCAGTGGCGGCGTGGTCCAGGCTGCTGCCTGCAGATCGTTGAAGCCGGCAATGGCCAGTTGTCCGGGCACCGCAATCCCGCGCTGCTGGCAACGGGCAATGGCGCCGATGGCCAGGTCGTCATTGCAGCAGAATACGGCGTCGCAATCGGGGTGGGCGGCCAGCAGCTGATCGAGCATGTCCGCCCCCAGCTGCATGCTGGACGGGGCCGGGTTCAGCCATTCCAGCGCCGGATCATGGCAACCGGCAGCCGTCAGCTCCTGACGGTAGCCTTGCAGCCGTTTCACTACCCGCTCGTCCAGCTGGGCGGCCAGATAGGCGATGCGCCGCCGGCCCCGCTGCAGCAGATGGCGGGTCATGGCGGCGCCGGCCGCTTCCTGTGACAGCCCGACGCAGGGTCTGCCGTCATCACTCAGATCCATCATGTACACCGCCGGCAGCTGACGCTCCTGCAGGATGCGGCTGAATGCCTCGGCCTGCTGCAGTCCGGTTACCAGCAAACCGTCCGGGCTGTGTTGCAGGTAGGCCCGTAACAGCGCCAGTTCCTCGCTGTCGCTGTAATGGGTATTGCCGATCAGCATCTGGTAGCCGGCCGGCTGCAACACCGATTCGATGCCGGCCAGGGCGTCGATGAACACGGTATTGCTCAGCGAGGGGATCAGCACCAGTACCGTGTGCGAGCGGGCCGAGGCCAGCTGGCGGGCCGAGCGGTTGGGTACATAGCCCAGTTGTTCCACCACCTGCAGTATTTTTTCACGTAGTGCCGGTGTGACCCGCTCGGGCGAGTGCAGGGCGCGGGACACGGTGATGGCACTGACGCCGGCCGCCAGGCCGACATCATGCATGGTGACGCCGGTGCCGGAACGAAGGCGCGGTTTTCTCGACATGCTCTACCTGCTGTGAAAGCCGGGCGACGCTGCCCGGTGGCGGAATTGTAACGCAGACAGGCAGGCCCACGCTGTGTGCCGCTTGCTTTGCCCTGTTTGAAAATGCAGCGCTGGCGGTTATAGTGCCCCTCCCCAAAGTACAGGAGTCGACCAGACGCGCGGAGCCGCGGTGGTGGCACGGTAGAAATGCAAAAACGGTTTTATGGCTTGTTGCTGCTGGCATTGTGCGGCTGTGACAGGGACGGTGGCGTCAAGCTGCCGCGTGAGGTGAGGGCGCTGGCCCAACTGGGTGAAACCATGGTGCGGCAGCTGCAAGCTGCCAGCGGGCAGACGACAGCACCGGCGGGTGGGCAAACGGACAAAGTGGTGCTGTCTGCGCTGGTGCGGGGTGACAAGGCGGTGGGTCACCGCGATTTCAACGGTGCCAAGCGTGTATTGCCCAAGGTGTTTGCCGGCATGCAGGAGGATTTTTATTGCGGCTGTGCTTACGAGGGCAAGGCAGTGGACTGGCTGTCCTGCGGTTATGTGCCGCGCAAGAACGCGGAGCGCGCCCGGCGTATCGAGTGGGAGCATGTGGTGCCGGCCTGGGTGCTGGGCCATCAGCGCCAGTGCTGGCAGCAGGGCGGACGCAAGAATTGCTCGGGCAATGATGACGTTTACCGGCTGGCGGAAGGTGATCTGAACAATCTGGTGCCGGCGGTGGGCGAGGTGAATGCCGATCGCAGCAATTTGTCCTACAGCGCCTGGGCCAAGCAGCCGACGCGCATTTACGGTCAGTGCGGCACGGTGGTGGATTTTGCCGGCAAGCGGGTTCAGCCGCGGGAGGAGGTGCGTGGACGGGCGGCCCGCATCACCTTGTACATGCACCAGCGCTATGCACTGAACATGAGCCGGCAGGATCGGCAGCTGATGTGCGCCTGGGCCAGGCAATATCCGGTAGATGGCTGGGAGACGCGGCGCAATGCCCGTATCGTCAGCCTGCAGGGTGAGGGTAATTTCCTGGTCAGCCAGCCGGGGAGGCTGGCTGATGTCTGCGGCTAACACCTGCTGACTAAAAACCGACCGCAGTCATGGGCTTGCCTGGCGTACTGCTCATGCTGTGGTCAGTGGCACCAGGCTGGCGCCGCTCAGGCTGCGGGGCTGCTCTTGCGCCGGCTGCGTGCCGGTTTGGCGGCGACGGCTTCAGCCTCTGCCGGGGCAGACTCGGCTGCCGGGCTGTCTGCCGCTGCCACTGGCTGGGCAGCTTGCGCGGCCGGCTGGCTATCGCCACTGGCTGCACTGGTATTCTCGTCCACACGCAGGTCGGGGGCGATTTCGGTGAGCAGCTGTTCCAGCAGCTTGCTACGGGCGGCGATATGGTGATCGAAGCGCCAGTCTTTCAACAGATCCAGTGCGACTTCGAAATAACGCATATCAATCTGATACAGGCTGCCCAAATCAAAGGGTCGTCCCATTTCCAGTGCCGCAGCCAGGTCCTTCAATACCTGGACTTGCTCATGATCCTTGTTTTCTTCGATAAAACGGCGGATTTTCTTGGCGGCATTCATGCTGGCATTCCTCGCGCGTACAGTGGCTTACTCTATATGTTTGAGTAATATCAACTGGACTAAAGTGTTTAAAAACCTGCCACAGTCTGCCATATGCTTTGCGTAAAAAATATTACCGATTTATGACATATAGTCATATTGTCATTATTTTACTGTTTTCATTATCTTTTTTGAATATTGTATTGTCTGGCCATGTCAGCTGCTGCCAACGCTTTTACTAGGCAGGGAAAGGGGCCTGCCATGCTGGCCGCAGCCTGCTCGCTGCACCGCAAACCGCATGGCACTGACAGGCCTTGTAACTTGATTACGCTCGTGCGCCTTGCCCGCTCCTGGCGGCCCCGGGGCATGAATCGGCTTTTAGCCAGCGTGATTGGCGTCGAAGCGCACATTCAGCACGCCTTCCTGCACATCCAGGCAGTACTGCGGCCAGCGCATGTCTGGCCACAGCAGTTCCGCCATCAGGGTTTGCGGATGGTAGGCCGCCGTGTACAGGGTGCCATAACCACGGCCATAGGCGGTCTGGAATAAGGGCGGTCGCAGCAGGGTGCGCAGCACGTCATCGGAACTTTCCGCCTTGCGCACACCCTGGCCCAGCATCCATTCCCGCTCTTCCGACAAGGTGGCACGGGCATGGGCCTGCCATTCCACGCCGTGCTGATGGTTGGCCACCGCGCTGCGGTTGACCACTTCGGTGGGCCGGTCTGGTGCCACGAACACGGTTGCCCAGTGGCTCTGCTTATCCAGCAGGCTGATGTTATAGGTCATGTGCACCGGCAGGCGCTGCAGGATGGCCACGGCTTGGGCGGTATTGCTGGCGGTTTCCAGCAGGTAGCGCATCACCAGCGGAATGCCGAAACCCTCACCAACGGCGGTGCGGCCACCGAAAGATAGTGAAACGGCCAGGCCGTCCTCGTTGATACCGTCCAGCGCCCCCCACAGGCAATCGCTCATGGCCAGCACCTGACGGCCCAGCCAGCGGGTGGACAGCCAGCTACCTTCCAGCAGTGCCGGGGCATAGTCGTAATTGCGTGCCAGCAAGGGGCCTTCCACGCCGTAGGAATCCAGCCATACCGCTTGCGAGCAGCCGGAAATATACGATGGCGGGCACCACTGCGACAGAAAACGCGCTTCCAGATCACCGCCACCGGCCAGTTCACATAGCTGCTGATACAGCCCTGCCAGCTCGGGCATGTGCTGGCGCAGTGCGCGTCGCCCTGCCAGATAAGAGGGGCGGGCACGATAACCATCGCGCAGAAACCATTGCTGATAGGCCGGCCAGCGTAGCTGGAACAGCGCCTGCCAGCGTGCTCCCGGCGTGTCTTCCCGGATTGCTTCGAATGTACAGCGCATGTGTCTCACTAGGTTGAGGGTCGCCGCCGTCTTGCCGGCGGCGACCGGGGTGGCGCTGAGTGGATTATAGGATCTTGAAGGCGCCGGGGGCGGGGACTTGCTCGTCGTGCACTGCCATGATGGGCTTGGCAGCATAGTATTTCTTGATGCCGGCTATCCAGTGGCGTGCGCGCTCGTTGAGGGCGAAGTCATCAGTCATGGAACGGCCACGGGTGATCAGGATGCCCAGGTCGGCGCCTTCGTAGCGATAGTCGCCCGGACCGCTGATGCGCAGGAAGAAAGCCTCGTTTTCCGATTCGATGTCCTGACGCTTGTAGTCGAAGCGATGGTAAGACACCGAGCCGTCGTCCGCCATGCGGTAGATGCCGGTGGCCGGGGCATGGGTGATGATGTCGACATTGTTGGCGGTGTGCTTGATCACCAGTTGGCTCCAGCTGTCGATGAAGGCCGGATTGGCCCAGCGGGCGTTGAGTTCTTCCACGTCCAGTTCGAACTCGATGCCGGAGAATTCCAGCAGGTGGAACAGGAAGAGCGGCACATCGGCATAGGCGAAGGCGGCGTGGTTGGTCATCGGGCTGGCTCCGCAGATGCGCGGATTCAGTTCGCCCAGATAGACCTCGTCCGTATCCTTGTCGATAAGGAAATCCAGATCGAAATAGCCACGATAGCCTTCGGCCATCAGCTGATTGCCAAAGCGGTAAGCCATGTCGCGTGCCTTGGCACGGACTTCTTCGCTGAAGGCGCCGGGGAAGATTTCATTGCCGCACCAGCCGCCGCGATAGGGGGTCAGTTCCGCCTCGCCCACCACTTCGGTCAGTAGCGGGCCGACCAGGGTGCCGCTGCGGGTGGCACAGGCCTCCAGTGTGGCGCCGCGGCAGTTGATGCGCTTCATGATCTTGACTTCCGGGTCCCGGATGATTTCCTCGGCATGCCGCTCGAAATCCGCTTCACTGGAAATGAAGAAGGTGGTATGGCCGGAGTCGCCAAAGGCGGTCTGCACCACCAGCTGTTCGCCCAGGCCGTGGGCTGCGGCAATCTCGCGCAGATGGGCATGGCTGTCCACCTTGCACAGGGCATTGGGGACCGAAGGCACGCCCGCCTTGTTGCCGATGCGCACGGTTTCCATTTTGTTGTCGCAGCGCTCGCGCAAGGCAGCGCTGGGGAACCACACTTCTATACCCAACTCTTCGCACAGCCGTTCGGTTTCGGCATCGAACATCAGGAACACCGCCACCGGGCGGCCACCGGCGCGTTCGACATAATCCACCACATCCTTGTGTTGCAGCAGATAGTTGTTGATGTCCTCGATGGACTGGAATTCTTCATGCGGCAGTTGCGGTGGCACAAAGACATTGGGATGGCGGCCATCGAAGCAGTCGATGTAGTTGATGTATTTGAAGCGGTTGACCCACTGGTCTATCCCCAACAGGTTGAAGTTGGTGGCGCTGATGAAGTAGATCGGCCGTTCATTGCGGTGAAACAGCAGACGCAGATCGGAAATATTGCTGACTTTTTGCATGGGGTGCTCTCCCTGAGCGGCTCGCGGTGGGGTTTTCGGTGTCTGCGGCTGGCCGACTGCCAGCCAGGCTTGCACGCATTGGCGGCAGTAATGCAGCCAGCCCGATACCAGGCTGTTGCCTTTCATTCCTGGTCCTGGCTGGCGGCCAGCGCTTCGCTGTCAGCCTTGATCTCCGCCATCGGGCCGCCGGGCCCGGATAATTCGCCCTGATGGTGGTCCTCCGGTTTGGTCAGTGGGCCCAGCTGGTAGAGATAGGCGTCCAGGCCGCTGTCGCGCTGGTACAGCGGGAAGTCGCAGCGCCGGTCGCGGAAGCTCTTCAGTGGCTGGCCCAGGCCACGCAGGCCGCGTTCGCGTTCGCGCCGGACCTTGTCGAAGTCGATTTCCACCGGGATGATTTCCGGGCCATTGCCCGCCTGATGCAGCACGTAGCCGGCCGGGTCCACCACGATGGAGCGGCCGACGCCGCCATCACCCACCCCGTTGATGTCGAGGAAATACACCTGGTTGGTGACGGCCGAGGCACGGGCTATGGCCAGTTCCACTTCGCGGTCTATGGTGTCGGTCATGGTGGGATGCAGGATCACCTCTGCGCCCATGGCCGCCAGTGTGCGGGTGGTTTCCGGGAACCACATGTCGTAGCAGATGGAGATGCCGATGCGCCCGGCATCCGGCACGTCGAACACCACGAACTGGTCGCCGGCAGTGATGCCTTTTTCGTAGGGCAGGAAGGGAAACAGCTTGCTGAAGCGGGCGATGACCTCGCCTTGCGGATTGATCACCGGGCTGGTGTTGAAAACATGGCCATCGCGCAGCTCGAACAGGGAACCCGGAATCAGCCAGATGCCGTGCTGGGCGGCAATCTGGCACAGCCGCTGTTCGGCTTCGCCCGGCATGACTTCCGCTTTCAGCGGGCTGGGGCCGTAAGCGGCCAGCTCGGAAAACAGCACCATGTCGACCCAGGGAAAGCGGTGTTTGACATGGGCGACGTAATGCCCCATGCGCGTGATGTTTTCTTCGAAGGCGGAAACCGACATCTGGATGCCGGCAATGGCGAAGCGTTTCAAGGTCTCTCCCGTATGGATGCACGCGCTGCAGTGTGGCCAGGCATGAAGCACCGGCCAGGCGTGCGATGCAGCGCGAGACGAGGTTGGTGGGAGAGCAGTCTACAAATGTGGGAAGGCGGCCAGAAATAGCCGATTTCTGATTCAGTACTCAGGAAATGGACTATCCATTTGCTTGGAATTTTCCGGGCCATGCCGCTTGGGAGGGCGGGGCGGTCACAAAATGCCATTGGCGGCATGTGGCCTGGATTTGGCGGGGCCGCGCGCCTGTCATGGACGCGGCCCGCAGGGCGGATGATCCGCCAGCGGGGTCAGCTTTCCAGCAGGCGGTAGCCGATGCCGGTTTCAGTCAGGATGTGCTGCGGCATGGCCGGATTGTCTTCCAGCTTTTGTCGTAGGTGGCCCATGTAAACACGCAGGTACTGGTTATGTTCGGAGAAGGATGGCCCCCATACCGCCAGCAGCAGTTCGCGGTGGGTGATGACCTTGCCGGCGTTGCGGATCAGCGTGGTCAGCAGGCGATATTCGATGGGCGTGAGATGCACCATGGCCTCGCCCTTGTACACGGTGCGCGCCACCAGATCGACCTTGATGTCGCCAAAGGCAAAGGTCTGGGTCGGGGCGGCACTGCCATTGCCACGCCGGCGCAGCAGCACGCGGATGCGCGCCATGCATTCGGCCACGCCGAAGGGCTTGGTCAGGTAGTCGTCGGCACCGGCATCCAGCGCCTGCACTTTTTCCGCTTCCTGGGTGCGGGCAGACAGCACCAGGATGGGCAGGTCGGTCCATTCGCGCAGCTGGCGGATGACATCGATGCCATTCATGTCGGGCAGGCCCAGGTCCAGTATCACCATGTCCGGTTTGCGGGTGGCCACTTCGATCAGCCCCTGTTTGCCGTTTTCCGCCTGGTGTACCACCCAGTTGTCGCCATCCAGCGCCGAGGCCAGGAAGCGGCGGATGGGTTTTTCGTCCTCGATGACGACCAGCTTGACTGGGTTGTCACTCATGCTTTGATCTCCTCTTCGCCGGGCAGGGCCGGCATGGCGCGTACCGGCAGGGTGAAGCTGAAGGCAGCACCATGTGGCTTGAGATTGGCCGCCTGGATGACGCCGCCGTGGGCTTCGACGATGCTGCGGCAGATGGCCAGCCCCAGTCCCACGCCCGGTGTGGTGGATTCGCTGTTGCCACGGCTGAACTTGTCGAACAGCTTTTGCTCCTGGCCAGGTGGCAGGCCGGGCCCGTCATCCTGTACGCAAACACGCATTGTAGCGCCCTCGCAGCTGGCACTGAGCGTGATATGGCTGCCGGGCGGGGTGTACTTGGCGGCATTTTCCAGCAAGTTCACCAATACCCGTTCGATCAATACGGCGTCGTACTCCAGTACCGGCAGTCCGGCGGGCAGGTCGATTTGTAGCTGGTGCTGCTGCAGGCTGCGCTGGCAGGCGCGCACCGCGCTGCCCACCACATCATCCAGCAGCTGCCATTCCCGGTTCAGCTGCACGCCGGACTGCAGCTTGGCCATGTCGAGCAGATTGGTGACCAGATGGTTCATGCGCAGTGATTCTTCCTGGATAGACTGGGCGATATCCGCCTGCTTGGCGGCATCGACCTGGCCGGCGGCCAGGATGCTGGACAGCCCGACCAGGGTGGTGAGCGGGGTGCGCAGGTCGTGCGAGATCACCGCCAGCACACTGTTGCGCAGGCGTTCGGATTCCATGGCGACAATGGCGTCTTGTGCCACTTCGACGTAATGCACGCGCTCCAGCGCCAGGGCGATCTGGGCGGCGCAGGTTTCCAGCAGGCGTTGCTGTTCGGGCAGGAAGACCTGATCGAGCTGCTCGGGCAGCACGGCCAGCACGCCGCGATTGCGCATGGGCGCTTTCAGCGGCAGATAGAGCATGGCATTGGCCGGCAGGGTCTGGGTGCCCAGGCCCGCAGGCTGCTGCTTGTCATACACCCACTGCGCCACGCCCAGATCGGCCTGGGCATGGCTGTCGTTTTCCGCGCGCAGTTCTTCATTGCTGTTGGGGGTGAACAGCACGATGCTGGCATTGAAGAGCGGCTGCAGGCGGCTGACTGCGGTATCGATGATCTGGTTGGCAGTGAGGGCGCCGGCCAGCTCGCGGCCCAGATCATACAGGGCGCGGGTGCGGCGCTCGCGATAGGTGGCAATGGTGGCTTCGAAGCGCAGCCGTGCGGCCAGCTGGCTGATGATGAGGGCCACGGCAAACATTACGGCAAAGGTCAGCAGGTATTGGGTATCCGATACCGAAAACGACATGCGCGGCGGCACGAAAAAGAAATCGAAGGTGGCCACCGCCAGCAAGGACGCCAGCACCCCGGGCCCTCGGCCAAAGCGTACGGCTACCAGTACCACGCTGAGCAGATACACCATGACGACATTGGACAGTTCGAAAATGGGTGCCAGCAGGCTGGCCACCCCGGTGGTGGCAATGCAGGCCAGCACGGCGGCGAGATAGCCGTGACGCTGTTGCTGGCGGCTGGCCTCGCCAAACAGCAGGCTGTTGAAGCCATCGCCTGTCTGTGGCTGTTCATCTGCCAGCTCGTGGGCCACCACGTAGACATCGACATCATTGGCCTGCAAGGACAGTTGCTCCAGCAGTGGCCGTCGCCACAGTCGTTGCAGCTTGTTGCCGGCGGACTTGCCCACTACCAGCTTGGAGACATTGCGGGTACGGGCATAGGCCAGCAGGGTGGAGGCCAGATCGCTGCCGCCCAGTACCGTGGTTTCCGCGCCCAGTTCCTGCGCCAGCTTCAGGCCTTTCATGATGCGGCTGCGCTTGGTTTCCGACAGGTCTTGCAGTTCGGGTGTTTCCACGAAGACGGCAATCCAGTCGGCATCCAGGCTGGCGGCCAGCCGTTTGCCGCTGCGTACCAGCTTTTCAGTGCCGGGGCCATGCCCCACGCAGATCAGCAGCCGTTCGCGGGCATGCCATACCGGCTTGATCGACTGGTCGGCGCGGTAGGCGCGCATTTGCGCGTCCACCCGGTCGGCGGTGCGGCGCAGGGCCAGCTCGCGCAGGGCCAGCAGATTGCCCTTGCGAAAGAAGTTTTTCACCGCGCGTTCGGCCTGATGGGCGATATACACCTTGCCGGCTGCCAGGCGGGCCAGCAGCTCGTCCGGCGGCAGGTCGACCAGCGACACTTCTTCAGCCTGATCGAATACATGATCCGGCAGGGTTTCCCGTACCACGATGCCGGTGATCTGGCCCACTACATCATTCAGGCTTTCCAGATGCTGCACATTCAGCGTGGTATAGACATCGATGCCGGCTGCCAGCAGCTCTTCCACGTCCTGCCAGCGTTTGCTGTGGCGCGAGCCGGGGACGTTGGAGTGGGCGAATTCGTCCATCAGGATCAGTTCCGGCTGGCGGGCCAGCGCGCTGTCCAGGTCAAACTCGGCCAGGCTGTGGCCCTTGTATTCGATGCGGGTGGGCGGCAGCACTTCCAGGTCTTGCAACTGGGCTTCGGTTTCCTTGCGGCCATGGGTTTCCACCACGCCCACCAGTACCTTGCAGCCTTCCTGCTGGCGCACGCGCGCGGCACTGAGCATGGCATAGGTCTTGCCCACGCCGGCGCAGGCACCAAAGAAAATTTTCAGCCGGCCGCGCTGGGCAGCCAGCTCCTCCTGTTTCAGTTCATCCAGCAGGGCATCGGGGTCGGGGCGGGTATCCGTCATGTTCAGTCCGTCGTCGCTTAGGGCGGTACAGCATAATGCCCTGCCCGGAAGGGGCAGGGCGATAGCGCTGCGCATCCGGCCGGGACCGGATGCGCAGATCAAACCGGCAGCGGCTTTACTTCACCGCATCCAGTGCCAGGTTCAGTTCCAGCACGTTGACCCTGGGTTCTCCCAGCAGGCCGAAGGTTTCGCCAATGATGTGATCATCCACCAGTTGGTGCAGGCGTGCCAGCGGCATGCCACGGGCGTGGGCGACACGTTCCAGCTGGTAATAGGCGGCAGCCAGCGATATTTCCGGGTCCAGGCCGCTGGCCGATGCGGTGACCAGATCAACCGGCACGATGGCCGTCTGCGTGGGGTGAGCCTGGCGCAGGTGGTCGAGATTGGCCTTTACCGCATCCAGCTGGGCCTTGTTGGTGGGGCCGAGGTTGGAGCCGCCGGAACTGCCGGCATTGTAAGCCATGGGGCTGGTGGCCGACGGCCTGCCCCAGAAATACTTGTCGCCGGAAAACTGTTGACCAATCAGGCGGGAGCCGATGATCTGGCCATCTTTTTCGATCAGGCTGCCATTGGCCTGCTGCGGAAACAGCGCCTGGGCCAGGGCCGTGGTCAGCAGCGGATAGGCCAGGCCGGTCAGCAGGGACAGGATGGCAAACAGCAGCAGTGCGGGTCGCAGAGTCTTGAGCATGATGAGTTCCTTGTGTGGGCGGGCCGGTTTACACCAGGCCCAGGCTGCCCAGCAGCATGTCGATCAGCTTGATGCCGGCAAAAGGCAGCAGCAGGCCGCCCAGGCCGTAGATCAGCAAATTGCCGCGCAGCAGTTCGGCTGCGCTTCTGGCGTGGTATTTCACCCCCTTGAGGGCCAGCGGAATCAGCACCACGATGATCAGCGCATTGAATACCACCGCCGACATGATGGCCGAGGCCGGGCTGTTCAGGCCCATCACGTTCAGCGCATTCAGCTGCGGATAGGTGCTGGCAAAGGCCGCCGGGATGATGGCGAAGTACTTGGCCACGTCGTTGGCGATGGAGAAGGTGGTGAGCGAGCCACGGGTCATCAGCATCTGTTTGCCGATTTCCACGATTTCGATCAGCTTGGTGGGGTTGGAATCCAGATCCACCATATTGCCGGCCTCTTTCGCCGCCTGGGTGCCGGTATTCATGGCCACTGCCACATCGGCCTGGGCCAGCGCCGGTGCGTCGTTGGTGCCATCGCCGGTCATGGCCACCAGCTTGCCTTCGGCCTGATGGCTGCGGATCAGCTTTAGCTTGGCTTCCGGCGTGGCCTCGGCCAGGAAATCATCCACGCCGGCTTCGGCGGCAATGGCGGCGGCGGTCAGCGGATTGTCGCCGGTGATCATGATGGTCTTGATACCCATCTGGCGCAGCTCGGCAAAGCGCTCCTTGATGCCGCCCTTGACGATGTCCTTGAGTTCGATCACCCCCAGCGCACGGTTGCCTTCGGCCACCAAGAGCGGGGTGGAACCACGCCGCGCCACTTCATCGGCGCTCTTGCTCAGCGCATCGGGGAATACCCCGCCTTGCTCGGCGATATGACGGCGAATGGCATCGATGGCCCCCTTGCGGATTTGCCGGCCATCGTAGTCGATGCCGCTCATGCGGGTTTGCGCGGTAAACGGGATGAAGGTGGCTTCGTGGCTGGCCAGCTCGCGTTCGCGCAGGGCGAATTTCTGCTTGGCCAGTACCACGATGCTGCGCCCTTCCGGGGTTTCATCAGCCAGCGAGGCCAGCTGTGCGGCATCGGCCAGCTGTTGTTCGCTGATGCCCGGTGCCGGCACGAATTGCGAAGCCTGACGGTTGCCCAGGGTGATGGTGCCGGTCTTGTCCAGCAGCAGCACGTCCACGTCGCCTGCCGCTTCCACGGCACGGCCGGAGGTGGCAATCACATTGGCCCCCATCATGCGGCTCATGCCCGCCACGCCAATGGCCGACAGCAGGCCGCCGATGGTGGTGGGAATCAGGCAGACCAGCAGCGCCACCAGGGTGGTGATGCTGATGGGCGAGCCGGCCTTGGCCGCATCCACACTGAACAGCGAGTAGGGCAGCAGGGTGACGGTGACGATCAGGAAGACAATGGTCAGCGCCACCAGCAGGATGGTGAGGGCGATTTCATTGGGCGTTTTCTGACGCTTGGCGCCTTCCACCATGGCGATCATGCGGTCGAGGAAGGTTTCGCCGGGATTGGCGGTAATCTTCACCACGATCCAGTCCGACAGCACGCGGGTGCCGCCGGTGACCGAGCTGAAATCGCCGCCCGATTCGCGGATCACCGGTGCCGACTCGCCGGTAATGGCCGACTCGTCCACGCTGGCAATGCCCTCGATGATCTCGCCATCGCAGGGGATCAGGTCGGTGTGCTGCACCAGCACCACGTCGCCCTTGCGCAAGTCGCT
>Ga0187842_1001109_pt1 | contig 12779 bp, 12 predicted proteins | sample SpaLakP09_SKY_41_FD_134514 | JGI IMG/M metagenome (GOLD analysis project Ga0187842, IMG submission 134514) | Oligotrophic lake water microbial communities from Sparkling Lake, Wisconsin, USA - SP09_SKY_41 | ecosystem: Environmental > Aquatic > Freshwater > Lake | place: USA: Sparkling Lake... | reverse complement strand
ACCTCATCCACCCGGCCGGCAATGCCCGACCGCGCACCGGGCAAGGTCCAGCGTCCATGCCACGGCAACCATTGCCCGCTGAATAGCGGCGGTAGCAACAAGGCTGGCTGCGGGCGGGAATCAGCCAGCCAGCCCAGGTCGAGCAGCAGCATGCTGTCATCTGCCAGCCGCACCGGCAGCAGCAGCCTGGCCCCCGGCTGCTCGTCCAGCAGGCTGTTACCCAGCTGGATCACCGCCCCCAGCGGACGGGCCCCTGCCACGCTGCGGCGGGAATAGTCCGGAGCCTGGGTAAGCGGCACCGCAGACCACGGCTGCGCCGGCTGGCTGGCTGCCCGTGCCAGCGCCTGTTCACGCTGCCATGCGTCCATGCCGCGCAACACCTGCCAGCAGGCCAATACAAAAGGTAACAACACACATAGCAACAGAAGCCCACGATTGCGCTTTTTGCCACTAGACTGAAAGCATGTTTTTGCAGGCGCAGCAGCACCGGAGGGCTCAGCCATGAAAATCGTCATCGTCTTTTTGCTTGCCTGCATCGTGCTGGCCCTGTTCTGGGGGCTATCCGGCCTGCTCAAGGCCGAGTCCGGCTCACAGCGGCTGATCCGTTCGCTGACCCTGCGGCTTGGCTTGTCCATTGGTCTGTTCATCCTGCTGTTGCTGGGTGTGCTGTTTGGCTGGTGGCGGCCGCATCAGCCCAGCTAGGCTGGCTGCGGCTACAGGCAGTAGACGAAGACAAACAGCAGCAGCCACACCACATCGACAAAATGCCAATACCAGGCGGCCGCCTCGAAAGCGAAATGGTGTTGCTGGTCGAAGTGCCCACGCAGCACCCGCAACCACACCACCAGCAGGATGGCACTGCCCAGCAAGACATGCAGACCATGCAGGCCAGTCAGCATGTAGAAGGTCATGCCGTAGCCCCCCGCCGATAATGTCAGCTGCTGTGCGGTCCAGGCATGGTGGTATTCGATGGCCTGCAGACAGAGAAAACCCAGGCCCAGCACAATTGTGATGAGCAGGCCCAGCTTCAGCTGTGCCCGTCGCCCCAGTAGCAGGCCCCAGTGCGCCCAGGTCAGGCTGACCGCAGAAGACAGCAGGATCAGCGTATTGAGCGCCGGCAGCCCCCAGGCTTCCATCGCCTGATACGCCGGCCCCGCTGCCGGGGCGGTCTGTAGCGGCCAGCTGGCGGAAAAATCCGGATAGAGCAATTTGTAATCCAGGCTGCCCAGCGTTGGCAGCGCCACCTGGCGCACCCAGAACAGCGCGGCAAAGAATGCGCCAAACAGCATGACTTCGGAAAAAATGAACCAGCCCATGCCCCAGCGGAAGGACAGCGCCTCCTGCCCGTGATAGCGGCCGCCCACGCTCTCGCCGATGACATCGCCAAACCAGCCGAACAACATGCGCAGCAGGATCAGCCCACCCAGCGCCAATACCCACCAGCCCAGCAGCATGCCGTTGACGGCAAACGCCGCCCCCAGTCCCAGGCAGAACAATGCCACCGCTCCCAGCACCGGCCAGTGCGATGGTGCGGGGACAAAATAATGTGCCTGCCCATGCTCATCCAGTAGCGCCATGATGTTCTCCTCAATGGCTGATCCAGTTCACCAGCAGCAGCAGCGCGCAGATCAGCGCCAGCACCAGCAACAAGGCAGTGGCAATCAGCTGCAGCGGCCGCAAACGCCCGTCTTGCTGTGTCGCCTGCTGCCGGCGGATGCCGGCAAACGCCGCCAGTACCGCCAGCACACCACGCCACCAGCTCATGGCCTGCCCTCCCCCTGCGGTACATCGAACACGCTGTACGACAGGGTGATGCTGTCTATTGCTGCCGGCAGCGCCCGGTCTATCACCAGCACCACCGGGAAACGCCGTGTCTCTCCCGGCTGAAACAGCTGCTGGCGAAAACAGAAGCACTCCAGCTTCTTGACATAAGCCGCCGCTTCGGCCGGCAGATAGCGCGGAATCGCCTGCCCCACCACCTGCTGCCGACTGTTATTGCGCAGCTCGTACTGCAGCTGGATGAACTGCCCGGTTTTCACCTGCAGCCGCGACTGCAGCGGCCTTACCTGCCAGGGCAGGCCCGGCTGCACCATGGCATCCAGTTGCAGCAGCACCGGCCGTGCCGCGATCTGCGCCGCATCCCTGCCCGGCATGGCATCGGCCACCACCACCCGGTTCAGACCGGTCACCTCGCAAATCACCCGGTACAGCGGCACCAGCCCCCAGGCAAAACCGAACATCAGCAACACCAGCAGCAGCAACCTGCGCAACAGGGTGAGATTGGCTGCCTGCATACCACTGGCCATGGTGGTCTCCCGTGCTAGCCGTGCTTGCCGCCCTGCATGGCAACCACCACGCCGTTTTCTGCCACGTCCAGCTGTGGAGCCTCGCTGAAGCTGTGATAGGGCGCGGGCGTCGGCAGCCGCCACTCCAAGGTATTGCCCCCCTCCCACGGCTGCTGGGCAGCCGTTTTGCCATGGCGCAGCGAGTACAGGATGTTCACCAGGAAAATCAGCTGGCCCAGGCCAAACATGAAGGCCCCGACGCTGGCGATCTGGTTGAACTGGGTAAATTGCAGTGCGTAGTCGGGAATACGGCGCGGCATGCCGGCCAGGCCAAGAAAATGCATGGGAAAGAAGGTGACGTTGAACCACAGCAGCGACCACCAGAAATGCAGCCGCCCCAGGCGCTCGCTATACATCTTGCCGGTCATCTTGGGAAACCAGTAATACACGGCGGAAAACAGGCTGAACAAGGCACCGGCCACCAGCACGTAATGAAAATGCGCCACCACGTAGTAACTGCCATGCAGCTGCACGTCGACTGCGGCCACGCTGAGCGTGACGCCGGACAGCCCGCCAATGGTGAACAGCAGGATGAAACCGATGGCAAACAGCATGGGGGTTTCAAAGCTCATGCTGCCTTCCCACATGGTGGCTATCCAGTTGAATACCTTCACCCCGGTGGGCACGGCGATCAGCATGGTGGCGTACATGAAAAACAGCTGGGCGGTAGCCGGCATGCCGGTGACAAACATGTGGTGCGCCCACACCATGAAGGACAGCACGCCAATCGAGCTGGTGGCATACACCATGGAGGTGTAGCCAAACAGCGGCTTGCGGGCAAAGGTGGGAATCACCTGGCTGACAATGCCGAAGGCCGGCAAGGCCATGATGTAGACCTCGGGGTGGCCGAAAAACCAGAACACATGCTGGTAGAGGATGGGATCGCCCCCGCCGGCCGCATTGAAAAAATGCGTGCCGAAGTGGCGGTCGGTCAGCACCATGGTGACCGCACCGGCCAGCACCGGCATGACGGCGATGATGAGGTAGGCAGTAATCAGGCTGGCCCAGGCAAACATCGGCATCTTCATCATGCCCATGCCGGGCGCCCGTAGATTGATGATGGTGACCACGATATTGATGGCCCCCATGATGGAGCTGACCCCCAGGATATGGATGGCAAAAATGGTCAGATCCATGCCCATGCCCAGCTGCACCGACAAGGGCGCATACAGCGTCCAGCCGGCTGCAGCCGCACCGCCAGGCACTACAAAGGACAGCAGCAGCAGGGCCATGGCCGGTGGCAACAGCCAGAAGCTCCAGTTATTCATGCGGGCAAACGCCATGTCCGGCGCGCCTATCATCAGCGGCAACATCCAGTTGGCCAGGCCGGTAAAGGCCGGCATGATGGCGCCGAACACCATGATCAGCCCATGCAGGGTGGTGAGCTGGTTGAACAACTCCGGCTGGAAAAACTGCAGGCCGGGGCGAAACAGCTCGGCCCGTATGCACAGGGCCAGCACCCCGCCCACCAGAAACATGCAGAAGGCAAACCACAGATACAGCGAACCGATGTCCTTGTGATTGGTGGCAAACAGCCAGCGCCGCCAGCCATGTGGCCGGTGCGACTGCTGCGGTACTGCGGCAAGACCGGCAATAGCCATGCTGCCCTCCTCAGGATGCGGCACCGGTACGGGCGGCCCTGATCTCGGCCGGCTGCACCAGTTGCCCGGTGTGATTGCCCCAGGCATTGCGCTCGTAGCTGATGACCGCCGCGATGTCGGTATCGGACAATTGCTTGCCCCAGGCCTGCATCGCGGGGTTTTTCTGGCTGCCATTGAGCACGATGTTGATATGGCCGGCCTTGTCGCCATTGACCACGGGCGAACCATCCAGCGCCGGAAAACTGCCGGGGATGCCCCTGCCGTTTGCCTGATGGCAGGGAATGCAGTTCTGGCCATACACCTTCTCGCCACGCTCGCGCAGCGCCGCCAGTGTCCATACCCGGGTCGGGTCGTCAGCACTGGCTGCCGCCTGCTTCAGCCGCGCAGCGCGCCAGTGTTCATAGTCCTCCGGGCTACGCGCATCCACCACGATGGGCATGAAGCCATGGTCCTTGCCGCACAGCTCGGAACACTGGCCGCGATAAATGCCGGGCCTGTCCACCATGAACCAGGCATCACGCAGAAAACCGGGGATGGCATCCTGCTTGATGCCCAGCTGCGGCACCCACCAGGAGTGGATGACATCGTTGGCAGTCAGCAGCAGCCGCACCTTGCGCCCGGTAGGCACCACCAGCGGCTCATCCACCTCCAGCAGATAATTCAGCGGCTTGGCCACCGTACCGGCGATGGCAGCAGCCGGCGTAGCCAGGTGGCTCATGAAGCCGAAATTGTCGTCGAGATAGTCGTAGCGCCACTTCCACTGATAGCCGGTGATCTTGATGGTCAGCTCCTCGCCACGTGTGCTTTTCTGGTTCAGCACCGCCTGGGTTGCCGGCCAGGCAATCAGTAACAGGATCAACAGCGGGATGATCGTCCAGATGATTTCCACCGTGGTGTTCTCGTGGAACAGTTTGGCCGCGTGGCCGGCTGACTTGCGATGACGCACGATGGCATACAGCATGACGGCCAGCACCAGCAGGAAGATGCCACCGGTCACCAGCAGCAACATGCTGTGCAGATCGTATTCCAGCCGGGCAAGCGAGGTGGCGGGGGCTTGCAGATTGATGGCCGCGACCTGGGCCTCTATGGCAGTGCTGACGAACAGACTGCTGGCGGCGGTACTGCCCGGCATGTACCGGCAGGACATGGTCCCCCCTCTCTGGCCAGCCGGCTGCGATACTGGCCTTTCAAGTGCTGACAATAACAATCATCAGCAACTGCTTGAAATGCTAGGCCACCCCCAGATAAAAACAAGAATCTTTCATGATGCAATGCAAAAGGGAATCATTATCTCTAATGCATAAACTTGTAATTGGAATGAGATGACAAATAATGAGAATGAAGCGATAGCCATTCTGGTTAAAAGCCTCTAACAAAACCTCGCAGAGAACCCAAGCCAAAGCCTGCCGCCGCAGACAGTACAAGCAGTACGGCCTGGAGGCACAAGGCAGCAGCGGTGGTTTTGTCAGTGGGTCTAAAACGCAAGCACTCCAGCCGACAACCAACATCATGTCCAATCCCAGCCGTGCGCAGTACAGCGCCAATCCGCATTTTCTGCGCACCCTGTCCGGCCTGCTGGCCAGACAGGCCATCGTGGTGGAGCATGCCATCAGCGCGCCCGACGGCAGCATCCTGCTAACCAGCGGCAGCCGCCTGCAAGCACGACACTTCCAGTTGCTGCCACAACAGCTGCTGCGCTCGCCGCTGGAATCCAGCCTGGTTCTTCCCGACTTTGCCGCACACCGCCTGCTACGGGAAAAAAGCAGCCAGCTGCTTGCCAGTCAGCCACTGCTGCTGCAGCTACTGGAAAAAACAGCACACCGGCATGCCTGCCTGGCCGTGTTGGAAAACCTGCCCCTCAATCATGCACTCACCGTTTTGCTGGCGATGCTGGAAGAACAACAACTGCTGGAACATGGCCTGCTGTGCTGCCTGATCAGCCTCGGGCTGGCCTTGCGCACCGGGCAATCCAGCGCACTGCTGGAACAAATCGCCCTGGCAGCGCTGTTTCACGACATCGGAGAGCTGTATCTGGCTGCCGGACAAGCGGCCACCGCCAGCAATCGGGCGGGGGCGCTCCCCTGGCGGCAAAGGATGGTGCATCCGCTGATTGCTTACCGGCAGATGCTGCAACTGGGGCAGCACCCGCAGCTGGAGGCGATTGCGCTGGCCATGCTGCAGCATCACGAGCGGCTGGACGGCAGCGGCTATCCGCGGCGGGAAAAGGAAAAACAACTGGGTATTGCCGGCCAGCTGATCGCCGTGGCCGACCTTAGCTGCCGGCTGCTGCAGAAAAGCCATTCCTGCCAACGGCTGGATATTGCCCTGCGCATCATCCCCGGCGAATTTCACCGCCCGGCGGTGGCGGTGATGAACCGCGTGCTCAAACAGCTGGGCAAGGACGCGCCGAACACGCCGACACCAGCACCGGCGATGACGGCATTGCACGCTCTGCTCAAGCGCATCGGTGAAATCACCCACCTGCTGCTCAATCTGCAGGAAGAAACGCTGACAGCGGCCGGCCAGGCGGCGCTCGGCCGCTGCATGGGCCAGTTTGATACCATCCAGCGCTCGCTGTTCAGCACCGGCATGCAAGCCAACCAGCCACTGGGACAGGAGGAGGATCTACAGCTGGAGATTCTGCTGGTGACCGAGGAAATCAACTGGCGGCTACGCAATCTGGGCCGCGATCTGAGCCTGGCCCAGGACAAGCTGGGCCCGGATGATGCCATGCTGTTCCAGCCGCTAAGCAGCGTGTTGCTGGCCAGCCTCCAGCCGGAACCCTCCGTTCAGGCTGGCGCGTAGGGCAGCTCCAGCAACAAGGGCGCGTCGATGGCCGCTTGCAGGGTAGCCAGATTGTCGGCATAGGCCAGTTGCTGCGGCACCACCCGGTTGGCCACCCAGCCGGCCAGCGTCAGTCCTGAGGCCTGAATGGCCCGCACCGTCAGCAAGGCATGGTTGATGCAACCCAGCCGCATGCCCACCACCAGAATCACCGGCAATTGCAGCGCCCGCGCCATGTCCTCCATATACAGACCCTCGGCCAGCGGGGCGAGCCAGCCACCAGCCGCTTCCACCAGCACGGTGTCCGCCTGCGTCGCCAGTTGCTGGTAATGGCTGACAATGGTATCCAGCGCAATCTCCACTCCGGCCTGGCGTGCGGCGATATGCGGCGAAACCGGCGGCAAAAATCGATAGGGGTTCATCAGGTCCAGATCCTGCTGGCCGGTCACCGCCACCAGCCGTGCCACATCGTCGTTCAGCCAGCTGCCGTCGGCCAGCACTTCGCAGCCGGAGGCCACCGGTTTCATCGCCAATACCCGCTGGCCCTGTGCCTGCCAATGGCGCAGCAGGGCGACGGCGGAATGGGTTTTGCCGATTTCGGTATCGGTGCCGGTAATGAAAAAGCCTTGAGCCATGGTGAGTTTGCCTTGCATCAATGAAGCAGGCTGGATGATAGCGCGGGAAAGGACAATGCGGGAAACCGGGGGCCAGCCCGCCAGCGCAGCGACGCCGACCTCCTGGGTCGGCGATCTGCCACGCTGGCCTTGTGAGCCTGGGCTGTATGGATGCGGCCTTGTGAGCCTTAGGGTTTCAATATCGGAGTGGACTGAAACCGGTTTGCCAGGGCTTCCCCGTGACTGCCTTGCCGCCTGCCGGGAACGGGATGGGAAAATCCGGCAGACAGTAAAGCAGCACGGGGCGGGCCCGGCAGGTATTGCTAATCAGACATTGCCTTGCGCCTTGACGCGTTCCTGACGGTTGCTCAGCTTGTTGAGCGCCGACAGGTAAGCTTTGGCACTGGCGACAATCACATCGGTATCCGCGCCCTGGCCATTCACCACGCGGCCATCCTTGGCCAGCCGTACGGTGACTTCGCCTTGCGACTCGGTACCCTTGGTAATGGCATTCACCGAGTACAGCTCCAGTTCGGCCTGGCTGTTGACCGTGCTTTCGATGGCCTTGAACGCAGCATCCACCGGGCCGGAGCCACTGGATTCGCAGCGCTTTTCCACACCATGTTCAACAAACACGATGGCGGCCTGCGGTGCTTCGCCGGTTTCGGTATTCACCTTCAGCGACACGAATTTGTAGTCTTCCTGCAAGGTAGCCACCAGCTCGTCCGACACCAGTGCGTGCAGGTCTTCATCGAAGATTTCACGCTTGCGGTCGGCCAGATCCTTGAAGCGGGCAAAAGCGGCGTTGAGCGCTTCTTCGCTGTCCAGCACGATGCCCAGATCGGTCAGCTTGGTCTTGAAGGCATTGCGGCCGGACAATTTGCCCAGCGTCAGGCGGTTGGCACTCCAGCCCACGCTCTCTGCCGACATGATTTCGTAGGTTTCGCGATGCTTGAGCACGCCATCCTGATGGATGCCGGATTCGTGAGCAAAGGCATTGGCACCGACGATGGCCTTGTTCGGCTGCACCGGATAGCCGGTCACCGTGGACACCAGCTTGGAAGCCGGCACGATCTGGGTGGCATCGACGCGGGTATCCACCGCGAAAATATCCTTGCGGGTACGCACCGCCATGACGATTTCTTCCAGCGCGGCATTACCGGCACGTTCGCCCAGGCCATTGATGGTGCACTCCACCTGACGGGCACCGCCCAATACCGCAGCCAGGCTATTGGCCACGGCCATGCCCAGATCGTTGTGGCAATGGGCCGACCAGATCACCTTGTCGCCACCTTCGGTCTTGCTGATCAATTCGCGGAAGAAGGCCTCGGTAGCACGCGGCACGGCGTAGCCCACGGTATCCGGCACGTTGAGGGTGGTGGCACCGGCCTTGATCACTTCGCCAAAAATGCGGGCGAGGAAATCGATATCCGAACGCAGGGCGTCTTCGGCAGAAAACTCGACATCATCGGTATATTCACGCGCCAGCTTGACGGCCTTTACCGCAGCATCCACCACCTCGTCCGGCGTCATGCGCAGCTTCTTTTCCATATGGATGGGGCTGGTGGCGATGAAGGTATGGATACGGCCACGGGCGGCCGGCTTGATGGCTTCGCCAGCAGCACGCACATCGCGCTCATTGGCACGGGCCAGGCTACAGACGGTGGAATCCTTGATCACCTCGGCAATGGCGTGGATGGCATCGGCATCACCCGGGCTGGCGGCAGCAAAGCCGGCCTCGATCACATCGACACCCAGACGTTCCAGCTGGCGGGCGATGCGGATCTTTTCTTCCTTGGTCATGGAAGCGCCCGGCGACTGTTCGCCATCACGCAAGGTGGTATCAAAAATATAAAGACGATCGCCCATGTCGAATGTTCTCCCTTGTCCCTGTGCTGCTGTCCCGGCTGCGTTCAGGTAATCGTTGAAATCGAATCTCTTGCCCTGGCTTGCCGCCAGTTGCGCCAACTTGTTCAACTGCGCCAGCGGTAGGCTGCCGCGTTCTCTCCATTTGTAGACTGCTGCACGGCTGACCGGCTCATCGGGAAAAATCCGGCTCAGGCCTTCAGCCACCGCACCGGGGCCGCCCAGATCGTCAATGAGTCGTTCAATGTCCAATTGCATGTTGTGCTCCTGCAGCAAGTTTTGATTCAATGTAGCGATTGGACGACATAACGTCAAACGTGCAGTGCAACATTCGTGAAAAACTCGGCAGGCCGTGTGTCAAATTTGCAATTATTGGACATAAAGTCCAATAATGATCAAAAAGCCAGCTTGCCCAAGCCCAGCCCGGCCATTGCCACCCGGTGTTTTCTACCCAGTCGATAAGAAATATCAGACGAATTTGTCCAATCACACAGTAGCACCAAGAAAAAGCCCCGCTGCTGCCAGGGCAGGAGCGGGGCTTGATCGCAACAAGGACAATCAGGGCGCGATCGTCTCTGTCGGCTTGCGTCGCAACAGACTCCAGCCAGCCATCACATAACCGGACAAGGCATAGCAGACAAAGAAGCCGAACAGCACCAGCGGCGGCTCCGACATCAGCAACAACAAGCCCACCACCAGCGCCAGCAGCATGACAAAAGGCACACGGCGGCGCAGATGGATTTCCTTGAAGCTCCAGAACTTCACATTGGTCACCATGGTGATGCCGGAAAAAGCGGTAAAGCCCAGCAATACCCACTTCAGCCCCGGCAGGGCGGTGTAGTCATAGGCATGGCAGATCCACACCAGCCCCGCCACCAGCGCCGCTGCCGCCGGGCTGGGCAGGCCGGTAAACCAGCGCTTGTCGGTACTGCCTATCATGGTGTTGAAACGCGCCAGGCGCAGCGCCGCGCCAGCACAGTGGATGAATGCCACCATCCAGCCCAGCTTGCCCATGTCTTTCAGCAGCCATTCATAGGCCACCAGCGCCGGGGCGACGCCAAAGCTCACCATGTCCGACAGGCTGTCAAACTCGGCACCAAAGGCACTCTGGCTATGGGTCAGCCGGGCTACCCGGCCATCCATGCCATCCAGAATCATGGCAACAAAGATGGCAACGGCAGCAATCTGGAAATTCTGATTCATCGCCTGCACGATGGCGTAGAAACCGGCAAACAAGGCCGCCAGGGTAAAGGAGTTGGGCAGCAGGTAGATACCTTGCCGCCGCAGGGACGGCTTACCCGGAACGGGGTCATGGATCATGGTGTTATCCGTAAACGAAGCTATCGGTACGGCGCTGAGCAGACACCGGCACGGACCGGCTGTCAGTACGTCGACGATCTAGACAAAGGGCGCATGCGCGCAGAGCCGCTGATTTTAATCCAAGCTGGCCCCGGCAGCAAAAGCACCGGTCCGGCCACACTCGTGACCGCTATTCAGTCATGAAAAAAGCCGGGTTTCCCCGGCTTTGGCACACTGACCGACTTCGAAATCAGTTCTTGGACTGGTCTACCAGTTTGTTCTTGGAGATCCAGGGCATCATGGCGCGCAGTTCGGCACCCACCTTTTCGATCGGATGATCGGCGGTCAGGCGACGACGGGCAGTCATGCTCGGATAGTTGGTCTTGCCTTCCAGGATGAACATCTTGGCGTATTCACCGGACTGGATGCGGTACAGCGCCTTTTTCATGGCTTCCTTGGTGGCGGAGGTCACCACTTCCGGGCCAGTCACGTACTCGCCATACTCCGCGTTATTGGAGATGGAGTAGTTCATGTTGGCGATGCCGCCTTCGTACATCAGGTCGACGATCAGCTTCAGTTCGTGCAGGCATTCGAAGTAAGCCATTTCCGGAGCGTAACCAGCTTCGGTCAGGGTTTCGAAGCCGGCTTTTACCAGTTCAACCGCGCCACCACACAGTACAGCCTGTTCGCCGAACAGGTCGGTTTCGGTTTCTTCGCGGAAGTTGGTTTCGATCACGCCACCCTTGGTGCCGCCGTTGGCAGCAGCATAGGACAGGGCCACGTCACGGGCCTTGCCGGACTTGTCCTGGTATACGGCGATCAGGGTCGGCACGCCGCCACCCTTCACATACTCGGAACGCACGGTGTGACCCGGGCCTTTCGGAGCCACCATGATCACGTCCAGGTCTTCACGCGGAACGATCTGGTTGTAATGCACGTTGAAGCCGTGAGCGAACGCCAGGGCAGCGCCCTTCTTGATGTTCGGGGCGATTTCCTTGTGGTACACGTCCGGCTGCGATTCGTCCGGCAGCAGAATCATCACGACATCGGCCTTCTTCACCGCCTCGGCCACTTCCTTCACCTTGTGACCAGCAGCTTCGGCCTTGCTCCAGGACGCGCCGTCCTTGCGCAGACCAACAATCACATCAACGCCAGACTCTTTCAGGTTCTGGGCGTGAGCATGGCCTTGTGAGCCGTAGCCGATGATGGCGACTTTCTTACCCTTGATGATGGAAAGATCCGCGTCCTTGTCGTAATACACTTTCATTTGCTTTGTCCCTTGTTATCCGGGCGGCCACCGCTGTGGCCCGCCGTCAGATGTATAGATATATCAGATTTTCAGAACCCGTTCACCACGGCCAATGCCGGATGCGCCAGTACGGACCGTTTCCAGGATCACTGCGCGGTCGATGGCCTCGATAAAGGCCCCCAGCTTGTCGCTCGTACCAGTCAGCTCGATGGTGTAAGTCTTTTCCGTAACATCAATGATGCGACCGCGGAAAATATCCGCCATGCGCTTCATTTCCTCCCGGTCTTTACCGGTAGCGCGCACTTTGATCAGCATCATCTCGCGTTCGATGTGCTCGGATTCATTGAGGTCTATCACCTTGACCACCTCGATCAGCTTGTTGAGCTGCTTGGTGATCTGCTCGATGACTTCGTCGGAACCATGCGTGACGATCGTCATCCGTGACAGTGTCGGATCCTCGGTAGTCGACACCGTCAGTGAGTCAATATTGTAAGCCCGGGCCGAAAACAGCCCCACCACGCGGGACAGTGCGCCCGCTTCGTTTTCCAGCAAAATCGAAAGAATATGTCTCATACCGTCCGCCTCAGCACATATTGCCGTAGTCACGGTTGTTCTCGAAGGGGACCTGCTGGACGTCGCGCATGTGCGGCGGCAAATCCATCTGGTCCAGACCCTTGCCATTCTGGATCATCGGGAACACGTTCTCGGATTGATCGGTACGGAAGTCCAGGAATACCAGACGTTCCTTCAGGGCGGGGCCAAAGGCCTCGCGCAGTACCGGCTCGACATCGGACGGGTTTTCGATCTTGAAGCCAACGTGGCCATAGGCTTCTGCCACCTTCACGAAATCCGGCAACGCATCCATGTAGGACTCGGAATACCGGGTGCCGTAGAAGAATTCCTGCCACTGACGCACCATGCCCAGATAGCGGTTGTTGAGCGCCACGATCTTGACCGGTGTGTGGTACTGCTTGCAGGTGGACAGCTCCTGGATATTCATCTGGATGGAGCCTTCGCCGGT
>Ga0187842_1001101_pt1 | contig 12835 bp, 8 predicted proteins | sample SpaLakP09_SKY_41_FD_134514 | JGI IMG/M metagenome (GOLD analysis project Ga0187842, IMG submission 134514) | Oligotrophic lake water microbial communities from Sparkling Lake, Wisconsin, USA - SP09_SKY_41 | ecosystem: Environmental > Aquatic > Freshwater > Lake | place: USA: Sparkling Lake... | reverse complement strand
GAGTATTTTTTTGAAAGAGGATTCTGTTGCTTATATAGCTAACGGTTTTACAGACTCTTGTATTCTACGATATGCAAATAATGAGGGACGAGTTGGAGTAAAGATTGAAGAAATGTCCCATGTTAAAAACAAACCTCCGGTATTGAATTCCGAGTTTATTGAGGTAAATTAAAAAACGGACCTTTTCAGGAAAAGTAAAATATGACTAATATGAATTGGGAAAAATTGGCGATTATTTATGTCGCTGCCTTTACAGCAGTGCACTGTAATGCTCAGAACTCAAGTAACAATGCTGCGACTATCGCAGCTGGTACTGGCGGAAGTGTAGTCGATGGAGTTGCGACCGTAACGGTCACGGCAACTAGGCCGGAACCTGGACTAAACCTCAATGGATCGGGTTCAAGCTATCCTGGCTTCGCTGCTCGTGGAACAGTGGTGTATACGGCTCCTATTCAAGTTCCAAGTTTAAGTAACTCCCCTTCAGATAATAAAGCGATATCCCCTAGCTCCTGTAAGCCGGTGATCATTGGAACTGGGGAAAAAGTACAAGAAGAATCCGACTTCATTGACTTATCTGCCATTCCACTTGCACAGACTCGCACGTATCGCTCTCTACCAAGTACCCGTCCTGGGCGTCTTTTTGGACCACGTTGGTATTCTTCATTCGATTTTCCTCAGATGGAATATGCCCAACAATGTCAGAGTTATATTGGTTTCTCAGCATTTGGGTGTGTTCCTAATTGGATAAACGTTGCCAAACCAGATGGTAAAACATACCAGTACGCCGTATACAATTTTCCTCAGTTCTATCCCGCCAATTTAGGAGGTGCGAGTAGCACCGAGGGCTATATGGTGGCTCAAAGTACTGAAAATTATGTAATTAATATTGGGAATCTGACCTATAACTACAGCCCGAGGACGAAGAATCTCAATTCAATCTATGAGAACGGCGTGGCATTGTACAGTTTCGAGTACACATTGGTTTATCCAGATTATCAGCTTAAAAAGGTTACTGCTCGAAACGGCAAAACGTTGACTTTTAGCTGGACCAATAGCTGGTCCGGTGGCCGTGTGACTCAAATTACTGATTCCGGCGGAAGTATATGGAAGTACGATTATGATACAAATGGTAATTTGGTTAAAGTAACCCCTCCAGTGGGAACGACGGGGGGAGTGCGTCAGTATCATTATGAAGACACTCTTGATTCTGGATTGTTAACTGGTATTACCGTCGATGGGGTACGTAAAACTCGTTATGCGTATGACTCGACAAAACGTGTAACGCGTAGCGCATATGATAACAACGAAGAGTTTGACAGCTTCACTTATAGTAGCTCTCCTCTGTCAACTACGTTAACCAATCAGCGAGGCCAGACCACACGATTCAATTTTGAGCAGGTAGGTGGGTTTAAGCGCGCCACTACGACCAGCCGCGATGGAAGTGCTTCGTGTGCTGCAACAAGTTCAGCTAATTCTTATGATAGCCACGGTTTTATAGGTACTTCGACCGATTGGAATGGCAATGTCACTACCTATGACAATGATCTTTACGGACTTCCGAACAGTGTCACCACAGCCGATGGACAAAAAACATCGATGAATTGGCTAGGTATAAAATTATCTTCGTCTATACGTACAAATTCGGCCGGGCAGCAATTTTTGCAGTCCACCAAAGAGTATTTCAATACCGGTGACATCCAGCAAGACCTCTTAAAGTCTGAAACGACGAAGGATCTTCGAACTAACATTACACGTCAGATCGACTATAGTTATGAGTTCCATCCTAACAATATGATGGCAACCAAGACTGTTACTGAGACTCTGCCAAATGGCAATGCGGTAACAAAATATTCTTACAATACGTTAGGATACCTAACGTCTGTTCAAAATGCCCTTGGTCACGTTACAAGCTATTCCAATCATAATGGTTTAGGGCAACCAGGAAGAAAGACAGATCCTAATAATGTCATTTCTGATTACCTTTACGATTCTGTCGGCAATCTTACTTCCGCCACTGAAGCTGGAAGAACAACGACATATGCATACAATGGTCATGGTGCTATTACTCAGATTAAAGCACCCGACGGACAGATCGCGAACTTCCAATATAACTCTGCTGGCCGCCTTACTGGTATAGGGAATGGATTAGCGGAATACACGACCTTTCCGTTATCTGCAGCGGATATTGTTGCCAACGTCACCAGTAGCCACACTTCGCGTAAGGTTCCATCTAACTCGGGAGGGGTGCCTACAGCCAGTGTTTCTGGTGAGTTCACTGCGCAGCAGACTGCAGACACTTTGGGACGTACCTACAATGTAACGGGTAACTCCGGTCAACGTATGGATTACACGTATGATGGCAATGGAAATCTCAAGACCGCAACAGACGCCTTGTTGCATGTAACTCGCTACGATTATGACAATGCGAATCGTTTAACCAATGTTTCTCTCCCTGATGGTGGCACAATTGTCTATCACTACGATTCGGACGGGCGCCTTGATACGGTTACAGATCCACGTCATTTGGTAACCAGCTACACCTATAACTCGTTTGGAGACGTAAAAACTCGGACGAGTCCTGATACCGGGCTCACAACCTACGATTACGACGTGGGTGGGCGCCTTCTTACAGAGGCGCGAGCTGATGGCAAGACAGTTACTTACGCTTGGGATAAATTGGGCCGCCGTACAACGCGTACCGTGAATGGTGTCACGGAGACGCTAATTTACGACACTGGCACTTACGGTAAAGGACGGCTGTCGGGCTTCACTGATACAAGTGGTAGCACCACTTATGCCTACAACGCAAATGGGCAGCTAACAAGCCAGGTAAATGTTATTGGTGGCTCTACGTTCACAGTAGGTTGGACGTACGACGCGACAACTGGGCGTCTAACAGGCATGAGTTACCCTGGCGGGGTGTCGCTGGGATATAGCTACGATAGTTTCGGCCGTTTGTCTGCTATTACCAGCAATATCCCGGGAATGGCAACGTTAGCTGATACGTTCCTGCGGCAGCCTGCGACAGATGCCTTGTTCGGCTGGCGCTTTGGTAATGGATTATCGCGCTTGGTTACTCTCGATTCGGATGGTCGGATTACGCAAGCATCTAGCCCCTCGGCACACGATTTGAGTTATGGGTATACGACGCACGCCAATACGATTCAGGCCATTACTGATAACGTTTATAGTACTCAAAGCGAATCTATCGTCTATGATGCAAATGGGCGCGTGAGTGGTGTTACGCGAAGCGGCGATGATCAGTCGATTCAGTGGGATTACACTGGGAATCGAACTTCTGCTGCCCGAGCCGGAGCCAGTAGCTCATTTACCACTGATCCATCTAGTAATCGACTGATAAGTGTAACCGGAGGAGTTAATCGATCGTTTGATTATGATGCAGTTGGCAATGTTCGCACTGATACAGGTCGTACACTTGGTTACGATAACTTTAATCGCCTTAGTAGTTACGCTGGTACTGGTGGTACGACGACATTTGTTAATAATGCGCTAAACCAGCGTGCACAAAAGGGAACTTCGCGTTATGTGCATGCAGCCGACGGTCGATTGCTATATGAAGTCGGCACGGTCAACACTAGCTATATTTGGTTAGATGGCCAACTACTTGGGGTTGCTCGAAATAACGCATTCTATGCAAGTCATAATGACCACCTCGGTCGCCCAGAGATATTAACCAATAGCGCTAAGGCTGTTGTATGGCGTGTAGCAAATACGGCGTTTGACCGACGAGTCATCACAGACACTATAGGTGGATTGAATCTGGGCTTTCCGGGGCAATATTATGATAATGAATCTGGTTTGTGGTACAACTGGAACCGGTATTATGATGCCCAAATTGGGCGATATATTCAAAGTGATCCTATAGGTATTGCCGGTGGAATTAATACTTATGCATATGTAAGTGGTAATCCATTAAACTTTGCTGATCCCAATGGGCTGTGTCCTTGGTGTATTGCTGCCTATGTTTTCTTGGCCGAGAATTCTGCTGCTGTCGGAACTGCGGTGGTTGTTGGTGCGGAGATTGCCACTGGCACTCCTACGCCGTTGTCTTCGGCAGGCTTTGGTGGCCGTGTCGCTGGTGAAGCCGTGCATGATGTTTATTTGGGTTATAAAGCTGGCAAGCCAGTATACGTGGGTATTACAAACGATCTAGCTCGACGTTCATGTGAGCATGGCGCACGTTTTGATGCGTATGAGAAATTGACAAGTGTCCCTGTGACTAGGGATCAAGCGCGTGCAATTGAACAAGCACTGATAAATAAAAATGGGCAGTTTGAAAACATCAAAAATTCGATTTCATCATCTCGAACATGGTACCAAGAAGCAATGCAATGGGCGGATCAATGGTTGGCTAATAGAGGGCGTGTCAAATAATGGATATGACTAAAAGTGACCACCTCGAATTAATGAGGGAAAGCGCAAAGACGTTTCCAAAAATAGAGTCTCCGTCTTCGGTTCGAACTGCGAGGATATGGCACTGCGCATATCGTAGTCTGGCGCCGGTTAGCGAACTAGTTAATTTGGAAGAGATTGTGATTGGGTCGCTCCCGGATTCATCTTTGGAATTTTTATGCAATCTTTCTAAGTTGCGCTATCTACGCATCGTGCATATGCCAAAAATCACAGATTTGACGGCGATAGAAAAATTGAAAAATCTTGAAGTGCTATCTCTGAGTACATCACCAAGTTGGGATGCGGCGAAAAAATGCACGATTGTTGACTCGCTAAAGCCAATTGCTCAGTTACCTAAATTGAAGGAATTGGAATTATTTGGTGTCTGTTCAAATAACAAATCACTTGTAGATTTGCAGAGTTCCCCAAGTCTCCGTTCTGTACGTGTCTCACAATATCCTAAGAGTGAAAGTGAACGTTTTTATTTGGAAACTTCTCTGCAAGATGCTTTTGCAGATGCAGCGTCGTTTGAGTGAGTCCAGAATTGCTCGCGCAGCATGTACTGCGGCGCGAGCAATTCCGGAGGAATATTCTTTACTGATTGATGAGGAAATCAGTTGGGTTTTGGCAGTTACCAGGGCTATATGAAAACAATTGTTGATCTTGCCCCGCTATTACCGGACACAGCCTATCGTTTAGTTAACGCCGATCTGAGCTCGGCGCATTAGCTCTTTCCGATACATGCTTGGTGACTTATAGCCCAAGGACGAATGCGGATGAACCTCATTGAAATGCTTGAACGCCGCCGGCATCTGCCTGAGCACGATGTCGGCGTTGCTGCGGTTCATCTGGCTGACGTAGTCGCGTTTAAATGTGTTCGTCGCTGACCGTTACCACTTCGATTGTTTGCCTGCTCATAGTCATATGCCTAGTCTTATTCCTAGTCGTAAGGATAATGCATAGACTGTGTCCGGTGATTCAGGGGGCTATTTCATTGTTGGATGTGCCTAAATCTGAGCGAAAGATGTGACTATTGAGTTGGTGGCGATTCAAGCGGTTGCCCAGAGCGCTGCCCCTTCGAAATGTGTAACATGTCGCCCACAAGGCGAGACCTTCGATCAATTTTCAATCCTAGATCGTGAGCGACCTCAACAATAAACGCACGATGAGCTATTACGATCTGAGCGTCCAGCTTGGCTGCGAGCCTAAGGCTTTTGACTGAAATTGGTGTGTTGAACTTAAGCAGTGCCTGATAGATTTTTCGCTGTTGATAGTTATTCTTACTTTCATTGTATTCCTGCACTAGAGCATTAGAATCAGGTAGTTTAGTCCCTCGTCCACTTGTCATCTGCGTAAGGATTCCGGACTCTTTTAGTAATCGTGTTGGAGTGACCCGTGCCAGATTTTCGGTTTTGGCAAGCTCATCTGTACGTATCTGTTTGATCTTCAAGACAGATTCTCTATCTAATTGAGCCCAATTTTTACGACTGTTAATTGACCGGATGGTTTGTGTAGCTCTCTTAGGAGGAAGCTTATCTTCAAGCCAAACGCGATCAAAGCGTCTGAGCCAATCATAAGCTGCACAATGGGTGGTGACAAAGTCAGTGCGTGAGGCCTCTGGATTTTTGTCTACAAAGTCCTGCAGTGCGCTCCGATGCTTGTTTCGCTGTGTTTCGATTGTGGCGTCGCGATGAGCATCACCAAGATTATGATCATCTAGCTCGATAAGAATACGAGTCCACTCGGAGATCTGCAGTGAATTCTCGATTTCCTTTTTGGGTACTCCGGTAAGCAGTTTGGTTCGAATTCTCTCTATAAGATCATCACCTATCCTTTGGCGTGTCACGGAGGGAAGTGGGAAGCGTATCTTCCTTTTAAATAACTCTGTGGACAATGGGCTTATTCCAATCCCCAATAGTTTGGCGGCCACGCTGATGCGGTCACGCGAGCTATTGATCGCAGCGCTGATCTCTTCATCTGAAAATGGGAGCCGTTGCGACGTCTTCCGACCATAGCCTTGAGGTACTTGAATCGTCGGTTGTATAGGAAGAGGGCGTGATCTGAGAAATTCTAATATGTCAGTGTTGACGAGCCGTAAAAGTAAAAGTCCACGAATAACATTTAGAATAGACTTACCTTTTATAACACGAGCATCAAGAGTGCGGCCAAGCGTTCCCCCGTCCGATTGTGAAAAATACCAGGATTTGAGACCTAATTCGTTAAGGAAAGGTTTTCCAAATTGATGAATTAGAGCTTTAGACAACGACTTGACATCAAAAATCGAGCCTAAATTATAGCCATTTTCTTTTAGCGAATAATGGAGAAAAAGTGCAAAATTGGCATCATGAAATTTATCGAGATTTTCGAAAATAATTTGCACTTGCTTAGATAGCCATAACCAATTTTCCCAATCAGAGCGGCTTGTTTCTGTTGAGAGAGAAGTTGGGAAGTTAGATTGGTTACACTCACATTTTCCAGCCAGGCGCCATTCAAAAATTTTCGACTTCGATACCGAACAGGTTATGCACGAAAAATAAAGTGGCTTTGCATGTTTTGCGCAGAGCTTAACAAATGAAGGCTGATGTTCACGATATAGAACAGGATATCCATAGTTCTGCCGATCCTCATTTATACAGTCGAGGCAGAATTTTTCAGAATCGCAAAACTCAGAGATCGTCAAACCTAAGCTCGCAGCCGTATTCTTGGACTGTCCCTTATGAATCTTTTCCATCAAATTCTGGCGTCGATCGGGATGTGATAGGCTAAGAAAAAGAGGAAGCATTGTATGATGCATAACTAATTCCATGGGGTTAGAGGCCCATGGGTGGCCGTCAGGCATTGCCTTGCAAAAGGTTTTGAGGTCGGTGGGGATGACTGATCGCGCTGAACCATTGCAGAGCCCAAGCAGGCTCAAATGCCGGCTTCGAGGACCAGCAATCCTCGCTAGGTGTCGAGTAACTACCGATCTGAATAATTCACCCTTTATCGGCACAGGAAATCCGCTCAGCTTCATCTTTGTGACAGTATTGAGTGAAGGTCGTCCTCCGGTTGATTTAAGACAAGATTCCTAATTTTCTCCTCGGAAAGTTTGGCTGGCTGCTTTTCAATTTTTGGCTTACTTTTCTGGTTGCCTTTCTCAGTTTCATGTTGAGCTGGCGCTGTTGATTCGTTATTACAGCTATCTTGAAGAATATCTGAGCTCAGTTTAACCTGAGGAACCAAATCCTCCTGTAGAAATTCATCTGGGAAGAAGTTGACATATAAATCATCAAAGGTCTCGATAAGGCGTGGATCTCCAGACTGAAGAACTGCGATGGCGCGATGCAATGGTCTCATTCTTTCCTGAAACACATTTCTGATTAAATCAGCATCGACCGTTTCCAGCATTTCGTCTTCCATAGCAGCAATTTGCGCTGCAATAAAGACATTAATAACAATAGCGGTAATTCCTTGGCTGACTTCGTATAGCGTCTTTATAATTTCATCTGAAATATCTACTGGATGACGAATCCATTGATATTTCCATAGTAAAGTGCAAAGCGAACAAAAATTTGGATCATCCCAAGACATCGGGCGCTTCAATTCAAAGTATCCTCCCTCGACGAGGCGCCGAGGTACGCTTAAGTTTTTTTGAACTAAGTTGAGTGCCTTATAAGTTCCTATTACGACGATAGGGACGCACAGTTCGTCGCGCAAACTGTTCAACCAAGCTAATATTTTATTTGCTCCGACTCCTAGTAGTGTCAAATTATGAAATTCATCTAATACAATTAGACCAACGTGGTGATTTACAACGATATTCCTAATTTCTTTTAAGTAGACACCATTATCAGTTTTTCCAAGACGGTCGAAAATGCCTTTGTATAATGATAAATTGAGGATTCTATCAGTATAATCTCCGAAGGACGTGCATAGTTTTCCGATAGTGCAATGAGCTGGGACATCTCGGCGAAGCCATAAGATTTGTGTTTCAGGAAAAGCTTCTCCACGGAATTCTGTATGTCTATTAACTTGATTACCAAGATAATTCAATATTCGGCTCATTAGAGTTGATTTCCCCATCCCAGAGTGACCGACAATGAATGATATGGTGGAGCGAAATTGTGAACTAACAGGATCGCCATAAAGAAACGCTTGCCCCTCAGCGGTCATCGGATTTTTCCCGATATATCCATCAAACACTTGATCGCATATGCCTGTTAAGGCACGGTAGTGTTCAACCATTATCGGTGCAAAAAATCTACGCAGTCTATTTAATCGAAGTCGCCTTATAGATCGTGGGAGTTCTCGATCGGAAATATCAAATTCTGGCTGAATTGCTAGTCCCAAAAAAGCGGCTTCATTTGTATCGGGTGCTAATGGTAAATGCGCGAGCAAAGGGTTTGAATCAATTTCTTTCACACCAATCTGCTTGTATACCAATTTATGCTCATATTTTACTGATTGCATTAACTCTCTCCCATAGGGATTGTATTGTCTCGGTAGCCGGCTTTGCGGGATCTGATTTCGATAAGTCTTTACTGCAATGTGAATCTTGCACCTTGGTTCCAGCTAAAGTTGTGCTTAATGATTTTTTTCTTTCATTAATTTTTTCTTCCGAACGGTTTTGTCGAATTTGATTAGAAGAGTTTTTTATATCAAAACCAATATCCTTTTTTTCTTGAATGGCTGTATTGATGATTTTCTTTATTATTGGTTCTCGTTCTTTTCTGGTAATATGTGAATTAAGACCTGCTTGTCCGAAAACGGTGTTTTGCATGGAACGATAATTTTTTGCTTCGTCAAAAGTTGCATGTATACGGTAAATTTCCGGATCAATATTGTAGGCAGGTATCCACTTATTGTGTCTTTCGTCATAGTAGAAAATTTCAGTTGCCGAATGTTTGCTATATGAAATTGAGATGTCAAAATTATTATCTATTGACATGATTAGTAGATTTGATGATCTTAATTCATCGCAATAAAATGTTTCCCCTTTGAACTTTAGTCCTGTTGGCGTAACTCGGCCGGTATCCTTGACAAGTAAATATTCATAAACAAAGTTATTCGCCATTTTTGCGACGTGTCCAGGCCGATTCTTCAATCCCCATGTATAAAATCCAATTCTGCTTGCGGCTTTCGGTCCTGCGGCCAACGCATCAGGTGTTAATCTTTTCGGGTTAACAGGCTCACGATTAATATCCATGATGATTTCTACTAAAATTGTTTCGAATTCTTGAATATCTAAAGCCGCTTGTTTTTTGCCATTTGGGCTGCGCCTTTTGCGCATTTTTTCAAATCGGCCGGGAAGATCAAAGCGTCCATTATCCCTTTTTAGTTCGGAGTTTTTTCCTTCAACCGTGCCTTTCGCTTCCGGTTTCATTGATGCACATATTTCGATGCTAATTCCAGATAAAACTAATTTTTGTCCCTGATTAGATATCAGCTCTGCTCTGTCTGCTCTTAGCACAGTTGGTAGTTGCTGAGCGGGCCAATCAGAAGTGGTGTATGGCAATTCTAGGCGATCAAATACGGATTGCTTGTCAGTGAAGCAGTTGTAGAGCGCTTGTGCTGCTACGGTCCAACTCGGAGACTCAAGGGTTACCGCGTAACCGACTATTGCGCTGGAAGAGATATCTACAATGAGGTAAACCCAAGGACTTCCGACAAGTTTCAATTTCGTAATTCTTGACACTAGCTGAATTTGGAATCCCGTGGCATCGATCTCAAAAAAACCAGGGCCAGGCGCCATGTCTACGGCCTTACCTCTGCTGCCTGTTGGTAACTCAAATTCCTCGAATTCTATGTTCTTTTTTATTTCTCGGCAGCGGTATCGAAACTGGTTGTAGGAAGGCACTTGATATTTTTCTTGTAAATCTGGATTGAGCAGAATGCCTAGATTTGTGTCGTCACCAGAAATTATCGTCTTTGGTATTTTGTAAATTTCTAACAGCATATCGTGATATGCGTCTTTCCAGATCTTTTTCTTTTTGACAATAAATTGGTTGTAAGCCTTGGTTATATTTTCAATTGCATCTTGTGCTTTTACGTTTGGAGAGTAAATTAAACTTTTACTTTTTACGCCACGCTTATTCCCAGTGGATTGTTGTGATTTTATCTTTTTATGTTGTGAAAATTTAGAAACAACTGCTGCGGGATTCCTGCCAGATCGCAGCCATTCACACACCCAAGTTCGCATTGTTCGACTATTGGCGCCGATAATAATATTTATTTTTTTTAGTTCCTTTGATAAATCCAAGTGATTTTTTACAAGATGAAAATTTTCGGAGATGTGAGATGTTAGTTTAATAATTTTTTCATATCTTTCCTTCGCTTTTGGAGGCAATTTTTTTGGTATATGACTTACGAATAAATATGGATCTTCTACATTAATAACAATATTTTGAATGATTAATTCTATCCAAACTGATCTTTGAATAGTGAATGGAAGCTCCTCACTCTTTTCAACCATATTCATTAGTACTACACAATCACTTTCGCTCAAAAGTACTCTAACAGTTTTGTTAATATATGAATTTTCTATTGCGACTGCGAAAACATCATTGACTGAATACATTAAAGCCTCTTTTATAAAAGATTTATATTTTCTCTGTAAGATATTTTATTTTTAAATAAATCAATTTTGCTTTCCCTTGACCAAACAGCTTTACTCAAGAGGAAATGACCTGATACGGCATCGATACCAAACTCTTGAGAGGTTTCATGTAATATGTCGATGTAGAGTGCAGTTTTTGTGTGTTGACTTTCAAAGGCGGCGCTAAAAATTTGAGAATTTATTCCTTTATCTATATTTGCTCTAGTCATCGGAGAACTGAAAAAATGTAAATTACTGGTTAAATTTTTTGGAAGTTCATCTTCAGTTATAAGATACCACTCAATCCCTCTTGCTTTCCAGTATGTCTTCTCAATCAGCAGCTTTTCTAAATTTCTTGGAGTCAGCTTATTCTTTGGTTTGACGGATATGGCAATCTGTTTTTTTCCGTTTGGAAATTTTAATGTGACAAGAAAGTCGGTGGTGACGACAATTGGAGTTGTAGTCATGGGATATTTGGGGTGCGTGATTCCAAAATTTTTAGCAATTGCCTGAGTTTCCCCCCAAGGGAGTAAAGGATACTGTTCGCGAATATCTATTGTATTTGGCTGGTATTCCGCCAAAAGGTGTGCCTTATATTCTAATTTTGAAAAATAATGATGTTCCCTCTTTGTTATACTGCTTAAAACCATTGTTGAAAGACCTGAGGAAGGAACGTCACGGACTTTGAGAAATGATATATACGATCCTTTTTTAATAGTGTTGCTCCAATTCTTAATCCAATTTTCAACTATTTGAATAGTTGGTGTCCGAGACTTTGTTCCTGGCATAGGATATCTTCCAAATTAATTGTGGAAATTGTAAAATATTATTTCTGATATTTAGTGATTCGTTAGATCGGGCACCTAATACCTTATGGTTGTAGCTGCGTAGTGATCTGGCTGGGTTGATCTAGGATTTGGCCGCTCCATCAGATCATTGAGGATGCAAGGGGAGCTCCAGCGGCATATTTCGGCATGGACTGTGCTCTCTGGAAATGAATGAAGAAAACGAGCTTGGATGTTGGCCCTTTGGAATTAGATGGTAAGGCTTGATGCCAAGTAGACATAGCGCGTTCTCAGTTGCTTAGCTAAGGCCCGTCGTAACGATAGAGTCTAGGCAGTAGGGAATGTTGAAAATAACACAAAATATAATAGTAGTTGGGTTTGTAAAAAAACGCGTGTACAATTAGTTGTCGCTCTGCGGCAAAAGCAAAATAAAAGCCCTAATCGTGCACATGCGTCGCCATCAACTAGGTCAATGGCATCAGTTTCCCCTTTTAAATCGATTCGTCGATAGTTGTTCTGGGGTTTGATTACGCGTAGCATTTCCAGCCGAAAGTTTGGCTAAAGTGCAAAGCTATTCGCTTTTCACTTTGTTCCATCTATGGAAACTAAATCCATCTTTCAACGCTACCTAGGTTAGCGTTGCTCACCTCAACAAATCTGGCTTACCATCGCCTCACAAAAAACTCTAGGTATCAGTCTTTCAACTGATATCGAGGAAGTCTCCGTGATAGGGCCGAAGTAAGATACACTGCAGCTTTCAAATTTGCGTATGCTTAGGCATGCAAGAGAGATCAGGTTTAGCAGTGTGAGGTGGTAGGCACAGTGGTTAGTGGTCCTGAGATTGACCTCCCAAGTGAGGACTCTGAGGGCCACAAATGTCTGAAATAAATTGCCCCTAAATCTTAAAAAATTAATATTTTGATCTCGACTGTCGAAGGGATAGACTTTTTTGTCTAAAAAAAATTGCCTTTTTGGGGTGATTTGTCTGAAAAGTTTGCCCCCTGTCTAAAATAAATTACCCCCATACATTCAGGAGTTTTATACATGGCATCTGTCAACAAAG
>Ga0187842_1001100_pt1 | contig 12849 bp, 9 predicted proteins | sample SpaLakP09_SKY_41_FD_134514 | JGI IMG/M metagenome (GOLD analysis project Ga0187842, IMG submission 134514) | Oligotrophic lake water microbial communities from Sparkling Lake, Wisconsin, USA - SP09_SKY_41 | ecosystem: Environmental > Aquatic > Freshwater > Lake | place: USA: Sparkling Lake... | reverse complement strand
CCATCGGCGCGGGCCGCGCCCAGCCCTACTCGGCCAGCGTCTTCAACATCTCTGCGATGAGCTTCGGCGCCCTGAGCGCCAACGCCATCCTGGCGCTGAACAAGGGCGCCAAGCAGGGCGGCTTTGCGCACGACACCGGCGAGGGCTCCATCAGCGCCCATCACCGCGTGCATGGCGGCGACCTGATCTGGGAGATCGGCTCGGGCTACTTCGGCTGCCGCAACGACGACGGCTCGTTCAGCGCCGGGAAGTTCCAGGCTGCGGCGGCAGACCCGCAGGTCAAGATGATCGAGCTCAAGCTCAGCCAGGGCGCCAAGCCCGGCCATGGCGGCGTGCTGCCCGGCCCCAAGGTGACGGCCGAGATCGCCGCCGCGCGGGGCGTGCCCGAGGGTGTGGCCTGCATCTCGCCGGCCCGCCACAGTGCCTTCTCCACGCCCGTGGAGATGATGCAGTTCATCGAGCAACTGCGCACGCTGTCGGGCGGCAAGCCGACCGGCTTCAAGCTGTGCATCGGCCACCCGTGGGAATGGTTTGCGCTGTGCAAAGCCATGCTGGAGACGGGCATCACGCCGGACTTCATCGTCGTCGACGGCGCCGAGGGCGGCACCGGCGCGGCGCCGTTGGAGTTCACCAATTACGTCGGCGCGCCGCTGCAGGAGGGGCTGCTGCTGGTGCACAACACGCTGGTGGGCCTGAACCTGCGCGACAAGATCAAGATCGGCTGCGCCGGCAAGGTCACGACCGCCTTTGACATCGTGCGGCTGATGGCGCTGGGTGCCGATTGGTGCAACTCCGGCCGCGGCTTCATGTTCGCGCTGGGCTGCATCCAGGCCCAGGCCTGCCACACCGGCCATTGCCCGACCGGCGTGACGACGCAGGACGCCCAGCGTCAGCGCGCACTCGTCGTGCCCGACAAGGCGCAGCGCGTGGCCAACTTCCACCAGGGCACGCTGAAGGCGCTGAAGGAACTGGTGGAGGCCGCCGGCCTGTGTCACCCGCAGGAAATCACCGCACAGCACATCGTGCACCGGCTGGACAAGCACGAGGTCAAATTGCTGGCCAACCTGCTGCCCTTCGTCGAGCCCGGCGCTGTGCTGCGCGGCGAGCTGCCGCACGCCACCTTCCGCGTCTACTGGCCACTGGCCAGCGCCCACAGCTTTGCGCCGCAGGGCAGCATCCAGCGGTCGGCCTGAGCGCCGCTTCGGGCCTGGCCCATCGGGGCTGTGCCCCAGGCAAACCCCTGGATGAGGGGCGGTTGTCTACCGCCCGGACGTGGGGGTTTGCGGGGAAATGAGCTTACAACTTAGGGGGGATGAAGGCCAACGCGCGCACAATCGCGCCGTTTTCCTTGCAGTTCATGCCGACCGTCTACCTCCTCCGTCTCAGCGAGCCCACCTTGCAGCGCACGCGTTCACAGCTGCTGCAGGCCACTGGCGTTGAACTGGCTGGCAGCCGTGGTCATCTCACTGACGCGCTGGACGAGATTGCCTCGCTGGCGCCCGACATCGTCGCCAGCGACCTGCGCCTGGTGGACAGCCACGCGATGCGCGTCGCCCACGAACTTGGCCGGCTGCCGGTGCGGCCCCAGCTGCTGCTGTTGACGCCCACCGCCGACGACCTGCAGCTCTTCGCCGCCCTGAGCGCAGGGGCCAATGCGTATCACGTCGACGACGGCAGCGGGGATGGGCTGGTCGAGGCCATCACGCGCCTGCACGACCGCCGCGTCATGCTCAGCCCCCAACTCGCCCGCCAGGCGCTGGCCGCCTTCGGCATCGAGCGCAGCCCGCTGGTGATGGCCCGTCAGCCCGCAGCGCCGCAGGACAGCACGCCCGCCGGCCGGCAAATCGACCAGTCCAGCCGCCACCTGCTGACGCTGTTGGCGCAAGGCCTGCTGCTGGCTGAGATCGCGACGCTGTGGAAGCTGGAGGCCGCCGAGATCGAACGCCGCATCTGGCGCCTGGTGCGCCTGCTGCATGTTCGGTCCAGGGAACTGCTGATCGCCTGATCAGGCCGTCGGCACGCTGTCGATGAAGCTCTGACGCTGCGACAGCTTGTCCATGTGGCGAGCCAGATTGGGGTAGTCCTCGCGCCAGTGGATGTCGGGGAAGCGGAACTCCAGCCAGCCCAAGGCACAGCCCACCGAGATGTCGGCCAGCGAGAAATGGTTGCCTGAGCACCAGGGCTTCTCGCCCAGGCCCTGGCTCATCGCGGCCAGGGCGGCTGTCACCTTGGTCATCTGCCGGTCAATCCAGGCCGGGCTGCGCTGCTCGTCCGAGCGCTGCGCCCAGGTGCGCTCCATGCGCACGAGGATGCCGGCGTCCATGATGCCGTCGGCCAGCGCCTCCCAGGTGCGCACCTCGCAGCGCTCGCGGCCGCGCTCGGGGATGAGCTTGCCCACGGGCGAGAGCGTGTCCACGTATTCGACGATGACGCGCGAATCGAACACGGCGCCGGTGATCGAGTCCTGGCCTTCCATGACGAGGCAGGGCACCTTGCCCAGCGGGTTCATCTTCAGGATGGCGTCGCTACCCCAGACGTCTTCCAGCACCAGCTGGTAATCGAGCTTCTTCTCGGCCATCACGATGCGCACCTTGCGCACGTAAGGGCTGGTGAGCGAACCGATCAACTTCATCGCGGTCATAGGCAGGCAGAGGTCACAAGTCGAAATGATTCTAGCCAGCGGTCCCGGCCGGCCCAGGCGTGAAAAAGGCCTGTCGGGCCGGGCAGACAGGCCCTGGGAAGCAGGGATTGCAAGCCAAGCGGGCGGCCGCCAAAGTGTCGCCCGGCCCACCGCAGTAGATGGTGGCCTTCACAGTCAGGGAGATTCCATGCTCGACATCGACGCCGCGTCCACTGCGGCGCCCCTTCCTTCGCCCGCGCCGCGTGTCCTCGAAATCCGCTTCACGGGTTCGGGCAGCGAGTACTTCCGCATCTGGGCGGTCAACCTGCTTCTCATCCTCGTCACGCTGGGGCTGTACCTGCCCTTCGCCAAGGCGCGGCGCATTCGCTACTTCTATGCCAACACGCTGGTGGACGGCCAGGCGCTGAGCTTTCACGGCGACCCGTGGAAGATGTTCCGCGGCTTCCTGCTGCTGGTGGTGCTGATGGGGGCTTACACCTTTGCCGGCAAGGTGTCGGCAACGGCTGCGGTCGTCGCCTTCCTGATCCTGTGCGCCGTCTGGCCGGCGCTGTGGCGGGCGTCGCTGCAGTTCCGCCTGGGCAACACCAGTTGGCGCGGACTGCGCATGCGCTTTGATGGCGCGCTGAAGGACGCCTACCTGGCCTGTGCGCCCTTGTACCTGCCGCTGATCGCCTTCGTCGTGTGGTCGCGCCTGAATGTGCCGGATGCCGTCGACCGCGCCGCCGTCGAGGCCTACGGCCGCACCAGCCTGCTGGTGATGGGCGTCGTGTTGCTGCTGTCGCCCCTGTCTTTTGCACTGTTCAAGCGCTACCAGCACGACGGCTACCGCATCGCCGGCCAGCAGGCGCGTCTGGACCTGAGCAATGGTCGCGTCTACCTGCTGAGCCTGAAGCTGGTGGGTGTGACCCTGGCCAGCACGCTGCTGTCGGGGCTGGTGGTGGGCCTGCTGGCCTTTGGTGTGTTTGCCCTGATCGGCTTCAAGCCGGACATGTCGTCGCCTTTCGCCCAGGCGGGCTTCATGGCCATCGGCCTGCTGGTCTACCTGCTGGTGTTTGCCGTCGTGCTGCCTTTTGGTGCCGCCCGGATGCAGAACCTGGCCTGGAACGGCACGCGCAGCCAGGCGCTGTCCTTCCGCAGCGCGCTGAAGTTCCGCTCGCTGTTCGGCCTGACGTTGAAGAACTGGCTGCTGACGGCGCTGACGCTGAGCCTGTACCGCCCCTTCGCCACCGTCGCCACAGCGCGCCTGCGCCTGGAAGCCGTGCAGATTGAAAGCCAGGACGACCCGGTCGACTGGGTGGCTGCAAGCCTGCCCGGCCATGCCGATGCCACCGGCGACATTGCCGGTGACTTCTTCGGCATCGACATGGGGCTTTGATGCCTAGTTCCCCCCGCCTGGCCGCCGACTGGTTCGACGGCCGCAGTGCCCGCGCGCAGCCGGTGGAGGTCTGGCTGGCCGGCGCCACGCTGCACTTCGGTGACCAGACCGCGCCGCTGCACAGCCTGACCTGGCCCGAGCGCCAGCGCCATGGCCAGCGCCAGGTCTTGCTGCCGGGCGGCGGGTTGCTGAGCTTTGCCGATGCGGCGGCGTTCGACGCCTGGGCGCTGGCCTCGGGCCGCAGCGACAGCGCCCTGGTGCGGTGGCAGCAGAGCTGGCGGCTGGCTGCGCTGTCGCTGGTGCTGCTGGTGGCCAGCCTGTGGGCGGCCTATCTGTGGGGCCTGCCCTGGGCCGTGGACCGGGCGGTCGACGTGTTGCCGCGCGCCGCCGAACAGCGCCTGGGCGAGCATCTGCTGAGCGGGCTGGACAGCGACCTGCTCAAGCCCAGTGGCCTGGCCGCCGACAGGCAGCGGGCCTGGCGGCAGCGCTGGGACAAGTCCCTGAGCCAGGCGCGCGCCAACGGCGGCCCGGCCGTGCCGGAGCGCTTCGAGATCCACTTCCGCGACGGCGGCAAGGCGCTTGGGCCCAACGCCTTTGCGCTGCCGGGCGGCGACATCGTCATCACCGACCAATTGCTCGAACTGCTGGACGACGAGCCCGACGCGGTGCTCACCGTGCTGGCGCACGAACTGGGCCATGTGCAGCACCGCCACGGCCTGCGGCTGATGCTGCGGGCGGGCGCCATCGGCGTGGTCGCCTCGGTGGTGGTGGGCGATTTCTCCACGCTGCTGGCTGCGGCGCCGGCCCTGCTGGCCAGCAACGCCTACTCGCGCGACAACGAGCGCGAGGCCGACCTCTACGCCCGCACGCTGGCACGGGCCGGCGGCGTGGATGCCTCGCGCATGGCGGTCTTTTTCGAGCGTGTCGCCAAGAAGCGTGAGGCGGCCGTGGAAAGCCACCCGGTGGCCATCGCGATCTCGTCGCATCCGGCCGACGAGGAGCGTGTGAAGTTCTTCGGCGAGCCGTGACTTTTAGAATGCCGGGTTTTCCACGAACCGCCGGCCCGCCCATGACCACGTCCGACTACTCCGCCATCAGCGCCCTCTCCCCGCTGGACGGCCGCTACGCCGCCAAGGTCGCGGCGCTGCGCCCGCTGCTGTCCGAGTTCGGGCTGATGCACCGCCGCGTGCAGGTCGAGGTGGAGTGGTTCATCGCGCTGTCGGATGCCGGCTTCAAGGAGTTCAAGCCGCTGTCGTCCGCCGCCCGCTCGCGCCTGCGCCGGCTGGTGAAGAAGTTCAGCGAGGCCGATGCCGAAGAGATCAAGGCCATCGAGCGCACGACCAACCACGACGTGAAGGCGGTGGAGTACTGGATCAAGCGCAGCTTCGAGGGCCAGCCTGAACTGCTCGCGGCGGGTGAGTTCGTGCACTTCGCCTGCACCAGCGAGGACATCAACAACACCAGCCACGCGCTGATGCTCAAGGCCGCGCGCGACGAGGTCATGCTGCCTGCGCTGGACGGCATCGTCGCCACGCTGCGCAAGATGGCCCACCAGTTCGCCGCCGTGCCCATGCTCTCCCGCACGCACGGCCAGACGGCCAGCCCGACGACGGTGGGCAAGGAGATCGCCAACGTCGTGGCTCGTCTCGTGACGGCGCGCGCGCGCATCGCCGCAGTCAAGCCGCTGGCCAAGATGAACGGCGCGGTCGGCAACTTCAACGCCCACCTCTCGGCCTGGCCCAAGCACGACTGGGAAGCCTTCAGCAAGACGGTCATCGAGAAGCAGCTCAAGCTGACCTTCAACCCGTACACCATCCAGATCGAGCCGCACGACTACATGGCCGAGCTGTTCGACGCGTTCACGCGCGCCAACACCATCCTGATCGACTGGTCGCGCGACGTCTGGGGCTACATCAGCCTGGGCTATTTCAAGCAGCGCACCAAGGCCGGCGAGATCGGCAGCTCGACGATGCCGCACAAGGTCAACCCCATCGACTTCGAGAACGCCGAAGGCAACTTCGGCCTGGCCAGCGCGCTGCTGACGCACCTGTCGCAGAAGCTGCCGGTGAGCCGCTGGCAGCGCGACCTGACCGACTCCACTGTGCTGCGCAACATGGGCGTGGGCCTGGGCTATGCGCTGCTGGGCTATGACTCACTGGCCAAGGGCCTGGGCAAGCTGGAGGTGAACGAAGCCGCGCTGGCCGACGACCTCGATTCGGCCTGGGAAGTGCTGGCCGAGCCCATCCAGACCGTCATGCGCCGTTTCGGCCTGCCCAACCCGTATGAGCAGCTCAAGGAACTGACGCGCGGCAAGGCCATCACGCAGGAGTCCATCCGCGCCTTCATCGAGGGCCTGGACCTGCCCAAGGCCGAGAAGGCGCGGCTGTTGAAGATGACGCCGGGCAGCTACACCGGCTTGGCGCAGGAATTGGCTAAACGCGTCTAGAGCGTCAGGCGGAACACTCTCGAGGGCTCGCTGTAGCCCTCGAGTTGTTCCTGCCCCTGCTCGACAAAACCCAGCTTGCCCAGCAGCGCCACGCTGGGTGGGTTGTCGACGGCCGTGATGGCCATCAGCGTGGGCCAGCCCAGCACGTCGCGCGCATGCGCCACGCAGCCGCGCGCCGCTTCCGTGCGTAGCCGTGGCCCTCGTGCTCGGCCAGCAGCGCGTAGCCGATGTCGGGCTCGGGCAGCACCGGCCGCCTGAACAGGCCGCACATGCCGATCAGTTCGCCGTCCGCCTTGCGTTCAACGGCCCAGAAGCCGTGGCCCAGTTCGCGGTAGGGCTTGAACAGCCGCCCCTCGGCCCAGGCGAGCGCGTCGTCCAGCGTGCGCACCTCAGGCTTGCTGATGTTGCGACGCCAGCCCGGCTCGTTGACCAGCCTCAGCAGGAAGGCCGCATCAAGCGGTGTGAATTCACGCAGCGTCAGGCGCTCTGTGTCCAGGATGTGCATGAGACAAGACAATAACCGGTCATGCCCAAATTCAGTGCCTCCCGCCAGCCGGCCGCCAGATTGCTGCCACACAGACCTTCATGAGCCCTGCGCCCGACTCCAGCGACAACCCCGCGCTAAGCCAGGCGCTGCGGGAGCTGGACGTCATCCTCGCCAACGCCGGTGTCGGCGTCGTCTTCGTGAAGGCGCGCACGCTGGTGCGTTGCAACCAGCGCTACGCCGAGATCTACGGCTTCGACAGCCCCGAGGCCGCCGTCGGCCGCAGCAGCATCGAGCTCTACGAGAACGAGGACGCTGCGCGCAGCCTGGGCCGCCGTGCCTATCCGATGCTGGCCGCGGGCGAGACCTTCCGCAGCGATCAACTGATGCGGCGCCAGAACGGCGAGCTGTTCTGGTCCCACCTCACCGGCCGCCTCATCAACGCGGCTGATCCGGCCGACGGCTCGATCTGGATCGTCGACGACATCCACGAGCGCAGGCTCGCCGACGCTGCGCTGGCCGATCTGCACGCCGAGCAGCAGCTCATCTTCGACCACGCCATGGTCGGCATCGTCTACCTGCGCGGCCGCCGCGTGACGCGCTGCAACCGTGCCTTCGAGCAGCTGTTCGGCTACGGTCCCGGCGAGCTGGACGGCCAGCAGTCGCGCGCCTGGTATCTCAGCGACGAGGACTGGAAGGCCGCTGGCGACCTCTGCTACGCGCCGCTGGCGCGCGGTGACTCCTTCCATGCCGAGATGCTGCTGAGCCGCAAGGACGGCAGCCCGGTCTGGTGCGAGGTACGTAGCAAGGCCATCGACCGCAGCGACCTGTCGCGCGGCTCCATCTGGATCACCCAGGACATCACCGCCCGCAAGCTCGCGGCCCAGGAGCTTGAGCAGGCCAAGACCCAGCTCGAAGCCCTCGTGGAACAACGCACCCAACAGCTCAGCCAGACTGTTGCTGAGCTTGAGCTTAAGGTGGAAGAGCAGCAGGCGGCCGAGGCGCGCGCCGAGCGCCTGGCGCTGTTCGACGGCCTGACCGGCCTGCCCAACCGCCATCTGCTGGCCGACCGCGCCAGCCAGGCCATCGACATCGCCCGCCGCAGCGACGAGCCGCTGGCCGTGCTGTTCCTGGACCTGGACCACTTCAAGAACGTCAACGACTCGCTGGGTCACCGCGTCGGCGACGCCTTGCTGGCCCAGCTCGCCAGCCGGCTGCGTGCCGCCGTGCGAGAGCAGGACACCGTCGCCCGCATGGGTGGCGACGAGTTCGTGCTGGTGCTGCCGCTGACCGACATCGCCGGCGCGGCCCACCTGGCCACCAAGCTGATGGCGCTGGCCAGCGCGCCCTTCCACGTCGAGCAGCAGGAGCTGACCGTCACGCCGTCCATGGGCATTGCGATGTTCCCGACCGATGGCGACGACTTCGACACGCTTTGCAAATGCGCCGACGCGGCCATGTACCGTGCCAAGCGCGACGGCCGCAACGCCTACCGCTTCTTCACGAGCGAGATGCAGGCCCAGTCGGCCCGCGCGCTGCTGCTGGAGAACGCGCTGCGCCGTGCGCTGGAGCGCCGCCAGCTCAGCCTGCATTACCAGCCGCAGTTCGTGCTGGAAGAGGACGGCGAGGACCGCATCGTCGGCGCCGAAGCGCTGCTGCGCTGGCACCACCCCGAGCTGGGCTGGGTCTCGCCCGCCGAGTTCATCCCCATTGCCGAGACCTCCGGCCTCATCCTGCCCATCGGCGAATGGGTGCTGACCGAGGCGCTGAACCAGCTGCGCCGCTGGGACGACGACGGCCTGCCGGAACTCTCCATGGCCGTGAACCTGTCGGCCGTGCAGTTCCGCCATGACGACCTGCCCCAACTCGTCGAGCGCGTGCTGCGCGATGTCGGCATGCCCGCCGAGCGGCTGGAGCTGGAGCTGACCGAAGGCGCCGCGATGGACAACCCGACGGTGGCCATCACCGTCATGAACGAGCTGCACCAGCGCGGCGTGCGCCTGTCCATAGACGACTTCGGCACCGGCTACTCGTCGCTCAGCTACCTGAAGAAGTTCCGCGTCAGCAAGCTCAAGATCGACCAGTCCTTCATCCGCGACCTGAGCGACGATGCCGAGGACCGTGCCATCGTCGACGCCGTCATCCGCATGGCCGGCGCCCTGGGCCTGCAGACGCTGGCCGAGGGTGTCGAGACGGAAGGCCAGCTCGCTTTCCTGCGTCGCCAGGGTTGCCAGGCGGTGCAGGGCTATCTGTACAGCCGGCCCCTGCCGGCCGAGGCTTTTGCACAATTCGTGCTCGCACAGATCTCGACGGTCCCTGCGCCCGTCTCAGCCTACTGATGACTTTCACCGCCCAACTCCAAGCCCTGACCCCCCAATCCCGCCTGTGTGTGGGCCTGGACCCCGAACCCGCCAAGCTGCCCGGCGCCTGGGCTGGCGACGCCTCGAAGTTCTACGACTTCTGCGCGGCCATCGTGGACGCGACGAAAGACCTGGTCTGCGCCTTCAAGCCGCAGATTGCCTACTTCGCCGCGCATGGCGCCGAAGCCCAGCTCGAGCGCCTCATCTCGCACATCCATGACGTGGCGCCCGGCGTGCCCGTCATCCTCGATGCCAAGCGCGGCGACATCGGCTCCACTGCGGAGCAGTACGCCCGCGAGGCGTTTGTGCGCTACCAGGCCGACGCCGTCACGCTGTCGCCGTTCATGGGCTTCGACTCCATCGAGCCCTACCTTGCTTACGAGGGCAAAGGCGCCATCCTGCTGTGCCGCACGTCCAACAAGGGTGGCGACGACTGGCAGATGCAGCGCCTGGCGGACGTGCCCGGCCAGCCGCGCCTGTTCGAGCACCTGGCCTACCTGGCCGAGACGCAGTGGAACCGCAACGGCCAGCTTGGCCTCGTCGTGGGCGCCACCTATCCCGAAGAGATCGCGCGCGTGCGCGCCCTCGCGCCCACGCTGCCGCTGCTGGTGCCGGGTGTCGGCGCGCAAGGCGGTGACGCTGCGGCCGTCGTCCGGGCCGCCGGCCGCAGCGCGCCGCTGGTGGTGAACTCCTCGCGCGCCATCCTCTACGCCAGCCAGGGTGCCGACTTCGCCGAGCGCGCTCGTGCCGTGGCCCAGGCCACCCGCGCAAGCCTGGCTTGAGCATGGGCCGCGACGGCGACGCCCTGAGCAGCCTCGTCGGCCACGCGGCGCCCGCCGAGCAGCAACGGGAGCAGCTGCAGAGCAGCATGCAGTGGCAGGCTTCGCGCGTCTTCCTGATGGCGTGCGCACCGATATTCCCGCCCGTCGCCGTGCTGCTGTGGTTCACGCGCCAGCCCCACGAATGGCTGGATGGCCTGGCGCCACCGTTGCTGGCGCTGCTGATCGCGGTGCTGGCGACGCTGCGCCTGGTGTTCCTGTCGCGCGGTCCGCGCCGCAGCGACCGCAGGCTGATCTCGCTGGGCATGATGGCGTTGGTCATGGCCTTGCCCGTGGTCGTGGCGGTGTCACGCGACCTGGGCTTGTGGGCGCTGAGCCTGACGCTGATGAGCCTGGTGGTCACCTTCGCCACCGGCATGCTGGGGCTGCGCGCGGGCCTGATGCTGACGCTGCTGGGCGGCGCGGGGCTGGTGGGCATGGGCGTGGCCGAGGGCCTGGGCTGGGCCACCCACCCGATGGCCATGAACAGCCTGTTCTTGCGCAGCGCGGTGCAGCTCTGCCTGTTCGGATCCGGCCTCATCGCCGGTTTCGGCTTGCTGCGCATGGTGCAGCGTTCGCTGGCCGAGGCCGAGGAGCGCACCGCGCGCTTTCGCGGCCTGCTGGGCATGGCGGTGGACTGGTACTGGGAGATGAACCGCGAGTTCCGCTTCACCCATGTGGCCGAGGAGCGCGCCGGCAGCTCGGGCCTGGACCTGCAAGCGCGCCTGGGCAAGACGCCCTGGGAGGTCGACGGCATGGGCCTGTCCGACGACGAGCTCGACGCCCACCGCGCGGACCTTGAATCACACCGTGCCTTCCACGGCATGGTGGCGCGCCGCACCGGCCTCGATGGCAGCCCGCGCTGGGTGTCCATCAGCGGCGAGCCGCGCTTTGATGCGCTGGGCAACTTTCGCGGCTACTGGGGTGTCGGGCGGGACGTGACACACGAGGTGGCTGCCGAGCAGACCGTGCAGGCCACCGAGACGCGTTACCGCGAGCTGTTTCGCCGCTCGCCCAGCCCGCTGGTGCTGCACCGCTGGGGCCGTGTGGTGGACGCCAACCCGGCGGCCATGGCCATGTTCGGCTATGCGCAACGCTCCAGCATGATCGGGCAGGACCTGTTCAGCCACTACGAGCCCGGCGACGACGAGACCGCGCGCCAGCAGGCTGCGCGGCTGGAAGGCCTGTCGCCCGGCGCGATGCAGCCCATGGCCGAGTACCGGCTGCGCACGCTGTCGCGAAGGCGCCGCCTGGTGCAGGCCACCAGCGTGCGCGTCGAGACCGCGAGCGGACTGGCCACGCTGACCTTCTTCACCGACCAGACCGAGCAGAGCCGCGCGCAGGATGCACTGCGCCGCTCCGAAGGCCTGCTGTCGCACCTGGTGTCCACCAGCCCCGACCTGATCACGCTCACCGAAGCCGACAGCGGGCGCTATGCGATGGTCAACAAGGCCTTCGAAGCGTTGACGGGCTGGAGCAGTGCAGAGGTGGTTGGGCGCACCTCGGCCGAGATCGGTATCTGGCAGAACCCGGCCGACCGCGACAGCATCCGCGACGCCATACGGCGCGACGGCATGGCCAGCAACCGGCCCATCGCCTTCCGGCGCAAGGATGGCAGTGTCGTCTCCATGCTGGTGTCGGTTGCACCCTTCGAGATGGACGGCCAGAACTACCTGGTGCTCTATGCCCGCGATGTGAGCGAGAGCGAGCGCACCCGCCTCGTGCACGGCGCCATCCTTGAGAACGCGTCCATTGGCATCACCCTGACGCGCGATCAGCAATTCGTGCTGGCCAACCCGCGTGTGGAGGCCATGTTCGGCTGGGAGCGCGGCGGGTTGATCGGCCAGCATGGCAGCGTCGTCTGGCCTGCGGTGGAGGACTGGCAATCGGTCGGCCGCGAGCTGGGCCCGCGCCTGGCCGCCGGTGAACAGGTCGAGACCGAGCGCACCATGCGCCGCCGTGACGGCTCCACCTTCCTGGCCCGCCTGCTGGCCCAGGCCGTGGACCCCGCCCACCCCAGCCGGGGCGGCACGATCTGGATCATCGAAGACATCACCGAGCGCCGCCGCGTGGAAGACCAGCTCGCCCATGCCAAGGACGAAGCCCAGGCCGCCAACCGCGCCAAGAGCGCCTTCCTGGCCAACACCAGCCACGAGATCCGCACACCGCTCAACGGGCTGCTGGGCCTGGGTCGCCTGGCACAGCAGCCCGACATCAGCGACATGCAGCGGCGCGACTACCTCAACCAGATGATGGACAGCGCCGAGAGCCTGTCGGGCCTGATCTCCGACATCCTCGACCTCTCCAAGATCGAAGCCGGCCGGCTGACGCTGGAGAGCCAGCCGTTCTCGTTGCGCGAGCTGCTCGCGTCCATCCGCCTGGCCTACCTGACGCTGGCGCAGGCACGCGGCCTGAGCTTTGCCGTCGAGATCGACCCGGCCCTGCCGAGCTGGGTCTTCGGCGACCCGCTGCGCACGCGCCAGATCCTGTCCAACTACCTGACCAACGCGCTCAAGTTCACCGCCCAAGGCGGCATCACCGTCAGCGTCAAGGCCATGAGCCGCAACAGCCAGGGCAGCGTGGGCGAGTGGGTGCACATCGAGGTCAGCGACACCGGCCCTGGCATCGCGGCCGAGCAGCAGGCGCGCCTGTTCCAACCCTTCACGCAGGCCGACGATTCGACGACGCGGCGCTTTGGCGGCACGGGGCTGGGCCTGTCCATCTG
>Ga0187842_1001098_pt1 | contig 12850 bp, 8 predicted proteins | sample SpaLakP09_SKY_41_FD_134514 | JGI IMG/M metagenome (GOLD analysis project Ga0187842, IMG submission 134514) | Oligotrophic lake water microbial communities from Sparkling Lake, Wisconsin, USA - SP09_SKY_41 | ecosystem: Environmental > Aquatic > Freshwater > Lake | place: USA: Sparkling Lake... | reverse complement strand
TGGATTTCTACGATTCCGTTACCATTCTTTCTGCGGGGCGCCTTGCCTATTCAGCAGACCCCCGAGACCTTACCTCATATTTTAATGTCCGTACGCCTGAAGATATTTATCCAGCATTAGCCAAACGGGATGCCGGGACGTGGGCGGAGGAGTGGGTCCAAGTTCCACATCCTCCCGAGATAACTCCTTCCACTGTTCTCGGTGAAATCGAGTCTGAAATGAGCCGAGCCGAAAAGGAAGGCTCCTTTGAGCTGCCATCCTTTCTCTCACAATCAGCCACCTGGTTCTTCCGACGTCTCAAGTTATTTATGCGAGACCCTACTCAGGTTTTCTTACAACTCTCACTCTTGCTCGTTTTCCCAGCAGTCGTCACCTTATTTGCTTATCGAGGATTACCTTCGGTTAGGAACATGACCATGTCCGCGGATAGCGGTGTCCTGGATCAACTCCGCGAAACTCTCGCCTTCACCCTTCAGTCCAGTCGGATTGGAACTCTGGTCAGCGGTCTCGCCATGTTTCAGGTTATTCTTCTTGCACTGATGGGCTCGAATAATTCGGCACGAGAAGTAATTGGGGACCGTCCTATCTTAGAAAAAGAGAAGCTAGCTGGACTTCGCCCTGGATCCACACTCCTCGGTATGTCCCTATTTTTACTTCTGCTTGTTTTTCTTCAGTCGACTTGGATGACGCTTTTCGTTCGGGCGGTCTGTCAGTTCCCCGGGAATATACTTGCCCAGTTCTTGCCATTTTTTATTTTAACTGCCGCCATCACTGCCCTCTGCTTGGCCATTTCCAGTTGGACCTCATCCTCAGAGCAGGCCTCCCTTGGCAGTCTCTATTTGGTCGGATTTCAACTTCCCCTTTCCGGAGCGATTCTAGCACTACCAGATTCTCTCGGCACACTCACACGCCCCTTCATTAGTGCCTACTGGGCGTGGTCTGGCTACCTGCAAACTCTTCGTGACACTCGCTTTTACGATTTGGTGCGAGCGATCTCAGAGACACCCCTAGCAAGTTACTCCATGGCTCTCTGGATTCTTTTAATTCACCTTGGACTTGGACTGGTTTTTGCCTACTTCGGAATCCGTCGGACTCAGTGGCGATAGTTGCTTCTCCATGCCCGTTGGTTCTAGGCTCGTCCCATGGCTCGTCGCGCTCATCCCACAACGCCCTCAAAAACGCTTTTTTTCATGGTCCTTGCTTTCCTCACTCTCGCCGGAATCGGAGCTTATTATTTCCAGAAAGATGCTAATCCCTACCGAACAGTCGAGAAACTTATCCCATCCGATTATTATGAAAACGCCAACAGCCTTCGGGGTAATGTCTACCAAATCGAAGGAACCATCCTAAATTCGTTGGCCTGGAATCCGGAAAAAGGCCGCCTCTTTAGTATTCGTGTAACCACAGGGGACTCCAAGAACTGGCCCCTGCCTATTTTGATTCCATCCAGTCTTCGCCAAATCAACATTCAAAAAAATCAATCATATCGAGCCAAAGTTCGGATTAACGATTCAGGCATTCTTCTGGTGGAAGAGGTGCAGAAATCATGAAGATTCTTAGCTGTTTTCTGCTTCTTTTTATCGGACTGGGAGAGGCACTCTTCGCTCAAGAGGGAAATTCAAAAGCCGCTACCGGCGGAGCTCGCCCCCCCCAGATGAATCAAGGTTTTCTCGGGCGCGATGTCCCGGTTATGGATCCTGGTTCAGACACCTCCACTTTCGATGGAAAACTTTGGAATATGAAAAATAACCGCCTCTTTCGTTCTCGTTTCGAGAAGTACCTCAACGCTCCCGCTGAGACTTCAGAAGCCGATCAGCAGTACGAAAGCACCATTAATCAAATCCTCACTTTACTCAGCCCAGGAAAAGTCACCTCTGCAAATGTTGATGCTGCATGGAAGCTGTTACCCAAAGCATCTGAATATCGTAGCGACGCGAATCTGTGCAACTCCCTGGCTGACGTCATTTACAGTGTTTGGTTGGCAAAAAATGAATCGGCCAGATTGGAAATGGCAAATCGAACTCTGCAGCGAGAAAAGTCCGCCTTGGAGTGGAACTACCGAATGAATTTAGGGCCGAGCGCCACTACTTCGAACGGCCCCTCAAATACAAATTCTCCCACAAGCACAACAACCCTCACGCCCCAAGACGAAGCCCGAGTGGAACCGATTAAGGAAGCTCTCTCTGATGTCCGTGCCACTATGGTGAATAATAAGCTAAAGAAGGAGGCATCGATTGTTCAGGCGAAGATCGATTTCCAGAGCTTAATCATTCAATACTTCGCCCAGCGTAGATTTCGTCATGTACTGATCGGCACACGTTTTTACCGATCCCTTTTCGGCGACGGTGACAGCCGACTTAATGCAATGGATCAGATTGCCTCATCCCTTCCGGTTGATAAAGATGCAGGCCAAGTCAAAATCAAAGCCAAACTAGACCCCAAAATTAGCGCGAAAGGGGGTTCAGGTGCTTATGCTGGCGCCGGCACAGGTACCAGCGGGAACTATGCCAGCGCAGGTGGAGAAACGTCTTCCTCTGGTGGCGGATTTAACGCGGAAGGAGTGCAGCTTGGGGTCGAGAATCTTGGAGTAGAGAGCCTGATCAGTGCGGGCGCGAGTGGTTTGAAAGCTCTGGGAAAAATGATTAACTCTCTCGGTCAAATCGATTCTTTAGCCAATGAAGCAATTCGGGATGTCGACGAAGGCATCGAGTCCTACAACTTCCTTCTTGAAAAAAATGAGCTTAAAAGTGCAACCGAACGCCTTTTCGAAACCTTCATGATGGGCGAGTATATGCCCTCCGTCCGTAAACTTTCGCGGGATGATAAACGCCGTGCTCTCGAGTTTACTCGCAAAACCAATGAACTTCTCGCAGCCCTCGAAGTCAATGATCTCACTCGTGCGGAAGATCTTATTAAAGAGCTAAGCCAAACCGCGAGAGACTTCGACACTTCGAAACCCTTAGCCGTAGTGGAAACAGCCAAAACAGTCAGTGCGATGCACCTCGCAAAGGCAAAGGCAGCCGCAAGCTCGGGAGACCGTACTACGCTCGAAACCGAACTTCGAGCGGCTACAGAAATCTGGCCGCGAAATCCAGCCCTCGCCACGGTTTCTGGATCAATTTTTAGCCAGACCGATGTTCAGCAGCAGGCTCTGAATGACTTCGATCGTCTTTTTGCCCAAAAAAATTATCGGCAAATTTTTGATGACAAGGTTCGCTATATCGCCGCAACCGCTATGTATCCAGAGCGGCAGGAAAAGCTAAAAACAATTCTCGACCGTGTTCAGGGGGCCGAAACCGCTTTAATGCGGGCTACGGAGCTCGCAAAGCGGGGAGACCCCGCGGGAGCATGGGAGAGTGTCGAACATGGATTTTCTGACTACCCTGATGATCCGAAATTAAACCAAGCACGTGCCGATTTTACCACTCAAGCTGCTGAGTTTGTTCGTTCAGTTCGGACAGCGCAGGAAATGGAGCGAAAACAGCAGATTGGGTCAAGTTTGGCTTGGTACTTGCGAGCTTTGCAGGATTATCCCAATAGTGAGATCGCACGGGATGGGATCGATCGGATATCCGCAGCGATCGTCAAATAAAGTCCCCTTTGTTTCGGCTAAATTCAGGCCTTCTTCTCTCTACCGCGCCAGCGCCAACGCAGGGGACACCCCCCCAAATTGAAATGTTCTCTTATTCGATTACTCAAATACCGCTCATACGCCTCGGACATGACAGCAGGATGATTGACGAATCCCATTAAGGTGGGCAACGGGCCTTCCACCTGCGTGGCATAATAGATTCTCAGTTTCTTGTTCCCCTTCACTGGAGTACTGCGTGAATCTGTTGCCCGCAAAAGTACTCGATTAAGCTCTCCCGTGCTGATTTTTGTCGCTCGTGCCTTGAGCATCATAGTGACTGCAGCCTCCAACTCCTTCAGCCCTGTCTTTTTGACGGAGCTCAAGAAGATGACAGGTACATCCGGTAGGAAGAAAAGGGCACGCCGCAAAGCTTCTTCATACTTCTTTTTGAACTCATCCCCCTTCGTCTTCTCATCTCCTTCTCCTGTCAGGTCCCACTTAGTCACCGCCACAATGCTGGGTCGCTGAGCGCGTTGGATTAATCCTGCCACCTTCTTTTCTACAAGCCCTACCCCGAGGACTGCATCGACCGCTAAAATCGCCAAATGACAACGATCAATAGCGTGCGCCGTTCGCCCGCCCATAATCCTCTCAAGCGGATCCTCCACTCTCCTCTTTTGCCTCAATCCAGCTGTATCGATAAACAAAACCGGAAATCCACCAAGCTCAGCGGGAACATCAACCGCATCTCTCGTTGTGCCCGCCATGGCGTTGACCATAGTACGATCAATTCCGACCCAAGCATTAATCAAGGAAGACTTTCCCGCATTCGGTCGGCCTACTACCGCAAGACGAGTTCGCTCGTCCTTCACCCTAGTACCTTCTTCCCAAGCTTTACCCACCTCTTCCATTAAATCTCCGAAACCCAGACCGTGTTCGGCTGAGACAAGATGTCCCGGCCCAAATCCCAGCTTTGCAAATTCCTTCGTTTTACCTCCAGCGTATCCTGGATCCATTTTATTGATAACCAGAGTCACCTTCTGCCCGGCCCTACGCAGTCGTTTAGCTACGTCCGTATCCAGCACATGCAGTCCCTCTTTGCCATCGACTACCAAAAGAACTCGCTGGGCAGAAGCGATTGCCAAATCCGCTTCCCGCTCGACTGCCTCCTGCAAGCCGGTGCCGTCCTCCAGTCCTAGCCCACCCGTATCGATTAAAACAAAAGGCTTCCCCCCCCAATCCGCATCCGCCACTAAACGATCTCGCGTTACTCCAGGACGATCAAAAACCAAGGCAATTTTCCTGCGACAAATACGATTGAAGAGCGCGCTTTTACCGACGTTGGGGCGGCCCACGATTGCCACCGTAGGACGCACAGATTCAGTTTCCATGCGATTCTCCATAGCTGGTATGCAAAAGATGCCAACCCCGTGCGACGTAAACCGCCAAGGAAGCCAATGTTACTATCCCAGCCAGCCAAAGAACCGGCTTGGTTGATGGATTTCCTGGAAGAAGTAAACCAAGGAGCACGACTGCAATCTGCAAAAACGTAGATACCTTTCCGATCCAGTGAGGACGAACAAACTGATACGTAGACATTCGAGTGCCCACTAGAATCGTTCCAGTTACAATGATCAAATCTCGACTGACTACCAAAATAGGAAACCAGAGAGGCAACCTTCCCTTCCCCGCCACTCCAATCGTTCCCAAAAGAACGATCGCCGTAACTAAGAGTAGCTTATCCGCGATGGGATCTAGGATCTGGCCAAGCTGACTTCTCTGTCCAAAGTGGCGAGCCACATAACCATCAATCCCGTCTGAGAAAGCCGCCAAGGCAAAAAGTCCAACCGCCGCATAGTACCAGCCATTCCCCTGATACCCCTCTGCGTGGGACTCGCTATGGTAAAGGAGGGCGCCTGCGAAAAGTGGTACCAAGAGTATTCGTAGAAACGTGATGCGATTGGCTAGGGTCACGCCGCTACCCCAAGATGCCCCTCTTTCAATAAGGCGAGTGTGCGCCCCAATCGAACTTTCACCCGATCCAGCCCTAAAACTGTTAAAAGCGCAAATAAGGAAGGTCCTACAGTTCGACCAGAGACGGAAGCCCGAACCAGATGAATGACCTTGGCTGGCTTAAGAGAAGCATCGAGAGAGACTTTTTGGCAAACTGCCTCCGCCTTGGCATCATCCAGCGATCCACTGATCTCAGCGAAACCTGCGAGGAGTGCCGAGAGAAGTTTGATGGCGTCAGGATTGGAGAACTGCTTTCTCCGAGCATCATCAGAATAAGTAAAATCTTCGGTTAAGTAGGGCTCAAACCAGTCTGCCAGCTCCTGACCCGTGCGGACTTTCTCCCTCATGATCTTTCGCAGCCCATCTCGCAAAGAGAACTCCATAAAGGAAGACGAAGGACAGGCATGGGCAAGGTACTCGGAGGTAAACTTCTCAAATTCCGTATCAGGCAGGGCGCGCCAGTACTCTCCGTTCACCCAGAAAAGCTTTACGGCATCAAAGCGGGCATTACTTCGATTTAGGTCCTTCAGCTCAAAACGCTGAATCAACTGATCGAGAGGTACGATCTCTTCGTTTTCCCCAGGTGACCAACCCAGCAAGCAAAGATAATTACGGACTCCTGCAGGGAGATATCCTGCTTTCTCGTAAAACTCCAGTGCAGCCCCATCATCACGTTTGCTCATTTTCGAACCACTCTGATTTAGAATAAGAGGAATGTGGGCGAACTGGGGAGGTTCCACTCCAAGTGCCTCGTAGAGTGCCAGATGCTTTTGGGTGTTGGTTAAGTGATCTTCCCCGCGAATCACATGGGTGATTCCCATTTCTAAATCATCGACCACGTTGACGAAGTGAAAAACGGGAGTCCCATCTTTTCGGCGGATGACAAGATCGGGTTCATTGGTTCGATCGAAGGTTACGTCTCCGCAAACCAGATCCTTCACCACTCCCGGAGTCTTCGGCATCTTAAACTTGAGCGCGCCACCATCTTCATAGGTCTTTCCAGTGGCTTGCAGCTTCTCAAGATACTTCGCATAAATGGAACCCCGCTGACTTTGAAAGTAAGGCCCACGATCTCCCTTTACTCCCCCTTTCCCGTCGGGACCTTCATCCCAATCTAATCCCAGCCAACGCATTCCTTGAAAAATGACCTCCACTGCTTCTTGGGTGTTGCGCGACTGATCGGTATCCTCAACGCGCAAAACAAAGGTTCCGCCCATGTGGCGAGCATACAACCAGTTAAAGAGAGCTGTCCTCGCACCTCCAATATGAAGGAGGCCTGTTGGTGAGGGAGCAAAACGTACACGTACACTACTCATCATCTGATCCTGCCCAAGTCTGACCCACTCTTCAATCGCGGATGCTTGCCTCTTTAAACCCGTTCCAAAAGAATCCTCCCGTTACTCGCAACGAGATGAAGTTTTCCTTTGGGGTCCCCTGCGGTAATCCGTACCTGTCCTCCCGCTTCCTCCACCAGCAAGGCCCCTGCAGCTACATCCCAAATGCTGACACCTTGTTCAATATAGGCATCTAGTCGCCCAGCGGCTACATACGCCAAATCCAAAGCTGCAGAACCCATGGCACGCATTTTGCGCACTCTGCCACCATAAAACTGATAGAGCTCGAGACATTTATCGATCGTGGCTTTTCCTTTAGAAAAGCCCAAAGCAATCACGGCCTCTTCAAGCTTGAGCCGCTTGGCGACTTGAATCTTTTTCCCATTACAGGTCGAACCACCCCCCGCATGAGTTGAAAACATTTCGTCTCGGTTCGGATCATAAATCGCTCCAGCCAGTGCCCGCCCATACAACCGACAAGCCACCGAGACCGCATAGTGTGGAATCCCATAAAAAAGATTTACCGTTCCATCAATCGGATCCACCACCCATTCGTGCTGGCCTAGATTCGCTGCTGCACCCCCCTCCTCCCCAAGAAATCCGTGTTCAGGATAGGCCGCGATAATCTCGCGCCGGATCTGCTCTTGAATTCTGCGATCCAATTCTAGCTTGATATCGTGCTGCTCCGCGGAGTCGACCTGTAAGGAATCATCTTTCGCCTTCCGAATGGCCTCCCCAGCACTCCGTGCCACCTGCTCTGCGAGCAAGCGCAGGGATGCCGAATTAGGCTGACCCACGAATTAAGCCTCGGCTTGCGCGAAGAGGGGTGATTCATCACCCCGCGTCAGCTTAACCGACATCATACGTGAAACTCCTGGCTCAGTTGCGGTAACTCCGTAAAGCAGATCCGCTGAGGACATCGTCCTTTTGTTGTGGGTGATGACCAGAAATTGGGACTTCTCCACAAACCTCTCAATGATCTGAACAAAACGCACCGTATTCGATTCATCGAGAGGTGCATCCATTTCGTCGAGCACACAAAAAGGACTCGGCTTCACGGAGTAGATAGCCAAAAGAAGAGCCAGCGCAGTCATCGCTTTTTCACCCCCCGAAAGCTGACTAATGTTCTTAGGCTGTTTACCAGGAGGTTGAGCCTCAATATCGATTCCGCTATCCACCGCGTCCTCCCCCTCTGTCATCTTAACCGTCGCCCGCCCACCGCCGAATAACTCAGAAAAGAGCGTTCCAAAACTTACCCGAACTTTATCGAAAGTTTCTTGAAACAAAAGTTGAGTGGTTTGATTGATCTTTCGAATTGCCTCCTCCAGTTGTGCTTTAGCACCCGTCAGATCCTTTTCTTCGGTCTCCAGAAACTTCAAGCGACCCTCCAACTCATCGTACTCCGAAATGGCTTCCGTATTAACGGGACCCATCTCATCCATTTTTTCACGTAGCTCCTTAGCTTCCTCTTCTAGCTTCGCCCAATCTTCATCTGATACGGGCAAGCCCTCCCCTTCAGCTTTCGCCTCCATCAACGGCGTGGCGTAATCTCGTTGCAGGCGATCTGCCAAGATTTGTCGCTGGTGATCGAATTGTGAGCTCTTTAAGGCCAACGCGCCCAGTTGATCCTTCGCCTTCTCGCCATCCTGTCTCCACCGAACAACCTCCTCCTCTTTTTGACCTAAGAGATTACCTTCCGTCTCGCGATTTAACTTCAGTCCTGAGGTAGCGGCCTCGACCTCTTGAGCCCGCTTGCCCGCAGCTAATTTTGCCTCGGTCGAGTTTTGAGCTTCTCCACGAGCACTCTCCATTCGAGCTGTGTCCGCAGCGATCTCATCGCGGCGTTTGGCGACAAGATCCGACAACTCCCTGCGGCGACTTTCCGCGGGTTGCAACTGAGAACCACAAAGATCTTTCTTCTGCTGTTGAGCCGCACGCTCCACCCTTCGCTCCGTCAAAAGATCATTGCAACGGACCTCCTCCAATTCCGCTTCCTGACGTGCTTTGCCTGTCTCCTCCGCTTCGCCTGCTAGACTTGTCTCCACCACGAGGTGCTTTTCCGCTTCAACACTCTTTTCCGTCGCCATCCTTTGATGAACCGCAATTTCTTGCTCAAGGTGCGCTTTTTCCGTATTCCGCCGGGCAATCTCCCCGACTAAACTCCGACAAAGCGACTCTTTCCTATCGTGCTCCCTTCGCACCTCTTCAAGAGCTTTTTGGGATGTCTGCTCTTGAATCCGTGCCGCCTCGTACTCTCCGCGTGCCTGCTGCAACTGATCTCGCAATGAACCCACCCGAAGAGTGGTTTTCTGCACAGCATCATCGGCCTCTTGCGTATGAGTGTGGGCCGCTTCTAACTCAAGGCGAGCAGGGCGAGTAGTCTTCGCATATCCACGCCGTTGCCAACCCAACCGACTGATCATTCTTCCGTCGCGACAGATAATCGATGCCTCGGGGTGAATAAGGCTGAGCGCTTTGGCCTCTTCCCATGTCTCAACAATACAAATCCCCGCGAGCAGCTTCGGCAGAAGAACTTCCCATCCTGCTCCACCCTCAACAAAGTTCCACGCACCTTCAGGCCAATCCGCGACTACAGCTCCAGTAGTTGCGCGGGAAATCAGAATTCCTGAAGCCGAAACATCTGCTGTCTCAAGAGTCTCCCCCATTCGATCAAGATCATCGACCAAAACCCCATCCAGCATCGGTCCTAATGCTAAAGCCACCGCTGCTTCATACCCTGGACGTACTTTTAGAGCAGGCCAGATCGCTTCCGCCCCGGTTTGACCTTTTTCTGTCCATAATCGCAAACACACCTCCGCCTCGCCTGCAGAACGCTCCCGCATCGCCTCTTCGCGCGACTGGGCCAAGGTTCTTTCCGCAAGGAATTCCGAAAGAGTCTTCTCTGCCGACGATAACTCCGCCTCTAGTTTGTGTGTTAGTCCCTCGCAATCCTCACTTCGTTGACGGGCTCCTTTTTGTAAATGTTCCGACTCTTGATAACGACGAGCGCAATCCACTAGACCAGATTTTTCCCGTTCCTCTTCCACGCTTTTTTCTTCCAACTCAGCACGAATTCGTTGGAGAGCTTCGCTCCTCTGCTGGGTGATTGCTTCTTCTGCATTGGCTCTAGCCCGGGCCCCTTCTGCTTCTCTTCGTGCCGTCTCCCGACGTGTCCGAATCGATTCCATTCTGCCCACCGCCTCCTCGCGCTGCCGCCGCGCCTTCCCAACCAACTCTTGTGCTTCCTGACAGACCAGCTCCGCTGAGGCAAACTCGGCAGATATTTTCTCCATATCTGCGGTTAAGGAACGAATCAGATCCTCCTGCGCCGAGGTCTGTCTTTCCGCGAGAGCGATTTCTCCCCTTGCCCGTTCAATCGTTGCTCCAAGCTCATCCGCCCGCTGGCTCTGCAGGCTAGCTCTTTCTCCACAGCGTACTTCTTCCGCTTGCGCCGCTACCACTTCACGCTCTGCATCCCGCCAAGCGCGGTCAGCTTCCTCTAACTTTACCCGCTGCGCTCGAACTGCCTGATCACACAAGATCTCGGTTGCTTGGGCCCGTTCAAGGTCAGCCTTGAGCTTGGCTTGATGACTGGCCAGCTCATCGATTTTTAGAAGAAGCTGGTCACGCTCTCGGGCTGAAAGAGCTAAATCCAAACGCTTTAATTTATCAAATATTTCGCGATGGCGCCGTGCCTTGCCCGCTTGTCGCTGCAGGGATCCAATTTGCCGACGAACTTCACGCAAAATATCGGCCAACCGAAGGAGGTTGGCTTCCGTTCCTTCTAACTTTCTCTCCGCCTCCCGCTTCTGAACTTTAAACCGCATGACTCCTGCCGCTTCTTCAAAGATCGCCCTCCGATCTTCTGGCTTGGAGGAAAGGATCTGATCAATCTTTCCCTGTTCCATGATCGAGTAGGCCGCCCGCCCGATCCCTGTATCCAGGAACAGTCTCTGAATATCTTTCAGTCGGCAATCGACTCCGTTTAAGGCGTACTCCCCAACTCCGTCACGAAACACCCGCCGCGTGATCTGCACCTCGTGATAGTCTGTACCCAAGATGGTCTCGCAATCACTGAAGGTCAGCGAAACTTCCGCCATCCCGCTCGCCTTCCGCCCCGCGGCTCCGTGGAAGATACAGTCCGCCATCTCTTGCCCGCGCAAGGCCTTGGCCGACTGCTCCCCCAAAACCCAACGGATCGAATCGAGAATATTACTCTTTCCCGTGCCATTCGGTCCCACAATTGCCGTAATTCCTTCATGAAACTCTAGAACTGTTCGGTCACAAAAGGACTTAAACCCCTCCATTTCTAGCCGCTTCAACTTCATCGCCTCTTATCCCTAGTGACCAGACCCCGCTAGGCAAGAAAATCCAACATCTTGTGTGAATACATTATTAGCACCCTATTTGTAGTAAATATCCTTGCTTGCTACTTCATCCGATTCTCGTCCATAAACATCCCTAGATGACACCTGCTGGATCTAAGCCAGGCACGACTCGTAAAGAGAGCGACTCCATGGGCACGGTCAACGTGGCCGCAGATCGCTATTACGGAGCTCAAACGGAGCGATCCCTCCACCACTTCGATATCGCCCATGACACGATGCCTGCCCCGCTTATTCACGCCTTCGGACACTTGAAACGAGCCTGCGCGCTAGCCAATCAGGAGCTCGACTTCCTCACAAAGGAAAAAGCCGATCTTATTGTCAAAGCCGCCACCGAGGTCGCCGAGGGTAAACTAGACGACCACTTCCCGCTTCGCATTTGGCAAACCGGTAGCGGCACCCAGACCAATATGAACGTCAACGAGGTAATCTCCAATCGAGCGATTGAGATAGCTGGAGGAGTACTGGGCTCGAAAAAGCCCGTCCATCCCAACGACGACGTCAACATGTCTCAATCCTCCAACGACACCTTTCCGACCGCCATGCACCTTGCCGCGGTTTCCGAACTCAAAAAGACACTCCTCCCGTCGGTCCGACAACTCCGCGATGCCATCGACAAGAAATCAAAAGAGTTCAAGGATCTGATCAAAATTGGCCGAACCCACTTAATGGATGCCGTCCCCATGACCTTAGGGCAGGAGTTTTCAGGCTATGTCGCTCAACTGGATGCCGCCATGGCCCGAATCGAAGGATCCATTCCCGAACTTTATGAATTGGCTCTCGGCGGGACCGCCGTAGGAACCGGCCTCAATAGCCATGTCCAATTCCCTGGAAAAGCCGCCGCTCACTTGGCCAAATCGACGGGATTTCCCTTTGTTTCGGCCAAAAACAAGTTTTACGCCTTGGCGACCCACGATCCCTTAGTGGCGGCTAGTGGAGTCCTCCGTTCACTTTCGGTCGCTCTGATGAAAATCGCTAATGATATCCGATGGTTGGGATCAGGACCGCGGGCAGGCCTCGCCGAACTTCAACTCCCCGAAAATGAGCCCGGCTCCTCTATCATGCCCGGGAAAGTGAACCCTACCCAATCCGAAGCTATGACGATGGTGTGTGCACAAGTCCACGGGAACGACTCAGCCATCGGTTTCGCTGGTTCCCAAGGCAACTTCGAGCTGAATGTCTTTAAGCCGGTCATCATTCATAACTTTCTTCACTCCGTTCGGCTCTTGGCGGATTCTTGCCGCTGCTTTCGCGAATTCTGCGTGGAAGGAATCAAAGCCGATGCCGCCAAGCTCAAGGACTACACCAACCGCTCCCTTATGTTGGTCACCGCACTCTCCCCCAAGATCGGCTACGACAAGGCAGCCGAGGTAGCCAAAAAGGCGCACCATGATAACTCGACCCTCAAAGAAGCTTGCCTCGCCCTCGGATATCTCAAGGCGGACGAATTCGATAAACTTGTCCGGCCGGAAGAAATGCTCGGACCGAAGTCATAAACAGGATTTAATTAACTCTCCCAGTTTCTGGGGCGATATCATGATGATACG
>Ga0187842_1001097_pt1 | contig 12858 bp, 10 predicted proteins | sample SpaLakP09_SKY_41_FD_134514 | JGI IMG/M metagenome (GOLD analysis project Ga0187842, IMG submission 134514) | Oligotrophic lake water microbial communities from Sparkling Lake, Wisconsin, USA - SP09_SKY_41 | ecosystem: Environmental > Aquatic > Freshwater > Lake | place: USA: Sparkling Lake... | reverse complement strand
GTGTTCGGCATCGATAAAGGCGCAAGTACCGCCCAGTTTCTGCATCTCTGCAATGGTTTGCAGGGTCAGCGTGGTTTTACCCGAGGATTCAGGGCCGTAGATCTCGACCACGCGGCCGCGTGGCAAACCGCCCACACCCAGCGCGATGTCCAGCCCAAGCGAACCGGTGGAGACCACCTGCACTTCTTCGATCGGAGCGCTGGAGTCCATACGCATGACGGAGCCCTTGCCGAATTGCTTTTCAATCTGAGCCAGCGCGGCGGCCAGCGCCTTCGCCTTCTCAGAGGCAGGTACTACAGCTTTTTTGTCGTCCATAATGTTCTCTCAGCGGGGTTGGTTGTTGCGACATAATTGCCACATAATTGCCACAGTCGGTACTGTATAAAAAAACAGTGCTCATTGCAAGCGGGATTTTTAAACAATTTTTGAGTTTTCACAAAAACTCGCTACTTGCCGCGAAATGCAACACAATACTGGCTCGTACAGCCGGAGTGTTTTACATGCGTATTTTACTTGCCGAGGACGACAGCGTTCTGGCCGACGGCCTGACCCGCTCTTTACGCCAGTCAGGCTATGCCATCGATTGCGTAGGCAATGGCCAGGAAGCCGATACCGCCCTCGCTACTCAGGAATTCGATCTGCTGATACTGGATCTGGGGCTGCCCAAGCTATCCGGTCTGGAAGTGCTGCGCCGTCTGCGCGCGCGCGAATCGCGCCTGCCCGTGCTGATCCTGACGGCAGCCGACTCGATCGAGCAACGCGTCAACGGCCTCGATCTGGGCGCCGACGACTACATGGCCAAGCCGTTTGCCCTGTCCGAGCTGGAGGCACGGGTGCGCGCCCTGACGCGGCGTGGCGCCGGCGGTGGCGGCGCCATCGTCAAGCATGGCCCGCTCAGCTACGATCAGGTGGGCCGCAGCGCCTACATCAACGAGCAGATGCTGGACCTGTCGGCACGCGAACTGGGGCTGCTGGAAATCCTGCTGGCACGCAGCGGCCGCCTGGTCTCCAAGGAACAACTGGTGGACCACCTGTGCGAATGGGGCGAGGAAGTCAGCAATAACGCCATCGAAGTGTATGTGCACCGGCTGCGCAAGAAAATCGAAACGGGCGGCATCCGTATTGCCACCGTGCGCGGTCTGGGATATTGCCTCGAGAAATACGCGGAACCGGCCAAGTGACCCAGGAATCCGCCGTGCAGCAGCAAGCTGCGCTGGACTACCAGCCGCCCGCGGCGGAGGCGGATGAAGGCATACAGCATTCGCTGTTCGGCGAGATTCTGGACTGGATGCTGGCGCCCCTGCTGCTGCTCTGGCCCATGAGTATCGCCATCACCTATCTGGTGGCCAAGTCGATTGCCAACCAGCCGTTCGACCACGCGCTGGAAGATAGCGTCACCGTCTTGGCGCAGCAGGTGCGCGCCGTGGACGGCAAAGTCATCAAAGGTCTGCCCGGTTCGGCGCGCGATATCCTGCGGGCTGACGACATCGACAATGTGTACTTCCAGATTCAGGGTCCGCACGGCGAACACATCGACGGCGACCGCGATCTGCCGCCGCCCTTACTGGACGAGGAAGAGCTGCCCACCAGCGCCAACGTCCACTTCCGCAACGACAGCATGCACGGCACACCGGTGCGCATCGCCTATGCCTACGTACGGCTGGAGCACAAGCCCGGCGACGAAACGCCGCTGGCACTGGTGCAGGTGGCCGAGACGCTGGAGAAACGCGCGCAGCTGGCCAATGAAATCATCAAGGGCGTGATCCTGCCCCAGTTCATCATCCTGCCCATCGTGCTGGCACTGGTGTGGTTTGCGCTGGCGCGCGGCCTGTCGCCGCTGGCCCAGCTGCAGGAACGCATCCGTGCACGCGGTTCCGACGACCTTAGCCCGATCGCGCCGAATCAGGTGCCGGAAGAGATTTCGCCGCTGGTCAATTCGCTCAACGACATGCTGGCGCGGCTATCTTCCTCGATTGAAATGCAGAAGCGCTTCATCGCCGATGCAGCGCACCAGATGAAAACCCCGCTGGCCGGCATGCGCATGCAGTCCGAACTGGCGCTGCGCCAGACTGATAGCGCAGAAATCCACCGCTCGCTGGAGCAGCTGGCCAAAAGCTCGGAAGCGGCCACCCGTCTGGTCAACCAGCTGCTGGCCCTGGCGCGTGCGGAAAACCAGCCGCAGGCTGGCACCAGCATGCAGCTACTGAGCCTGTCCGATCTGGCACGCAGCACGGTGCAGGACTGGGTCTCGGCCTCGTTCGCGGCACACATAGACCTCGGCTACGAAGGTCCGGACGAGCCGCTGGAAATTGAAGGCAATCCCACCATGCTGCGCGAGATGCTGTCCAACCTGATCGACAATGCGCTGCGCTATATTCCGGCCGGCGCCAGCGTCACCGTGCGGGTGCGCAGCGACGAGCAGCACGCCATCCTCGAAGTAGAAGATACGGGACCCGGCATTGCACCGGCCGAGCGCCAGCGCGTGTTCGAGCGCTTCTACCGCATCCTCGGCAACAAGGCCGAAGGCAGTGGTCTGGGGCTGGCCATCGTGCGCGAAATCGCCCAGCAGCACGGGGTAGAAGTGGAAATCTATAACAATCCGCGCGCCACCCAGCCCAAGCTGCCGGGCGCCCTGTTCCGGCTGGCCTTCCCGCTGCCGCCCGAGCCGCCGATCGAAGAAAGCGAAGCACCGTATTATGGATAAGGCCACACCGCCGCAGGCATCACCAGCCCCGCAGCCGCCCAGCCAGCAGCCGGTGCCAGCAGGGCCGGAAGCGCTGCCACAAACGCTTACCCGCGCCCAGCACTGGCAACGCACACGCCGCCTGTCGATACAGCTGCTGCTGCTGTGGCTAGTCACAGGCTTTGGCGCCGCCTTCTTTGCGCGCGAACTGGCCAACCTCAGTCTATTCGGCTGGCCGCTGTCGTTCTATCTGGCGGCGCAGGGTTCCTGTCTGGTGTATCTGGGCATACTGGCCTATTACGCCTGGCGCATGCGCCGGCTCGACAAGGCCGCACGTGCACCACGTCCGGCCAGCAAGGAGCAGCGTCCATGAAGGCCGCCCGCACATTCCGCCAGCGCCTGCGCAGCTACTACCTGATGTTCACCGCCGGCTTCGCCGGCTTTCTGGTCTCGCTGGCCGTGCTGGAACAGGAAGGCATGTCGCGCATCTGGATCGGCTACCTGTTCATGTTTTCCACCATCGTGCTGTACGCCACCATCGGCGTCATCAGCCGCACTTCCAACGTACTCGAATATTATGTAGCGGGACGGCGCGTGCCGGCCGTGTTCAACGGCATGACCACGGCGGCCGACTGGATTTCCGCCGCTAGTTTTATTAGTCTGGCCGGGGGGCTGTATCTGCGCGGCTTTGACGGACTGGCCTACATCATGGGCTGGACCGGCGGCTACTGTCTGGTGGCGCTGCTGATTGCGCCCTATCTGCGCAAGTTCAGCCAGTACACCATTCCCGATTTTCTGGCCGAGCGCTACGGCGGTGCGGCCAACCCCGAAGGCGGCGGCAACGTCGTACGTCTGCTGGCCGTGGCGGCCACTATCATCGTCTCCTTCACCTACGTGGTGGCGCAGATCTATGCAGTGGGCCTGATCGCTTCGCGCTTTACCGGGGTGGATTTCTCGGTCGGCATCTTCCTCGGTCTGGCCAGCATACTGGTGTGCTCTTTCCTTGGCGGCATGCGCGGCATCACGTGGACGCAGGTGGCGCAGTACATCATCATCGTGGTGGCCTTCCTGATTCCGGCCGTCTGGCTGTCGGCCAAGCATAGCGACAACCCGATCCCGCAACTGGCCTACGGCAAGCTGCTGCCCAAACTGAGCGCGCGCGAAGCCGTGCTGCAGGCCGATCCGCGCGAAGCGGAAGTACGCGCCATCTTCCGCCAGCGCGCCGACGACTACGAGAGCCGTCTGCGTGGCCTGCCCACCTCGTGGGAAGCCGGACGGCTGGAAGTCCAGCACAAGCTCGACAAGGTCAAGCACCGTAATGCCTCGCTGCTGGAAATCCGCAGCGCCGAACGGGCGCTGATCTCCTATCCCAAATCAGCCGACGAAGCGGAACGGCTGTGGAGCGAGGCGCGCGCCCAGGCACTGGCACGCTCCGAGCCGATTACGCCGCACGCCACGCCCTACCCGGGCGATCCGGCCAGCTCCGACATCAAGCGCAACAACTTCCTCGCGCTGGTGTTCTGCCTGATGCTGGGCACTGCCGCGCTGCCGCACATCCTGATGCGCTCCTACACCACGCCGAAGGTGCACGAGGCACGCACCTCGGTGTTCTGGACCCTGTTCTTCATCCTGCTGATCTACCTGACCATACCGGCGCTGGCGGTGCTGGTCAAATACGATATCTACAGCGCGCTGGTGGGCATCGATTACAACCACCTGCCCAACTGGGTGTCCTACTGGGCCAATGTGGACAAGGTCAATCCCCTGTTCAGCATCAGCGACATCAACCACGACGGCATTGTGCAGCTGGCCGAGATCACCATCGATGCCGACGTGCTGGTACTGGCCACGCCGGAAATCGCCGGCCTGCCCTACGTCATCTCAGGGCTGGTGGCAGCGGGCGGTCTGGCTGCTGCCCTGTCCACCGCCGATGGCCTGCTGCTGGCCATATCCAACGCCCTGTCGCACGACGTGTACTACAAGGTGGTCGACCGCAGCGCTTCGACCCAAAAGCGCGTAACCATTTCCAAGCTGCTGCTGCTCGGCGTGGCGTTTGTAGCAGCCTACACCGCTTCGCAAAAACCGGGCGACATCCTGTCGCTGGTCGGTGCGGCCTTCTCGCTGGCCGCCTCCACCCTGTTCCCGGCGCTAGTGCTGGGGGTGTTCTGGAAACGCTGCACCACGCAAGGCGCGGTGGCCGGCATGCTGACGGGCTTTGGCGTGTGCGTGTACTACATGCTGCACACCAATCCGATTCTCGGCGGCAGCAGCGCGGCCCAGTGGTTCCACATTGCGCCGATTTCGGCCGGCATTTTCGGCGTGCCAGCCGGCGTACTGAGCATGATTGTTGTCAGCCTGTGCACGCCCGCTCCGGCACCGGCCACTGTGGCACTGGTCGACTATATTCGTGCACCAGAACAATAATATACAAATGCAATATGGCGCTTTTGATAACCAGGTGCTATCGTAATCGTGTTGACTATCTGGTAACAACCGGAATCCCACTTACGAAAGCCCGCCATGCAATTCCGCCCTCTGCTACGCATTGCCCTCCTGTTGCTGCCGCTATGCTGCGCCGGCGTCAGGGCTGCCGAACTGCCCTCGCTCAGCGACTTCTTTTCCAATCCCGAACTGAGCGCTGCCGAACTCTCGCCCAACGGTAAATATCTGGCAGTAAAGATCGGCGCGGCCGGCAAACGCGAGCGGCTGGCCGTGATGGAACTCGACACGCAGAAAATCACCGTGGTGGGCAATTTCACTGATGCCGACATCGGCCGCTTCCAGTGGGTCAACGACCAGCGGCTGGCCTACACGGCCGCCGACAAGGACGTCGCTCAGGGCAATCTCCGCTATGCGCCAGGCCTGTACGCCGTCAACCGCGACGGCACGGGCTTTGTGCAGTTGGCCATGCGCACCGAAACGCCCTTCATCACCGATGGCTCGGCCCTGCGCAACCGGCGCGATCCGCTGCCTTGGCACACCTTCATGATGGACCAGCAAGGCGCCCGGAACAGCGACTACCTGTATGTGCTGGACCGTCATTACAACGGCCGGGCGCAGTACGACTATGTGAATCTGCTGCGCATCAATACCGTGACGGGGCGGCTGGCGCAGGAAGTCATCAACGCCCCCGACCACACCATGAGCTGGCTGCTCGACTACAACGGCGAACCGCGGCTGGTGCAGACGCTGGACAAGGATATCGCCGCCATCCACTACCGCGATCCAGCCACCAAAGCCTGGCGCAAGCTGGCCGAGTTCAATGCCTACAACGGCGGCAAAGGCACTTTCACGCCGCTCTCGTTCGGTCCTGACGGCACCCTCTATGTCATCAGCAACCACGGCCAGGATACCACCGGCGTCTACACCTTCGATGTGAACACGCTCAAGTTGTCGGACCAGGCCGTGGTGCGGCTCGATGGCTATGATTTCAGCGGCCACCTGATCATGAGCCGGGAAAAACTGATAGGCATACGCTACCTGAACGATGCCTATGCCACCGAATGGCTCGATGCCGGCTACAAAGCCATGCAGGAAAAAATCGACAGCATGCTGCCCAATACCCTCAACCTGCTGACCCCGCCCGACCGGCCGGAGTCGCCGTGGATACTGGTCAATGCCTACGCCGACATCTGGCCTGACCGCACCCTGATCTACAACCGCGATACCCAGAAGCTGGAACCCATAGGCGCCAGCCATCCGGCCATCCAGCCGCAGCAGATGGCGCGCACCACACTGGTCCATTACAAGGCGCGCGACGGGCTGAATATTCCCGCCTGGCTGACCGTTCCCGTCGGCAGCGGCAAGGACCTGCCCATGGTGGTGCTGGTGCATGGCGGCCCTTATGTACGGGGCGCCAGCTGGCAATGGGATCCGAAAGTGCAGTTCCTCGCCTCGCGCGGCTATGCCGTGCTGCAGCCGGAATACCGTGGCAGCACGGGCTTTGGCCGCAAGCACTTCCGCGCCGGCTGGAAGCAGTGGGGCCTGAAAATGCAGGACGATATCGCCGACGGCACGCGCTGGGCCATCGCCCGCGGCACGGCCGACCCGCAGCGCGTCTGCATCGTCGGCGCCAGCTATGGCGGCTATGCCACCCTGATGGGGCTGGTGAACGATCCCGATCTGTACCGCTGCGGCATCGAATGGGCCGGCGTGACCGACATCAACCTGATGCGCACCGGCCACTGGGCCTATGTTTCCGACATGTCGGAGAACTGGAAACAGTACGGCATCCCACAGCTGGTCGGTGATCCGGAAAAGGATGCCGAGCAGCTGAAAGCCACTTCGCCGCTGCTGCAGGCGGCGCGCATCACCCGGCCGCTGCTGCTGGCCCACGGCGGCTCCGATCTGCGCGTGCCGCTGGTGCATGGTACGCGCTTCTATCAGGCCGTGAAGCAGACCAATCCCGATGTGGAGTGGATCGAATATCCGGACGAAGGCCACGGCTGGGCGCTGCCGGCCACGCGCTACGACTTCTGGGCGCGGGTGGAGAAATTCCTCGACAAACATATCGGCAAGCACTGAACTTCGCGCTATAGTCTGAGGACAGCTGGTTCACACTCGATGGAGGAGCAAGCATGTCTTCAGGCAAAATCCTGGTCGCACAGGGAGGCGGTCCCACCGCCGTCATCAATCAATCGCTGGCAGGCGTGGTGCTGGAGGCGCGCCGCTTCCGCGACGTCAGTCTGGTGTATGGCGCATTGCACGGCGTACGCGGCATCATCAACGAAGATCTGGTCGATCTGACGCGTGAAACCAGCCACAATCTGGAACTGGTGGCGGCCACGCCCTCGTCGGCGCTGGGCTCCACCCGCGACAAGCCGGACGTGCCGTATTGCGCCGAAATTTTCAAGGTGCTGCAGGCCCACCAGATCGAACAGTTCTACTACATCGGCGGGAATGATTCGTCCGATACGGTGCGCATCGTCAGCGAACAGGCGCAGGCGGCCGGCTACCCGCTGCGCTGCATCCACATCCCCAAAACCATCGACAACGATCTGGTCGGCAATGACCACACGCCGGGCTTCCCTTCGGCGGCGCGTTTTGTGGCGCAAGCCTTTGCCGGTGCCAACCTCGATAACGCTTCGCTGCCCGGCGTGTATGTGGGCATGGTAATGGGCCGTCATGCCGGCTTCCTTACTGCCGCTTCAGCGCTAGGCAAGAAATTTGCCGACGACGGTCCACATCTGATCTATCTGCCGGAGCGGGTGTTCTCGCTCGAACAGTTCCTGCACGACGTCAAAGCCTGCTACGCGCGCTATGGCCGCTGCGTGATCGCCGTGTCGGAAGGCATACATGACGCCTCCGGTACACCGATCGCCAGCCTGCTGGCCAAGGACATCGAGCGCGACGCCCATGGCAATGTGCAGCTATCGGGCACGGGCGCACTGGCCGACCTGCTGTGCGACGAGATCAAGGCCAAGCTGGGCATCAAGCGGGTACGGGGCGACACCTTCGGCTATCTGCAGCGCTCCTTCATCGGCTGTGTGTCCGATGTGGACCAGCGCGAGGCGCGTGAAGTGGGCGAAAAAGCCGTGCAGTTTGCCATGTGGGGCCAGCGCAATGGTTCGGTGGCCATCAAGCGCACCGGTTTCTATTCAGTTGATTACGAACTGCTGCCGCTCGATGCGGTGGCGGGCAAAACCCGCACCATGGAAGATGAATTCATCAGCGCCAACGGCACCGACGTGACGGACGCCTTCCGCCTGTATTTGCGCCCGCTACTGGGTTCCGGCATGCCGGACGCGTTCCGGCTGCGCCCCGCGCCGGTCGCCAAAATCCTGCACAAGTAAGCACCGGCAGGCCGCGGCGCGCAGTACAGCGCAGCGCCGCCACCCGCTGCTCAGACCTCGGCCCATAAAAAAAAGGCAGCACGCTGAGCGTACTGCCTCTTTCTATTCCGTGCGACGTAACGCTTACACCACGATGGTCTGGTGCTCGTCACCCACGCGGGCGCGGATGCGGCCGATGGTGTAGACGGTTTCGCCAGCCGCTTCCAGCTGGGCTTGGGCAGCGGCAGCGTTTTCCTGCGAAACGATCACGGTCATGCCGATGCCGCAGTTGAATACGCGGTGCATTTCTGCGTCGGCCACGCCGCCATGCTGCTGCAGCCAGGTGAACAGCGGAGGCATGGTCCAGGCTTTCGAATCCAGTTCGGCGACCAGACCGTCCTGCAGTACGCGCGGGATGTTTTCCACCAGACCGCCGCCGGTGATGTGCACCATGCCTTTGACTTCCATAGCAGCCATCAGCGCCAGCAGCGGCTTCACGTAGATGCGGGTAGGCTGCATCAGCACGTCGGCCAGTTTGCGGCCGTGGAAGTCGCCTTCCAGGTCAGGCTTGGCCACTTCGATGATCTTGCGCACCAGCGAATAGCCGTTCGAGTGCACGCCCGACGAGGCCAGACCCAGCACCACGTCACCCGGCACAATCTTCGTGCCGTCGATGATCTGCGATTTTTCGACCGCGCCCACGGCGAAGCCGGCCAGATCGTATTCACCGGCAGGGTACATGGAAGGCATTTCAGCGGTTTCGCCGCCGATCAGGGCGCAGCCAGCCTGTTCGCAACCCTGGGCGATGCCCTTGATCACGTCGGTGGCGGTGGCCACATCGAGTTTGCCACAAGCGAAATAGTCGAGGAAGAACAGCGGCTCGGCGCCCTGTACCAGAATGTCATTCACGCTCATGGCCACCAGATCGATGCCCACGGTGTCGTGGCGATTCAGTTCGAAGGCCAGTTTCAGCTTGGTGCCCACGCCGTCGGTACCGGACACCAGCACTGGCTCCTTGTACTTTTTGCTAATTTCGAACATGGCACCGAAACCACCCAAGCCGCCCATCACGCCTTCGCGCAGGGTGCGCTTGGCAAATGGCTTGATCGCTTCGACTAAAGCGTCACCTGCATCGATATCGACGCCGGCATCACGGTAAGACAGGGAAACATTAGAAGTTTGGCTCATGGTGTATTTCGCAGCGGAGGCGGTAAAATAGAAGGCGGCGACCTGTTTCGTAGCAAAATGGCACGAAAATGCGCAAAAATGCAGCGCAACAAGCCGGTAAGACCGCTATTTTAGCAAAATGCCTAGCGCCACAGCCGTTTTTAACTATCTAAATCACACTCCATGCCATTTCCCCTCACGCTAGAGCAAAAGCAAACAGCATTCTGGCTCGCGGTCTGGGCGGCATTTTTCTTCCTGCTGGTGACACTGGGGCCCATCCTCACGCCCTTCCTCGCCGCCGCCATTTTCGCCTACGCGCTCAATCCCGGCGTCGACGCCCTGCACCGCGTACGCCTGCACCGCTGGCAGGTGCCGCGCGCACTGGCCGTGCTGCTGGTGATGCTGCTGTTCTTCTCCGCCATCGCAACGCTGGTGCTGATCGTGGTGCCCGTACTGCAAAAGGAAATTCCCCTGATGCAGGCACAGATACCCGCGTTTCTGGCCAAGATCAACGACCTGCTGGGCCCGCGCCTGCAGGAAATGGGCGTGAAAATCCGCCTCGACAGCATCGGCATCAAGAAGCTGGTGTCGCAGCAGATGGCGACCAGCGGCGACGAAATCTGGAGCGCCGTACTCAATTCCGCCCGCACCGGCGGCACCGCCGTGCTGGGCTGGCTGGCCACGCTGGTGCTGATACCGGTGGTGCTGTTCTACCTGCTGCTGGACTGGCACGCAATGCTGGCCCGCATTGCCGCCTGCGTGCCGCGCCGCTGGATAGGCGCCACCGTGGCCATGGCCGAGGAAGTCGATGCGCTGCTGGCCCAGTATCTGCGCGGCCAGCTGCTGGTGATGCTGGTGCTGGCCGTGTACTACTCGGCGGCGCTGGGCATCGCCGGTTTCGAAGTGGCGCTGCCGGTGGGTATCATCACCGGCCTGCTGGTGTTCATTCCCTATCTCGGCTTCGGTCTGGGGCTGGTGCTGGCACTGATTTCGGCCGTGCTGCAGTTTAACGACCTGAGTGGCATGGTGGCGGTAGCCGTCATCTACGGTGCCGGCCAGGTGATCGAAGGTTTCTTCCTCACGCCGCGGCTGGTGGGCGAGCGTATCGGCCTCAATCCGCTGGCCGTCATCTTCGCCCTGATGGCCTTCGGCCAGCTGTTCGGCTTCGTCGGCGTGCTGCTGGCATTGCCCGCTTCGGCCATCCTGATGGTGGCCTTTAAACACCTGCGCAGCCACTACCTGCGCAGCAGCTTCTATAATGCGTAACGTGGAACAGAAAAACGTTATGCAAAAGATTACATTCAGGCGGGCGCCATGAAGCAGCTGGTGCTCGATTTGGGCGCAGACCCGGCGCACAGCCTCAGCTCCTTCGAGGTAGGACAGAACGCCGAAGCCGTGGCGCTGCTGGGGCAGTTTGCCGACCGCAGCGCACGCGAGCATTTCGCCTACCTGTGGGGTAACGAGGGCGTGGGCAAGAGCCACCTGCTCAAGGCGCTGGCCAGCGCCGGCAGCGAGGCGGACCAGCTGCGCGCGCGCTATATCTCGCCGTTTTCGATCGAGTCCGAATTCGTCTACTCGCCCGAGGTGGACCTGTATCTGCTGGACGACTGCGAAAAACTGTCGCCGCTGGCGCAGATCGACGCTTTCGCCCTGTTCAATGAAATCCGCGCCAATTCCGCCTACATGGTGTGCAGCGGCGCGGTAGCACCGGCCGTGCTGCCGGTGCGCGAAGACCTGCGCACCCGCATGGGCTGGGGCCTGATCTATCAGGTGCACGGCCTGACCGACGACGAAAAAGCCGCCGCCCTCGCCGCCGCCGCCAGTGCCCGCGGCTTGACCCTGTCGCCGGGCGTGATACCCTATTTGCTGTCGCACTTCCAGCGCGACATGCGGTCACTCTCGACCGTGCTCGATTCGCTGGACCAGTATTCCCTACAAACCCAACGCCCGATCACCCTGCCCTTGCTGCGCGAGTGGTTGCAGGCGGAAGCCCAAGCATGATGAATCTCGCCTTATTTGACCTCGACCATACCCTGCTGCCTATCGACTCCGACTACGAGTGGGGCCAGTTCCTCGTGCGCATAGGCGCGGTTGATGCGGCCGAATTCGCCCGCCGTAACGACGCCTTTTTCGCCCAGTATCAGGCCGGTACGCTCGATCCGGTCGAATATCTGGAGTTCTCGCTCGGCACGCTGGCCAGCTTCCCGCCTGAACGGCTGGCAGCCATGCAGGAGCAGTACATGAACGAAGTGATCCTGCCGGCGATCCGCCCCAGTGCGCTGGCGCTGCTGCAGAAACACCGCGATGCGGGCGATCTGCTGGCCATCGTCACGGCCACCAACCGCTTTGTCACCAGCCCCATCGCCAAGGCGCTGGGCGTGGAGCACCTGATTGCCGCCGTGCCGGAAACCGATAGCGCAGGCAAGCTGACCGGCAAGCTGCTCGGCACGCCCACCCAGGGCGCGGGCAAAGTCACCCACACCAAAGCCTGGCTGGCCAACATGGGCAAGCAGCTGGAAGACTTCGGTACGGTGCACTTCTACAGCGATTCGCACAACGACCTGCCGCTAATGTCCATCGTCAGCCATCCGGTCGCCACCAATCCAAACGCCAAACTCAAACAGCACGCCGCCGAACATGGCTGGCCACACATCGACCTATTCAATGATTAAGAAACTGATCCGCAAAATCCTCGGCACCAAGAGCAAAGCCGAACGCGATACCAACGCCCCGGTGGTGCTGGGGCCGGACGCCCATGGTATCGATCCACGTCTGCTGTCTAACAACGCCCTGCGCGTCACCAGCACGCTGCAGGAAGCCGGCTACGAAGCCTTCGTGGTGGGCGGCGCCGTGCGCGACCTGCTGCTGGGCGTGAAGCCGAAAGACTTCGACATCGCCACCAATGCCACGCCGGAGCAGGTGCGCAAGCTGTTCCGCCGCGCCTTCATCATCGGCAAGCGCTTCCAGATCGTGCACGTGATGTTCGGTCAGGACCTGCTGGAAGTGACCACCTTCCGTGGCACCAGCTCGGACAATGCGCCGAAAGACGAACATGGCCGCGTACTGCGCGATAACACCTTCGGCAGCCAGGCCGAAGATGCGGCGCGGCGCGATTTCACCATCAACGCCATGTACTACAACCCGGCCAACCAGCAGGTGCTCGATTACCACGGCGGTATCGCCGACATCCGCGCCAAGACACTGCGCATCATCGGCCAGCCGGAAAACCGCTACCGC
>Ga0187842_1001093_pt1 | contig 12864 bp, 17 predicted proteins | sample SpaLakP09_SKY_41_FD_134514 | JGI IMG/M metagenome (GOLD analysis project Ga0187842, IMG submission 134514) | Oligotrophic lake water microbial communities from Sparkling Lake, Wisconsin, USA - SP09_SKY_41 | ecosystem: Environmental > Aquatic > Freshwater > Lake | place: USA: Sparkling Lake... | reverse complement strand
TGTACGGCGAACGCATGATGCTGGAATCGGGCTATGGCGATAATGCGCCGGAAATGTGGCTGATGTATTCGAAGTGGAATCTGCGCAGCGTGACCAACACCATCCTCGATTACAGCGTGCACGCACTGGGCATGACGGAACAGCAGGCGCTGGATCTGCTGACCCGCCAGGCCTTCCAGACCCGCAGCGAGGAGCTGGAAAAATGGCACCGCGTGCAGGTATCGTCGGTGCAGCTGACCAGCTACTTCAGTGGCTACAGCGAAATCATGGAACTGCGCGAGCAGCGCAAGCAGGCGCTCGGTAGCAAGTTCAATCTGAAAGACTTCCACGAACAGTTCCTCAGCTACGGCAGCGCCCCTGTGCGCGTCATCAAAGGGCTGATGAACCAGTAAGCCTGCGGCCGGGTACGGCACGCGTGCGTGTCTGCAAACAGCACCGCCCCTGATTCGATACGATGGGGAACTGGCAGCCGGAGTGGCCAGTTCTGCTAGCCTGCGATCAGGGAGCGGTGATGAATATGCCCATACATTTCAACACGCTGGAATATGCACGCAAGCTCGGCGATGCCGGCTTGCCGCCGGATCAGGCCCAGGCACTGGCCGAAGTGCTGGGCGAAGCCACCGTCACGCCGGGCGACCTGCTCCTGCTCAAAACCGCTCTGCTGACGCGCATCGACATCGCGCGCAATGAAATGCTGGCCCAGCTAAGTGCACTACGCACCGAAATGCAGACACAGATTTCAACCTGACGTGCTGAAATGCTGGCTGAGATCGCCGCGTTGCGTGCTGAAATACGTGCAGAGATCGCAACTTTGCGTAGCGAAATGCTGGCGATGCTAGGCGCGTTGCATAAAGACCTGCAAGGTCAGATCAATGGTCTGCAAGGCGAAGTAACTGGCCTGGGTAATGAAGTGGCAAACGTGCGTAAGGAAGTGGCAAGCCTGCGTAACGAAGTAATGGAGATACGCAAAGAAATGGATGCCCTACGCAACGAAATGCATGAGCAACTGCATGCGCTGGGACAGGAAATCAATGGCGAACTAGGGGGGCTTAGTGCACGGATCGAACGCCTCGAACAGCGTTCCAAGGTACTTTTCTGGCTGGTCGGCACATCGCTGGTCATCAACGCCGTCACATTGTTCGGCGTTGCCACCCTGCTAGCGCGGACTTAAGCCTTATCTTCCGGCGCCGTAGACAGGCGCACAAACATGGGCGCTACCAGTAACCCCAGCTCGAACAGCAGGCACATGGGAATCGCCAGCGAGAACATGCTGACCGCATCCGGTGGCGTCACTACCGCAGCCACAGCGAAAGCCCCGACCACGGCATACGGGCGGATTTCCTTGAGCTTGGCCACGCTGACCAGTCCCATACGCACCAGTATCACCACCACCACCGGCACTTCAAAAGTGGCTCCGAAAGCCAGGCACATGGACATGACGAAATCGAGATAGTTCTCGATATCAGGCGTGACAGCAATCGACTGCGGCGAAAGCTCGGCAATGAACTTGAACACGCGGCCAAACACGAAGAAGTAGCAGAACGCCACGCCCGCCATGAACAGGGCTGAAGACGAAATCACCAGCGGCGCCACTAGCCGCTTCTCATGCGCATACAGGCCAGGCGCCACAAACGCCCAGATCTGGTACAGCACCCACGGCAAGGCCAATACCAGCGCCAGCACCAGCGTCACCTTCATCGGCACCAGAAACGGCGAGGTCACGCCCGTCGCGATCATCTTCGAGCCGACCGGCAGCGAAGCGATCATGGGCGCAGCCAGAATATCGTAGATACGGGCAGGGCCGGGCCAGATCAGCAGGCCGACGCACATTAGCACCACACCGATGGTGGCGCGCACCAGACGGTCGCGCAGTTCGATCAGGTGAGAGATAAAGGTCTCTTCGCCCGGCTTGGAAGTAGTCATTTAGTAAAACGAGGTAGGGGTGTGATTGCGGGGACGGAAGCGTGCCACCCGCGCTGCGCCGGACACTATATGCTGGCGACCACCGTGCATCTGCTTGTACCAGCCTGGCACTGCGGCATTGCGCACCAGCTTCTTGCGGCGGAACTCGCGCGCCTTGCGCTTGAGATCCTCGTCGGTGGCGCTGATGATGCGCGTCTCGGCGACCGAATCCGGCCACATATTCTGGACTTCGGCCACGCTTTCAGCCAGCGAAGCTTCCACGTCCTGCTTGATGTTCTGCGCTGCCGCCTGCACTTCCTTCTGCATATTGCGCAGCTCTTCCATCTCGATTTCGCGCGAGACTTCCGATTTGACTTCGCTCAGATAGCGCTGGGCACGGCCATACAGCGTACCCGCCATACGCGCCACCTTGGGCAGCTTTTCCGGCCCGATGACGACCAGCGCCACCACACCGATTACCGCAAGTTTGGTCAGACCAAGATCGATCATAAATATCCGCCATCAAAGCAGGCCATGAGCCAGCCTCCGGCACACCGGAAGCCCGCCCGCAGACCAATGCTTACTGCTTGCTCTTTTCCTTGGCTTCGACGTCGATGGTGCTCTTGTCGGCCACCTGCGCCGGCGCGGCAGGAGAGGCAGAAGCGGCAGGTGCAGCCGCCTTGTCTTCCTCGCCCTTGATACCGTCCTTGAAGCCTTTCACAGCCTTGCCCAGATCGGAACCCACATTACCGAGCTTTTTGGTGCCGAAGATCAGAATTACGACCACCAGCAGTATTGCCCAGTGCAACCAGCTACCTGTACCCATTTCTATTCCCCTTGCAGGACGCGCGCGCCCTAAAATTCCGTTGATTCAAAAAACGCCTGCGACAGTATAAGCGAAGCGCCAAAGTCATGCATTTGTAATGTTTCCTTACAAGCAACTATGAGCAATGACGCTGTTCCCGCTTAGTCTGCGCCTAGCGCTGGCCACGCCATGGGTGCGGCCCGCCGATGATGTGCATGTGCAGATGGTACACCTCCTGTCCGCCGTCAGGACCGCTGTTAATCAGGGTCTTGTAGCCGGCGCTAGGGGTGCCGTCCGCTGCGTGCTGCACGCCGCAACCGAACTCTGCCGCCAGTTTCGGCGCCAGTGCCAGCATGCGGCCCAGCAATGGCGCATCCTCCGCCGTACAGGCCGACAGGGTAGCGAAATGCTTCTTCGGGATCACCAGCAGGTGCACCGGGGCAGCCGGATTGATGTCTTTGAAGGCCAGCAACTCATCATCTTCATAGACTATGGTAGCAGGAATCTTTTTTTCAGCGATTTTGCAAAACAGGCAGTTATCCACAACAGCTCCGGTTAGACAGGGTTATTCCTTGCGTGCGGCTTTTTCAGCCAGGCCGGACACGCCTTCGCGCCGCGCCAGCTCATCCAGCACCTGCTGCGGCTTGAGGTCGAACTGGGCCAGCAATACCAGCGTGTGGAACCACAGATCCGCCACCTCGTACAGCACTTTACCGCTATCGGCGCCAGCGCGCACATCTTTGGCGGCCATCACCGTTTCGGTGGCTTCTTCGCCGATTTTTTTCAGGATGGCGTCATCGCCCTTGGCCAGCAGTTTGGCCGTGTAGGATGTGGCGGGGTCGCCACCCTGCGCCGGCTTGCGCGATTCGATAATCTCGGCCAGACGGTCTAGTATGGTGCTCATGGAGTGGTCTTTTTCGGTTTGGCGGCCTGCTCGGCCGCATAGATTTCTGCCGGATCTTTCAGCACCGGTTCCGCCGTCTGCCAGTCGCCTTCCAGCGCATCGCCTTCGAACTTCTGGTAGAAGCAGGAGTGCCGGCCCGTATGGCAGGCAATGCCGCCGGCCTGCTCGATTTTCAGCAGCACCACGTCTTCATCGCAGTCGAGGCGGATTTCCAGCACTTTCTGCACATGGCCGGACTCTTCGCCCTTGTGCCACAGATTCTTGCGCGAACGGCTCCAGTACACGGCTTCGCCCAGTTCCACCGTGCGTGCCAGTGCTTCGCGGTTCATCCACGCGAACATCAGCACATCGTTGCTGCCGGCTTCCTGCGCGATCACCGGCACCAGACCATGCTCGTCCCAGTGGATTTTTTTCAGCCATTTAGCCTTGGCGAGGCTGCTTGGAGGAGGCGTAGACATCGTGTTTCCTTTAGTTCCCTATGCCAGACGCATAGGGATACCCTGCTGCGCCATAAACTGTTTGGCCTCCTGCACCGTGTGCTGGCCATAGTGGAAGATACTGGCTGCCAGCACCGCGTCGGCCTTGCCCAGCTTGATGCCGTCGGCCAGATCCTGCAGGCCGCCCACGCCGCCCGAAGCGATCACGGGAATGCTGATGGCATCCGACACGCCGCGCGTCAGGCCCAGATCGAAACCGGACTTGGTGCCGTCGCGGTCCATACTGGTCAGCAGGATTTCGCCGGCGCCCAGCTGTTCCATGTTCTTGGCCCATTCGATGGCATCAAGGCCGGTAGCCTTGCGGCCGCCGTGGGTAAACACTTCCCACTTGCCCGCTGCTACCTGCTTGGCGTCGATCGCCACTACGATGCACTGCGAACCGTGCTTGTGCGCGGCGTCGTACACCAGCTGCGGATTGGCTACGGCAGACGAATTCATGCTGACCTTGTCCGCGCCGGCATTGAGCAGGCGCCGTACATCGGCCACTTCGCGCACCCCGCCCCCCACGGTGAGGGGAATGAACACCTGCGAAGCCACGGCTTCAATGATGTGCAGGATCAGGCCACGGTTATCGCTGGTGGCGGTAATGTCGAGGAAGGTCAGTTCGTCGGCGCCCTGCTCATCGTAACGGCGGGCGATTTCCACCGGATCGCCGGCATCGCGCAGCTCGGTGAAATTGACGCCTTTGACGACGCGGCCATCGGTCACGTCCAGGCAGGGAATGATGCGTTTAGCGAGCATAGTGTTATTCGGCTTCGTCGTCGACCAGATCGCCGCTCAGTTCATCGGCACGCGCCTGAGCCGTCGCCAGATCGATGGTGCCTTCGTAAATCGAACGGCCGCAGATCACGCCTTCGATACCTTCGTCCTGCACCGCGCACAGGGCTTCCACGTCGGCGAGGTTATGCAGACCGCCGGAAGCAATCACAGGAATCTTCACGGCCTGAGCCAGCTTGACGGTGGCTTCGATATTCACGCCGCCCATCATGCCGTCGCGGCCGATGTCGGTGTAGATGATGGATTCCACGCCGTAGGCTTCGAACTTCTTGGCCAGATCGATCACTTCGTGACCGGACATTTTGCTCCAGCCATCGGTTGCCACCTTGCCGTCCTTGGCATCGAGGCCGACGATGATGTGGCCGGGGAAGGCGCCACAGGCGTCATGCAGGAAGCCCGGCTCTTTCACCGCCGCCGTGCCGATGATGACATAGCTGATGCCGGCGTCGAGGTAGCGCTCGATGGTGTCGAGATCGCGGATACCGCCGCCCAGCTGCACGGGGATTTCGTCGAGATCGTTCTCTTCGGCGTATTCCTGCACCACTTTCAGGATGGACTTGATGGCGGCTTCGTTCTTCGGCTTGCCGGCAAAGGCGCCGTTCAGATCGACCAGATGCAGGCGGCGTGCGCCCTGCTTCAGCCAGTGCAGCGCCATGGCTGCAGGTTCTTCGGAGAATACGGTAGCAAGTTCCATATCGCCCTGTTTCAGGCGTACGCAGTGACCGTCTTTCAGGTCGATGGCAGGAATGAGCAGCATGATGATTTAATCAGTAAAGTGAACTGTAAATTGGTGAACGTTAAAGTTATCACTGCGCTGGAATCAGGGATTCCAGTGGACGAAATTCTTGTACAGCTGCAGACCCGTGGCTGCACTCTTCTCAGGGTGGAACTGGGTCGCAAAAATATTATCACGTGCCACGGCGCAGCTGAACGGCGCACCGTACACGGTCACGCCCACTGTGTGTTCGGCCACACTGGGGCGAGCAAAATAACTATGCACAAAGTAGAAATAGCTATTGTCGGGGATGTCCTGCCACAACGGATGGGCGGCGCTTTGCTGCACCTGATTCCAGCCCATCTGCGGCACCTTGAAACGCGAACCATCTTCCTGCAGCAGGCCATCGAGCTGGAAGCGCACCACCGCGCCGGGCAGCAGGCCCAGGCCGGCAGCATCGCCTTCTTCGCTATGCTCGAACAGCATCTGCTCGCCGATGCACACGCCCATCAGCGGCTTGTTGCGCGCGGCCGCCAGCAAGGCATCCTGCACGCCGGATTCGCGCAGGCTGCGCATGCAGTCCGGCATGGCGCCCTGGCCGGGCAGAACGATACGGTCGGCACTGTCGATATCGGCAACTTCGCCCGAAATCACCACATTGGCTTCCGGCGCAACCGCCCGCAAAGCCTGAGCGACCGAGCGCAGATTGCCCATGCCGTAATCCACTACTACGATTTTATTCATGTTGTCTGAGCTGTTACAGGCTGCCCTTGGTCGATGGGATGGTGCCGGCAGCACGCGGATCGAGTTCCGATGCCATGCGCAGCGCGCGGCCAAAGGCCTTGAACACGGTTTCGCACTGGTGGTGCGCATTGGTGCCACGCAGATTATCGATGTGCAGGGTCACGCCGGCGTGATTGACGAAGCCGCGGAAGAATTCCAGCGTCAGGTCGACATCGTAAGTGCCTATCATCGCGCGGGTGAAAGGAATATGGTATTCGATGCCCGGACGGCCCGAATAATCGAGCACCACGCGCGACAGCGCTTCGTCCAGCGGCACGTAGGAGTGGCCGTAGCGGACGATGCCCTTGCGGTCGCCGATGGCCTTGGCCACCGCCATGCCCAGCGTAATGCCGACGTCTTCCACCGTGTGATGGTTGTCGATGTGGGTGTCGCCGGTCGCTTCCACTTCCAGATCGATCAGGCCGTGGCGGGCGATCTGGTCCAGCATGTGATCGAGGAAAGGCACGCCGGTATTCAGTTTCTGCTTGCCGGTACCATCAAGATTGAGCGAAACGCGGACTTGCGTCTCGTTGGTGTTGCGGATAATTTCTGCGGTGCGGTTCATGAAAGGCTCGCGATAGCGATGTCGATAACTTCAGGCCGACAGCGATGCAGCAAAGGCATCGAGGAAGGCACGATTTTCTTCCGGGGTACTGACCGTAATACGCAAACAATTGGCCAGCACACCATGCATTTTACTCACATTTTTAATTAATACCTTGCGAGACAGCAGTTTCGCATAGGCATCATCGGAATTTGGTACCCGAATCAAGATAAAATTCGCCGCCGAGGGGAAAACCTCCACTCCGGGCAAAGCAGCCATGGCAGCAGCCAGATCGGCGCGTGCGGCGCGCAAAGCACTGGCCTGCTGGTTCAGCACCTCCACCTGCTCAAGCGCGAATTCGGCCGCAATCTGGGTCAATACGTTGATGTTGTAAGGAGGCCGCACTTTGTCCAGTTCAACCAGCAGTTGCGGCGCTGCCGACATATAACCAAGGCGTATCCCGGCCAGTCCCAGCTTGGAAACCGTGCGCATCACCACCAGATTCGGGAACTCCGGCAAACGGCCCATGAAAGTGTCGCTGGCGAACGGTTCATAGGCTTCATCCACGATAGCCAGTCCGAAACCATCGAGCGCACGGATGATGGCGATGATGTCGTCGGCGCCGAACAGGTTGCCGGTGGGGTTATTCGGGTAGGACAGGAATACCAGCGCCGGGCGGTGTTCGGCAATCGCCGCCAGCATGGCCGGCAAGTCCAGCGTCAGATCGGCCTTGAGCGGCACGCCCACGTAATCCATGCCGGCAAACTGGGCCGAGCGCTGGTACATCACGAACGATGGCGTCGGTGCCAGCACCACGGCGCGCTGGTCCTGCCGGGCGCAAGCCATGCACAGAATCGAGATCAATTCATCCGAGCCATTGCCCAGCATGACATCGTAGCCAGCCGGTACACCCAGCGTATCGCGCACGCGCTGTTTGAGCGTGGCGTAGGAAGCCACGGGGTAGCGATTCAGACTGGCTTCGGCCAGCCGCGCGCCCAGTTGCTGGCGCAGTGCATGCGGGAGCTCGTAAGGGTTCTCCATCGCATCCAGTTTGATAAAGCCACTGGCATCGGCAACGTGGTAGCTCTGGATGGAGCGCACGTCGGAGCGGATAGTGGTATTGATCAGGGTGTCGATGGGGGACATCTTGCAAGGGCTCCTTAGCTATGAGTTGGCAGAACTTCGTTTAAGCACGGGTTTGCGCGTGCGGGGCGCAGATTTTTTCTTGCTGGCGGCAGCCTGCACGGCCACCGGCTCGGGCCGCGCCGTAGCAGCGGCAGCCAGTGCGGCATCGGCAGCCTGCTGTTCGCGCGCCAGCCGTGCGGCGATGATGGCGCAGTAATCCGGATTGAGTTCAAAACCGACGAAGTGGCGGCCGCAGCGTTTGGCGGCAATCGCCGTGGTGCCGCTGCCCATGAACAGGTCCAGCACCACCCCGTCCGGCGGGCAGGAAGCCTTCACCATGCGCTCGATGATTTCCAGTGGCTTCTGGGTAGGGTGGTCGGCCCGCTCGGGATGCTCGCGGTGCAGGCGCGACACGCTCCACAGGTCTTTCGGGTTGTAGCCCACTTCCAGCCATTTGGCGCCCACGAAGATGGAGCGCGAACGGGCTTTCTTGGTTTCGGCATCGTAGGGGATGCGCACCGCGTCGAGATCGAAGTAGTAATCCTTGCGGCGCACGAAAAAGCCTATGGTGTCATGCACCGACGAGAAGCTGCGCACGCTGCCACCCATGGACGGCACGCGACGATCCCAGATGATCTCGTTCATCATCGTCATGCGCTGTTTCAGCAGCACGAAAATCTCGGGCGAGAAGCGCCACGTGAGGAAGATGTACAGGCTGCCGTTAGGCTTGAGCTTGGGCAGTGCCGCATCAATCCACTGCTCGGTCCAGCGCAGATAGTCTTCCACCGTCTGGCTGTCGGAATCGTTGCCGTAGTCCTTGCCCAGATTGTAGGGCGGGTCGGTCAGTATCAGATCGACAGCACCATCGGGGATGCGCGCCAGCCCTGCTAGCGCACCCTCGCAAAATACCTGATCGATCCAGCCGGCTGCCGTCATGGTGGTGGCTACTGTCCTGCGGCTTACTTCAGACGCAGCTCGGCGCTGCGGGCGTGCGCCTGCAAGCCTTCGCCATACGCCAGTTCGGCGGCCACCTTGCCCAGCGTCTGGGCCCCCGCTTCGCTGACGTGAATCAGCGAGGAGCGCTTCTGGAAGTCGTACACACCGAGTGGCGACGAGAAGCGTGCCGTGCGCGAAGTAGGCAGCACGTGGTTAGGGCCGCAGCAGTAGTCGCCCAGCGATTCGGACGAATAGCGGCCGAGGAACATGGCGCCCGCGTGACGGATCTGGTCAGCCCAGCGCTGCGGATCTTCGGCCGAAATTTCCAGGTGTTCGGCGGCGATAGCATTGGCAATAGCGCAGGCTTCGGCCATATCGGCCACCTTGATCAGCGCGCCGCGATCAGTCAGCGAGGTGCGGATGACTTCGGCACGCGGCATGGCTGGCAGCAGCTGGTTAATGCTCGCTTCCACCTTGGCGATGTAGTCAGCGTCCGGGCACAGCAAGATGGACTGCGCCAGTTCGTCGTGCTCGGCCTGCGAGAACAGGTCCATCGCCACCCAGTCCGGATCGGTAGTAGCGTCGCAGATGATCAGAATTTCAGAAGGACCGGCAATCATGTCGATGCCGACGATGCCGAACACGCGGCGCTTGGCAGCGGCCACATAGGCATTGCCGGGACCGACGATCTTGTCCACCGGGCTGATGGTTTCGGTACCGTAGGCCAGCGCGCCTACCGCCTGTGCGCCACCGATGGTAATCACGCGGGTAACGCCGGCAATTGCCGCCGCAGCCAGCACCATCTGGTTCTTCACGCCGTCCGGCGTAGGCACCACCATGATGATTTCCTGCACACCGGCCACATGGGCCGGAATCGCATTCATCAGCACCGAGGAAGGATAGGCTGCCTTACCGCCCGGCACATAGATGCCAACGCGGTCCAGCGGGGTAATCACCTGACCCAGCACCGTGCCATCGGCTTCGGTGTAGCGGAAGCCTTGCAGCTCCTGCTTCTGGCGCTCGTGGAAGGCGCGGATACGCTGCGCTGCCGTTTCCAGCGCGCTGCGCTGGGCCGTTGGGATCGCCGCCAGTGCCGCCTGCAATTCAGCCGTGCCGATATCGAAGGCAGCCATGCTGGCAGCGCCGCCGTCGGGGATGCGGTCGAAACGGTTGGTGTATTCCAGCACAGCGGCATCGCCGCGTGCTTTCACATCGGCCAGGATGCCGGCCACGGCACGTTCGATGGCTTCATCCGTACTCGCTTCAAATGCCAGCAGGGCATCCAGAGACTTTTTGAAATCAGCTTGGCTTGAATCTAGCTTGGTAATCTGAATCGACATGATGAAATTCGCTATTATTTTTTGGAGGCGCGCTCGAAGGCCTCGATAATCGGTTGCAAGCGCTCGCGCTTGAGCTTGAGGGCTGCCTGATTCACGATCAGACGCGAGGAAATGTCCATAATGGCTTCCACTTCCTTGAGGTCATTGGCACGCAGCGTATTGCCGGTGCTGACCACGTCGACAATGGCGTCCGACAGGCCGACCAGCGGCGCCAGTTCCATCGAGCCATACAGCTTGATCAGGTCAACGTGCACGCCTTTTTTGGCGAAGTGCTCGCGCGCCGTCTGCACAAACTTGGTGGCCACACGCAGACGGGCGCCCTGACGCACGGCCGTCTCGAAGTCGAAGCCGTTACGTACGGCCACCGACATGCGGCAGGCCGCGATGTTCAGATCGATAGGCTGGTACAGGCCCTCGCCGCCATGCTCGAGCAGCACGTCCTTGCCCGCCACGCCGAAATCGGCCGCGCCATGCTGCACATAGGTCGGCACGTCGGTAGCGCGCACGATGATGACGCGCACATCCGGGTCATTGGTGGACAGAATCAGCTTGCGCGAAGTCTCCGGGTTTTCGGTCACGGTAATGCCTGCTGCTTCCAGCAGGGGCAGGGTGTCCTCGAAAATACGTCCCTTCGACAGCGCCAGTATCAGCTGCGAGTTGGCCTGAAATCCGCTCATGGTTCTTCCTAGGTATGTTCTTATTTGATGCGCTTGATGTCCGCGCCCACTGCCGACAGCTTGACTTCCATCTGGTCGTAGCCGCGGTCGAGGTGGTAGATACGGTCGATCAGCGTTTCGCCGCGTGCGGCCAGCGCTGCAATCACCAGCGAAGCGGAAGCGCGCAGGTCGGTCGCCATGACGGGCGCGCCTACCAGCTGCTCCACGCCCTTGATGAAGGCGGTGTTGCCGTCGGTCTCGATGGCCGCGCCCAGACGGTTCATTTCCTGCACGTGCATGAAGCGGTTTTCGAAGATGGTTTCCGTGACGCGGCTGGCGCCGTCGGCGATGGTGTTGACCGCCATGAACTGCGCCTGCATATCGGTCGGGAAGCCCGGATATTCGGTGGTACGGAAGGTCACCGGATGCGGGCGCTTGTCCATCTGCGCGCGGATCCAGTTATCGCCTATGGTCAGCTGCAGGCCGATCTCGCGCAGCTTGTCCAGCGCCGCATCCATGATATCGACGCGGGTATTGCGGATGGTGATGTCGCCGCCGGTGGCAGCTACCGCGCACAGGAAGGTGGCCGCTTCGATACGGTCGGAAATCACGGCGTGCCTGGCGCCGTGCAGCTCATTGACACCCTGAATGGTCAGGCGGTTGCTGCCGATGCCTTCGATCTTCGCGCCCATCGCCACCAGCAGGTTGGCCAGGTCGGTCACTTCCGGTTCGCAGGCGGCGTTTTCCAGGATGGTTTCGCCTTCAGCCAGGGTCGCGGCCATCAGCAGGTTTTCCGTACCCGTCACGGTAATCATGTCGGTAACGATGCGCGCGCCTTTCAGCTTGGCGCACTTGGCGTAGATGTAGCCGCCTTCGATGGTGATCTCGGCACCCATGGCCTGCAGGCCCTTGATGTGCTGGTCGACCGGACGCGAACCGATGGCGCAGCCACCCGGCAGCGATACCTTGGCCGAACCGAAACGGGCCAGCAGAGGGCCCAGCACCAGGATCGAGGCGCGCATGGTTTTCACCAGCTCGTATGGCGCTTCCAGCTTGTCGATGGCGCTGCCGTTGAGCGTCACGCGGTCGCCATCCTGCTGCACTTTCAGGCCGGTCTGACCCAGCAGCTTGAGGATGGTAGCGACGTCGTGCAGATGCGGTACATTGCTCAGTTCTACGTCGCCCGAAGTCAACAGGCCGGCGCACAGGATAGGCAGGGCAGCGTTCTTGGCGCCGGAAATGGTGATCTCACCTTGCAGGCGGTTACCGCCCTGTATCAGCAGCTTGTCCATACTTATCCTTGGTATTCTTCAGGGGTCAGGGTTTTCATCGACAGTGCGTGGATTTCTTCGCGCATGCGGTCGCCCAGCGCGGCATACACCAGCTGGTGACGCTGCACCATGCGCTTGCCGGCAAAGGCCGGCGAAACGATCACGGCCTGGAAGTGCTGGCCGTCGCCTTCCACTTCCAGATGGGTGCATTCGAGACCGGCGCTCAGGTAGCTATGGATCAGTTCCGGGGTAGTAGTCATGATGGTGTCCTAGTTATTTGGATGCTTAGTGGCACGCTTAGTGGCACGCTTAATGGCGCAGGCGGTATCCGCTTTGCAGCAGACGGATCGCCAGCAGTGCCAGCGCCACGAGGAAGGCCGCGACGATGCTCACGCTAATCAGCGGATTGACGTCGGACTGGCCGAAGAAACCGTAACGGAAGCCGTCTATCATGTAGAAGAACGGATTCAGGTGCGACACCGTGAGCCAGAACGGTGGCAGCGAATGGATGGAATAGAACACGCCGGACAGGAAAGTCAGCGGCATGATCAGGAAGTTCTGGAACGCAGCCAGCTGGTCGAATTTCTCTGCCCAGATACCGGCGATCAG
>Ga0187842_1001091_pt1 | contig 12881 bp, 6 predicted proteins | sample SpaLakP09_SKY_41_FD_134514 | JGI IMG/M metagenome (GOLD analysis project Ga0187842, IMG submission 134514) | Oligotrophic lake water microbial communities from Sparkling Lake, Wisconsin, USA - SP09_SKY_41 | ecosystem: Environmental > Aquatic > Freshwater > Lake | place: USA: Sparkling Lake... | reverse complement strand
GGAGCTGTTCCGCAGCGCGACGGTCTACAAGAGCCAGCGCGCCAGCATCCTGGAAGGCGGCATCGCCGGCACGGTCGACATGCGCAGCGTGCGGCCGTTCGACAAGCAGGGCTTCCGCTCGGCATTCACGCTCAGCGGCAACTATCGCGACCAGGTCGGCAAGTGGAGCGACACCGGCTCGGCCGTCGTCAGCAACACCTGGAAGACCTCCTTCGGCGACGTCGGCGCACTGCTGGGCGCGGCCTGGGGCCATACCAAGTACAAGACCACCGGCTTCCAGACGGTGGACATGCGCAACTTCCAGCTCAAGTCCTTCCAGGCCGTTGCGGCCGACAGCCCCAACAACACCGGCGGTGGCTCGCAGTCCACGCCGGACACCGTGCCTTCGGGTCTGGCGCTGGCCGACCTGCCGGCCTTTGCCCGCCCGTTGCTCGTACCCGGCGCGCAGATCAACCGCCAGATGCTGCTGGACCTGAACCCCGGCGCCAGCATCAAGCAGATCGACAACGCGCTGATGGGCCGCCTGGGCCGCCACCTGAGCTACGAGGGCGAACGCGAGCGCGCCAGCCTTGTCGCCAGCCTGCAGTGGCGACCCAACGACAAGTGGGACCTGTACCTGGACATGATGGGTGCCGAGAAGTCCAACAAGATGGTCTACAACGCGATGAACGCCGGCACGCGCGCGAACACGCCCATTCCCATCGGTATGGAGTTCGACCGCACCGACTGCAGCAGCGGCTGCGTGCTGAACAAGGCGACCTTTGCCAACACCTTCTGGTCGCTGGAGTTCCGGCCCATGGAGGAGAAGACCAAGTTCTGGAGCTTCAACCCCGGCTTCGAGCTGCGCCCGAACGACGACTGGACGATCGACGGTCACTTCAACATGACCTACAGCGATTTCTATCGCGACATGCCGACGGTGTTGCTGGCCACCCGCTCGCCCAACTCCGTCATCACCTACGACAACTCGCGCCCGGGCGAACTGCCGACCTACGGCAGCAACCTCAACATCAACGACCCGGCCAACTTCGGTTGGTACCAGGCTGGCCAGGGCTTGTCGGGCCTGCGTATGGACCTCTACGACCGCCGCAACACCACGCGCGGCGCACGTCTCAATGCGAAGTGGGGCAGTGACGAGTTCAACGTCAAGGTCGGCGTGACGCGTGACGACATCGAGCGCCGCTACCGCAGCTACGCGGTGGCCGACGCCTGGATGAACGTCGCCTGCGGCGGCAACATGAACACCCGCCTGTTCCAGCCGAACACTCAATTGCAGTCGCCCGGTTGCGATGGACGCACCACTACCGGCGCGGTGCCCGCCACCGCCTACCCCGGCTTCGGCACTGGCTCCACGGCCGGTGCGCCCGCGCTGGCCTACCTTGGCTCGATCGTGCCGAACGCCAAGGTGCCTGAGTACGCCATGGCGTCCAGCCAGGGCTTCATCACGGTCAACTGGGACAAGTTCGCCAAGGACACCGACTACGCCTACTTCCGCGAAAACATCCGCCGCGGTTTCAACAACGGCAGTGGCGGCTACATCCGCGAGCTGGTGGAAGGCGCTTACGGCGAGGTCAGCGGCATCCTGCGGCCCTTCAACCGCACGCTGCGCTACAACGCCGGACTGCGCTACTCCAACACGACGCAGACCATCGGCGAGCTGACCGCCCAAGCGGACCCGCGTAACGCGACGCTGAGGAATGGTGGCCTCTACGACAACACCGGCGTCTGGAGCTACGAGACGACCGTGTACACCAATCTGCTGCCGTCGTTCACGCTGGCCTACAACCTGATGCCGGACCTGATCGGCCGTGCCTCGGCGTCCAAGTCCATGACCCGCGCCAACCCGGCCGACCTGCGCCAGACACGACTGAGCATCGGCGACCAGGGCGCGCGTCAGGGCAGCGTGACCAACCCCAACCTCAAGCCGTTCAAGTCCAACAATTTCGACCTGTCGCTGGAGTACTACCTGACCCGCGAGGCTTATGTAGCGCTGAGCGGCTTCGGCAAGGACCTGGTGGGCCGCCCGGGCAACCGCCTGGCGACCTACACGCTGGCCCAGCTGGACTCGATGTATGGCGCGGTCGGGTTGACGGACGCGCAGAACCAGTCCGTCACCGCCAGCGGTGGCCGCGACAAGCACCTGGTCGAGATCACCGAGCCGTACAACATCAGCACCAAGCTCAAGATCCGCGGTGTCGAGCTGACCTGGCAGCAACCGCTGGACTTCCTGCCGGTCAAGGGTTTTGGCTTCACGGCCAACTACACCTACAGCAAGCAGACGGATGAGTTGCCCAACGCGCTGCCTGTGGCCGGCGTGCCGCCGCGCACCAACAACCTGACGGTTTACTACGAGCGCAACGGCCTGAGCTTCCGCGTGTCGCGGCAGTACCAGTCGGAGCACATCGTCAACGCCAGCGTGGGCCTGTCCACGCCCGGCGCCTACATGTGGACGACCGCGCGCACCCAGTACGACGCCTCGGCCGGCATCAACCTGAAGCAGGCCTTCGGCTTCGCCTACGACGCCAGCCTCAACGTCAGCGTCTGGAACGCCACCGACGCGATCAGCCGTACCTATGTGCAGTTCCCGGGTGCCGTCTTCGACGAGTACAAGCCGGGCCCGAGCTACAACGTCTCGATGCGCGTGGGCTTCTGAACCACGCAACGTGTGTTTGCCGGCACCGCATTGCGGCGCCGGCCCTCTGGTGCCCTTCAAGGGCTTGATGGCCGGCCTAGCAGCCGGCCTTTTTTATGGTCGGTCGCTGAATCTCAGCCAGTCCACGTCGACATGGCCGGCCGGTCCGCCCGGGTTCGTGTTGAAGCAGAACAGGGCGACTTGCGGCCCCTGGAAGGTGCCGGTGCGCCAGTCGTAGACCAGCTCGAACGCGTCGCCCAGGGTGCGCCAGCGGCTGCCGTCCAGCCAGGCCAGGCGGCCCTGGGCGCGCTCGAAGTCCATCTCCAGCCGCAGCGTCACCTCGTTCGCGTCCAGCGCCGCCCTCGTGCCGGGCAGGGTGGTCGCGGGCTGGCGGTCGCCGTTGTCGATGAGCGTGTGGCGCTCCAGCCGCATGCGGCCATCCTCGCCACGTACGGCGGCAATGCCGGCATTCACCTTGCCCAGTGTGCCCAGGCCGCAGCGGTCGCCCACGGCCAGGGCCGACAGGTCCAGCCGCACGTCGGCGCGGCTGTACGGGCCCTGGCCTTTTTGCGTCAGCGTGTTGCGCGCGGTCCAGAAGCCACTGGCCCGTGTCGCCTTCAGCCGCAGCCAGCCCGGCCGTTCGGTCAGCGACCAGCGGGCGTCGTCGGGGTTGTGGTTCCAGGCCCATTGCAGGCCCAGCTGCGGGCGGTCGAACTCGTCCGTCGTGTCGGGCTGTGCCACCGGCTGACCCTGCACCGGCTTCGTGGCCCGCGCCGGCACGCGGCCAGGCGCCTCGGGCGTGCCCCACACCGGCCAGTCGTCGCGCCAGAAGATGGGGCTGAAGTTGGTGATGCGGCCGATGCTGGGCTTGTCCTGCATCACGAAGCCCCACCAGCGCCCGTCGGCCAGGTCGACGATGGCGCCCTGGTGGCCGCCGCTGGTCGCCGTGTCGATGGCGTTGATCGTTTCCCATGGCCCGGTCAGCGCCTTGGCGCGCGAGATCGTCATCGCCAGCCGTCGCGGCACGGCGTTAAACAGGTAGTACCAGTCGCCGCGGCGTATCAGCTTGGAGCCCTCGGCGCCGGGGATGTGGTGCACCTTGCGCGCCTCCGTCACGCGGCTCAGCGACTTGTCCAGCGACAGCAGCGTCACCGTGCCGTCGCTGCCGATGGCGGTGGCGATGAAGGGGCTGCCGTCGCTATCGAAGAACAGCGCTGGGTCGAAGGCCGCGCGGTCCAGCGAGTGGCAGCGCCACGGGCCCGCCACTTGGGCGGCGCGGCAGATGCGCGTGTTCTGGCCCACCACCGTGAAGGCGATGACGAACTCGCCGCCGTGGAAACGCAGGCTGGGTGCGAACACGCCGCGCCGGTAGACGCCGCCGCCTTGCAGGTCGAACGCCGGGCCGCCTTCCAGCTTGGGCAGCACATGGCCGGCGATGCGCCAGTTGACGAGGTCGCGCGAGTGCAGGATGCGCAGGCCGGGCGAGTTGGCGAAGGTTGTGGTCGCGAAGTAGAAGTCGTCGCCCACGCGGATGACGTCGGGGTCGGGGTAGTCGGCGAACAGCGGCGGGTTGTTGTAGCTGCCATCGCCGTTGTCGGCCTGCCAGGCCAATGCCGGCAGGCTGGCGAGCAGCAGGCCCGCTGCGCCCAGTGCGAGTGCGATGCGGTTGGCCAGCGGGAACTTCATGGCAGGTTGTCCTTCAGGTAGATCTCGATGCGTATGGGTGCGGCGTCCGCCACGTTGCGCTGGCGCCTCAGCCGTGCCAGCGCCAGGCCGCAGGCCAGTTTGGCCTCCTGGGCGGCCGACTGGCCAATGACGGCGCTGGCCGTGCCGTCCAGCAGGGCTGCGCGGGTGTGGGGCGTCAGCTCATGGCAGACCCAGGCCACCCGACCGGCCGCGCCGCTGTTCCGCAGTGCGGCATGAATGCCGTCGTTGCCCGCGCCGATGCTGTACAGGCCCGCCAGGTCCGGCCGCTCGGCCAGCAACTGCGCCACCAGGGGCCGCGCCGACTCCGGGCGGTCCTGGCAGGCCAGCGGCGGCAGCAGTTCCAGCTGCGGATGCTCCGCCGCCATCAGCTCGCGAAAGCCCCGCAAGCGGGCCGCGTGGTCGTGCAGCGTCTGCGAGCCCATGACGACGCCGACCGGCCCGTTGCGCCCCGTGAGGCTGCGTGCCAGCAAGGCCGCCGCCGTGCGGCCGGCGGCGTGGTTGTCGATGCCGACGAAATGGTTGCGGGCGCGTGCCTGAATGTCCGACACCAGCGTGATGACGCAAGTGCCGTCCCCGGCCATGCGCTCCACCGCCTCGCGCACCAGCGGGTGGTCTTCCAGCATCAGCACCACGGCGTCGTACTGGCCGCGCAGCCGCCGTACCGCTGCCGAAGCGGCAGCTGGCGCGAAGGCGTCCGTGGTGCGCACGTCCACGCGGGCGTGCTGCTCGGTCAGCCAGGGCGTTAGCGCGTGCAAGGCCTCTCGCAACTGATCCACGAAGCTGTTCTGGCCGGCGGGCAGCAGGAAGCACAGCAGCCAGCTGCCGCCCCGGGGCTGCGGTGCAGTACTGGCTTCGCGCTGAAACGCCAGGCGCTGCACGGCCTCCTGCACACGCAGCAAGGTGCGAGCACTGACGCCGGCGCGCTGGTTCAGCACGCGGTCCACCGTGGCCAGGCTGACGCCGGCTTCCCGGGCGACGTCATGGAGCTTGGCGCGCAGGTCGGGTCGCGGCGTCAGTGCGGGCGCCGTCACGGCACACCGCCTTTCGTCAACTTCATGAGAAGTCTTGTCTCGGCTTGTTTGGTATCGCTATCATATTTACCAACCATGCGCCAATGTCTGGCGTTTCCACCTAGCTGTTCGGGGCTGGTGAGAACGGTATCAACAACGATCAGGAGACCTCATGCTTGGCAACCCCTGGCGGCGCGCCGCCGCCGGCTTGGCCCTGTCCCTTGTTGCAGCCTTGCCGGCGCTGGCCCGCGAGCGCATAGACCTGGCCACCGGCTGGCGCTTCCAGCGTGGCGATCCGCCCGGCGCGACGGCGCAGCTGATGTACGACGTGCGGCCAGAGGTCAAGGCCTCGGCCGACGGCAAGGTGGCCGACGCGCGGCCCGACGAGGCGGTCAAGGCCTCGGCCGGCGCCCAGGACCGCGTGCTCAAGCCCTGGGTGCTGCCCAGCGCCAACCCCTTCATCAAGGACCCCGCCAAGCGCCACCGCCGCCCCGAGGGCCACCCGGGCAGCGAGGTGGACTTCGAGCGCCCCGGCTTCGACGACAGCGGCTGGCAGGCTGTCACGCTGCCGCACGACTGGGCCATCGCCGGCCCCTTCCTGGAGACCGGCCCCTATGGCGGTATGGGCCGGCTGCAGACCTGGGGCCCGGTCTGGTACCGCCGCGCGCTGGACATCCCCGCAGCCGACAAGGGCCGCTCGCTGTTCCTGGACGTGGACGGTGCGATGTCTTACGCGACGGTCTGGCTCAACGGCAAGCTGGTGGGCGGTTGGCCCTATGGCTACAACTCCTTCCGCCTGGACTTGACGCCCTGGGCCCAGCCGGGCGGCACCAACCAGTTGGTCATCCGGTTGGACAACCCGCCCGAGTCGGCGCGCTGGTATCCGGGCGCGGGGCTGTACCGCAAGGTCTGGCTGACCAAGACGGCGCCGGTCCATGTGGCCCACTGGGGCACGACCGTCACGACCCCGCAGGTGTCAGCGCAGCAAGCCACCGTGGCGGTGGAAGTGCGCGTGGACAACGACGGCGGCAAGGCGGCGCGTGTCGACGTGCTGACCGAGATCTTCGCGCTCGGCGACGATGGCAAGCCCATGGGCGAGGCCGTGGTGGCGGCGCTGAAGCCGCAGGTCGACGTGCCGGCGCAAGGGCAGGGCGTCGTGACGATGTCGCTGCGCATCGCCAAGCCCCGGCTGTGGGGCCCCAAGCCCCATCAGCAGCCCCATCGCTATGTGGCCGTCACGCGCCTGCAGGGCAAGGGGGGTGTGCTGGACCGTTATGAGACGCCCTTCGGCATCCGCACGCTGCGCTTCGATGCCAACACCGGCCTGCACGTCAACGGCCAGCCGGTGAAGCTGCAGGGCGTCAATCAGCACCACGACCTGGGCGCCCTGGGCGCGGCCTTCAACGTGCGCGCCGCCGAGCGGCAGCTGGAGATCCTGCAGGCCATGGGCGCCAACGCCATCCGGATGTCGCACAACCCGCCGGACCCCGGGCTGCTGGCGCTGACCGACCGCATGGGCCTGCTGGTGGTGGACGAGATCTTCGACTCCTGGGAGCGCAAGAAGACGCCGCTGGACTTCCACCTCATCTTCCCGGACTGGTACGAGGCCGACCTGCGCGCCATGCTGCGGCGTGACCGCAATCACCCGTCGGTCATCATGTGGAGCATCGGCAACGAGGTGGGGGAGCAGTACACCGACAAGGCCGGTGCCGCCGTCGCGCGCCGCCTGCACGAGATCACCCGCGAGGAAGACCCGACGCGCCCCACCACGACGGCAATGAACTTCGCCAAGTCCGACATGCCGCTGCCCGCCGAGGTCGACGTGATCAGCCTGAATTACCAGGGCGAGGGCATACGGCAAGACCCCGAGTTCATCGGCACCGACCGCATCCGCACGCCGCCGCAGTACCCCAACTTCCACGCCAAGTTCCCCGGCAAGCTCATCCTCAGCAGCGAGACGGCCTCGGCCCTCAGCAGCCGCGGCGTCTACCTGTTCCCGGTCACCCCGGCCAACAGCTCCATCACGCGCGACGGCCGGGGCGGCGACTCCAAGGCGCTGCAGGTCAGCGGCTACGAGCTGTATGCGGTCGATTTCGGTTCCTCGGCCGACAAGGTCTTCGCCGCGCTGGACGCCCATCCCTACGTGGCCGGCGAGTTCGTCTGGACCGGCTTCGACTACCTCGGGGAGCCCACGCCCTATTACGCGGCACGCAGCTCCTACTCAGGCATCGTCGACCTGGCCGGCTTCCCCAAGGACCGCTACTGGCTCTACCAGTCACGCTGGCGGCCCGACCTGCCCATGGCCCATCTGCTGCCGCACTGGACCTGGCCGGAGCGTGTGGGCCAGGTCACGCCGGTGCACGCCTTCACCAGCGGCGACGAGGCCGAGCTGTTCCTCAACGGCCGCTCGCTGGGCAAGCGCAAGAAGGGCCCCGGCGAGTACCGCCTGCGCTGGGATGACGTCGTCTACGAACCGGGCGAGCTGAAGCTGCAGGCCTGGCGCGATGGCAAGCCCTGGGCCACGGCCAGTGTCGCCACGGCCGGTGCCGCCGCCCGGCTTGAACTGAAGTCCGACCGCGCGGACATTGCCGCTGACGGCAGCGACCTCAGCTTCATCACGCTGACCATCACCGATGCGGCCGGCCGCCCCGTGCCCCGCGCTGAGACGCGCATCCGTTTCAGCGTCGCCGGCCCCGGCGACATCGTCGCCACCGACAACGGCGACGCGACCAGCTTCGAGCCCTTCCCGTCGCCCAGCCGCAAGGCCTTCAGTGGCCAGGCGCTGGCCATCGTGCGCGGCCGTGCCGGCGCGTCCGCCAAGCTGGTCGTGCGTGCCGAAGCCGACGGCCTGGCGCCGGCCGAGATCACTCTCTATACCAAGGACACCCGATGAACCTCATCCGCAGCAGCGGCGCCGCGCTTGTGCTGGCCGCCTTCGCTCTGTCCGCCGTGCCTGCCCAGGCCGCCAAGGTCGGCGTCAGCTGGGCCACCTTCCAGGAGGAGCGCTGGAAGACCGACGAGGCCGCCATCAAGGCGCAGCTGGCCAAGGACGGCCACAGCTACCTCAGCGCCGACGCGGCCGGCTCGCCCGAGAAGCAGCTCTCCGACATCGACTCGCTGATCGCCAAAGGCGCCCAGGTGCTGATCGTGCTGAGCATGGACAAGGACGCCATCCTGCCGGCCGTGCGCAAGGCCCAGCAGCGCAAGATCCCCGTCATCGCCTACGACCGCCTCATCGAGGCGCCCGGCGTGTTCTACATCACCTTCGACAACAAGGAAGTCGGCCGCCTGCAGGCCCGGGCCATCCTGGACGTCAAGCCCAAGGGTCGCTACGTGATGATCAAGGGCTCGGCCAGCGACCCCAACGCCGACTTCGTGCGCGCGGGCCAGCAGGAGGTGCTGGCGCCGGCCATCCAGCGCGGCGACGTGCAGATCGTCGGCGAGGAGTACACCGACGGCTGGCGGCCCGAGGTGGCGCAGAAGAACATGGAGCAGATCCTTACCAAGACCGGCGGCAAGATCGACGCGGTGGTTGCGTCGGCCGACGGCATTGCCGGTGGCGCAGCGGCGGCGCTGGCCTCGCGCGGGCTCAAGGGTCTGCCGCTGTCCGGCCAGGACGGCGAGTTCGCCGCGCTGAACCGCGTGGCGCTGGGCCAGCAGACCGTGTCGGTCTGGAAGGATTCGCGCGCGCTGGGCCAAAAGGCCGCCGAGGTGGCCTCGGCCCTCGCGGCAGGCAAGCCCGTTGCCGGCGTGCAGAAGTGGAACAGCGGCGAGAAGAAGGTGGCGCTGGACGCGCTGCTGCTGACACCGGTGCCCGTCACGCGCGCCAACCTGGACGTGGTCGTCAAGGCCGGCTGGATCACCAAGGCCGAGCTGTGCCGGGGCGTGGCGGCTGCCACGGCCCCAGCCGCCTGCAAATAGGCGCTACTGCGGGTAGCGCTTGCCTGCCGTCTCCAGCGGCCAGTCATCGCTGCGCGCGGGTGCTGCCGGCAGGCCATCGCCGCCGACGAGGTTGGACTCGCTGGGGTTGTCTGCCCAGGCATAGCGAGCGGCCACCGGCGCGGCCACGGCCGGGCTGCTCAACACGACCACATCGCCTTGGATGCGCGCCGAGGCGGCAACGAACTTTCGGTCCGCGCCGGCCAGCACAAAGCCCCGCAACGCCTCGCCAGCCGTGGCGGCGCGCAGGCCGCCGGCCGTGTCCTTGAAGCGCAGCCACAGCTCATTGCCGCGCACCTCCGACCCAGCCAAGACTGGCCCACCCGCCGGCGCAGCACGCAAGCCCATATCGTGCAGCGCCAGGCCCGCCAGGCGCTGGCCCAGCGTGCGCTTGTTGCGCGGGTGGATGTCATTGGCATCGCCCACGTCGATGGCCACCGCCATCCCCGTGTGCGGCAGCTTCAGCGCCTGCGCTTGCGCGTCGCGCAGCTCGGCCCAGCCGCCATGGCCCGGGTGGTTGTTCTGCAGCGGCAGGAAGGAGGCCAGCTGCACGAAGAAGAACGGCAGGTCCGGCTGACGGAACTGGGCGCGCCAGTCCTTGATGAGCCGCTGGAAGCCGCCCGCATAGGCCGCTGCCCGGCCGGTGTTGCTCTCGCCCTGGTACCAGAGCACGCCCCGGAAAGCCAGGCCGTTGAGCGGCGCGATGAGGCCGTTGTGGGCCAGCGTGGGCGCGTCGTTGGCGGTGGGGCCGTTGGCCACGGTGACCTGCTCCACGCGGGCGCGCCAGGGGCCGGCCAGCGACAGGCTGCCTGCAGCCGTGTCCAGCCGCATCGCGGCCGCGTCGCCGTGAAAGCCGCCACCGCCGCCCGTGTCGGTGACACGCACCGCGATCCAGTTCGCGCCTGCACGCAGCAGGCCGGCCGGCACGGCATAACGGCGCGACTGGTCGTAGCCACACTGGCCGCCTACGCGCTGGCCGTTCACCCAGACTTCGTCGCAGTCGTCCACCCTGGCCAACTGCAGCTCGGCAGCGCCGCCCGCTTGCGCGGCATTCAGCTCGACCTTGCGGCGCAGCCAGACGACGCCGTCCAGGTCTGCCAGCCCCTGGCCCTCCCAGACACCGGGCGCCTGCAGCACGGGCCAGTTCGCGTCCAGATCGGCGGCGGCGGACCAACCCTTGGCGTCTACCCCCTGCCAGGCCAGGCCGGGTTGCCAGGCCGCCACGCGCCCCTCCAGGCGGGTGCGAAGTGCCCCAGCGAAGGCGGCGTTGTCAGTGGGCATGGCTTTCACAACGGGCGCCAGGTCGGGGTCGGCCAGGGCGGCACTGCGGCGCACCCATGTCTCCAGGTGCGAGCCACCCCAGGCGGTGTTGACGAGGCCGATGGGCACGCCCTGCGTCGTCTGCATCTGGCGGGCGAAGTGGTAGCCGACGGCGCTGAACTCGCCCACCTTGCCGGCCTCCGCCACGACCCATGGCGCCGCCACGATGTCGGCCTCGGGCTGCAGGCTGGCACGCAGTGGCACGCGCAAGTGGCGCAGTTGCGCGTTCTGCGGCGCGGCAATCTCCTGCGCCGCAGTGTCGGTGGCCGACAGCGGCCACTCCATGTTGGACTGGCCGCTCAGCAGCCAGACGTCGCCTATCAGCAGGTCGCTGCGCTCGGTCTGGCCATCACCCGTCACGCGCAGGCGGTGCGGCCCGCCTGCCTTCAGCGCGGGCAGTTGCGCCGTCCAGCGGCCGTCTGCGCCCACCTTGGCGCTGGCTTTGCCGCCCGCCAGTTCCACGCTGAGCGTGCGCCCGGGCGTGGCCCAGCCCCACACGCGGACGGGCTTGTCACGCTGCAGCACCATGTGGTCGCCGAACACGTGGGCGAGACGCACTTCGGCGTGTGCGCTGGCGGCGAGCAGGCCCAGCAGGGCAGGGATGAGCGACCGGGTCAGGCGCAGGGTGGGTGAGTTCATGGGTCTCCTTGCTTGTTATGCGAATCATGTAGCGCTACCAGGGCCAGCCGGGGTGCGCCGGCGGGGATTCTGCCGCCTGGCAACCGTTGAACGTGACGGATTGGGGGGCAGCAGCTGTAAAGGAAAGAAATGGTTGCGCAATCAGAATGGCAATCCTGGGTAATGGCTTACCATCCGCTGGCTGAGCGGCACCTGGAGCTCAGGGAAGTCTACGGACGCCAGCGAACCATCGAGGTCGAGATTGAATCAACCCGCGCGCCAGCGCCGTCGCACCAAGGCCGCCACGATTGCCGACGTTGCCGAACTGGCTGGCGTCTCGCCGATGACCGTGTCCCGCGTCGTCAAGGACGAGACCAGCGTGCGGCAGGCCACGCGCGACAAGGTCATTGCAGCCATCGCCGCGCTCGACTACCTGCCCCATCCGTCCATGCGCCGCGTGGGCGACATGGACTCGATCCGCATCGGCATGGTTTTCAACGACCCCAGCGTTGGCTACCTCAACGACTTCATGATCGGCCTGCTCGGCAAGGCCGGCCTGCGCCATGTGCAGCTGGATGTGCAGCGCTGCGAGTTGCGCGAGGACGAGGAGGCGCAGGTCCAGGCCATGATCGTCAGCGGCATCCACGGCCTCATCCTGCCGCCACCGTTCTGCGACTCCGAGCCGCTGCTTCAGAAGCTGGCCGCCCACGGCGTGCTGAGCGTGACCGTGTCCAGCGGCCGGCCCAGCACGAGCGCCTGCGCCATTGGCATTGACGACCAGCGCGCTGCCTACGAGATGACGCGCCATCTGCTGTCGCTGGGCCATCAGCGGCTGGGCTTCATCCTGGGCGACCGTCGCCAGCACTGCAGCGAGCAGCGGCTGGCCGGTTTTCGCAGCGCGATGCGCGACGCCGGTCTGGACCCGGCCGTGATGGGCGTGCTGGCCCAAGGCGACTTCAGCTATCGCTCGGGCCTGGACGCCGCGGAGGCGCTGCTGGCGGGGCCGCAGCGGCCCACGGCCATCTTTGCCAGCAACGACGACATGGCTGCGGCCACCGTCGCTGTTGCGCATCGCATGGGCCTGGACGTACCCAGCGACCTGGCCGTCGTGGGCTTTGACGACGCGCCGCTGGCCACCACCATCTGGCCGGAGCTGACCACCGTGCGCCAACCCGTATCGGCCATGGCGGGTGCCGCCGTGGAACTGCTGGTGCGCCACATCCGCGCGCGCCGCGCTGGCAAACCGCTGCCTAGCGAGCATTTGCTGATGCCGTTCGACCTGGTGCGCCGGCAGTCGGACGCCGCGCCGCGTTCGCGCCCGCTGGCGCGCCTTGGCGCCGTGGCCTGAGAGGCCGAGCCGCACCGCCGCCACCCGCGCCTGGCCGCCGCAGCGCCGCGCGCCCGTGGCCGGTTCAAGGACTTCTGGCTCCCGAGTGATTCGGCTTCCATCTCCCGAGTGATTCGGCTTCCATCCCAGCGCGCCTCAATGGCAGATGCCTGTGGCCTCCGATTGAGTGGCTTGATGTCCGTCCGGAGATCGAATCTCTCGGAAATTTGATTGCTTGGCGTCGGCATCGCTGTCTACGATGGCACTGATATATTAGTATTCCGTCCAGCTCGAAAGGATGCCAATGAGGCGCGCAGCACAGCCCGGT
>Ga0187842_1001090_pt1 | contig 12885 bp, 9 predicted proteins | sample SpaLakP09_SKY_41_FD_134514 | JGI IMG/M metagenome (GOLD analysis project Ga0187842, IMG submission 134514) | Oligotrophic lake water microbial communities from Sparkling Lake, Wisconsin, USA - SP09_SKY_41 | ecosystem: Environmental > Aquatic > Freshwater > Lake | place: USA: Sparkling Lake... | reverse complement strand
GCTGACCCTGGACGACCAGGGCCGTCTGGCCGAGGCTCAGACGCTGCGCACGCAGTTGGCGCAGCTGCAGCCCAACCCGCCGTTCAGCTACTTCAACCGCGGCCTGACGGCGATGCGCCAGGGAGACTTCAAGGCCGCCAAGCAGCTGTTCACCAAGGAGGTGGACCGCGCCGCTTATTACCATGAGTTCCACTTCTGGCTGGCCCTGGCCCACTACGCACTGGGCGAGCTGCCGCAGGCCCGCCAGCAACTGACCCTGGCGCTGGACAACACCACCACACGCAAGGACCACGATCTGTATGCGGCCAAGCTGGACAAGCTCAGAGGCGTGTCCCGTCAATAGAACAAGGCGGACAGATCGACGCTGGAGCGCTTGCCCAGCGCGGTGCGGTGGGTGGCCAGCCAGGCCTGGGCACGCTCACGGCCCAGGCCCTTCAGACGGTCGAAGAACTTCTGGTTGGCCGCCAATTTGGAGTCGGGCGAGAGCGCGCGCAGCACCGCCTCGTCCTCGATCAGATGGAAGTGGGCGCGCTGCACGCGCCGCTCCAGCCGACCCAGGGTCACGAACCAGCTGGGCCGGACCTGCTGGCGCAGATGGGCGAACATGCGCATCTCGCGCAGAAAGGTCGAGTTGAAGGCGATCTCCAGCACCCGGGTCTGGATGTCGGTGGCGCTCAGCGGCGTCTGCGCATGTTTAAGCGGGCTCAGCAGCACCAGCAGCAGGTCAGGCGCGTGGCATTCGAAAAACAGCGGAAATACCGCCGGGTTGGCGGCGAAGCCACCATCCCAATAGGGCTCGCCGTCGATCTCGATGGCGCGGTGCAGGGTCGGCAGGCAGGCCGATGCGAGTAGCACGTCGGCGCTCATCTCGGCATTGCGGAACAACCTCAGCTTGCCGGTGTTGGCCTGGGTGGTGGCGACGAAGAGCTTGACCGGGTTATGCGTGCGCAGGCGCGCGAAGTCGATCTGCGCCGTGACGATGTCACGCAGCGGGTTCAGGTCAAAGGGGTTGATCTGCTCGGGCGACAGATAGTGCGTCCACTGCAGCATCAGCTTGACCAGCGGCGACAGGCCGGTCTGCGTGCCGTCGGCCGAGGTTTGCGTCAGCTCCAACGGTGTGGCGCCGGCCACCGCCGTCCAGAACTTCTGCAGCGCCTCGCGTGCGCCGTCTGGCCCGCCGACCATCAGGCCCTGGGCCATGGCCAGCGCATTCATCGCGCCGGCGCTGGTGCCGCTGATGCCTTCAAAGCCCAGCCGGCCGTCTTCCAGCAGGGCATCGAGCACGCCCCAGGTGAAGGCGCCATGGGCACCGCCACCCTGCAAGGCCAGGTTGATGGTGTGGGGAGGGCGGCGTTTGCCAAACTGCATGGACCGACCATACAGGGGTTTCCCCGCACTGTCCTGCTTGCGGTGTGACGCTCGCTGCTGGTGCGTCGGTGAGGCTGTGCCGCGCTCAGGCGGCCGCGCGCATCGGGGTGGCCAGTGCACCGACTTGTTGCAGGTGCGCCTGCGTCTCGCGCACCACGGCGTTGCTGTGTGTCAGCGGGCCCATGTGGCCGGCGCCGCTCAGTTCCACGGTCTTCGCCTGCGGCAGCGCCGCCTGCAGCAGCTCGGCCACCCGCGCGGCCGAGGCACGGGTCTGGGCGCCCTTCATCAGCAGCACCGGCATGCGCAGCGCGGCCAGCAGCGGGCTGTCCCAGGTGGCGGCGAACAGCGCCTTGAAGTGCAGCGGCACGGTGGCCATGCGCGTGGCCATGGTGGCGCGTTGCACCTGGTTCATGCCGGCCCAGGCTGTCTCCCCCGACCAGTAAGTCGCAAACACGCGGGCGGCCTCGAGCAACTCGTCCTGGCGTACCAGAGCGGCCACGCGGGCGGCGACTTTCCTCGACCTCGGCCAGCGCTGCATCGTCGGGGCTCATGCGGCGCATCACGCCGAAGGCGACCGGCTCGTACAGCGTCAGCGAGCGCACCCAGCGCGGCTGGCTCAACGCCAGCTGAAGAGCCACGGCCGCACCATAGGAGTGGCCCACCAGGTGCACGCCCTCATGCGCCGCGTCGTGCTGGGCGGCATGGGCGATGCGGGAGACGGCCTGTGCGTCCACCTGTAGGTTGGCGGGCACACAGGCCGGCCAGGCCCGGCTTCGACCATGGCCATGCAGATCCACGCCTAGCATCTGGCAGCGGCCCGACAGGCTCTCGGTCAGCGCCCGCCATTGCGTGTGGCTGCCGGTGCTGGAGTGGATGCAGACCACCAGCGGACCATTGCCCTGGCGATGCGAAAACAGGGATGGCAGTTGGGCGGCGATGGGCATCATGGCGTGGCTCCGAGGGGCTGGTGTGTCAATGCGCTCAGCTTAGGCCGGGGCCGTATCAGTCCGGTTTCTGGTGCCGTGGGGCACGCTTCAATTGTTTCAGCGACCATGGCCCGAACGGCTCAGCGCCATGCCTTGGCCTGTCATGACAGCTGGCCACACTGCGGCCACCTGCCACTGCCTGCCGCCACGATGAAAACTGCCAAGCTGCGCCTGTCCGTACTGAGCCTCCTGCTGTTTGCTGGTCTTGGCGTCCAGGCTGCGCCCACCGCCTATGTGCAGACCACGCTGATCGCCAACAAGGCCAGCTACAACCCGACCGTGATGGTCGACCCCAAGCTGCTCAACCCCTGGGGCATTGCGCTGCGCCCGCCCGGCGCCGGCGGTCATATCTGGATCAGCAACGCCGGTAGCGGCACCACCACGACCTATATCGGCGACGTGAACGGCATCCCTCTGCATCAGGACGGGTTGAAGGTGATACCGATACAGGCCGTGCCCGAAGACCCGCCCGGCTACTCGCAGCTGATCGGTCAGACCTACCATGCCACCGTTACCGGCCAGGTCTACAACGCGGCCAGCGATGTGGCCGGTCAGCCGGTCGAGTTCTTCGTGTCGGGTCCGGCCAACAACTGGGCCACGCCGCAGCCGACGCCTGTGGGCACGATTGCCGGCGCGGCGAAATTCGTGTTCGTCACCACCGACGGCACCATCAACGCCTGGCGCTCGGGCACCAACCCGGGCATGCAGGAGGCGGTGATCGTGAAGGACTTTTCGGCCAACTCCGCCACCCCGCTGGGTCTGGCCCACACGCCCGGCTATATGGGCGTGGCCATGACCACCGATGCCTACACCGTCGATACGCTGGGCAACAAGCGGGCCGACAACCGCCTCTATGCGGCCGACTTCGCCAACAACCGCATCCAGGTCTTCGACAACCAGTGGAACGACATCAGCGCCAGCGTGAGCTTCGAGCGGCCCAACGGCATGCAGGGCGACTTCATGCCCTTCAACGTGCAGTACCTGGGCGGGCGCATCTATGTGGCCTATGCCGAGACCGCCTACGAGATCGATGACCCGACCGAAGAGCTCGACGTGGCCGGCGCCGGCCGCATCGTCGCCTATGACCGCGATGGCCACATCGTGCAGGACTTCGGCGACCAGTCCATCCTCAATGCGCCCTGGGGCCTGGCCCTGGCGCCGAACTCGTTTGGCGCCTTTGGCGGCAAGCTGCTGGTGGCCAATTTCGGCGACGGCACGATTGCCGCCTACGACCCGACGTCCGGCGCCGCACTGGGCCAGTTGCGCGATGCTCAGGGCAATCTGATCAGCATCGACGGGCTCTGGGGCATCACCTTCGGCAACGGTGTCAGCCTTGGCGACGCCAACAGCCTGTACTACACCGCCGGCCCCAACGGTGAGCAGGACGGCGTGTTCGGCCGGCTCACCGTGGCCGTGGTGCCCGAGCCCGCCTCGCTGCTGATGCTGCTGCTGGGCCTGGGCGCGCTGGGCCTGATCGCGCGCCGTCGCCAGCCCCTGCCATAGGCCGTTCGGCTCGTTTCCTGCACATCGATTTCGTCACCGCGCAACACGCGCTCTTCACCATCCGCAGGCAGCTCGCAACCGGTGCCACCGGGGGCAAGGCCTGCACCCACTGATCACACCCGCCGGAGGATTTATCCCATGTTTCGCCTGAATCAACTCACCGCCCTTATCGTTGCCGCCGTCGCCGCCCAAGGCGCGATGGCCGCTGCCACGAACTTCGAAAACTTCACGCCGCTGCTGACCAACGTCGCCGCCGGCTCGCTGCCCGAGGCCGCGCCGTTCAAGCTGTCATCGCCCAACTTCAGCCAGAAGACGATTGCCGCCCGCGTCGCCGGTGCGGCCGATGACACCGGCAGCTGGGACATGGTGACCGCCAACGAGACCGGCGCCAGCGCCGGCCGCTACCTGTACTTCCCGATGGAAACCGGGGCTGCTGGCGTCAAGCGCATCGACCTGCAGACCGGCACCGCCACCACCATCGTCACCCCCGGGACTCAGGGCTTTGTCTCCGGCGACGCCTCGCGCTGGACCCCCTGGGGCAGCTACCTGACCGCCGAAGAGTCCTGGGGCAATGGCAGCACCAAGGGCCGTCTGTTCGAACTGACGAACCCGGTCACGACCACCGGCTCGGCCACCAGCAACTTCGTGCACCGCAGCATCCTGCCGCGCGTCTCGCACGAGGGCCTGGCCTTCGACAAGAGCAACACCCTGTACTTCATCGACGAGCTGAATGGCGGCTCGATCTACAAGTACACCTCGGCCAGCCCGAACGCCACCACGGGCGATGACTATTTCGCCAAGGGACAGAGCTTCGTGATGCGGGTCGGCAACGGCAACACCTTCGGCGGCACCGGTGCCGCCAGCTGGATCGCGCTGACCGATGTGAACGGCGTGGCCCTGCCCGGCGCAACGACGGTGTTTGGCGGTCAGGTCGACGGCCGCGCCACCGCCAATCTGGCGGCCTTCAAGGGCACCGACTACAACCGCCCCGAGGACCTGGAAGTCCAGACCCTGGCCGATGGTTCGCAGACCCTGTATGTGCCGACCACCGACGCGCAGCAGGTGTTCTCCATCCACCTGAATACCGACGGCACCAGCACCGTCAAGGTGTTCGTGGACCGTAACACCATCAATGCCGCCACCGGTCTGGCCGTCGGCAATGCCTTCACCAGCCCGGACAATGTGGCCATCGATGCCGCCGGCAATATCTACATCGTCGAAGACCAGCCGGGCGGCGTGGCCGACATCTGGTTCGCCACCGACGCCAACCGCGACGGCGTGGCCGAGTCGATCAGCCGCTGGGCTTCGATGTCCACCGTCGGTGCCGAGCCCACGGGCCTGTACTTCGACAAGTTCAACCCGAATGTGGCCTACGCCAACATCCAGCACCCGAACAGCGGCATCGATCGCATGATCCAGATCACCGCCGTGCCGGAGCCCGAGAGCTATGCACTGATGCTGGCCGGCCTGGGCCTGCTGGGCGCCGTGGCTCGCCGCCGCAAGGCCTGAGTTTCATTCGGTCACTCTGACCTTTGGTGGCCCGGCGCTTGCGTCGGGCCTTTTTCTTGCCCGCGCGGCTAAGCTCGGTGGTATGAGCACCGACACCCCGCACCACCTGGCCCCCTGGCAAGTCATCACCGGCGGCATCTGCGGCCTGGTGCTGACGATTGGCCTGGCGCGCTTTGCCTACACCCCGCTGCTGCCGCTGATGCAGGCCCAGGCCGGACTGAGCGATGCCGCGGGGGGCGGGCTGGCGGCGATCAACTATCTCGGCTACATGAGCGGCGCGCTGCTCGCCTCCTGGCTGGACGACGCCCGGCTGCGCCACCGCATCTATCTTGCCGGCCTGGTGCTGGCCCTGCTCAGCACATTGCTGATGGGCCTGACCACCCAACCGCTGCTTTGGGCGCTGTCGCGCTATGTCGGTGGCCTGTGCGGCGCAGCCGGCATGCTGTTCGGCTCCGGCCTGGTGCTGAACTGGCTGATGCGCGCCGGGCGCCGGCCCGAGCTGGGCCTGCACTTCATCGGCCTGGGCCTGGGCATCGTCGTGTCCGCCGTCGGCGCGATGGCCCTGAGCGCCTGGCAGCTGGACTGGGCCGGCCACTGGCTGGGCCTGGCCGCCACGGGGCTGCTGTTCCTGCTGCCGGCCTGGGGCTGGCGCCCGCCGGTGCCGGAGGCGGTCAAGCCCGGTCATGGTGCCGGTCCGGCGCCGTCAAGGCGCTGGATGGGCTTGATGATCGCCTGCTACTTCTGCGCCGGCTGGGGCTTTGTGATCAGCGCCACCTTCACCGTTGCCATCGTCGAGCGCCAGCCGCTGCTGGCCGGGCGCGGGCCGATGGCCTGGCTGCTGGTCGGCCTGGCGGCGATGCCTGCGGTGTTTCTGTGGGACCGCATCGCCCGGCGCATCGGTGAACTGAAGGCCCTGCTGCTGGCCTTCGGCCTGCAGATTCTGTCGGTCGTGCTGCCGGCGCTGTCGGGCTCGCTGGCGGCGGCCCTGGCCGGCGCACTGCTCTACGGCGCCACCTTCATCGGCATTGTCAGCCTGACCCTGGCCCTGGTCGGCCGGCGCTCACCGGCGAATCCAGGCAAGGCGATGGCACGGCTGACGCTCAGCTACGGAGCGGCCCAGATCACCGCCCCGGCCCTGGCCGGCAGCATGGCCCAGGCCAGCGGCAGCTACCAGGGCGCGCTGTGGTTGACGGCGGCGGTGCTGCTGGTCGGCATGGGGCTGTTGGCGGCGTTGCTGCGGGAGCCCGACATCGCGCCATGAGAGCGAAGCCGATGCCGGCCTCTGCCCGCCGTGGCCCACGGCGCGGCGGCGGCATGGCGCGCCATCCCGCTGAGGCTGCGCGCGTGCCGACAGGGCGGGCTTTGCGACAATGCCCAGGTTTCCATCGCCCTGGTGCCATGTTCCTCCTGCCTCCTTGCTTCGTTCGCTGCCTGCGGCTGTGCTTGTTGTCATGCCTGCTGCTGCAGGCGCCCGCGGCATGGGCCCAGGGCGCCGAGTCGCCGACCCTGCGCAAGCTGCGTGACACCGGCGTGCTGGCGCTGGGCTTTCGCGTCGCCTCGCCGCCTTTCTCCTACCTCGACGCCAAGCGCACGCCGGTGGGCTATTCGATCGATCTGTGCCGTCACATCGTCGAGGCGGTGAAGAAGCGCCTGGCCCTGCCCGAGCTGGAGGTCAAGCTGGTGCCGGTGACCTCGGCCACGCGCATGCCCATGGTCGCCAACGGCACCGTCGATCTGGAGTGCGGCATCACCACCAACACCGTCGAGCGCCAGCGGACCCAGGCCTTCTCGCTGACCACCTTCGTGGCCGAGAGCCGGCTGCTGTCCAAGCGTGCGGCTGGCATACGGGGCGTCGATGACCTGCGCGGCCTGCCGGTCAGCTCGACCATTGCCACCACCAGCATCCAGTTCCTGCACCAGCTGAACCAGACTCGCCATCTGGACATGAAGATACTGGCCGGCCTCGACGACCGCGACGCCTTCCGCATGGTGCAGACCGACCGCGCCGTGGCCTATGCGATGGACGATGTGCTCTTGCGCGTGGCCCTGGCCGGCATCGCCAATGCCGGTGAGTACGTGATCTCCGACACCGCCTATTCGGTCGAGCCCTATGCCATCGGCCTGCCGCGCGATGATCCGCAGTTCAAGCAGCTGGCCGACGGCGTGCTGGCCGAGCTCTACCGCAGCGGCGAGATCCTGGCCATCTACCGGCGCTGGTTTCTGGCGCCGATACCGCCAAAGGGCGTGAACCTGCAACTGCCGCTGAGTGAGACCTTCAAGCGGGTGATACAGCAGCCAACCGACTCGCCGGACCCGCAGCACTACCGATAAGGCAGGGGCCGCTCAGCGGTATTTGTCCAGATCGATCGCGTGGCGGTGGAGCTTGTCGTACAGCGTCTTCTTGGCAATGCCCAAGAGCTCCATCGCCGCCGGCACGCGGCCCTGGGTACGGGCCAGCGCCTGTTCGATCAAGGCCTTTTCCACCAGGTCCATCTGCTGTGCCAGGGTGCTGGCGGTGCTGTCTGCCGTGGTCGCGCCTTCCATGCTGTCCAGGGCCAGCACAAAGCGGTCGGCGGCATTGCGCACCTCGCGCACATTGCCGGGCCAGTCATGGGCCATCAGCTCGCGCAGGCGCTGCGGCGTCAGCTCCGGGGCCGGGCGGCCATAGCGGGCGCAGGCCTGGGCAACGAAGTGCTCGAACAGCAGCGGTATGTCTTCGCGCCGCTCGCGCAGTGCCGGCAGCTGCAGCGTCGCGACATTGAGGCGGTAGTAGAGGTCGCCGCGGAACTTCTGCTGCTCGCTCAAGGCCCTGAGATCGGCCTTGGTGGCGGCGATGATGCGCACATTGATGGGCAGCTCTTCGTTGGAGCCCAGGCGCTCGATCTTGCGCTCCTGCAGGATTCGCAGCAGCTTGATCTGCAGCGCCATCGGCATGGTCTCGATCTCGTCCAGCAGCAGGGTGCCGCCATTGGCATGCTCGATCTTGCCGATGCGCCGCTTGCCCGCCGAGGTGAAGGCGCCCGGTTCATGGCCGAACAGCTCGCTCTCGAACAGCGCCTCGGGCAGGCCGCCGCAGTTGATGGCAACGAAGTTGCGGTCGCGCCGCTGGCTCTGGTCATGCAGGCAGCGGGCCACCAGCTCCTTGCCGGTGCCGGTCTCGCCGAGGATCATCACATCGGCCGAGGTGTCGGCCAGGTTCAGGATGTGCCGCCGCACCTGCTGCATCACCGCTGAATTGCCCAGCAGCACGGCCTCGATGCCGCTGCGGTGGCGCAGCTGCTCGCGCATCTCGTCCAGCGCCACGCGCAGCACGCGCTTGTACAGCGCGCGCAGCACGGTGTCGACAAAGCGCTCGGGGTCGAACGGCTTCTCGATGAAGTCGTAGGCGCCGGTGCGCATCGCACGCACGGCCATCGCCACGTCGCCGTGGGCCGTGACCAGCACCACCGGAATGCCCGAGTCGATGGCCACCGCATGGTCCAGCAGCGCCAGGCCGTCCATGCCGGGCAGGCGCACATCGGTCACCACCACCAGCTGGGCGCCGGGCAGAAGATGCGGCAAGGCTTCCTCGGCCGAGCCGCAGGCGGTGACCTCCAGACCGGCCAGCTCCAGCGTCTGCGTCAGGCTGGCGCGCACCGGCGGGTCATCCTCGACAAACAACACCTTGAAGCCGTCAAACATGGGGGTCATCCTCTTGAGCCAAAGCCAGGTCGAATTCGAAAACCATGCCGGTACCCTGATCGGCGCGCCGGCCCCGCAGCGTACCACCAAACTCGTGGACGATCTTCGATGAGATCACCAGGCCCAGGCCCAGACCCTCGCCGGCCGGCTTGGTGGTGAAGAAGGGCTCGAACAGTCGCGCCAGCTGCGCATCGTCGAGTCCGCAACCGCTGTCGGTGACGCGCACGCAGACCCGCTCGCCCTCGACGGCGGCGCTGATGCCCAGCCGCTTCAGCGCGGAGTCGCGCATCGCATCCATCGCATTGGCCGCCAGATTGACCAGCACCTGCTCCAGCCGGTAGCTCTCGCAGCGCACGCGCAGCTGCGGGTCGATCTCGGCACTGAACTGCACCTGCTCGGCATGCAGGCGGTGCTCCAGCAGCTGCTGCGCGGCCTGCACGGCAGCGGCCAGTGACACCGGCGCATGGGTGGGATCGGCCTTGCGCGCGAAGTTCTTCAGCTGGCGGGTGATGCGCCCCATGCGCTCGACCATATCGTCGATGGCGCGCAGGTTCTCGGCCACGCTGGCATGGCGTCCATGCTCCAGCAGCTGCAGGCTGTTGCGCGACAGCGCGCGCAGTGCCGTCAGCGGTTGATTGATCTCGTGTGAGATGCCGGCCGAGAGCTGGCCCAGCGCGGCCAGCTTGCCGGCCTGCATCAGCTCGTCCTCGGCCTGCAGGCGCTGGGCGATCTGGCGCTTCAGCTCCTCATTGGTGTTGCGCAGCTCGCCGGTGCGCTCATCGACCAGGCGCTCCAACTGGCCATGGGCCCGCTGCAGCTCGTTCTGGGCCCGGAACAGCTGGCGAAGCGCGCGCTGGCGCGACACCAGATACAGGGCCAGCATGCCAACGAAGGCGCCAAACGCACCGCCGCCCCAGGCCGCGTAGCGCGCCTGCTTCCAGACCTCGGCCGGGTCGGACAGGGTGACCAGCCGCAGGCCCAGCGGCACGACGGCGCGCTCCTGGGCCAGCAGCCAGGAGCCCGGCCGCGGCTGGCCCGGCTCGGTGATGGGCAGGCGCACCAGGCTGGCATCCAGCTGCGGTATCGGCTCGGTGTCGGCGCCCAGCGGCTGCAGCGTGCCGCTGGCATAGCGGCCGGTGGCGCGCAGCTCGGCACGGCGGGCCGAATCGGCCGCGCCCAGCAGGTGGTACTTCCAGCCAGGCACCGAGGACATGATGACGACGTCGTTGTCGTCCACCACCATCAGCTTCTCGGCCTGCGAGCGCAGGCCCAGGTCGACCCAGGTGGCCTCCAGCGGACCCAGATTCAGCTTGACGACGATCAGCCCGGCGCGCCGCCCGCCGCGGTGCAGCGGCTGCACCAGAAAGAAGTCCAGGCTGCCGTTGAAGGCGTTGGCGGCGAAGAAATGACCGGGGTTGTCGCCAAAGCTCATTGCCTGACGGAGGGTGCTGTCGTCCGCCTGGGGCCTGGCCTGGCTGGTGGCCAGCACCTGGCCCTGGGCGTCGGTGATGTAGCTCATGATGGCGCCGGCCCGGGCATTGATGCGGGCCAGGCGCAGGCCGGCCTGCTGGCGCAGGCGGGGGTCCTCCGGCGCCTGCAGCATGGCCAGCACGTCGGCGTCGATGGCGATCAGGCTGGGCAGATAGGCGTGACGCGCCATCTCGGCCTCCAGCGTGGCGGCGTACAGCTCGAGCCGCTCGCTGGCCACCGCTGCGAGCTGGGCCATGCCGGTGCGCTCGCTCCAGCGATAGCCCAGCAGCATGCCCAGTGCGAACAGACCCAGGCTCACATAGGCCACGAAGCTGGGGCGGCTCAGGCGCCGGGCCAGACGCCTGAGCAGCAGCACGAGCAGCTGCCCCAGGCTGGCGGAGACGGTGACGGGGGGGGCGGGGTTGGGCTGCGGCATCGGGCCCACAGTGTGCCCAAAGGCCGGCCGGCTGTCCCGCCCGGCCTGCGCGGCCCTGCCGGGCGCCTGTGTCGAAGTCCGCACGGCCGGGACGGGGCCAGTGTCGATTTCCGCACTTTGCGGCCCGCGGGTCGCACGCCGACCGGCCATCGGCGCCGGGTGGGCTCAGTACTTACCCGCAGAGCGTGATTTATGGCACGTTGATTGCAAACCTGTGACGGTCTGGCGGCAGATCCGCTCGCAAAGGAAGCTGGGATATGGAGACTTTTCTGCAACAGATCATCAACGGTCTGGTGCTGGGCAGCATGTACGCGCTGGTCGCACTGGGCTACACGATGGTCTACGGCATCATCAACCTGATTAACTTCGCCCATGGCGAGGTGCTGATGGTCGGGGCCCTGGTCAGCTGGACCGTGGTCACCGCACTGGCTGATTCGGGCCTGCCCGGCTGGGCGCTGATGGCGATTGCACTGCTGTGTGCCGTCGTGGTCTGTGCCAGCCTGAACTTCGCGATCGAACGCATCGCCTACCGGCCGCTGCGCAATGCGCCGCGCCTGGCGCCGCTGATCACCGCCATGGGCATGTCGCTGCTGCTGCAGACCCTGGCGATGATTGTCTGGAAGCCCAATCCCAAGCCCTTCCCGCAGCTGCTGCCGGCGCAGGCGATTGATCTTGGCGGCCCGGTCATCACGGTGACGCAAATCCTGATTCTGGTCACCACCACCGTGATCCTGGTCAGCCTGCTGTGGCTGGTGAATCACACCAAGCTCGGCCGAGCGATGCGGGCCACCGCAGAGAACCCCCGCGTGGCGGCCCTGATGGGCGTGAAACCCGATTCGGTGATCTCTGCCACCTTCATCATCGGCGCGGCGCTGGCCGCGGTCGCCGGCCTGATGTTGGCCTCGAACTACGGCACGGTCCAGCATTCGATGGGCTTCATGCCCGGCCTGAAGGCCTTCACGGCGGCTGTGCTGGGCGGCATCGGCAACCTCGGTGGCGCGATGCTTGGCGGGGTGCTGCTGGGCCTGATCGAGGCCATCGGCGCCGGCTATCTGGGCGAGCTGACCGGCGGCATCCTGGGCAGCCATTACGCCGACATCTTCGCCTTTGTGGCCCTGATTCTGGTGCTCACGCTGCGCCCCTCGGGCCTGCTGGGTGAGCGCGTGGCCGACCGGGCCTGACGGAGAAAGCAATGCTGAACAACAACAAACTCTTCAAATATGCGCTGGCAGCCATCGGCCTGCTGGTGCTGCCCTTGATCGCACAGCAGTTCGGCAACGGGCCGGTGCGCATCATCGACCTGGCCCTGCTCTACGTGATGCTGGCCCTGGGCCTGAACATCGTGGTCGGCTATGCGGGTCTCCTGGACCTGGGCTATGTCGCGTTCTACGCGCTGGGGGCGTATATGTTCGCGCTGCTGGCCAGCCCGCACCTGAGCGAGAACTTCGTCGCCTTCGCGGCGATGTTCCCCAACGGCCTGCATTCGCCGCTGTGGATCGTCATTCCGGTGGGGGCGGGTCTTGCCGCCTTTGCCGGCGTGATGCTCGGCGCGCCGACCCTGAAGCTGCGCGGCGACTACCTGGCCATCGTGACCCTGGGCTTCGGCGAGATCATCCGCGTGTTCCTGAACAATATGGAGCACCCGCTGAATATCACCAATGGCCCACGCGGCATCGGCCAGATCGACGGCATCCACATCTTTGGCATCGACCTGGGCCAGCCTCGCCAGCAGTTCTTCGGTTTCGAGATTCCCTCGGTGACCCTGTACTACTACCTGTTCCTGGCCTTGGTGATCTTCAGCGTGATGATCTGCTATCGCCTGGAAACGTCCCGCATCGGCCGCGCCTGGATGGCCATCCGCGAGGATGAGATCGCTGCCAAGGCGATGGGCATCAACACCCGCAACTTGAAGCTGATGGCCTTCGGCATGGG
>Ga0187842_1001088_pt1 | contig 12906 bp, 9 predicted proteins | sample SpaLakP09_SKY_41_FD_134514 | JGI IMG/M metagenome (GOLD analysis project Ga0187842, IMG submission 134514) | Oligotrophic lake water microbial communities from Sparkling Lake, Wisconsin, USA - SP09_SKY_41 | ecosystem: Environmental > Aquatic > Freshwater > Lake | place: USA: Sparkling Lake... | reverse complement strand
GTCATTCTTTGATACTTTATACCCAGCTGGGGGTCCTAAACCTATCAGCATATAAATTTAAAAAATAATCTTTTACTTATTAAATAAAAGATTATGGAAGGATTTAATGAAATAATCCCACGTCTATTTATATCAAACTGGTATGTTAGCAATGATATTAATTTCATTCGATCTAAAAATATTAGAGCTGTCATCACCTTAGAAAAAACTCCTAAACCTGAAAATATAGTCGACTACTACAGAAATAATAATATTGATTTTATGTATATCCCTATAAATGATTCACCTGACGAGAACATTTATCAATATTTCGATTCGACATTTGAATTTATAAAGAAACATATTGATAGGGGAGAGAATGTATTGGTTCATTGTGCTGCTGGGATTTCAAGAAGCTCGACAATAATAATCCACTACATAATAAGAAATTTTTTTCAAAACGAAGATTTAAGAAATGTAAATAGTCACGAGTTTCTAAACTATATAATTAATCAAATAAGAACTATAAGAGCTATAAATCCAAATAGGGGATTTATAGAACAATTACTTTCGGCGATTCAAACTTACAAAAGAATGTATATTTAAAATTTTGAATATATAATATAATAATGAGACCAAGTTGGGATGAATATTTTCTAGAAATAACAAAACTCACAGCCACTAGAAGTAACTGTTTAAGAAAACAAGTTGGGTGTATAATTGTTAAGAATAATAGAATAATTGGAACTGGATACAATGGTACTCCGAGAAACACAAAAAACTGTTTCGATGGAGGTTGTGAACGATGTGCTAATACTGATAAATACAAATCAGGTGAAAAATTAGATTTATGTGTTTGTTTGCATGCTGAAGAAAACGCATTGCTTTTCTCTTCGAAGGATGACATTAAAGACTCGACCTTGTACTGTACCCATTTTCCGTGTATAGGATGTACCAAAAAGATAGTACAATGTCAAGTTTCAAAAGTAATATATATAAATGATTATTGTTCTGAACTGGAAACGTTTTCAATGAATATGTTTAAGAGTAGTAACGTTGAAGTTGTCAAGATAAGTTTGTGATAATTACCAATTGTAATCGTTTATTCCATTATTATAATCAAAACCGAACCCGCCATTACCGCCGTATCCACCATTACCGCCGTATCCACCATTACCGCCGTATCCACCATTACCGCCGTATCCACGACCACGACCACGACCCCAAATCATATCACCCAGTCCTTCTTCTGCTTCTCTTACACCCGCACCAATTTCTGGAGCAAGTGCAACTGCTGCTAATTTTGTATTTCCTTTTTTAACTGCGTCAGCGGCTAAATTATATCTTTGTGTTTGAGCTTTTGTTCCATAGTAAATTGCTAATGCAAATAAAACAAAAAACATAGTAACAGCTAAAATAGCAATTACATAAAATCCTACATCACCCCCGCTGCCGCCACCACCGAAAAGATCACGCATCTTAATTGCGTTTTGTTGTTCATCTGTACTTGAACGAGCTTGCCATTGTTGATAAAAATAGATTGATACACTTAGTAAAGTAATCAATGATAACACGAATAAGATTAAAAAATTTATCGTTAACATTCTTTTATTTTAAATATTTTTAAAATAAAAAAAAATTACAAAACCTGAGGATAATCATAACTATCGTTAATAGTCATTTCACTATTGCTCCAATTACTATCTGATTCAGAACTTCTGTTCCAGTGAACTGGTGCTCCAACAAACCCTCTTCCACAATTATATTGACAATATTCTTTGGGGCTAAAATGAGCACATAATTTTTGTCTTTCGGGATCAGAACTATACATATATGGTCCACCTTGGCATTTTTTTATTGGAGTAAGTTCGAAATGAAAATTGTCTATATTGGTGTTTACAACATACATTAATCCAAATAAAATAATACCGAAAACTAGGGCACCTGCTAGCATTACAATATTAATATTGGTTTTATATTTATCACTAATAAAAATAAATAATCGTGATACAATAAAAAACAATGCTATGGCAAGTACGTATGTGACAATTTGTTTTACTGAAAATACATCATAAGCTGGAGATTGTGATGGGTCAGATAATGACACAGGTATAGATGGCGGGGACGTATTTGAACTCCATACAGTCATATTTACATTCGGAGGAGGAGATGATAAAATATCTAAATTGCAAGTGTATTCTACCCCATTATAGAAAACTATCTGCCCTTTTTTATAAGGAGCTCCAGCTGTCCAATCCATACTAGGTGTTGGTGCAGGTGAAGGTGAAGTTGGTGCAGGTGAAGGTGAAGTTGGTGCAGGCGATGTTGTATACGGTCCAGGCGATGTTGTATCATCGTAATACGGTCTAGGCGATGTTGTATCATCGTAATACGGTCCAGGCGATGTTGTATCAATATAAGATGGACCAAAAGATGTCGCATCATCGTAATATGGACCAAAAGATGTCGCATCATCGTAATATGGATAAGAAGATGTCGCATCATCGTAATATGGATAAGAGGATGTCATATCATCGTAAGATGGAAATGGGGATGTTGTATCAAAATTATATGCCATTTATATTAATAAAATATTATTTTTTTTTCTTTTAATAAAATTTAAAATAAATGGAGGGTGATATGGCAGAATTAAATACAATATTAATAGATTATGATATAATTAAAAAAAGTAAAATCAAAGATATACTTCCGTCGATAGAAGAAAAAGAAGACTATATTATAGCTTGTATTTTAATTATCCCGGATAAAATTTTAAAGAAATTAGAGAGTTTTGAACCTGGTAGAAAAAGACTTTCTTATATAAATAAAAAAGAATTTATCAGTAGTATAATAGTTTACAATTTTATTTTTTATAACCCGGATAAAAAGTATTGTGAATTATCAAAACCAAATAATAAATATATTAATATAATATTAAAGTGTCTAATGCTTTATATTCCAAATGATGTTAATATAGTAATAAACGATATTGAACAGAAGCAATTAAAATATTACGATAGCTTGAACTTTAAGATAAGTAAGAAAAAAAACAGATTTACTGTTAGTAAGATAAACTATGATTATATTGATAATATATATGATTACAATTTAAAAAATTTCAAAGTGGTATTACCTTCAAGAACTCCCAACTGTATTTTAAATCTAAGATTTTCAGAAGAAACCATAAAATATTTGAAAACTATGCCTGTGTCAGGGACTACTTTAAATAAAAACGGAACATTATCTCAGAAAGAGATATCGGGAGAATTTTTTATAAACAAAATGAAAAATTCTAAACTCTACAACGTGCATATAAATCATAAAAATTTAAAGAACGGAGAAGAACAGGAGACTGAGATATTACATTCTAGTTACAATTTTCACCTACATCCGAAAGAAGCATACGTGGATAATAAGGTATTACTGGGATGGCCTTCTAGTCAAGATTATTCGACTTTCCTATTATCAACTTTTTTCTACGGTACAGTATTTCATGTGGTAGTTGCACTCGAAGGCGTTTATATAGTGTGTTTAAATAATCAACAACTAACATTAGAAAAAGATCTGAAAGATTTTATTGAAGACAAATACAATATCGACCAAGGTAGGAAAAAGGACAATTATACATATTTAAAACGGGTAAACAACATAAAATACAAGAAGCATCCGATATTTATTGTACAATTTTTAAACTGGAAAAGCATTGATAAAACATTTTCTGTATATTTTAAAAAAGATGAAGGTGAATGCAAAGTGAAATCGCGATAATCATTTTTTGTGTATATAAATTATTTTTTTAACTACATAATGGTTCACGACATTATCTTTTGTGTAAAAAAGTGAATCTGTATCTGAAAAAATAATCTTTGTTCTATTTTTTATAAATTGATTATATTTTTTAACAATTTTATTTGCAACCTCTTGAGCTTCTATAATCTCATCATCCAATACATCATCCGGATCTGTACTAACAGCATAAAAATGAATGGGACCCAATCCTTCATGTGTATTAATTATTTCACTATCGAATAAGTAAAGTTTTGTTATAGGCACAGAATAATGAATTGTATTCACTTTATCATCAATGTACTCTTTGTAAATTATAAGAGCTGTATCCATTTTTATATTTTAAAATTATTTTTTAAAATATTAATTCTTACAAATCTTTTTGATTCTGTACAAAGTTATAGTATCATCCTTTTCTTTCATTATCTGTAAAATCGTATTAAAACTCTTACCCTCGTTTCTTAATTCTTTAATTTCTTGATCAACATCTACTTTAACTATTTTACATTTCTCAATATCTAAAATCACTCCATTGCTACTTTGAATATATCCATTGATTTTAAAATTATCGTAATGTATTTTATCATGACATGCGGAACATAAGGTTACCAAATTACTTTTTCTGTTTTTATGTATGCGGTCTTCCTGAATAATATTATTTTTATTCGCTGTATGTTGCTCCTTTATATGATGAACTTCTTCACATTCCTTCTTGCAAATACTGCACTCATCCATAAATACATCAGTCGAATATACAGAACTCTTTGTTTTTACAAATTCTTTATTCACCCCAATATAATCTTTTCGAACTTCATTTGCAAACTTCAAAAATTCCAATGGCAAATCTAAACTCTTTGCAACTTCTAAACCATATAAAGTGTTCCCGTTACCTTTTGTAAGCTTCCTATTATATAAAAGACAATCATTATCAGTATCATATTTTACGGAAAGATGGTAGATATTTACATTTTTCAAAGTCTTGATACAATCCAATTCTGTTATTTCATGAAGATGAGTCGCGAAAATAAAAGAACAGCCTATTTTTGAAAGATAATTAATACCCGATGTTACAAGAGATATAGCAGACACAGTTTCTGTACCAGAACATAATTCATCTCCTATTATGAGTGATCTTTTGTTAGCTCTTTTCAGAATTGTTCGCATTTCATTAATCTCGGCAACAAAGGTTGATTGATTTTTGAAAAGATTATCCCCCCCTGGTATACGAGTAAAAATGTTTTCGTATGGATAATATTGAAACGAATTTGCTGCTACATACATTCCAGCCTGTGCCATTATCAAATTGATAGCGATCGATTTCATTAAACTAGATTTACCTACCGCATTTAACCCGTAAAGTAATATTCCTTTTTCATCTTCGTATCCAATCTTAATATCATTGCCTATATAAGGAATATCTGTGTTTATATGTTCTATAATCGGATGTCGAAGATCAGTTGCGTTTATAAAAGAACAATCATCGGTAACCCATATATTCGGCCTCGTGTAACATTTATCAATCGAATTTTTTGCACAACAATAAAAGAAATCAACATTTGAAATGAAACTTGTTATGTTCTTAAAAAGATCTTCATAATTTTTATAAATATATTCAAGATTGAAATAATATTTTTCAACTATCTGTTTTTTAAATTCTGTTTGTAGCTCCTGTAAATACGATTGACTATCGGACATATTTTTAAAAGTTATCTTAATAGCTGCATCTTTTGCACTTGAAACAGGTTTTGATTCCATATCATTAAAAGTTAAATTATAATTTCTTAGCAAATTATCGATCCGGGTTTTTCTATATTCATCTTTAAGAAGTGTATCAAATCTTTTCTTTGTAATTGTAATCTTTCTTTCATTTTTTGTATTAATCTCAAGCTTGAATTCACTATCTATTTTATTTTCATTTAGACAATTGCAAATATTCTCAAATATATTTTCCAAAGATGATATTTGTTCTTGTAAAATATCAATTTCGGGATAGACTCCTTTTTTAAAAATATTTTTGGTGATTTGGGATACATTTACGGATGACATTTCTAAAAGATTAAATTTGGTTTCGTAAAACTTTATTAATTCTAGTAACTTATTTTGTTTTTCCACTGACCATTGCAATTCAATTAAAGGATATGAGTTTAATAAATAAAATAAATCGGTAATAGCCTTGAATGACGAATCAATCATTACAAATTCGCTAGGTTCTAGTTTCATAAGAATCATTCTTTTAAAAAGTCTTTCAATATCTGAGATTTTCGCTAATGAAGGTTTCACAGATTTGTAAAAATTTTCTTTTCTAAATAAATCGATCATTACGTACCTACTCTCAATATTTTTTTCGTTAACCAAAGGATTCAACAAACAATTTCTAAAATATCTCTTACCCATATTTGTTAAACAGTTATTCAATATTCTTTCTAAAGATGAATTTTTACCCTTATTTGTCTTTGATACGATATCCAAATTCTCGATACAGTTGTTAATAAGAGATAGAGACTTTTTGTTTTCAATGAAAATTGGTTTCTCTAATCCCCTAATAATCTTTTCATTATGTTCATAAATAAATTGAATATTGTAAATAAAAGATATGATGCTCACCGGTTTTGTTTCTAAATCTAGGTATTCAATAGGTGATAACAATCCTGTGTTTGTATAAACCTTTTTCAAAACTGTATTTTGGTATGCAACCTTTAAATATTTTTCGTCCACATTTACATTTAATTTGTTATGAATACAAGGTACATCAAGGGTATTTATAAAATTGTTAAGAAGATTGAATCCTTTCACTTTGCGTGCCGGTAAATCTGTAAACACAATTATTTCCTTAGGTTTATTGGTTAAAATAACTCTGTTTATATCTTCCAGGCACATTAAAGTATCTTGAATGGAGTAAGGAACTTCATAGATATAATTTTTATTTGTATTGATATCAATCCAGCTACATGCAGCAGTTAAATATTCATTATGCTTATTATATCCTGTAGTAAAATATAAAGACATTAAGTAGTTATTGATAGGTGCTATATCATCATCGACATAAGTCGAGGGTGAGATTATATTTGTAACCTCGCGTTTAGGTTCCGGAGGGGGAGTTACTTGCTCAATAATGATAAGAGTATAATTTTCATTTATGAGAATATCAACATATTTTTTGAGCATGTACAAAGGGATACCACACATCATTGGATTCTTTCTACTGATCTCTTCAATATTTTTATTTTTTCTTGTAACTTGAATATTTATAATATTGCATATTTCTTCAACATCGGCGCCTTCTTTTTGTGTTCCATACATCTCAAAGAAGCTTCCAACTTGCATAAGAACTGCAGTTCTTTCACCGTATTGCTTCTTATATTCACTTGTATAATTAATATAGTCATCGACAATTGTCATTTACATATTTATAAAATAAGTTTTTAAATTGTATTTCAATATATTTATTTTTATTTTTATTTTTATTTTTATTTTTATTAATATAAATGATTTTAAGTGGAACAGCAAAAAAAATATTGTTAGTCGGAGTTCTAATTTTAGTTTTTGTGGGCTTAGTTTTTTTGATTTATAGTTCAAGAGATAATTTTAAAAATTCTTATAATACGAATGTATGGCAAACTTACACTGGTAAAAAAGTTTTATTTCCTGAAAAATGCATGCCTCGTTTTCAAAATGATAATTTAAAAGGATTAGCATATAGCGGTGGAGGGTCAAGATCATATTCATCTATGATAGGATATATCAGAGCTTTAAACAGAATGGGTTTATATAATAAAATTGATTATGTTTCTACTGTTTCAGGTGGTTCATGGTTTCACGGAACATATTCTTATGCAAATGCGAAAGGAATAAGCATTGATACACTTCTCGGAAAAAGTTTAAATGTACCAACTATGACATTAAAAGATCTTGATAAAGAAAATTTTATTGTTCCTGTAGAAAAAAATTTATTTTTAGGAGCGAGAGTAAATAATGCACCTGTTATAAAATTATTAATGAAAGCTTTAGTTCCGGTACATGGAATACCATTAAATCAGATATGGAACCATATAATAGGAAAAATATTATTAGAACCATACGCGCTAAATGATAATGTACCATGTACAATGAATGAAGAGATGGCTAAACAAATTAATACTGATAATAAAACTAATTTAAATATTTTAAAACTTAAGGACACAGATCCTTTTTGGATATGTTGCTCGACATTAGGATGTACTGAATATTCTTGTCCTTATTTAGTTACAGAATTCACACCAATGTATTCCGGAATAGTAAAAGAGTATAAATTACCAGACGGAAGTATTATTGGTGGATATGTGGTTGAAAATTATGCGTTTGGATCGGATTCTCCTAATAGTAGTCTAACTTATAATAGTATTGTTGAAAAGGTTTGTGAAACTAGTCCATTTAAAGTTATTGTAAATAACCTGGGAAAAAGATGTTTTACGTTGAGAGATATGTTAGGTTGTTCTTCGGCTGCTTATGCAGGATTTGTTTTGAAATATCCATTAATTACTGCTACTGACTTAGTTCCAAAATATCTTTTATGGTATAAAAATACTTTTAAACCTACTATTTCTGATGTTCAATGTTCTTTTAATATTTCTAAAAATAAATGCATAGCCTCTAAAGGTTATGATAATGATACCTGTCAATTATATTATGGGAGTTGTTACTCAAATACAGCTCTTCAATGTGAAAATAATACTGATTGTTCTAAAGGAATTTTAAAATGTAATAATAATAAAAATGGTTCTTCATTATATTGCAGAAGAAAAGGTTTAAGAGATTGCATATGTCTGACTCAAAACAGAATAAAACCTAATATAAAAGAAATAAAAACAAGATTCGCTAATTTTTTAGATGGAGGATCATCTGATAACCTTGGAGTTTTATCATTGGTTAGAAGAGGCGTGAATAAGATAATTTCTTTCTGTAATACCTATATGCGTTTGTTTAACGATTCTGCACAAAAACCGTGTTATACTGATATTTCACTTTTATTTGGGATTGGAGATTATTGTGATGAAACTTTATTTAAATTAGCAGGAGATAGTATTAAAATATTTGATAAGAAAGATTATGAATTGGTTTATGAAGATTTGAAAAAATCATTTTTATCTGGTGGACCTACATTTTCAAGAAGAAAAATAAAAACAATCGCAAATGAATTATATGAAATAGAAGCAGGTTTTGAGGTAGATGTATTGTTCATAGTTAATCAACCAAGTACAAAATTTTTAGATTCTCTTGAACCAAGTTTAAGAGATGCTATTAAAAATGATTTTTTAAATTTTAGATTTTCAAATTTTCCAAATTATAGGACAGCATTCGCAAGTCCTTTATTACGAGTTATCGAATTGACAAAAATTCAAATAAATTTACTTAGTACTTATACAGATTGGTGTATATCCCAACCTGAAGTTGAAAAACATGTAAAAGAATTATTAAATTAGATTTTAAACTTATAATAGTTTAAAATTTATATGAGTAAAAATTTTAAAATTGATTTTTGAAAAAGAAAAATACACAAAATACAAAATGCCACCAAAGAAGAAAGTTTATACCAAAAAAGACCCGATCAGTCATGTTTTGGATCGTACTTCGATGTACATTGGAAGTAAGACTTTGAAAAAGACTGATGAATATATATGCGTTAAGGGGGAAAACTTTAAGATAACAAAAAAAATAATTACGTCTTCACCTGCTATTTTACGAATTTTTGTTGAGATTTTATCAAACGCGATTGATAATGTTGAACGAAGTAGAAAGGCTAAGATCCCTTGTACCTATATTAAGATAAATATTGATAAAGAAACAGGCGAGACAACAGTTTGCAACGATGGCGATGTTATCCCAGTAGAGATACATGAGGAAGAAGGAATTTATAACCACAGTTTGATTTTTGGAAATTTACTAACCGGATCAAACTATGACGATGATGAGGAACGATTAATTTCCGGAACCAATGGCGTCGGTTCAAAAGCAACCTGTATCTTCTCTTCGAAATTCACTGTAAAAGGTCTTGATCCTATAAACAAAAAGACCCTGGAACAAACTTGGACTAACAATATGAGAGATACCAAAGGACCTATCATTAAGGATACGAAGCTTACAAAAGGATATACAAAGGTTACATATTTTCCAGAGTTCGAGAGATTTGAATTAAAAGGGTACACAGATGATATAATTAATCTTTATATGAAGTATATTGTAGATACAGCAATGCTTACAAAGGTCAAGGTATATTTCAATGATGAAGTTATCCCTGTAAATAATCTTCTTTCATATTCCAATCTATTTGATTTTGCGACCGAAGATAAGTTGGCAATTAAGGCTGGTAACACAGATATAATCGTGCGAACAAGTGAAACTGGCGATTTTCAGGCTATATCATTTGTGAACGGGATATGTACAAAAACTGGTGGGGTGCATGTCGATGAGGTTTGTGAATCGCTTTTTCGACCGATTGTCACAAAATTAAATAAAAAGGATAAGCCTCAAGTTAAAATCAATGATATAAAGAAATTTTTCAAGATATTTATTACGACTACAGTAGTAAATCCGGAATTTTCTTCACAAGAGAAGGATAAACTTGAGGCGCCGAAGATTACAGTTGATATAAAACAGGCTGATATAAATAAGATTTTGAAATGGTCGGTGATTGAGGAGATCGAAGATATGATCAAATTGAAAGAGATGTCAGTTTTGAAAAAATCGGAAAAGAAAAAGAAAGGATATACAAAGATAGAAGGGTTAGATGCGGCAAACAATGCAGGCGGAAAACTTGGACATGAATGTAATCTTATGTTATGCGAGGGATTATCAGCAAAAACATATGCGGTGGCTGGAATTGAGAAAGGAGTGTATGGAAAGATTGGACGCGATTTTAATGGGGTGCTTCCTTTACGTGGTAAAATTTTGAACTGTCGAAACTCAATTCCAGCCACAATTGCAAAAAATAAAGTTATTACGGATTTGATTCAAGCACTTGGAGTGCGTCATGATGTTGATTATACCGATGATGCTAACTATAAAACACTTTCATATGGCAAAGTTATTTTTTTGACTGACGCTGACGTCGATGGTTTGCATATCGAAGGGTTAATACTGAACTTCTTTCATTATTTATTTCCTTCTCTTTTGGAAAGAAAAGAACCATTCCTGGTAAGTATGAAGACTCCGATTGTTAGAGTCTTTAATCCAAAGAATGATTTACTCTTTTATGATGAAAATCGTTTCAAAGAGTTTGCAAAATCTCAAACAAAGAGTTTCAAAAGTAAATACTATAAGGGACTTGGAACTACAAAACCTGAAGATGTTCCTGATACTTTTGGTCTTAAGATGGTGGAATATAAGAATGATGAGAAGACAAATGAAAGTATAAATAAAGTCTTTCACAAAAAGTTTTCAGATGCGCGTAAGGACTGGCTTGAGAACTATGATCCAAATCCGGAATTTTCACTTGATGACCAAGGAGCTGTTGTCAATATGGATATGTCCTATTTTCTAAATAATGAAGTTATAAAATTCTCTCATAACGATTGCAAGCGTAGTATTCCGAGCTTGTTCGACGGGTTAAAGCAGTCTCAACGAAAGATACTTTACGCAGTGAAAAAGAGAGATCTAACATATAACAAACAATCTCTTAAGGTAGCGCAACTTGGTGGTTATGTAGCAGAACATACTAACTATCATCACGGAGAACAAAATCTTTTTGAGACGATCATCAAGCTAGCGAATGAGTTTGTTGGTTCGAATAATATTCCACTTTTATATCGAGATGGTATGTTCGGAACAAGACAAGAAAATGGTGGTGATGCAGCATCACCAAGATATATATTTACAAAGATGGAGACTATTACTCCTTTTATTTTTAGAAAAGAGGATGATGTATTACTTGATTATATCGAGGATGACGGAGATTTAGTCGAGCCAAAGTTTTATATTCCAATTATTCCAATGGTTCTTGTGAATGGTGCCATAGGAATCGCGAGCGGTTGGAGCTGTACAATCCCCCAATACAACCCTTTGGATGTAATCGATTGTATCAAAGTATGGTTAGATAATGATGGTAAGGTTATAATTAAGGATGAAGAAGATGGAACAACTATATCACTCTTACCAGAAATACATCCATGGTATCGCGGTTTTGAAGGAACTATTCAAAAACAAGATGGCAAATATATCACCTATGGAGTTATAAATAAAGATAAAAATAAAGTGACTGTAACTGAATTGCCGATTGGAGTTTCAATAAATAAATTCAAGGAGACTTGCGAGGATTGGTTGGTAGCGAAGGATATTAAGAGTATGAAGAACTACTCTGCCCCAAATAAGGTTAGTTTTGTACTTACACAAACTGATGACGGAATGAATTGCAATCTTGATAATATGAAATTATACACTTATCTACATACTACAAATATGGTTTTGTTTAATGAAAGAGAGCAATTAAAGAAGTATTCAGTTGATCAGATTATTGATGATTTCTGTACCATGAGGTTGGAGTTTTACATAAAGCGCAAGAAATATATTATCAGTGTTCTTGAAAAAGAGCTACGACATCTTGGAAATAAAGAACGATTTATTACAGAAGTTGTAAATAAAACTTTGAACATTATGAATGTCGATGAAGATGTTATTGTAAAAGAACTTGAGAAACGTGGGTACGACAAGGAAAGCACTAAGGATACAGAAGAGGGCGAAGAGATAAAAAACGGATACGCTTACTTACTTCGATTACAAGTAAGAACACTTACAGCAAATAAAATTAAAGAACTAAAGAATGACATTGAGGGCGTAAGGAGTAAATTAGAAAATATAAAGAAGCTAAGTGAGAAGCAGATGTGGTTAAATGAGTTAGAAGAGTTCAAGGTCGAGTATGATAAGTGGCTGAAGAATATTACTAATACAAGCTCAAGTAAGTCTAAGAAAACCAAGAAATAAATAATATAATTTTAAACTTATAAATAGTTTAAAATTCATTATCAAGATTATATTTGAATCTGTCAAAAACAGTTTTTGCGAATTCAGAGTCGCTCATCGGCTGAATATTATCCTTTGTAACAATAGTTAATATTAAATATTCAATACATAATGTAGCGGTGAATACATACAAATTTACAAGGAGGATAC
>Ga0187842_1001086_pt1 | contig 12908 bp, 18 predicted proteins | sample SpaLakP09_SKY_41_FD_134514 | JGI IMG/M metagenome (GOLD analysis project Ga0187842, IMG submission 134514) | Oligotrophic lake water microbial communities from Sparkling Lake, Wisconsin, USA - SP09_SKY_41 | ecosystem: Environmental > Aquatic > Freshwater > Lake | place: USA: Sparkling Lake... | reverse complement strand
TGCTTCTGCTTCTGCTTCTGCTTCTGCTTTTTCTATTTTTTCTATTATTTTTTTAATTTTTTCTTTTTCTGATAATTTAATGTCACCAGTACCTTCTAATTTTAATTCCAGTTCCATTAATCCCGTTTCAATATCATTTCCACTTTGATCATTTCTTTCAAAACTCAATGCAATATCATTATTTAAAATAACTCCAACGCCAATATCGTCATTTACATCATTGGAAGAAACATCATAAATATTTAGTTGAATTTCTTCTAATTCTTCTACTATTTCATTTAATGAAAAATCCATTATATTGTATATTATTATCTAATAATAAATTATAAAGATAATGACTAAAACAATAAAAAACTTACCTTGGAGCGGTTGGAAACAACAAAAACCAGGATTCCATCAAAAAACTGTCATGCTTAAAAAATGCGGAAAAAAATGCTTTTTAGGGACGCGCAAATCATTCCCCATTTGCAAAAAAAACACATGCACTGTGTCAAAAAAAGGCGTATATGCCGCCTATGTACGCGCACTAGAATATTCGAGCCGCACCGGAAAGAGAAAGTACAAGAATGTTGCCACACGATCTAAAAAAATGTTGAACAAATAAACGCAAATAAAGAGAAGAAAAATTTTGCCCAGTGGCTGTGTTACTACTTCAAAAAATATGAAATATGGATTTTAATCAAAAAAATTGATTTGAATTATAATAAAAATATGTTATTATAAATTAAAATAAACGTAATCAACAATGAAATACTGCGTAATTGAAGAAGAAAATTACATTCATTACGCTGACACTTATTTAGGAAATGATTGGGGTTTCTTTGTAGAATTAGATGTCCAATCTCAAAAACAATGTGTCCCTTTCAAAAAACCAAGAAAATATCTGCATATTCCTATTCCACAAGGAATGGAAACCATAAAAGAAGAAACACAATTAGATTTTATGAAGGAAGAATTATATAATAACAACGATGATAAAAAGAAGGAAAAAACTATAATATCTCAAATCTATTCGGGTTTTGCCATTTGCGCATTAGCGGCATACATATGTTTTATTATTTAGATTTGGATAAATTCATGAGGAATATGGAATATTGTATAATTATAAACTATGTGTCTTCGGTGGGACATTGTAAACTAGGTGTCGCATAATTCATATAATTATTTAAACCACACGGGGTTCTACCAAATAATTGTCCTCTTGGATCAATAGAATAATTATAATATAATGGATTGGTCTTGCTTAAATTCGCGTCTATGGAAGCAATCTTAGGCGAACAAGTGTTTTTTGTAGCGGTTATGTTTCGCGCAACACACACGCCTTTCAAATTTTCTTTTGTATACTTTTCTTTTGTATACAAATTGGAAACTAAATTTGTTTTTTTAAATGAATTATCTTTTGAAAAAGTGATATTTGCAGGGATTATCTGAAAAGAATAAGCCATTTATATATTGATAATATTTTTTATAATTTTTGAATAAAATTGACTAATAAAAATAAAATAAATTATATACACAAACCACTCCGACAAATGTTCCGAAGATATCTAGGTTGCATTTCTCGTTATATGCACATCCCTAATTCGACTGACTCCAACAAAGAGCAAGAATCCCAAACCAATCCCAATCTCAAACCTAAATCCAAATCATCTACATATATTGAATGGAAGGATTGTTTGCCCTTTGTGCCACCCATTTCCTCAGGTTATGTTATAAAGGTTTATGACGGTGACACTATAACTATTGCGTCCAAGTTGCCCTACAACGAATCATCGCTTTATAGATTTCCTGTAAGGCTGAATGGAATAGATGCGCCAGAAATAAAAGGGAAAACTGATGATGAAAAAATATCAGCTCAGGCCGCAAAGCAAGCGCTAGAAAATTTAATACTACACAAAACAGTAGTATTAAAAAACATTCAACAAGAAAAATACGGACGCATATTAGCCGATGTCTACTTGGAACAACTCAATTTGAATAAGTGGATGCTCGACAACAAATATGCTGTGCCATACGACGGTGGTACCAAAAAATCCCCCGACTCTTGGCTCGAATTCAACGGCAAACCTCGAACTAGTCCCTAACCCTAACACCCAGCGTAAATCAGAGCTCATAAACATATTCCATTGTTAAACAAAAAGAGTAATCCATGTTATTTAAATCTATGACTCGCCCATATTCATCTAATAATTGAATATGCAACTTCTGTATATGTATGGGACCAAAATATTCGCGTGGATTTGTTATTAAATTTAAATTATTTTGTGTTAAAGTCAAAGTAGAAAATATAGATGGCTGTAAACTAATGCGAGCCAATATATTTTTATTGAGCAAGGACGAATTAAACGCACTAAAAAAATTGTTATTCACATTATTGTTATAATCATCCACCACTAAATACATATAACTAGGACCACCTGTATTCACTATTCCCTCTGTTACATAATTTGCATTATTTTCATAATAACCCTGTCTGAAGCCCAATATCCAACCCAACTTTAAAGGCAATGGAGTCCCATAATCAGGGTTTCCATTTATGTCCGATTGAAAATCAAGAGAAAAACAAAAAGAAGGAGTGTCAAGTCCCTCTTTATCCTTGGGAGCTACACTCACTATCAATTGTCCCGAGCCACTATTTAATGCCAAACCACCTAGATTCATATTAAATGTTAAATATTTCAAATAAGTAGTTGCAGTAAATTTTGGATTAGTGGTAACATAATTGTTCAAAAATGCAACTACATCAATCGCCGTATAATTTCCATTCGGTATTACAATGCGTTTTCTCTCGGTTATTTTACCATCAGTTGCTGAAACCCAAAAAAAATTAGTTCCAAATTGCTTTGAAATCGCATAAGCTGTGGTAGGATATTCAAAGGCAGATAATTGCAATGAAACTATATTGTTAAATTTAATGGGTAAATCAAAATGAAAATTTGTCGATTGTGTCGCGTAATAATTGTCTCGAAAACGAGTATCGATATTTATAGATTTTTTTAATATGCGCTTCTTCAAAGGGTTGAAAACACCTTTATAAAATGCACTAGGTAACGATTGTGTATATGGCGTTACATCTTGCTCTATTAAACTATGTGATTGACCAATATTTTTTGTCGCTGTTGGCTTCAAATCATGATCTAAATTATAAATATCTGCATCTGCAATTTTCTGGAAATTTCCTAGATTTTTTAGTTGTGTCAATAATACATGCTTTGCTTTGTTGATGAAGGAAATTGTATTATTTTTAACCGATGAATGAATATTCTTGTCATTTACAACATTATCTCTTAAGTTATTGGCTTTCAATTCAAGAAAAGCTGTGTCATAATTAGCTGGGAGATCAAAAATGTCTTCTAATTCACCCTTATTGTATTTATCAATGTCTAATTCAAAATTAGTAACAAGATTCGAAGTCATTTATATAAAAATATAAAATATATATTTAGTTATAAACAAATATTTATATATTTATTTTTTCTCAATAAAAAACGGGATTTTTTTGACATTTTTGACATTTTTTTTGACATTTTTTTTGACATTTTTTATTTGACATTTTTTATTTGACATTTTTTGTGTGTCTAATTGTTGCCACAAAGCTCCGCCGAATTGCGCACGCGTTTGGTAGCCGAATCGTAGCTTTGAACCGACTCTTCATCACTTGAAATGTCCATTAGATCCGATTCTTCAAACATTTGCTTGAATTTTTCTGTTTGCATCACAAGGTCAGCCATCGAAAGCGCGCACGAATCATTATAGTTGTGGTAAAAGCCTCCCGTCTTCTCCACTTCCATATCGTCGTTGGATGTTAGTACTGATTCTGCCACATTGGTAGCAAGCACCTCGGTTCTTAGTAACTCTCTTTCGTCTCTTAGTGTTTGGATCTCCTGTTCCATGTCCTCCATCTTGGCAGCCAATTGGTGTATATTGAGATGCGTGGTTGGGGTCTTGGGGCAGTTCATCTGCTTCAAAACAAAGTACTTGCCTGATTGATTAGGAATGTCCAAACACCATTCGTGTCCGCGCTCCACCTCATTGTATATTTGATCCGCAAGATCGCTGAAAATCCAGCACTTCAAATGTACAAAGGCGCTTAAAGCCCACTCCCAATTTCCAGTGTCGAAGAAGTCCACACGTTCCACGATTCCGACACGCAATTCCTCAAACAGTTTACGAATCGACTCCTCACCCCAATGCTTGGGGATATAGGGAATGTACAAAGACATAATCTCAGCGTTGGAAGACATTGCAACTAGGTATAAATATTGGTATTGATTTTGGTTTTGAAAAACTTGTAACTATGTGGAAAAAGTACAATGGACAGTTTTGAAAAAAAGTATTTCAATTTTTTTTTGGTGGCACATGATTTCAAAAAAAATTTTTCAAAAATTTAAAAAATGTAAAAAAAATTGAAATGCTTTTTTCTGAAAACACATATACTACTTATGCATAGTTTCTGTGTTTAAAAACAAAATGTCGTATGTTAATCAGTCACTTTCTCTCTTTATTCCCCACATTTTTGCTAATATTTCGCAACAGCAAGTCGCAGATAGTATATATAATTCCGGCCTAGGCGTTGTAAAAAAAATCGACCGTGTCCTGAAGCGAGACAGCAGAAATGGCAACGAATACTACAGCGCTTATATTCATTTTGATTGTTGGTTTGACACGGCCACTGTAGCGCGTTTCCAAAAACGAGTCATAAACCCCGAAAAGGAAGCGCGCATCGTCTACAACGATCCTTGGTACTGGATTGTGCTAGAAAATAAGGGAACTAAGCATGTTCCGGGAGAGCGCAAACAAACAATAACTCTCGATAATACAAACAACGCAAACAATACAAAAAAAAACCAATTTGTGGCTAACAATCAAGACGAATTTCCTGACAACTTTGACTTGGTTGATGCTGCCTACGCAGAGTACTACGAAGTGCAACTGGGACAAGAACGCGCCAAGGTAGAGCATCTAGAGTCTGAGCTGTGGAAGATGCAACAAGATTTGATTAGTGAGCGCCAGGCTAACTACTATTTAACCCAAACTATTGCCCGCACAAACGCTGAAATTCAGACGCTCCAAGAAGAATTGGGGCGCACATTCAAGCCAGTTGCATATGACATTGATACTGGTGTAATGCAGACAGCATAAAAATATAAAAAATCAATTATAATAAAAATATAAAAAATCAATTATAATAAAAATATAAAAAATCAATTATAATAAATAAAAAATCAATTATAATAAAAATATAAAAAATCAATTATAATAAATAAAAAATCAATTATAATAAAAATAAAAATTGAATTTTTTATTTCAACCAAATATAAACTCGCCAACAAAATCATAGTCCCCGCAAACAATGTTGCAAATAAAAAAAAACTATTTTACCATAAATGAACCAGAACCCGCCAAAAAAGATCTATGTATACATTTTGTCATGACGACATGCGAAACAAAAAATGTATGTAAAATGTCTCAACTTTACGCAGGACTTTCAGAGCTCACCGATACTAATTTACCAAACCCAATTGTAATACCAAACAATAATTCAGCATTCACAATATCAACAAAAACCCACTCAAAAAACCCTAACCCTAACCCAAAGTCCAAACCCAAATATATCCTTACCTTGGCTGAAAAAATATTATCCCCACTTTCACGCCCAAGTGAACTGCAAGGTATTTCCGCGGATTTGATTAATTTTGTTCGAAAAACCTCGTTTGAATTCAGACAACTCGATTTTCCAAAATGGTTCTCTGATCAAGATAAGAAGAAGTTTGTTCATCTGAACTTTGTTTTACGAGATACACTCGAAATGGACCCATTCTGGCAAGTCATTCCGTATACAACATTGAATCTTCTGTCATCTTCATCATCTTGCATTACATACTTAATAAGCGACATCTTTCACGCAGTGTATTCCAACTACAAAACAGAAATATTAATTATTGCAAGCAAAAATGGTATGAAAGGAGTAAAACACGCTGAAGAAATAAAAACGAGATTATAACAAAAATAACAAATTTATGTTGGATAATTATTTTTCTAAAACAAAACAAAATCAATTCACCTCACATGGGTTAGAGCCTTTTACGACTAGCTAAATATCCAGCAGCAGTAGTTCCAACTCGCCCATAGGCTGTGTGAGGTTGATAAATGTAATTATGATTGTAAGTATAACACAATGTATTATTGCAATTATTCAATGGAATAGTAGTAACCGGAACATATGGTCCCAGTGTACTCAAATTTGTCGCACGCATATAAGGACTAAATCGAACAGGCATTTATTTATATTATCGAGAGATAATATAAATTTTCATATTTATAAAGCTAAACATTTCCAATCTCCAAAAGAGTGTCTATTTACTCACAGTGTCATTATTCAAGGATTGTATGTAGATATTATTTATTTTTATTATTTAATGTTTTCCACAAGAACCACAACTGGGTCTTGAGTTTGCAATGCGTTCAATCATAGGAGACTTAAATGCCATGGTTTTTAAACCAACAACTCTTTTTTGATTTGCTGAAACATTGTTGATATTGTTACTAATGGAATGTTGAATTGGGATGTGGGGCAAATTGTTATTTTGTATAAACATAGTCATGCGCGGCATTATATTATATATCTGTACAAAATAAAAAATTTCTTTTATGCGAGAATATATTATTATATTATTTTCCATTTTTCTAAATAATATAGCCATGCAAGCATTCTAAAAACGGGTTAATCGTCATAATCGTCGTATTCGTCATAATCCATGTAATTGGTACAATTGGTACAATAAATATTATCAGCATTATTATTATTATCAGTGTTATAAATACTATCATCAGTGTTATAAATACTATTATCAGTGTTATAACTATTATCATCATTATCACTGTAACAAGCATAATGTGTATCGTTACAAGTACAATGACTTTCGGATTTACACAAACTGCAAGAGAAATATGGTATTAATTGTGAACCTTGAATATTTTCTACGCTCGAATCGTGCGTAAATTGAACTGTGTAAATATTATTCGAAGGGTTATATGCAATAATTTTTGCCTTCAATCCATTTATTGTATTTTGATATCGCGCATATACATATGAACCAATAGGGTATACAACAATATCTGAATTAAACATTTCAGGTTCAATATATGCCTTATAAATTAGAGAATTATCTTGAAGTGTCTTTGAATGAACATCAGGACAATCGCAACCACTTACAATAGAAGTTTTAACAGTTTTTCCACCATAAATAGGAAATGCTGGATTGAAAGGAATTGGCAAACCAAATGTGGGAGGTATAACACCACGACGGATATCTTTCTTTGCTTTAAGACGACCCATATAACGATAATATGAATTGTGTTTTATATCAACGCCCACTCCACCAGGAGTTCCAGCGCCAGGTCTAGCACGAGTTTGTGTGTGTCTCGTGCTGCTACCGTGATAGAAACTTCCCTGTGAATTACCACTATTAGTTTGAAAATGTGGCTTGGCGCGATCACTCATTTGATTCCAATTGACACCTATTTTTAAAGTCGGACTTTGATATATATTCAATGCTCCTAAATCTGAAGTATAGAGAGAAGAAGGAACTCTAACAGTATTCTGTATAATTTTTTGGGTTTGGTATTGATATGCAGGGTCGCTGCTGTTTAATTTAAAATTATTTCCGTTACACTTTATCGTTGATTTATTACAATTGTTTTCATAATTATAAGGTTTCCAATCAGATGCTGGTTGTCCTGGCTTACCTGGATATATTAATGCCATTTATATTACATCAATAAAAAGAAATAAAATTGAAACATTAAATAGTTCGATTATTCATTTTAACTAATCTAATCTAACCTAACAGCTTCTGAATTTATGTCAACGACAATACTATTACCAAGGACAACAACGACAACAACAAATACTTGCATTTACTGTGGGAAATGTTATACAAGAAAAACTTCGTGTGACAAACATTCTATACTCTGTGAATTAGCTCACAAATCCAAACGCTTGAAGACGTGTGAAGAAGAAGAAACAACGAACATTCCATCAACACTTCAATTATACAATATTATCCAAGAATTGGCCTTTAAACAACAAAAAATGGAGGAAAAAATGAATGAGATGCAAAAATGGATTGATAAAAAAAAGAAAAAGCTCAATGTTGTACATTGGTTAAATACACAATTTGCACCACCTGCACATTTCGAAGCGCGAACAAGAGCGCTTATGGTTATTCAAGAGGATATTAGTATTCTGATTGAACAGAGTTTCACACAAACTGTTGCAAATATATTAAAACGAAACTTGAATCCACCCAAAGATGGTCTTGTAAAAGAACCCATAGTATGTTTCACTGAAAAAAATTCTGTATTTTACATTTACAAAGAAGACGCAACGACAACAAAGCAATGGACAAAAATGGAACCCGCTGAATTTATATATTTACTGAGAATTATCCATTCCAAATTGTTGAATGCACTATGCACATGGAGAGACTTAAATAATGAAAAAATAAAACACAACGACAATTTCGCTGATATATATAACAAGACAGTTATAAAGTTGATGGGTGCGGATTTTAATCAAGAATCTACCTTGAGTAAAATAAGAACTCCGTTATACAATCATTTGAAGGGGGATTTGAAAAATATGGTTGAATATGATTACGAATTTTAAACCGAAAATAAATAATACAATCATCTATCATTTTTCAATATTATTTTTTGAATTTCTGTTGGTTTTCAATTCCATTTTGGTTATTGCATATTGTCCGCAAGGCCCACAATGATCTTCATTAGATAAATCTACTTTCTGGTTCATTTTTGTATTACATTGTTCTATATTCCATCTACCGAGAGGTTTCGGTATTTCTCTCGGCATCATTATTTTCTTAAAAAAATTGGCTATATATTTCATAATATAACAACTATGATTAGTTTTAATATCTTTTATTATTTATCATTTATAATTAGGTGTATAACAACTGTTATAAAATGTGGAACTATTTTACACCATTTACACAGCAAGTCCTCTTAAATTTTGTGTCGGTTTTTCAGTATAATGAAAGCCTCCACGCAAATATGAATATGTTCTTGGTTGATCTTTTGCAGCCAATGATACTTTTTGTGGAGGAAAATCCGATATTTTGATGGGTTGCATCGTATACGATGATGATGATGAATTGGAGAAAGGTGATGGACAATTGATTTGCATCGTCAAAGGACAAGTGGGTCTCCATGTTTTGCTTTTTACTGCATAAGGAACTGTGAGAACTATCCCCACATGCAAAGGCATAAAACGCAAAATTGCAAGAGAAACTATTGCTGTATTTGCACTTGACGGCCGTGCAATATTTTTCTCATTGTAAAATGGTATAAAATTCTTGCGAATTCTAGTCGCATTCAAATTATGAGAATTATTTTTTTCTATTATTGGAACATTCTCATCAATTGAATCAACGGTAACCAAAATAATCAAAATAACCAAAATTTGAATGAAAATAATCTGGTGAATCATTTCAAATAAAATCTTCTTAGTAGTATGTATTCATTTTACACTCCGAATAACTAATCAATTTTTTTTCAACTAGCAAAAAAGTTGATTTTTTGAAAAATTTGTAATTTGTAACTTCAAATAACAGGGAAAGAAGGTTGCATCGCAATACCGCACACACCCGCATCATTTGTACCATCGCTGCGTTCAATCTTCACATACCCCTGATCCCCCCACGAACTAGACCAGCTATTCTTCACCAACCAATATTTAATCCCCTTTTCCTCACCATAACCAACAATAAGAACACCGTGATCCAAATTGGTTCCGCATTCTGTTCCAGTAATTACACCATTTGAATACATTTGAAATGTACGAGTATCCGCCTCAATAGCAACCGACACAGGCCCATTAGCCACCGCCTCTTTCAACGCCACCTGATTGTTCGCAGGAACATCCATACACGCGTTGACATCAACTGCTGCCTTGCATCCAGTGGTGCAAGAACCTCCACTAGCAGTGTAAGGATACTCCTCTTCGTCGCACATAGCATAATCAATAGCATAAGTAAATGCAGTGTCCATCAATCCACCCTTGCACCCCAAATTACCATACTTCTTTGAGCAATCCACCAATTGCTGTTCAGACAAGCTGACGAGTTGTCCCTTGGCAATCGCCCAAGCGCCTTCCATCGCACCTGTCGCTGAAAATGACCAGCAGCTGCCGCACTGCCCCTGATCCTTCACAGGTGTCACAGCATTCTTGGTGCGCCAATCAACGGATGCAGGTACGATCGCTCCGCGCGGTTTAAAAGCAGAACACTTTGATCCCAAATCCAAATCCTTGGAAAGGCCGCCAATATATTGCGCGCGAAATTCGCTCGGAGTGAGATCAGTAAATTGGTTTACACCAAGAGTGAAATTGTTGCGATAATCGGAGTTGTGGTTGAAAATGGTTCGCAAATTGTCGCGGAAGACAAGGAAACGGTGTTCGAGGTCCTCTAAAGATTCGTATTTTTTATGGAATCTTTCCATGAATTCTCCGAATCTGGACCATTCATTTGTCATTGAAGAAGCAACTACAAAAAATGAGGAAATACAGAAGACAGTGGACAAAACCTGCATAGTATTATACTATAATATGCGACTATATTTTTAATCTCTATTCGTGGATAAATGTATAAATAGCGAATATAAAGAAACTCCAATGTTATGGTAAGGGGTGTCAATTATACACAATCAATCAAAACCATATACAATAAGAAAACAATAATTAAAATCTCTGTTTTTATAATCTCAGTCTATACAAGAAAAATGAAAAATATTGTCCCAAAAGTATTTTGGTTTTTCGATTTTGGACATTTTTTTTGTCCATTTTTGAAAAGGGGAAATACTTTTGGGAAAACAGAATTGCAAAACTCACTTCATAGCATAATGATGTAAATCCAGTTTTTCCATCGAAAAAATCGTGAGCATAAAATTTTCCATTTTTCCGGAAAAAAGCTTAAAAACTTTTTCCCATTCTTTAGAAATGATACAAAATGATATCTTTTTGTCGCAAAAAGTCGCAAGCGAACACTACTGCGAAAAGTGTGACTATAAATGCAGTAGAAAAAATGATTTCGATAAACATTGCGAGACCAAGAAACATAAAATGATACAAAATGATACACTTTTGTCGCAAAAAATCGCAGAAGAATTTCCTAACCATTTTAGCTGTATTTGTGGTAAATTTTATTCTAAAAGGCCGAATTTATATAGGCACAGGAAAACATGCAGTATGGTAAATAAAACATCGAATATGTCTGACACGGAGTTGGTTAAATTTTTGATTACCGAATTCAAAGAAGTCATCTTAGAACAAAGCAGCAAAATGATGGAGCTCGCAGCAATTCCAAAGTCAGCAAACACAAATAATAATTGTACTAACAACACCAATAATCAATTCAATTTGCAATTCTTCTTGAACGAGAAGTGCAAAGATGCTATGAATATGAGCGATTTCATCAATTCGATCCAAATAGAAAACGACGATTTCGAAAATATGGGAAAGCTTGGTTATGTCCAAGGCATTTCCAATATATTCATCAAGAATCTGAAAAGTTTAGAAGAAACCAAGCGTCCTATTCATTGCAATGATATTAAACGAGAGACATTGTATATCAAGGAAAATGATGTATGGGACAAAGACGAGAATAAGAAGAAAGTCCGCCACGCAATAGCAATGATTGCGCACAAGAATTTCAAATATATACCAATTTGGACCGAAGCAAATCCACAAGCATTTGACGGCACCACCAAAAAAAATGACCAATATATGCGCATTGCGAATCAAGTGACTAGCGCAATAACTCCAGATGATGAGACAGGAATTAATAAAATCATAAAAAATGTCAGCCAACAGGTTACTATTGACAAAGGTAAGTAAAAATCGTTGATTTTTAATATAATATACATATACAAATATACAAATTAGTATGTTAAAAATTACACACAATGCCGGTTTCTTCTCTTGTTGCAATGTTAAATTTCACAGAATCTTGGAATATTTCAATGCTAATAAATGTTTGCCTGTAACAATAGATAGTTCGCAACAGTTTAGATTATACAAATCTGTCGCATTGAAGAACATCGATATTACTAATCATTTCTTTTTAAGTCCTCAAAAAAATACTCTATCTTTTCAATTTAAAGAGCCCATTGTAATATCGGAGGATAAGAGGGAAGACCAATTCAGCGATTATACGCGATTGAATATTGCAAAAATAAAACCCTTTATTGAAAACTACTTTTCACCTGCGTCAGAAATTGAATATATAAAAAATGTACTGTTAACCTCTTACGAAATAAACCCAGAAGAATGCATAGCAGTCTATTATAGAGGGACTGACAAGTACCAGGAAACTACACTAGGAGAACACTCAACATATGCAGAAAAACTAGACGATTTACTCAAGACTAATCCTAATGCAAAAGTAATTATTCAAACAGATTCAACGGATTTTTTAAATTACATAAAAACTCTATTTCAAAATAAAATAAAACAAAAAAAAATTATTGTTATTGATGAAAATAGAACATCAAATAAAAATATTGGTATTCATCACGAAAATGACGGCGATGCAAATTATAAAGAAATGAAATATCTTTTTGCAACTTTTCTTATACTCTCGGAATGTAAGCATATTATAACATCTTCTGGAAACTGCTCTTTATGGATGATGTATTACCGAGGAAATACAAACAATGTTCATCAATACTTGGATAAAGGGTTCATTTGAAATAAGTCGCTAAAAAATCCGCTGGTGTCATAATCGGAATACCTAGCTTCCGTGCCTCCGCAGCCTTCCCAGTGTCCTCGTCCTTCGATTTCGCCACCACTACCACCGTGTTTTTTGAAACGGAAGATCCCAAAGTTGCAC
>Ga0187842_1001083_pt1 | contig 12913 bp, 13 predicted proteins | sample SpaLakP09_SKY_41_FD_134514 | JGI IMG/M metagenome (GOLD analysis project Ga0187842, IMG submission 134514) | Oligotrophic lake water microbial communities from Sparkling Lake, Wisconsin, USA - SP09_SKY_41 | ecosystem: Environmental > Aquatic > Freshwater > Lake | place: USA: Sparkling Lake... | reverse complement strand
GATAAGGCCATGATCACGGGCAGATTATCTTCGAGGGGCGTATTCTTAAAATGCAAATCCACCGCTTCTGCACCAGCCAGAAATTGTTTGAAGGTTTCAAAGCCATATTGCAAAGCAATTGGTAAACCTACCGCAGACCATACGGAGTAACGGCCACCCACCCAATCCCAGAATGGGAAGATATTTTCTTCGCTTACGCCGAACTCTTTAGCGGCCGAAATGTTGGTTGTTACGGCATACAAGGCACGCGCAATTTGACTCTTGGTGCAGCCGCTCTCTTGGAGCCAAGCTAAAACAGCTTTGGCATTCATGGTGGTTTCAAGAGTGGTGAAAGACTTAGAGACAATAATGACGCGAGTGGAGTGGGGCTGAGCACGCGCTAAAATACGGGCTAATTCAGCAGTATCGATATTAGCTAAGAAATGCATACGCATGCCACGGCTTTCAATGCCGGGTACATGGGCTAAAGCCTCAATCGCCAAGCGAGGACCAAAGTCTGATCCACCAATCCCAATATGAATGACATCGGTAACGTCTACCCATTCATTACAGAGCACTTCAATGCGATGCCAAACCCCAGCAACTTCTGGCATCACATCCACTCCATTGATCAAGACAGGAGTCTTGGTGAGGTTGCGTAATGCTGAATGAAGTGCGGGTCGGTCTTCGCTATTATTAATATGCTTACCAGCGAACATATCTTGAATGAATTGCTCTAAGCCACTTTTGCGAGCGGTAGTAAAGAGTTTCTTCCAGCCGGCTTCATCAATGCCCTGATAGGACGTGTCTAACACCACCTTAATAGCGGAATGAATACTTCGGGCGGTTAATTGGGCTTGCACAGACATCCTTAGATTTTATCAATAAGGGTATCAAGATCGCCTTAAAACACTGAAAATGTTACGATTTGAGCAGTATATGGGCTTCAGTTTAGATATAGACCATTACAAAATAGAGATAACGTAGCAATAGAGTCAGGAAAACCAGAATGGAGCAGGTCGATTGTGTAGTGGCGGGTGCTGGAGTCGTGGGATTAGCCGTTGCGCGTGAGATGGCTCTACAAGGCCGAGAAACTATTTTGCTCGAGCGGGAGGACTCTCTTGGCACCATTAGTAGTGCTCGTAATAGCGAAGTCATTCATGCGGGGATTTATTACCCAAAAGATTCACTCAAAACTAAGTTATGCGTAGCAGGTAATCGTCTCTTATATGAGTATTGCCGCAGCCATCAAGTCAGAACTCAAGCGTACGGCAAGCTAATTGTTGCCGCTGATGTAAGTCAATTGGATGATCTTCAAGCTATTTTATACAAAGCCCAGAATAATCAAGTACCCGACATCAAAATGATTACAGGTGCGCAGGCAAAAACGCTTGAGCCCCAACTGCAATGTGAAGCTGCAGTACTCTCTAGTTCTACTGGCGTAGTGGATAGCCATGGCTTGATGCTTTCCTTGTTGGGTGGCTTTGAAGATGCGGGCGGTATGGTTGCCTATCAATCTCCTTTACTTAGTGTCATACCCATTGGTAATAAGGCAGAGGGTGGCTTTGAGCTCACCATTGGCGGCGCTGATGGTATGAAGATTCAGACAAAGTTGCTGATTAACTGTGCAGGCCTGAGCGCGCCAGCACTTGCGCAAAAGATTGAAGGCCTTACAAAAGATCAAATACCTAAAGCCTACTTTGCCAAAGGGAACTACTTCTCTTTATCAGGTAAATCTCCATTTAGTCATTTGATTTATCCCATTCCTGAGCCAGGTGGCCTAGGTGTCCATCTCACCTTGGATATGGGTGGTCAAGCTAAGTTTGGACCAGACGTAGAGTGGCTGGAAATCGAAGAAGAAGGACAAATTAACTATACGGTAAACCCTCAGAGAGGAGAGAGCTTTTATGCTGCGGTTAGACAGTATTGGCCAGGTCTAAAGGACGGTGCTTTGCAAGCAGATTATTCCGGTGTTAGAGCCAAAATTGTTCCCCCGAATATGCCAGCAGGAGACTTTTGCTTTAATGGGCCCCAGCAACATCAACTTCAAGGACTGTTTAACCTTTATGGCTTTGAGTCCCCAGGTCTAACCTCTTGCTTGGCCATCGCCCAGCATTTGGAGGGGCAAATCAAAAGTTCTCTATAATCTAGGACTCGAATCGCAAAGGAAGAGTGGCAGAGCGGTTGAATGCACCAGTCTTGAAAACTGGCGAGGATGAAAGTCCTCCGTGAGTTCGAATCTCACCTCTTCCGCCAAAATACAAGCCCCAGTTTTCTTGCTGAGGCTTTTCTTTTTAATACCCGACTATTTTACTAATTTGTGAATTCTCGCTGTCATGTGAAGGGCGCATACTGAGTAGGTAGTTATAAAAAGAGGTATATATGCTGCTCAAGTTCATCACAACATTTTTGTTGATGGGATTTACGCTCTCTGTCTTTGCAATAACACCGCAAGACTTACTCAAGTCTTATGAAGCTCAGTCTGGTAAAGCTTCACCTAGTCGTGGCGAACAATTTTTTGATGCCAAGCATGGCAAGGAGTGGAGTTGCTCCTCTTGCCATGAAAATCCTCCCAATCATGACACTAAGCATATCGTTACTGGTAAGGTGATTAAGCCGTTAGCGCCGAGCGCTAATTCTGCGCGCTTTACTGATGAAGCCAAGGTAGATAAGTGGTTCAAGCGCAATTGCAATGACGTACTTGATAGAGACTGTACTGCCCAAGAAAAAGCAGAAGTCCTCTCATGGCTAATGACTGTGAAATGAGCTCTATGAAAATCAAAAAAACTATCTTAATTTTTGCTGCTTTACTGCTGACTTCTTCAGGCGCCTACGATGCAAAAATGGTGATGCCTACTGATGCACCAGCCTCTTATGAAGCTGAGTGCGCAAGCTGTCATATGGCTTATCCGCCAGCACTCTTAAGTGAACAGAGTTGGAAAAATGTGATGTCTGGCTTATCAAAACACTTTGGTACGGATGCTAGCGTAGATGCAAAAACTCAGATTGAGATCACTAACTGGCTAGTAAAAAATGCTACTACTCGTCAGAAGTACATCGAGACTGCCCCTGAAAATCGTATTACCAAAACTTCGTGGTTTATTCGCAAGCATGATGAGGTAAAGCCGAACGTCTGGAAGCGAGCGAGTATTAAGAGTCCAGCAAACTGCGGGGCATGTCATATCGATGCAACTAAAGGTATCTTTAGTGAGAGCAAAATTAAGATCCCAGTGAAATGAGTAATCCACTGAATAATGCAGTCGGCGCAACCGGCAAGCTAAGGAAAATGATTTTGGTATGGGATATTCCAGTGCGCGTATTTCATTGGCTATTAGTGATTTGTTTTGCTGGTGCTTGGCTTACTTCAGAGGGTGAGCGCCTGCAGATGATTCACTATGCATTTGGCTATACGGCATGCCTGCTTGTACTCATTCGATTATTGTGGGGTGTGATTGGAACGCGCTATGCCCGGTTTACTCAGTTCCTAAAGAGACCCAAAGCAGTACTAGATCACTTCATGGCAATGCTGCGCGGTCATGCTCATCATGATGTTGGTCATAATCCTGCTGGGGGTTTGGTGATGGTTGTCCTCATGCTCTTGATTCTAGTGATTGGCTTGACTGGCTACTTTATTGTGAAAGAATTTCTGGGTAACTTTGCGAGTGAGGCTCATGAGACAGTTGCCAGTCTGTCATTGGCCTTCGTGACTATCCATATCCTTGCGGCAATTGTGATGAGCGCGCTGGAGAGACAAAATCTCGTGAAGTCTATGGTAACTGGAAAAAAACAGGGCATGCCGGAGCAAGCCATTCGCCATCCTCAATACTTCATTGGCGCACTTATTTTGCTCGGCTCCCTCTACTTTTTCTACCTGATTCTGAGTAGCTCTTTGCCTGCTCTAACGCAGTAAACGCTTTCTCTTTCTTATTGTAAGTAGAGGGTTCGCGCTAATGCTTAAGGCTTAAAAGCACCACCCTCTTCAAGCACTTTCAAATTATCACCTGCAATTCCCAATTCTTCGAGCAGCTCATGAGTGTGCTCACCTAGGAGCGGAGGGTGCCGTGTCACTTCTTGGGGGGTGCCCATCAGCTTGACTGCAAAACCAATATTGGGGACCTTACCTTCAATTGGATGATCAATTTCCATGCGCATCTTCCGATGTTGGCCATGCTCGCTATCAAATGCTTGGGGGTAGGTATTAATTGGTCCCGCCGGAATACCATCGGCTAGAAGTAGGTTCACCCATTCTTCACTGGTTTTGGTAGCAAAGGTCTTTTCAAGTTCTACTGCCAGGATCAAACGATTGGCTAAGCGAAGCGGATTAGTTCTAAAAAGAGGATCCTCAAATAATTCTGGTCGGCCAATTTTTTCACAGAGGAGTTTCCAGAGCTTTTGATTAGTAGCACCCATCACAAAGTAGCCATCAGAGGCTTTCATAGCCTGGTAGGGGGCACTCATATGATTTGCGGTTCCCAGCTTATAGGGTTCGACTCCAGTGCCCCAGTATTGGGCGGTATCCCAAATAGAGAATGCCAATGCTGAATCAAAGAGAGATGCATCAATAAATTGCCCTTCATCTGACTTAGTCTTGCCAATATAGGCAGACAAAATGCCATAGACGGCAAAGAGGGCGCAACCAATATCAGCTACGGGAACTCCTGCTTTTACAGGGGGGCCATCTGGATAGCCCGTCACGCTCATAACACCAGACATTGCTTGCGCCATGAGATCAAAGCCTGGGCGATCTGCCCAGGGACCAGTCTGACCAAATCCCGAGATACTGGCATAGACCAAGCCAGGGTTGATACCCTTTAATGATGGATAGTCAATCCCTAGTCTTTTCATAACGCCAGGGCGATAGTTTTCTACCAAGATATCTGCAGTTTTGACTAGCTCGAAAAAAACTTTTTTACCAGCCTCTGTTTTGAGATTTAAGGTCACACTACGTTTGTTGCGATTCATATTCAGAAAGCCCATGCTGTCTGAGCCTTTCATCTTGAATCCCATTGCCCCACGAGTTTGATCGCCAGTACCAGGCGGCTCAATTTTGATGACATCTGCACCTAAATCAGCAAGGAGCATGCAGCAGTAGGGTCCGGCCATTACTTGACTCACGTCAAGAACTCTGATGCCGGCCAGGGGTAAAGGCTTGTTGATAGGTGTTTTCATCATTGTCTCAATTGTTTTTATATGTTTATATTGCAATGCTAATTGATAGTCATGAATATAGAACAAAAAATGGAGACTGTATGATCACTAAATCTTCTAAATGGATTTTGCGCAGCTTTGCTGGCTTAGTATTAGGCGCGTGTACCGCATTACCAATTTCTGCAAGTGCACAGCAAGCCTTTCCAACCAAGCCCATTCGTTTGATTGTAGGTTTTGCTCCTGGTGGCGGAACCGACATCGTAGCTCGTGCCATTGCTCCAAAGATGGGTGAGATTCTGGGCCAGAGCGTGATTATTGAGAATAAGTCTGGTGCCGCTGGAACTATTGGCGCTGATTTAGTTGCCAAGTCAAATCCAGATGGTTATACCTTGCTAATGGGTCACTACAACTCCAATGCGATTTCCCCGTTTGTATTGAAGAACGTTCCCTACAACCCTGCAACGGATTTCACTCCCATTACTTATTTGGGATATGTGCCCAATGTACTGGTAGTTAAATCCTCTCTTCCGGTGAACTCGGTAGCGCAATTGATTTCTCTGGCGAAGCAGAATCCAGGTCAGATGACCTATGGATCCTCTGGTATTGGTAGCACACAGCATCTAGCTGGGGCTTTATTCTCGAACATTGCTGGTGTACAAATGAATCACGTTCCTTATAAAGGTAGCGGTCAAGCGATTGTGGATTTATTGGGTGGTCAAATCACCATGAACTTCGATACATTACCGCCTAACTTGCAGCAGATTCGTCAGGGAAACCTCAAGGCTTTGGCAATCTCTACTCCTAAGCGTTTATCTTTATTGCCGAATGTACCTACATTTAATGAGGTAGGCATCGTTGGCTTTGATGTAACGAACTGGTATTCCGTTATGGGTCCAAAAGGAATGGATCCTGCGGTAGTGAACAGGATTGATCAAGCAGTTAAGGCAGCGGCCAATGATCCAGAGATTAAAAAGACTCTAGACTCGCAAGGTTTACAGTCAGAGGGCCCAGCAACTCCAGCGGCCTTCAATTTATTCTTGGCAGGTGAGTTGGCTAAGTATCAGCGCTTGGTAAAGACCTTAAATATTAAGGCTGAATGATTTAGTAGTCTAATGATTTCAGTTATAGTATTCATAAGCCCTCTCTCTTAAATGCGGGAGGGTTTCTTATTTTATGACACTAGATAAAAACTTTCATCCAGATCGCCATGCAGAAGTTCGCTTAGAGATTCGCAATGCAGTGGCGTACATTACCTTTGATCATATTGCTGCTCGCAATGCGATGACAGTAGAGATGTATCAGAGTCTGAAATTCATTTGTGAGGATTTAACTAAAAGTTCCGGTGTACGTGTAGCCATTTTGCGTGGCGCTGGCGGCAAGTCTTTTGTATCAGGAAGTGATATCGCTCAGTTTGAAGCCTTTCAGAGTGGTGATGATGGCATTCGTTATGAAGAGGGTATTGATGAGTATTTGACGCCATTAGCGATGCTACCTTTTCCAACAATTGCTGTCGTCGATGGCATGGCAGTAGGCGGAGGCCTTGCGATTGCCAGTTGCTGTGATTTCCGTATCTCCACGCCTGATGCGCGCTTTGGTGTGCCTATCGCCAAAACATTAGGAAATTGCTTATCTGCCAGTAACGTCGCTTGGCTCGTAGCACACCTTGGGATAAACATCGTCAAGCGCATGCTCTTATTAGCTGAGTTAGTTACTGCACCTGAGCTACTCAAACAAGGCTATCTCTTAGCTACTTATATTGCTGATGATCTCGAGGATGAGGCTAATCAGTTGGCCGAGCGCTTAATGAAGTTAGCGCCTATTACACAAAAGTCGAGCAAGCAAACCCTAGCGCGAATGATTAAAAATAACTTGCCAGATTGCAGTGATCTCATTCGGGAATGCTATGGCAGTGATGATTTTAAGAATGGTGTGGCCTCATTCTTAGAAGGTAAGCCGCCAGTCTGGACTGGAAAATAAGCTCTAGTCTCAAGCTACAGAAATAATTCTTGTAGGTTATTGAGGTAGCGCAAACCTTGTTTTGTAGCCTTGAGTTTGCTGGGATTAAGATCTAACAAACCTTTTTTGCTAGCTTCATCCAATCCCTTTGCGACAGCATTGAGTGGTAATCCTGTACGCTCACTAAAAGTGACTGTATCTACGCCATCTGTAAGTCGCAATGTATTGAGCATGAATTCAAAAGGAAGATCTTTGGCGGGAATCTCTCTCGCTTCAATTAAAGCATTACCTTTAGTCTCCATTCCTTGCATATACGTTTCTGGGTGACGCTCTCTTACTTGTCGGGTAATTTTGTCTGGAAAGGAAATCTTCCCGTGGGCTCCAGCACCAATTCCAATGTAATCGCCAAAGCGCCAGTAGTTCAGATTATGTTTGCACTCTTGATTTTTCTGAGCATAGGCAGACACTTCATAACGTCGATAGCCTGCTGCCTCTAGCAGTGCCAAGTTCTGCTCAAAGATTGCATCAATCTCATCTTCGTTGGGCAACTTGGGAGGAAAACTCGCAAAGTAGGTATTGGGTTCTAGGGTGAGATTGTAGAAAGATAGGTGTGGTGTTTTGAATGAGAGTGCAGTCTCAATATCAGCTTTGGCAGCTGCCAAGGTTTGATTTGGTAAGCCAAACATTAAATCGAGATTGACGGACTTAAAGTGCTGCATGGCAATCGTAATAGCGCGCTTGGCCTCTTCGCCATTATGAATACGCCCCAAAGCTTTGAGTTGCTCATTTTGAAAACTCTGGATGCCTAAAGAGACTCGATTAATGCCTGCTTTAGCAAAGCCTGCAAACTTTTCAGTTTCCACTGAGCCAGGATTTGCTTCCATCGTGATCTCGCAATCAGGCTCTAAATTCACGCGTGCTCGAATGGCAGAGAGTAATTCATACATCCCATTGGCAGATAACAAGCTAGGGGTACCGCCACCAATGAAGATGCTATGTACTTGACGGCCCCAAATACGGGGTAGCTCTGTTTCTAAATCAGCAATCAGAGCCTGAATATATCGAGCCTCATCAAACCCTTGCTTACTTTCTTTAATTTGATGAGAGTTGAAGTCGCAGTAAGGACATTTCTTTTCACACCACGGAAAATGAATGTACAGGGATAGTGGAGGTAGGGCAGTGAGCTTTGGCTGTGCTGCCAAAACAGAATTAACGGTATTGAGCACGGATTTGTAATTGTGAGATGAGCTCGCGTAGGGCTTGACCGCGATGACTAATCTGGTTTTTCTCGGAAGGCGCTAATTCAGCGACAGTCTTGCCGAGCTCTGGTAGAAAAAAGTAAGGGTCATAACCAAAGCCATTGCCGCCCTTAGCTTCATCAATGATTTGCCCATACCAGCGGGTTTGCACAATAAGGGGCTCCGGATCATTGGCGCTATTCACCATGACAAGGGCACAGACATAATGTGCTCCACGATCAACTTTTCCCTGTAATGCTGCAATGAGCTTTTGATTGTTGGCCGCATTGTCGCCATCAACACCTGCATAGCGAGCAGAGTGGACTCCTGGAGCACCATCTAATGCATGGGCGCAAACTCCTGAATCATCAGCAAGTGCAGGCAAGCCACTCACAGCGCTCGCATGGCGTGCTTTAGCTAGGGCATTTTCAATAAACGTATGGTGTGTCTCCTCCGCTGCTGGAATATCCAGCTCACCCTGTGGGATCACCTGAAAATGAAAGGGCGCCAAGAGTTCTTGAAACTCGCGAACCTTGTCTGCATTGTTAGAGGCGAGAACCAGTTTTTGCACCATCTACCTTTTATCTTCTATTTAAAAGCTTCTTTTTGTAATTGAGTTAAATCACGAATACCTTCTTGCGCAAGATCTAATAAGGCATTTAATTCAGGGCGAGAAAAAGCAGCACCCTCGGCCGTACCTTGCACCTCAATCATGCCGCCCTTGCCGGTCATGACGACATTCATATCGGTATCGCAAGAAGAATCTTCTGGGTAATCTAAGTCGAGTACAGGAACGCCTTGGTAAATACCAACTGAGATTGCAGCAACGCTGTCGATGATTGGATCGGTCTTGAGTACGCCAGCTTGAAGAAGAGAGTTGACAGCATCGCGGGCTGCTATATAGGAGCCGGTAATAGCAGCAGTCCTTGTGCCACCATCGGCCTGCAAGACATCGCAGTCAAGATGAATGGTCCGCTCACCCAATACTTTTAAATCGAAGATGCTGCGCATTGCGCGGCCAATCAAACGTTGAATCTCCTGTGTGCGACCGGATTGTTTGCCGCGAGCCGCCTCACGATCGCTGCGGGTATGGGTGGAGCGGGGGAGCATACCGTATTCCGCGGTAACCCAACCTTCGCCTGAGCCTTTTTTATGGGGTGGAACCTTTTCCAAAACGCTGGCAGTGCACAGTACTTTGGTATCACCAAAAGCAATGAGGACTGAGCCCTCTGCATGCTTGGTAAAGGCGCGACTGATGCTCACAGGGCGTAACTGGGTTGGGGTGCGGCCACTAGGGCGGGTGACGTTGGCATTACTCATGGGGTGTGGTCCTAAAGATCTACAATATCTACATGATATCGAGCATGACTGGTTATGGCAGCGCTTCTCGCCAAGTCTCCCTAGGAGCTGGTGTGGTGGCTGATTTGCAAGTGGAATGTCGTGCTGTTAATAGCCGCTTTCTGGATTTGGGCTTTCGTCTTCCAGACGAGTGTCGCGGGGCCGAGCCTGCCTTACGAGAAATGGCGACCCAAAGTCTTTCCCGTGGCAAGGTCGAGTTTCGTGCTGCTTGGCGTGTCAATGCCGGTGCTGCTGGTGCAGCTAAGGCCAATCCCCATGCCTTAGGTGCTCTAAATAAAGACCGTTTAGATGCTTTGTACACCCTGCAAGAGCACGCTAAACAAGCGTTTCCACAAGCAGAGGCATTGTGTGTCGCTGATATTTTGAGTTGGCCTGGGATTGTTTCTGAGCCTAGAGGCGAGGAAGAAGGTTGGATTGCTGCCACCGTTGAAGCAGGACGAGCTGCCTTATCCGCCTTAATGGATAGTCGCCACGCTGAAGGGAAAGCCTTGGTAACGGTTTTGACCAACATCACCACCAAGATGCGTGAGATTGTGAAAACCATTGAACCTAAAGTGCCCGTGTATGTTGCTCAGTACCAGGAGAAGTTGACGGAGCGCCTAGCTGAAGCCTTAGCTGCGCAAGAGCAGGGAAAAGGTAACGGCGGGTCTGGCACAGAGCTAATGGAACGTATTCGCCAAGAGGTAGTACTTTATGCTGTTCGGATTGACGTAGCAGAAGAATTTGCTCGTCTTAAGACCCATCTTCAGGTGGTCGATACTGCTCTGGCTGGTAAAGGCCCAGTAGGCAAGCGTTTGGATTTTTTAATGCAAGAACTCAATCGCGAAGCCAATACTTTGAGCTCTAAATCAGTTTCTGAAGAGTGCACCCAGGCGGCGCTAGAGCTCAAGCTTCTTATTGAACAGATGCGTGAACAGGTGCAAAATTTAGAGTAATTTATATTTGATGAATCATGATGACGAGCCCTAAACTGAAACCCAATCTCTCTCCTGCCTACCAAGGTAGCATGTTGATGATTGTTGCTCCATCGGGCGCTGGCAAATCATCCTTAGTTAATGCACTGCTGCAAGAAGATCCAGCACTTAAGCTATCTCTTTCAACTACGACGCGTTTACCTAGGCCGGGTGAAGTAGAGGGCAAAGACTACCGATTTATCGCTCTAGACGAATTTATTGCAGAGCGTGAGCAAGGTAATTTCTTGGAACATGCCGAAGTGCACGGCAATTTTTATGGTACCTCACGTGCCTGGATCGAAAGTCAAATGAAAGCCGGCCACGATGTAATACTGGAGATCGATTGGCAGGGTGCCCAACAGATTCGTCAAATGATTCCGGAAGTTCAGTGGATATTCATTTTCCCGCCATCATTTGAGGCTCTGGAAGAGCGCTTACGCAAAAGAGGTCAGGATGATGAGGCAACCATTCAGAGAAGATTAGCAGCGGCACATTTAGAGCTACAACATGCCCATGAGGCAGATTTTATTGTGATCAATGATGATTTTGAACGGGCATTAATTGATTTACGGCACCTTGTTGCGGCTAGCCGTCTCCGTTCAGGCCCGATTATGGCTCGCAACCCGACACTTTTAAGGCGGCTTGGGGTCTAATCAGTTATCCTATAGGTATTAAAGCTAAATTAAGTGAGTTCAGCATGGCCCGTATTACTGTAGAAGATTGCCTAAAAACCATTCCAAATCGTTTTGAACTCGTATTGGCTGCGACCTATCGCGCGCGTCAATTGGTTCAAGGTCACTCCCCACGTGTTGATGCCAGAGATAAAGCAACTGTTGTTGCGTTGCGTGAAGTTGCTGCTGGTGTAACCGACCGTGACATGTTGACCAAAGTACCTTTGTAATTTAGGGGTTCCGTTGTGGAGCTCCCCTTAGGCGACCCAAACACCTCGCAATCCAAAGGTCAGGTCTCGTCTAAAGAGGTCGCGAAAGATAATAAGTCTTCGATTCTTGTCACTCTGCTGGCTCAATCTAGTCGACATTTGTTTGGGCCTACCTCAGCCCCTAGTCTCCCCCTCAAGCATCAAGTTGTTTCTATTGATGGACTTATTGCCAAGTTGGGCTATCTCAAGCCTGATGAAGTCACCTTAATCAAAAAAGCTTTTCATTTTGCAGATGCAGCGCACTTAGGCCAGTACCGCCATAGTGGCGAACCTTATATTACCCACCCAGTAGCAGTGGCTGAACTTTGTGCTACTTGGCGCCTTGATGCACCATCCATCATGGCTGCTTTATTGCATGATGTGATTGAAGATACCGGTTGTACTCAAACAGACTTGGTGGAAAAGTTTGGTAGCAAAGTGGCAGAGTTGGTAGAGGGCTTAACCAAATTAGATAAGCTGGAGTTCCAGAGTCATGCTGAGGCGCAAGCCGAGAGCTTTCGCAAAATGTTTATGGCGATGGCGCGCGATGTCCGAGTCATTCTAGTAAAGCTTGCAGACCGTACGCACAATATGCGCACCTTAAATGCCGTCCCGATGGAGAAGCGCCGTAGGGTTGCAGCGGAAACTATAGAGATTTATGCTCCGATCGCTCACCGCCTCGGTCTTAATATCATCTATCGTGATTTGCAGGATTTAAGTTTCCGTTTTTCAATGCCCATGCGTTTTAGAGTGATTGAGGGTGCCGTAAAGAGGGCACGTGGTAATCGCAAGGAGATGGTTGAAAAGATTTTGCAGAATACCCGTATGGCTTTTTCTAAAGCGAATGTTGAGGTAGACCTCCAGGGTCGAGAAAAAACCCTCTTTAGTATTTACAGCAAAATGCGCAGTAAGCATTTGAGCTTTTCTCAGGTGCTCGATGTGTATGCCTTTAGGGTTACTGTCCATTCAATTGACGCGTGCTATCGCGCTTTAGGTTTATTACACTCTCTGTATAAGCCAATGCCAGGTAAGTTTAAGGATTACATTGCGATTCCTAAACTCAACGGCTATCAATCCCTACATACAACCTTGTTAGGCCCTTCCGGTGTGCCAGTAGAGTTTCAGATTCGTACTGGCGATATGCACGCTGTTGCTGAGGCGGGTGTCGCAGCACATTGGGCTTATAAAGACGGCTCACCAGATATGAGTGAAGTGCAAAATCGTGCTCATCAGTGGCTACAGTCTTTAATCGACATTCAGGATAGTAGCGGCGACTCTCAAGAATTCTTAGAGCACGTCAAAATTGATTTATTCCCCGATGCTGTTTATGTATTTACACCAAAAGGGCAAATCAGAGCACT
>Ga0187842_1001079_pt1 | contig 12959 bp, 10 predicted proteins | sample SpaLakP09_SKY_41_FD_134514 | JGI IMG/M metagenome (GOLD analysis project Ga0187842, IMG submission 134514) | Oligotrophic lake water microbial communities from Sparkling Lake, Wisconsin, USA - SP09_SKY_41 | ecosystem: Environmental > Aquatic > Freshwater > Lake | place: USA: Sparkling Lake... | reverse complement strand
TCTTGGGCAGCTTGTCGGTGTAGGTCGATTTCAGCTTCGACATGCCGCGGTATTCGAGCAGGATCTTCGGCAGCGGGAAATCTTCGGCCAGCTTCTGCAGCACTTCCTCGTCGGTGGACGGCGCCCCGGTCGGAGTCTTCTTGATCACCGGCAGTTGCAGCTTGCCGAAGAAGATCTCGCCGATCTGCTTTGGCGAACCGAGGTTGAAGGGACCGCCCGCCAGTTCATAGGCTTTCTGTTCCAGCTCCATGATGCGCGCGCCCAGTTCGGACGACTGCACGTCGAGCAGCGCGCCGTCGATCAGCACGCCGTTGCGTTCGATCTTGTGCAGCACAACGGACGTGGGCAGCTCGATCTCGCGGTAGATGTAGGCCAGCTTGGCGTCCGTCTCCACATGCTTGATCATTTTCTCGTGCAGGCGCAGCGTGATGTCGGAATCTTCCGCCGCGTATTCGGTGGCGCGCGACAGTTCCACCTGGTCGAAGCAGATCTGCCCTGCCCCCTTGCCGCAGACATCGGTGAAGGGAATGGTGGTGTAGCCCAGGTGGCGCAGCGCCATGCTGTCCATGTCGTGCGGCTTGTGCGATTCGAACACGTACGATTGCAGCAGCGTGTCGTGCACGATGCCGCGCAGCGTGACGCCATGGTTGGCGAAGATATGGCTGTCGTACTTGAGGTTCTGGCCCACTTTCGGCTTGGCCGGGTCTTCCAGCCAGGCCTTCATTTTTTCCAGCACGCGTTCGCGCGGCAGCTGTTCGGTCACGCCAGCATAGCGGTGCGCCACCGGAATGTAGGCGCCCTTGCCCGACTCCACCGACAGGGAAATGCCGACCATCTGGGCCGTCATCGGATCGAGCGAGGTGGTTTCGGTATCGACCGAGGTCAGTGCCGCCTTGTCGATCAGCGCCAGCCAGCGGTCCAGGTCCGCTTCGGTGACCACGGTTTCGTATTCGCCGCGCGCGACCGGCACCAGCGCGCCGGGGAACAGCTCGCCCTCGGGGGAATTGAGCAGGGCGCGCGGAACGCCTTCGTCGTCGCGCTGGCTCACTTCGCGCAGCAGGGTCTTGAAACCGAAGCGCTCGAAGAAGGACTTCAGGCCATCCTTGTTTTCCGGCAGGGCCACCAGCGATTCGCTGATCGACGCCATGTGGGCCGACAGGTCGCAGTCGCACTTGACGGTGATGAGGGCGCGCCCTTGCGGCAGCCACTCGAGCGCCTGGCGCAGGTTTTCGCCCACGGCGCCGGTGATGGTGCCGGCATTGGCCATCAGGTTCTCCAGGTTGTCGTGCAGCGCCAGCCACTTGAGCGCCGTCTTGGGGCCGCACTTTGCCACGCCGGGAATATTGTCGACCGTGTCGCCGATCAGGGTCAGGTAGTCGATGATGCGGTTGGGCGGCACGCCGAACTTGGCCAGCACGCCGGCTTCGTCGAGCTTTTCGTTGCTCATCGTGTTGATCAGCATGACCTTGTCGTTGACCAGCTGCGCCAGGTCCTTGTCGCCGGTGGAGACCACCGTTTTCATGCCCAGCGCGGTGGCCTGCACCGACAGCGTGCCGATCACGTCGTCCGCTTCGACGCCCTCGACCATCAGGATCGGCCAGCCCATGTGCTTGACCACTTCATGGATGGGCTCGATCTGCAGGCGCAGGTCGTCCGGCATCGAGGCGCGGGTGGCCTTGTACTCGGCGTACATGTCGTCGCGGAAAGTCTTGCCCTTGGCATCGAATACGCAGGCGATATAGGCGGCCGGGTAATCCTGGCGCAGGCGGCGCAGCATGTTGACCATGCCGTGCATGGCGCCGGTGGGATGGCCGTCCGGGCTGCGCAGGTCGGGCAGCGCATGGAAGGCGCGATACAGGTAACTGGAACCGTCAACTAACAGCAGGGTATTTTGCATAGTGCCACAGAGTAGGTGAAGCCGCGAACGGCAGGTGCGCGGCGGAGCGAGGGACATTATCGCAGAATCGGCCGGGACACTATATAGAGCGTAGAGCAGCTGCATGGCCAGGTCCGCGCATTACCCTGCGGCAACTTGTGCACTTCCCACGGCGCGGCCCTGTGTTTGTTACAATGAACTAAACGTATAAAAGGCGAAACCATCATGCGGCGCACATCAATGTTGTGGAAATTCCTGACCCTTGGCTTGCTTGCCCACGCGAGCCTGGCCATCGCCCAGAAAACGGCCAGCCCGGCGCCAAGCCAGGCGCCGCCCAAGCTGGAGGTCATCGAGGAAGGCAACGATGCGCCGATCACGGTCACCCCGCCAAAATCGGGCGGCACCAAGATTACCGAGAAGAAGGAAGGCGGCCGCGTCACCGAGATCAAGGTCAAGTCCGGCAAGAGCAACTACACCATGAAGCCGAACATCCCGGCCGGCAACGCGCAGCCCGGCGACGGCCAGAGCAGCAATGTGCGCGCGCCCCAGTGGACCGTGATGGAATTTGACCTCGGCAAGAAAAAGAAAACCGACAAGGACGATGTGCCTGAGCCGACCCCGGCCAAGGTCGCACCGCCGCCAGCGGCCAAATAAGACAACACAGCCACGCCAGCCGGCCGCACGCCGGCCTTGACCCCACCGATACACTTTTAATTCGCTTTCACATGGCAGTTTTTACCGCGGTCAGCCTGGATGAGATTTCACCCTGGCTTGAGCAGTTCCCTCTCGGCAAAGCCCTTGCAATCCGGGGCATCGCTTCCGGCATCGAAAACAGCAATTTCTTCATCACGACCGAGCGCGGCGAGCATGTGCTGACGATCTTTGAAGTGCTGACCTTCGAGCAATTGCCCTTCTACCTGAATTTGATGCGCCACCTGGCCGAGCGCGGCGTGCTGGTGCCCGCCCCCGTTGCCAATCAACACGGCGACCTGGTGGTGCCGCTGCACGGCAAGCCGGCCTCGGTGGTCAGCGAGCCCGACGGCAGCTCGCAGATGGATCCGCAGCCCGTCCACTGCGCCGCCGTCGGCGCCATGCTGGCGAAAATGCACCTGGCCGCCCTCGACTTCCCGCTGCAACAGCCCAATTTGCGCGGCCTGGACTGGTGGAACGAGACCACCCCCCAGGTATTGCCCTTCCTCGACGATAGCAATGCGCACTTGCTGCGGGCCGAGATGCATTTCCAGGACGCCTTCGCCGCCTGCGACCACTACAAGCGCCTGGGCCGCGGCCCCGTGCATGCCGACCTGTTCCGCAATAACGTCATGTTCGACGGCGAGCGCCTGACCGGTTTTTTCGATTTCTATTTCGCCGGCTGCGATACCTGGCTGTTCGACGTGGCCGTCACCGTCAACGACTGGTGCATCGACCTCGACAGCGGCGTGCTCGACACGGCGCGCGTGCGCGCCATGCTCGACGCCTACCACGCGGTGCGCCCGTTCACGGACGACGAGCAAAGCGCCTGGCAACCCATGCTGCGCGCCGCCGCCCTGCGTTTCTGGCTGTCGCGCCTGTACGACTTCCACCAGCCGCGCGCCGCCGAAATGCTGACCCCGCACGACCCGACCCATTTCGAACGCATCCTGCGCGAACGCATCGCCACCCCGGCGCCGGAGCTGTTCTGATGAACAAACTGCCCGCCAGTACCGGCATCGATTGGCTCAAGCAAGGCCTGGCCCTATTCCGCAAGCAGCCGGGCGTGCTGACGCTGCTGTTCTTTACCAATATGCTGGCCAGCCTGCTGATCGGCGGCGTGATACCGGGCATCGGCCCTCTGCTGGCGGTGATTCTGCTGCCCTCGTTCACGATGGCCATCATGATGGCCAGCCACATGATCACCAATGGCCAGCAAGTCACCCCGGCGGTGCTGGCGACCGGTTTTCGCATGCCCGACGTCAAGGCCCTGTGCAAGCTGGGACTGGTCTACCTGGGCTTGTTCATCGTGGTGATTTTGCTGCTGCGCGTCTCGGTCGACGACGCTTTCCTGGTCCAGGCGTCCAAGCCGATCGACCCGAAATCCCCGCCGGTGCTCGGCGCCGGGGATGCCCTGGCCGTGCTCGCCATTTCTCTCCTGCACGGCATCACGCTCACGGCGCTGAGCTTTTCGGCGCCGCTGACCTTCTGGAAAAAAATGCCGCTGTTCAAGGCCGTGTTTTTCAGCGTGGTCGGCATCTGGGGTGCCTTGCGCCCGGTCATCACCATGCTGCTGGCCTGGTTCGGCATGCTGATGGCGGCGGCCGTCGTGGTTTCGCTCGTTTCGATGGGCAACCTGAACCTGGCGCGCGGCCTGATGGGCGCCCTGGTGATGCTGTTCGTGCTGGTGCTCCAGTGCGCCATGTACGCCAGCTTCCGCCAGATCTTCGGCGACCCGGACGCGCCGGCGGCCGAATAGAAAACGGGAGCCCAGGCTCCCGTTTTGATTACCGCCCCAGCCGTTCCAGCTTGGCTACCGACAGGTCGAGCACCTTGATGCCCGCGCGCCCGAAATTGATCTGGGCGCGCGCATTGCTGCCCCCGCCCTCGATGTTGACGATCACCCCCTCGCCGAACTTGGCGTGCGCCACCGATTCGCCGATGCGCCAGCCGGGGCCGTTGGCGGCCGCTTTCTGGGTGATCTGCTGGGCGATCTTGTTGTCCGAGCCGCCGCTGAACTTGGCGTCGTCCCAGGCCGACTTCTTGTTGCCGAACCAGTGCGATTGCACGCGCGGCGACAGCCACTTGAGCGCCTCTTCGGGCAGTTCGTCAAAAAAGCGCGACTTCATGTTGTAGCGGGTCTGGCCATGCAGCATGCGGGTCTGGGTAAAGCTCATGTACAGGCGCTTCCTGGCGCGCGTGATGGCCACGTACATCAGGCGCCGTTCCTCGTCCACCCCATCCATCTCGCGCGAACTGCTTTCGTGCGGGAACAAGCCTTCTTCCAGGCCCGTGATGAACACGGCGTCGAATTCCAGGCCCTTGGCCGAGTGCACCGTCATCAGCTGCAACGCGTCCTGCCCGGCCTGGGCCTGGGCGTCGCCCGCTTCGAGCGAGGCATGCGACAGGAAGGCCGACAGCGGCGACATGACGGTCGGCAGCGGCGCGTCGGCGTCCAGGATGTCGATCCCGTCCTGGTTGAGGATGGCCTCGCCCGCCGCGGCATCGGCCTTCGGGCCCAGGTGCGCGGGGGCGCTCTGGCCGAAGCCTTCTTCCTGCACGAACTGGGTGGCCGCATTGACCATCTGTTCGATGTTCTCGATGCGGTCGGCCCCTTCCTTTTCGTTGGCATAGTGGGTCAGCAAGCCGCTGGACTCGAGCACCACGCGCACCATTTCGGGCAGCGACAGCTGCTGCGTTTCGAAGCGCGCGCCCTCGATCAGGCGCACGAAGGCGCCCAGCGAGGTGCCGGCCTTGCCCATCACGTAGGGCACGGCGGCGTACAGCGAAATGCGGTGCTGTTCGGCCGCCGCCTGCAGCGACTCGATCGAGCGCATGCCGATGCCGCGCGTGGGGAAATTGACCACCCGCAGGAAGGCCGAATCGTTGTGCGGATTGTCCATCAGCTGCAGGTAGGCGATGACGTGCTTGACCTCGGCGCGCTGGAAGTAGCGCTGGCCGCCGTACACGATATACGGCAAGCCGGCCGCGAACAGGGCATGCTCGATCACGCGCGACTGCGCGTTGGAACGGTACAGGATGGCGATCTCGCGGCGCAGGGCGCCGTCGGCCATCAGGCTTTTCGCTTCCTCGATGATCCACTGCGCCTCTTCCAGGTCGGACGAGGCTTCGTAGATGCGCACCTGCTCGCCGTGGCCGGCGTCGGTGCGCAGGTTCTTGCCCAGGCGCTTGCTGTTGTTGGCGATCAGGTGGTTGGCGCTGTCGAGGATGTGGCCGTGCGAGCGGTAGTTCTGCTCCAGCTTGATCAGGTTCTCGACCCGGAATTCACGCTCGAAAGCGGCCATATTGCCCACATTGGCGCCGCGGAAAGCATAGATGCTCTGGTCGTCGTCGCCCACCGCGAACAGCGCGCCGCCCACCTGCTGGCCCTGTCCGGCCAGCATCTTGAGCAGGTTGTATTGCAGGTCATTGGTATCCTGGAATTCGTCGACCAGGATGTGCTTGAAGCGGGCCTGGTAATGTTCGCGCAGGGGCTGGTTGCGCGCCAGCAGTTCGTAGGCGCGCAGCAGCAGTTCGGCGAAATCGACCACGCCTTCGCGCTGGCACTGCATGTCGTACAGCTCGTACAGCTCCACCATCTTGCGTTCGATCGGATCGTGCGCTTCGACGCGGTTGGCGCGCAAGCCCTGGTCCTTGGCGTTGTTGATGAAGTACATCAGGTTCTTGGCCGGGTACTTTTCATCGTCCACGTTATTGGCCTTGAGCAGGCGCTTGATCATCGACAGCTGGTCTTGCGTATCCATGATCTGGAAGGTCTGCGGCAGGGCCGCGTCGCGGTAGTGCGTGCGCAGCAGGCGGTTGCACAGGCCGTGGAAAGTACCTATCCACATCCCCCGGGTACTGACAGGCAGCATCACCGACAGGCGGGTCAGCATTTCCTTGGCCGCCTTGTTGGTAAAGGTCACGGCCATGATGCCGGCGGGCGAGACTTGCCCGGTCTGGATCAGCCACGCGATGCGGGTGGTCAGCACGCGCGTCTTGCCCGATCCGGCGCCGGCCAGGATCAGGGCGCTCTGCGGTGGCAGGGTAACGGCGGCGAGTTGTTCGGGATTGAGGTTGTGGAGGAGATTTTGCATCCCGTGATTATACCGGCAGGGGGTGGCCCCCGCCGTTCATTGCGGGCTGATTAACGCGTATTGCCCGGGGCCGCCTTGGCCAGTCCGCGCGCCTGCGCATCGTGGATCAGCGACACCGTCAGCTTCTCGGCGGTTTCGCTTTCGGCTTCCATCAACTTGCCCAGGGCATCCATCTTCTTGTCCAGCGCTTCCATCGGCTTGCCGGCGTCTTCCATCTGCTTGCCGATCGCTTCCATCGGACCGTTGGCCGCTTCCAGCTGCGCATGTTCTTTTTCAATGACTTGCGAATGTGCCTCCATCTGCTTGCTCAGGGCATCCATCTGGCGGCTCAGCTGTTCCATTTCACGGGACAAGGCTTTCTGTTCCGATGGCTTGGCATCGTCCATGCGTCGGCCAAGCTTGTCCATGGCGCGGCCGAGCTTGTCCTGCTCGCGGCCCAATGCATCCATCTTGCGGCCGGCCTCGCGCACCTTGGCTTCATTCGGCAACTTGCCGTGGGTGCTGCGTTCCATGTCGGCGCCCAGCTTTTCCATGACCTTGCCGTGCTTGTCCATTTCCTTGCCATAGACATCCATTTCCGCACCCAGCTTGTTGACCGGGGCATAGGCCGCATCGAGCCTGGCGAGGATGGCGGGATCCTGCACAACGAAGGCCCGGCCTTCCTTGCGAAACCAGAGGAAGTCGCCATTGACGCTGCGCTTGACGGCATCGATTTCGCGCAAGTCGTCGGTGCTGCCGTTCATCACGGTGCCCTTGCCGTCGGGGCCGCGGACCAGGGCGTAGGCCAGGCGGTTGCGGTCTTTCCGCAAATTGAAGTTGGCGCGCTCGAATTTCACCGTGACGGGCGTGCCGGGATTGACGGCCACCTTGCTGCTTCTTGCAGCGGCGGCGACCGGTGTGCCCGGCGCCGGCTGGACGGTCTGGGCATTGGCATAGAAGGCGCCGCAAGCGGCGGCCAGGCCAAGGATGGGCAGCGCCATCTTCCAGTTCAGTGGTTCGGTATCCGGGCGTACCAGGCGTTTGATGCGGGACATAAGATTTCCTCCGTGGGCCCCGTGGGCAAGTTGAGGTGTGGAGAACTGGAACTGGTCCAGTTCGGATAAAGCAAGCGCCAGACGCCGCGGTTCGCCGAGCATGCTTGCTGCTAAATCATCTGCGATCTGTTCGCGTTCGACCCGGACCCGGGTCGACAGCCACCACACGGTCGGGTGGTAGAACAGCACGATTTCGATCGCACTTTGAATGAGGTTGACCAGGTAATCGTGGCGCCGGATGTGCGCCATTTCATGGGCCAGCAAGGCTTCGAGCAGATGGGGGCTCATGCCCGTTGCCAGCGAAGCGGGGACCAGCACCACGGGATGCCACCAGCCGGCCGTGACCGGGCTGGACAGGTCGTCGACCAGGCCCAGCACGACACGGCGCGTGACGCCGAACTGGCGCGCCAGGCGGTCGAGCGTGGCTTGCCAGCGCGCGTCTGGCGTGAAATGGCCGGGCTGGCTGCGGCGGCGCACCCAGGCCAGGCCGAGCACCATGCGCAGCGCCAGCAGGCCGGCGCCGCAACTCCAGAACAACATCACCAGCGGCAGTTGCGATTGCAGCGACTGCTCCCAGGAAGCGAGGCGGCCGGCCGCCAGCAGGACCCGGCCGGCGGCCGGCGCGACCGCCTGGCCGGCGCCGGCCGTGGCCAGCGGCAGCATGGTGGTGGCCGCCTGCGTATCGATGACGCGCCCGACGGTGCCGGCCAGCGGCAGCGCCAGGCACAGCAGCATCGCGGCGCAGCCGAAGGCATAGCGGGTTTGCGGGCGCGCCTTGCGCAGCAGGGCAAAGCCGATCCCGGCGCCCCAGCCCACCAGCAAGCCTTGCCAGACGAAATCGAGCAAGGCCCAGGCCAGGCTGGGCACGACGGCCGGCAGCAGCGCACTCATGGCGCGTGTCCTGCAAACATCGGTGCTGGTGAATTCATGGGCTCTCCGTATCGTTGGATCTAGAATAAAATATCTAGATCAAATTGTCTAGAACTATTTTTCTACTTCCCGGCGACAGGCGAGCGCGCCGGAGTAGTCACTCTAGACAAAGATGCGGGAGGCTGCGGGAAGAATGCGATGGACGGTCGAAACCGTCGTCCAGGCGAGAAAGTTTTGCCCTTCTTGCCCTTCTTGCCCTTCTGCAGGGGACTGTCCCAGGTTTTGGGGAAACTTGTTTCCCCAAAACCTGGGACAGTCCCCTGCAGAGAGGAAAGAGCGGGAAGAGAGAGAGAGAAGGAATGCCGGCTTGGCTTAGTAGAGAACCACCGAGCGGATCGATTCGCCGCTCTTCATCAGGTCGAAGCCTTCGTTGATGCGCTCGAGCGGCAGGCGGTGGGTGATCAGGTCGTCGATGTTGAGCTTGCCTTCCATGTACCAGTCCACGATCTTCGGGACGTCGGTGCGCCCGCGCGCGCCGCCGAAGGCCGAGCCTTTCCAGACCCGTCCCGTCACCAGCTGGAACGGCCGCGTCGCAATTTCCTGCCCGCCCGCCGCCACGCCGATGATGATGGACTGGCCCCAGCCCTTGTGGCAGCACTCGAGCGCCTGGCGCATCGTGGTCACGTTGCCGATGCATTCGAAGCTGTAGTCGGCGCCGCCATCGGTCAGCTGCACGATGGCGTCCACCACATTGTCCACTTCCGTCGGATTGATGAAGTGCGTCATGCCGAATTTGCGCGCGATCTCCTGGCGCGCCGGATTGATGTCGACCCCGATGATCTTGTCGGCGCCGACCATGCGCGCCGCCTGGATCACGTTCAGGCCGATCCCGCCCAGCCCGAACACCACCACGTTGGCGCCCGCCTCCACCTTGGCCGTAAACAGCACCGCGCCCACGCCGGTGGTCACGCCGCAGCCGATGTAGCAGATCTTGTCGAAGGGGGCGTCGGAGCGCACCTTGGCCAGCGCGATCTCCGGCACCACCACGTAGTTCGAAAAGGTCGAGGTGCCCATGTAGTGGAAGATGGGCTTGCCGTCGAGCGAGAAGCGGCTGGTGGCGTCCGGCATCAGGCCGCGCCCCTGGGACGAGCGGATCGACTGGCACAGGTTGGTCTTTTGCGAGAGGCAGAATTTGCACTGGCGGCATTCCGGCGTGTACAGCGGAATGACGTGGTCGTCCTTGCGGATGCTCTTCACGCCCGGGCCGACGTCGACCACGATGCCGGCGCCTTCATGGCCCAGGATCGCCGGGAAGATGCCTTCCGGGTCGGCGCCCGAGAGCGTGTAGTAGTCGGTGTGGCAAATCCCGGTGGCCTTGATTTCCACCAGGACTTCGCCTTCGCGCGGGCCTGCGAGGTCGACTTCTTCGATCGTCAGCGGCTGGCCCGCTTTCCATGCAATCGCTGCCTTGGTCTTCATGATGGTCCTTGCCTGTGATGTGGGGAGCGCACATCATAGCAAGTCCATCCCCAACCGTCATTCCCGCGCAGGCGGGAATCCATGGCACCTCAACATATCGAAGGTGCTATGGATTCCCGCCTGCGCGGGAATGACGTATCAGAATGTCGCGGCGGGCCGGTGTTCGTTCCACAGCGTGTTCAGCTGCCCGGCCAGGCGCAGCGGGATCACCGGTTTCGGGATCACGCCGATGGCGCCCGCTTCCACGTAGCGCGCGATGTCGGCCGGATTGGTCATCCCGGTCACGAACATGGCCGGCGTATCGCGCAGGTGCGGTATGCGGCGCAGCAAGTCGAGCGTGTTCACGCCATCGAGTTCGGGCATCAGCACGTCCAGCAGGATCAGGTCGGGATAGAAGTCGAGCGCGGCGCGCAGGGCTTCGCGGCCCGAGCCGCAGTCGCGCACGTCGAACTTGCCGATCACTTCGAGGACCAGCTTGGCCGTGGTGCGTACGTGCAGGTCGTCTTCCACGTACAGAATTTTTTTCAGTTCGCCGTTCATCTCAGTCTCCCGCCGCTTCGCCATGGGGAATGCCCAGCAAGCCCGATATGGTCACCCACAGCTCGCGCGCCGAGGTCCAGGGTTTGGGCAGGTAGGTCGTTGCCGGACGCCAGTCGGGCTGCCTGGCCGCGTACACCAGCATCGGGGTGCCGGCCAGGTAAGGCAGCAGCGTGGCTGCGTCGCCGTCGGGCAGGCTGGGGTCGATCACGACCAGCGAAAACACTTGTTCGAGCAAGGCCCGGCGCCCCTCTTCCAGGGTCGGCACGCAGGTGACGTGCGCCTGCGGGATCAGGATGGTCGACAGCACCAGCGCGCTCGATGCGTCGGCGTCGATATGCAGCACGCGCGGAATGGTGCGCATGCGCGGGCTGTCGTTGGCCGCGCAGCCGGGTCCCGGCGACAGCGTTGCCTGCGCCAAATGGCGCGCCGGCGTATGCGCATGGGCGCTGCGCAAGGCACAGCCATACACCTGACCACACGGACAGTTGTTGCATTTTTTTCGGTAGCTGGTCGTTTTCATGGCGACCTCCTTTCGGAATCTGTCGATCGAAATCCCGATATCACGGCGCAATGCGGCGGCCCTGGCGGGCTGGCGGTCGGACATGGTCGGGGAGCAATCGGCGGTGCTGGGCCGGGATACATCATCGGCCGCAGGGGAAAGGCGGCGCCTGGGCGGCAGCAGGGAGCGGGGCTGTCGCAAGCATCAAAGCAATATTTATTACATTGACGAAACTATGCTACATGAAAAACCCGAGTCGTTGTGCGGTGTTGCGAAATATTTTTTCGAGCACGATGGCGCGCCGTTAATATTGCTTACTTGCTCTTGAGGCGGTTGGCAAAGCCCGCGTGCAAGCTGTTCAGGGTTTCTTCGGCCGCCAGCAACTGGTCGGCCACTTCATTGATCTTGCGCCGGCTCGAACGGGCATGGTCGCGCAGCACTTCGAAGGCGGTGTTGCGGTCGGTCTGGAATTTCCCCATCAGCAGGCCCACGGCCAGGCTGGTTTCGCGGCCGGCGGCCAGCGCGGCGTTCAGATTGGTTTCGGTGCGGCGCAGCTGGCGGATGTCGTCGGCGCGCGCCAGTCCCGCTTCGAAGGCCGGCATCAGGTGGGCGGCGTCGACCGGCTTGACCAGGTAGCCGACCGCGCCGTGCGCGGCAGCCTGGCGCGCCGATTCGGCATCGTCCACCGCGGACAGGAACATGAAGGGCACCGAACTGCTCGCCTTGAGCTGGGCCGCCAGTTCCAGCCCGCTCATGCCGGGCATGGTGATGTCGAGCAGCGCCATGTCCGGTTCGCCCTTGGCCACCTGGGCCAGCGCCGCTTCGCCCGAATTGGCGGTCAGCGTGTCGTAGCCGGCATGGCCGATGACTTCAGTGAGAAACTGCAGCAGGTGGGGGTCGTCGTCGACGATCAGGATGCGGCGTTTGGCGGCTGGTGCGGAAGTCATGGCTGGTTCAGTCCTGTGTCCGAATTGTCAACCGATTATACGGCCAGTCCCGCATTCACGGTGCAAACAACCGGCCGAAGGCGCGCGCCGCGTCGCGCGGGTCGTCCGCCGTGTAAACACTGGTGATGGCCGCCACCATGTGGGCGCCGCGCGCCACCAGCGGCGCGGCATTGGCCGGGGTCATGCCGCCGATGACCACCAGCGGCAGCGCGATCTCGTCCAGCGCACGGGTGACGATCTCCGGCGCGGTGGAAAAGCTGTATTGCTTGACCAGCGAGGGATAGAAGCCGCCGAAGGCCGCGTAGCTGGCGCCCGACCGCGCGGCGGCATGTGCCAGCGCCAGGTCCCCGTAGCAGGAGGCGCCGACGATCTTGTCCGGTCCGAGCAGGGCCCGCGCCTCGGCCACCGACGCGTCGGTGCCGCCCACGTGCACCCCGTCGGCATCGAGTTCGGCGCACAGGGCCAGGTGGTCGTTGATGACCAGCGGGCGCGCGTACTGGCGGCACAGGGCCAGCAGCTCGGTGGCCTGCTCGCGCCGCAGTTCCGCGCCGGCGTCCTTGTTGCGGTACTGGACCAGGGCGGCGCCGCCTTCGAGGGCGGCGCGCGTGCAGGCCAGCATGCGCCCGGTGTCGGTCCAGTTGGGGGTGACCAGGTAGAGGCCGCGCATGGTGATGTCCTTAGTGGATGAAGAAGGAAGGCGAGCGCTGCGGAATGCGTTGCCCGGGTCCGATGGAGAACGCGGCCGCCAGCGTGCGCTGGACGTAGGCCTGGGCCCGTTCCAGCGCCGTCTCGACCGGTTCGCCCAAGGCCAGCCGGCCCGCGATCGCGGCTGCCAGGGTGCAGCCGCTGCCGTGGAACTGGCCCGGCAAGCGTTCCCAGTGCCATTCGCGCGCCTGGCCGTCGCCGCGCCAGCGGTTGGTCACGTAC
>Ga0187842_1001078_pt1 | contig 12963 bp, 10 predicted proteins | sample SpaLakP09_SKY_41_FD_134514 | JGI IMG/M metagenome (GOLD analysis project Ga0187842, IMG submission 134514) | Oligotrophic lake water microbial communities from Sparkling Lake, Wisconsin, USA - SP09_SKY_41 | ecosystem: Environmental > Aquatic > Freshwater > Lake | place: USA: Sparkling Lake... | reverse complement strand
TGGGCCAGGCCCTGAAAGCTTTGCAGGCCTTGCAACAGGGCGACACGGTCAAGGCCAATGCTGTCGCACAAGGCCAGCGCCGCCAGGGCGTTGGCCGCATTGTGCAGGCCTTGCAGTTGCAGGCGGGCTTGCGGCAGCACGGCCTCGCCCTGCGCGCTCAGCCAGTATTCGCCGTCCTGCTGACGCAGGCTGTATTCCACCGGCTGCTTGAGCGAGAACCACTTCACCTGATGGCCGGGACGCACCATGGCCGGGGCCAGGATGTCGTCGCGGTTCAGCACCTGCACACCCAGACCATTGAACACGGCGGTCTTGGCGTGGGCGTAGTCCAGCAGGTCGTGGTAGCGATCCAGGTGGTCTTCGGAAATATTCAGCACGGTGGCGGCATCCGCCTCCAGGCTGTAAGTGGTTTCCAGCTGGAAGCTGGACAATTCCAGTACCCAAACATCAGGCTGCTTGCCGGACTGTTCGCGCTCCAGCAGGGCTTCCAGCACCGCCAGGCCGATATTGCCGGCGACGATGGTATCCAGGCCGGCTTGCTGGCACAGATGACCCACCAGACTGGTGACCGTGGTCTTGCCATTGGAGCCTGTGATGGCAATGACCTTGCTGCCATTACCCTTGATGGCGCGGGCCAGCAATTCCACATCACCCACCACTTCACCACCGGCCCGGCGGAAGGCGTCAATGGCCGGGGTTTTCAGCGGGACGCCGGGGCTGAGCACCAGCATGTCGACGCCGGCAAAAGTGCTGGCATCAAAGGCGCCGATGCGCAGTTCGGCATCCGGCACATGGCGCTGCAATTCGGCCACGCGCTCCGGCGCGGGCTTGCTATCGGCCACCACCACGCGTGCGCCGTGGGCAGCCAGATAGCGCGTGGCAGCCAGCCCCGAGCCTCCCAGCCCCACTACCGCGATGTGACGATCAGCAAAGTCCATGAGCCCTTGTCCTTAACGCAATTTCAACGAAGCGAGGCCGGCCAGTACCAGCATCATGGTGACGATCCAGAAACGCACCACCACCTGGGTTTCTTTCCAGCCCTTCAATTCGTAGTGGTGATGCAGCGGTGCCATGCGGAACACGCGCTTACCGGTGAGCTTGAACGAGGTCACCTGGATCATCACCGACAGCGCTTCCATCACGAACAGACCGCCCATGATGAACAGCACGATTTCCTGACGCACGATTACCGCCACGGTGCCCAGTGCCGCGCCCAGTGCCAGCGCGCCCACGTCGCCCATGAATACCTGGGCCGGATAGGCGTTGAACCACAAAAAGCCCAGACAGGCCCCGCAGATGGCGGCACAGAACACCACGACCTCATGCGCGCCGGGAATGAAGGGCAGGCCCAGATAGCGGGAGAACACCACGTGGCCAGCCACATAGGCAAAGATGGACAGGCCGGAGGCCACCATCACCACCGGCAGCGCTGCCAGACCGTCCAGACCATCGGTCAGGTTGACCGCATTCGAGGTGCCGACAATCACCAGATAGGTCAGCACGCAGAAGCCCACCACGCCCAGCGGGTAGGCCACGGTTTTGAAGAAGGGCACGATGAATTCGGTGGAGGCCGGCAGCTTGGCGGTGGCGATCAGGAACACCCCGGCAGCAATGGCAATGGTGGATTGCCAGGCCATCTTGAACTTGGCCGACACCCCTTTCGGGTCCTTGTACACCACCTTGCGCCAGTCGTCGTAGAAGCCCAGCGCACCGGTGCCCAGCATCACCGCCAGCAGCAGCCAGACGTATTTGTTGGACAGGTCGGCCCACAGCAGGGTGGTAATGGTGATGGACAGCAGGATCAGCGAACCGCCCATGGTCGGCGTACCGGCCTTGACCAGATGGGTTTGCGGGCCATCATTGCGCACCGCCTGGCCGACTTTCAGTTCGGTCAGCTTGCGGATCACCCACGGCCCCATCAGCAGCGAGATGGTCAGCGAAGTCAGCGCCGCCATCACCGCCCGCAGGGTGACGTAGAACACAACGTTAAAGGTCCGGATATGAGAACCCAGCAATTCAGCTAGCCAGAGCAGCACCTTACACTCCCTCTTCTTGTTGTTTTGCGGTCGTCAGGTGTTCCACCACCCGTTCCATACGCATGAAGCGCGAACCCTTCACCAGCACTGAGGCTCCCGCTTGCAAATTGGCGCCCAGCCAGCTGGCCAGCGCCGCGAAATCATCAAAACTCTGCGCGCCGTCGCCATAGGCAGCGGCGGCGTGACGGCTGAGCTCGCCCAGCGTCACCAATTGGGCAATGCCGCGCCGGCGGGCGTGTTCGCCCACTTCGCGATGCAGTTGCACGGCTGACTCGCCCAGCTCGCCGATATCACCCATCACGAAGCAGTGCGGTGCCGGCAAGCCGGCCAGCACATCGATACCGGCTTTCATGGAATCCGGATTGGCGTTGTAGCTGTCGTCGATCACCACGCCACCGTGCAGGCCAGCCTTCTGCTGCAAACGGCCCTTGGCATTGCCAAAAGCAGCCAGGCCGGCCGCGATGGTGGCCAGCGGCACATCCAGCGCCAGCGCCAGCGCAGCGGCGGCCAGCGCATTGCGGACATTGTGTTCGCCCGGCGCCGGCAGGCTGATGGCCTGCTCGCCCTGCGGGCTGCACAGGGTAAAACTGCTTTGCAGCGCCTGCAGGCTGATGTCGCGGGCGCTGATGTCAGCGGGCTGCTGCAGGCCAAAGCTGCACACGCGGTGCTTGCCGGCGGCCGTACGGAACAGATCGATATTGGCGTCGTCGGCATTGACGATGGCCACGCCATCCGCCTGCAGGCCAGAGAAGATTTCTGCCTTGGCACGGGCAACATCGGTGGTGTCGGCGAAATGACCGAAATGCGCGCGCATGGCATTGTTGACCAATGCCACTTGCGGCTGCGCCAGGCTAGTCAGATAAGTCAGCTCGCCGTGATGGTTCATGCCCATTTCCAGCACCGCATAACGGTGGGCGGGCTTGAGGCCCAGCAGGGTGAGCGGCAGGCCGATGTCGTTATTGAAGTTGCCGGCAGTGGCATGCACGGCGGCGTCTCCGGCATGAGCCTTGAGAATGGCGGTGAGCATTTCCTTGACCGTGGTCTTGCCATTGGAGCCGGTGATGCCCACGCGCAGCGCCGGCAGTGTGGCAGCCCAGCCGGCAGCCAGCCGGCCCAGCGCCAGTCGGGTGTCAGCCACCCGGATCAGGCTGGCATTCTCCAGTGCAAAATCCTCGGCCACCAGCGCAGCAAGCGCACCATGGGCCAGCACATCTGCCACGAAATCATGCGCATCAAAACGCTCGCCCTTGAGCGCGACAAACAGGTCGCCCGGCTGCACGGCACGGCTGTCGGTGACCACGCGCGCCAGACGCGCCTGTCCGTCGCCACCGCTCAGGCTGCCGCCAGCCAGTTGTGCCGCCTGTTGCAAGGTCATCATGCGCGATCTCCCCAGGCCGTCAGTGCTTCTTCGGCAATCCGGAAATCGGAGAAGGGATGCTTGACCCCGGCGATGTCCTGATATTCCTCGTGGCCCTTGCCGGCAATCAGTACGATGTCGCCGGCCTGGGCACGGCTGACCGCCCAGTGAATGGCGGCAGCGCGATCCAGCTCGACATGGCCCGGATGGCTCATGCCAGCCAGGATATGGTCGACGATGGTTTGCGGGTTTTCGGTACGCGGGTTATCGCTGGTCACCACGGCCACATCGGCAATGCGTTCGGCGATTTCGCCCATCATCGGGCGCTTGCCCGGATCACGGTCGCCACCGCAGCCGAATACGCAATACAGCTTGCTAGCGGCCGGGCGGATGTCGGCCAGCGTGGCCAGGGCTTTTTCCAGGGCATCCGGGGTGTGGGCGTAATCGATCACCACCAGCGGCTCGTGGCTGCCGCCTATGCTCTGCATGCGGCCACGTGCCGGCTGGATGCGTGCCATGACTGCAGCAGCATCGGCCAGGCTGACACCATTCACGCACAGCGTGGCCAGACAGGCCAACAGATTGCTGGCATTGAAGCGACCCACCAGGCCGGTGCGCACTTCCACCTCACCCCAAGGAGTGGTCACCTGCAGGTGCAGACCATCCAGATTGGCCGTGAGGCTGAGCGGGCGGACATCGCCCTGGGTCAGGCCATAGCTCACTACCTTGGTCTGGCTGGCATCAATGTCCTGCACCAGCTGGCGGCCAAACGGGTCGTCCACATTGATGACGGCGTGCTTGAGGCCTTCCCAGTGGAACAGCTTGGCCTTGGCCGCACCGTAGGCTTCCATGCTGCCGTGGTAGTCCAGATGGTCGCGGGTCAGGTTGGTAAACACCGCCGTGGCAAAGCTGACACCATTGACCCGCGACTGGTCCAGCCCGTGGCTGGACACTTCCATGGTCACCACGTGCGCGCCCTGGCGGCGATACTCAGCCAGCTTTTGCTGCACGGTGACCGGGTCTGGCGTGGTGTGGGTGGTTTGGGTCAGTTCACCATAAAAACCGTTACCCACGGTGCCGATCAGCGCGGCTTTTTGCCCCAGCAGGGAAAAGGCCTGTGCCAGCCAGTGGGAAATGGAGGTCTTGCCATTGGTGCCGGTAATGCCGATCACCGTCATCGCCAGGCTGGGCTGGCCATAGACATGCGCCGCCACCATGCCGGCACGCTCGCGCAGGGCCGGCACCGGCAGATTGGGCAGCACCCATTCCGGCTTCCAGGCAAACCCGTCAGCGTTATCCCACAGCACAGCTGCGGCGCCTTTTTCCAGCGCAGCAGGAATGAAGTCGCGGCCATCAGCGTACTCGCCGTGGCAGGCCAGGAAGATATCTCCGGGCAGCACGCGGCGGCTGTCAGCCTCGACCCGTTTGATGGGGAGGCCCAGCTGGTTCAGTTGTGCCGGATCCCAGTCCGGCAAGCTTGTCAGGCGACTTTTCATGTTCTGTTTCTTCAAAAATCCGCAGGGACCGGGGTCGAGTCCGGCAGCAAGCTGTTGTTGGACGGCTCGTCCGGCTGCACATTCAGCACGCGCAGCGCGCCGCCAGCCACCTGGGAAAACACCGGCGCGGAAATGGCGCCGCCGTAATATTTGCCGGCCGTGGGTTCGTCGATCATCACGGCCACGATCAGTTTGGGGTTCTTGCCCGGGGCAAAGCCCATGAACAGGGCGCGGTGCTTGTTGGCCACATAGGTGCGCCCTTCCAGCTTGCGCGCCGTACCGCTCTTGCCGCCGATGCTGTAGCCGATGATGCGACCACCGACCGCGCCGCCACCCGGTTCGCTATTGGCCACCAGCAGGTCGTGCATTTCATGTGCGGTTTTTTCGCTCAGTACCCGTTTGCCCGGCATGGGGGTGCTGGTCTTGTACAGCGAGATGGGCAGCATCACGCCGTCATTGGTGAAAATGGTATAAGCCCGCGCCATCTGGAGCAGGCTGACCGACACGCCATAGCCGAAGGACATGGTGGCCTGCTCGATGGGCCGCCAGTTTTTCCAGTCGCGCAAGCGCCCTGCCGCCTCACCGGGAAAACCGGTATTGGGTGCACGGCCAAAGCCCAGTGAATCGTAATAAGTCCAGAAATCCTGCGGGCTGCTCAGCAGCGCCAGCTTGCTGGTGCCGACGTTGGACGATTTCTGGATGATGCCCAGAATGTTCAGGCTGGGCTGGGCCGATACGTCGCGGATGGTGGCCGGACCAATCATGTAGCTGTGGGTGTCCAGCACGGTGTTGACGTTGGCCTTGCCGTGCTCCAGCGCCAGCGAGATCGACAGCGGCTTCATGGTGGAGCCGGGTTCGAACAGGTCGATCACCGCACGGTTACGCAGCATTTCCGGCGTGGTGCCAACCCGGTTGTTGGGGTTGAACGAGGGGTAGTTGGCCAGCGCCAGCAGTTCACCGGTCTTGGCATCCAGCACGACTACACTGCCCGCCTTGGCCTTGTTCTCTTCCACGGCGGCCTTGATTTCGCGATAAGCCAGGTACTGGATGCGATGATCCACTGCCAGCGCCAGGGTCTGGCCATCACGCGGCGGTTCGATGGCGGCTACATCCTCGATGATGTGACCACGACGATCCTTGATCACCACACGGCGGCCATCCTTGCCGGACAGCATTTTTTCGCGCGCCAGCTCTACGCCTTCCTGACCTTTGCCGTCCACCCCGGTAAAACCGATGATGTGGGAAATGATTTCCCCGGCCGGATAGAAGCGGCGGTATTCCTGCTGCTTGGCAATGCCGGGAATGCCCAGAGCAATCACCTTGTCGGCCACTTCCGGATTGATCTGACGCTTGATGTAAACGAATTCTTTCTTGCGGTCGGACAGTTTGGTGGCCAGCTCTTCCGGTGCCATGTCCAGCAGCTTGCCCAGATCACGCAGCTTGGCCGGCGGCACCGGCTCCATGTCGGCCGGGCTGGCCCAGATGGTTTGTACCGGCGAGCTGATGGCCAGCGGTTCGCCATTGCGGTCGGTGATCACCCCGCGGTTGGCTTCCAGTGTCATGGCGCGCCGGAAACGCGCCTCACCCTGGCCTTGCAGGAAGTCCTGCTGCACCACTTGCAGGTAAATGGCACGACCGATCAAGGCCAGAAACAGCATGCCCAGCATCAGCAGCACAAAACGCACACGCCCTGCCGTCATTTTCAGGGCAGGGCTGGCATCGGCAAGGCGTTCACGCTGATGGGCGGAGTAGCTGGTGCGCATCAGGCACCTCCCCGGGCAGAAATCACCTGGATCTGCCGTGGATCGGGCGTATGCATGCCCAGCCGCGTGCTGGCGGCCTTTTCAATCACCGCGTGCGCACCCCAGGTACTTTGCTCCAGTTGCAGCTGACCAAACTCCACCTCCAGCTGCTGGGCGGACTTCTGCTCTTTCTGCAGGTCGCTGTACAGCCTGCGCGATACGTGCTGCGAGGTGACCACCGACCAGGCGGACACCACGACCAGCACCAGAAGGATCGCGCACAGGCGGTTCATGCATCCCCCTCCCGCCACGGCGCGGCGGTACGCTCGGCGATACGCATGATGGCGCTGCGGGAACGGGCGTTTTCACGCACTTCTTCCTCGCTGGCGCGCACCGGCTTGCCTACGGTTTCCAGCGGCGGGCGGGCCATCTCGTCGGCACGCACCATCACCCAGGTAGGCAGCTTTTCCACGCTGCTGGCATCGCGCAGGTATTGTTTGACGATACGGTCTTCCAGCGAGTGGAAGCTGATGATGGCCAGCCGGCCACCCTCAGCCAGATGACGGGCTGCTTGCGGCAATACCGCTTTCAGCTCGTCCAGCTCGCGGTTCACAAAGATCCGGATCGCCTGGAAGGTCCGCGTGGCTGGGTCCTGACCCGGTTCCCGAGTACGGACGTTTTGCCCAACGAGCAGGGCGAGCTCACGCGTGGTCTGGAGGGGAGCGAGCTCCCGTTGCGCAACAATGGCTGCTGCGATCTTGCGAGCAAACCGCTCTTCACCATAAGTCTTGATGACCTCTTTGATTTCGTCTTCTTCCGCAGTAGCCAGCCACTGGGCGGCAGTGATGCCGCGGGTGGTGTCCATGCGCATGTCCAGCGGTGCGTCGAAGCGGAAACTGAAGCCGCGACGCCCGTCGTCGATCTGTGGCGAGGACACGCCCAGATCCATCAATACACCGTCCACCACGGCTACCCCCAGTCGGGCCAGTTCCTGGCCCAGGGTTTCGAAACCGTTGTGGACAATGGTAAAGCGACTGTCTTCTGCCGCCAGCTTGTCAGCTTCGGCAATGGCTTCCAGATCCTTGTCGAAGGCAATCAGGCGGCCTTGCGGCCCCAGCTGCGACAGGATGAGCCGGCTGTGGCCACCGCGACCAAAGGTGCAGTCCACATACACGCCATCAGGCTTGATGGCGAGCGCGGCTACAGCTTCGGCTAGCAGCACCGTGCGGTGCACGTACGGGGTGGAACTCACAGGGTAAAGTCTCCAAGATGTTGTGCCAGATCGGCTTGGTCGATGGCCAGTGCTTCCGTGGTCTGGCTGTCCCACTCCTCGGCATTCCACAGCTCGAAGCGGTTGCCCATGCCCACCAGCGCCACGTCCTTGTCCAGACCGACCAGTTCGCGCAGGCGGGAAGGCAGCAAGATGCGTCCGGCGCTGTCCATGTCCAGCGTTTCTGCGTGGCCAAGCACGAGGCGCTGGTAGCGTTTCAGCGTGGGATTGCCGGTGGGAAGTGCCAGTAGACGAGCTTCAACCGGACGCCAGTTGGGTTCTGGGTAAATCAGCAGATGGTCGGGGGATTCGAGGGTGACAACCAGCTTGTGCCCGAACGCGGACAGCAGTGTCTCACGGTGTCTGGCCGGAATGGCCAAACGACCCTTGCTATCAAGAGAGACAATACTGACGCCGCCGATCATGAGCTGGACACCACCGCTGAAAGTTGAGGGGCCGTCGCCCCACTTTTACCCACTTCACCCCACATTTCGCCACTATAAGAAAGAACTTCACTATGGTCAACATCACTCGGCGCTAATTCACCTTTTGCGACAATGACTTAGCGACAGCCTCAAAAAGCGCTTTCCGTGTCAAATCAGTGGGTTAATACCGGCAGTCAAAGTGAGCTATGAGCTGAAATGGTGCGGGAAGACAACACAATGATTTTTCCATGACAATCAAATGCCAAGCGGTGGCCAGTCCGGAAAAACAGCAGGGGGCAGTTAAAATGGTCCATTTAAACTGCAAAAACAGAACGGCATGCCGCAGCATGCCGTTCGCTGAACACCGCCGCCAGGGGATGGCGGCAGGTGAATCAGGCCAGTTTCTGCTTCAGGATATCCTGCACCTGAGCCGGATTGGCCTTGCCCTTGGAAGCCTTCATCACCTGACCGGCCAGCGCATTGAGCGCCTTTTCCTTGCCGGCACGGTACTCTTCCACCGCCTTGGGGTTGGCCGCGATGGCTTCTTCCACCATTTTCTCGATGGCGCCCACATCGGACACCTGCTTCAGGCCATCGCGCTCGATGATGGCATCGGCGGACAGCTCGCTATCCCACAAGGCATCGAACACCTGCTTGGCCAGTTTGCTGGACAGGGTGTTGTCGGCAATGCGCTGGATCAGGCCGGTCAGGCGCTCGGCGGTAATCGGGCAAGCGCTGATGTCCTTGCCATCGCGATTCAGGCGGGCGGCGATTTCGCCATTCACCCAGTTGGCAGCCAGCTTGCCCTGACCCGAGGCCTGGGCCACCGCTTCGAAGTATTCCGCCGTGGCGCGGCTACCGGTCAAGAGCGCGGCATCGTAGGACGACACGCCGAAGGCTTCGACAAAGCGCGCCTTCATGGCAGCCGGCAGCTCGGGCATTTCGCTGCGGATGCGTTCGATCTGCTCGTCGGCAATACGTACCGGCAGCAAGTCCGGATCGGGGAAGTAGCGGTAGTCGTGTGCATCTTCCTTGCTGCGCATCATGCGGGTTTCGCCGCTGTCCGGGTCGAACAGCACGGTCGCCTGCTCCACGCGGCCGCCATCTTCCAGGGTGTCGATCTGCCACTGGATTTCGTACTTGATGGCCTGCTCCAGAAAGCGGAAGGAGTTGAGGTTCTTGATTTCGCGGCGAGTACCGAACTCCTGCTGGCCAAACGGGCGCACCGAAACGTTGGCATCCACGCGGAAGCTGCCTTCCTGCATATTGCCATCGCAAATACCCAGCCACATCACCAGGCTGTGCAGGGCGCGGGCATAGGCCACGGCCTCTTCCGGCGAGCGCATGTCCGGTTCGGACACCACTTCCAGTAGCGGAGTACCGGCACGGTTGAGGTCGATGCCGGTCATGCCGCTGAAGTCTTCATGCAGCGATTTGCCGGCGTCTTCTTCCATGTGGGCGCGGGTCAGCTTGACCAGCTTTTCTTCTTCACCCACCAGAATCGGCAGCACACCGCCTTCGACAATCGGCAGCTCCATCTGGCTGATCTGGTAGCCCTTGGGCAGATCGGGGTAGAAGTAGTTTTTGCGCGCAAACACGTTCTTCTGGTTGATCTTGGAGCCCAGTGCCAGGCCCAGGCGGATGGCTTTTTCCACCACGGCCTTGTTCAGCACCGGCAGTACGCCGGGGAAGGCCAGTTCCACGGCCGAGGCCTGGGTGTTCGGCTCGGCACCGAAAGCGGTGCTGGTGCCGGAAAAAATCTTGGTAGCGGTGTTGAGCTGCACATGCACCTCAAGACCGATGACGACTTCCCATTTCATCGCGGAGAAATCCTTTTGCTATGCCGTCAGGGGGCGCACAGCGCACGCCCCTGCACGCGCTTGATTACAGGGCGGGGGCGCGGGTGTGCCAGTCGGTAGCCAACTGGAACTGATGTGCCACATTCAGCATTTTTGCTTCGCCAAAATAATTGCCGATGATCTGCAGACCCACCGGGCGGCCACGGCGGTCGAAACCGGCCGGCACGCTCATGCCGGGCAGGCCGGCCAGGTTGACCGACAGGGTGTAGATGTCGGACAGATACATCTGTACCGGATCGCCGGACTTCTCACCGATATTGAAGGCGGCGGTCGGGGCCACCGGCCCCAGGATCACGTCGCACTGCTCAAACGCGGCCTTGAAATCGTTGGCGATCAGGCGGCGGATCTTCTGCGCCTTCAGGTAGTAGGCGTCGTAATAGCCATGCGACAGCACATAGCTGCCCACCAGGATGCGACGCTTCACCTCCGCGCCAAAACCTTCGGCACGGGTCTTTTCATACATGTCCACCAGGTCCTTGTACTCAGCCGCACGGTGGCCGTAGCGCACACCATCAAAGCGCGACAGATTGGTGGAGGCTTCGGCCGGGGCGATCACGTAGTAGGCCGGGATGGACAGCTCGGTATTGGGCAGGCTGATATCCACCACCTGTGCGCCCTGCTTTTTCAGCTCGGCCACCGCATCTTCGATCACCTTGGCCACGTCGGCATCCAGGCCATCGGCAAAGTACTCGCGCGGCAGGCCCACACGCAAACCGGCCAGCGGCTGGTTCAGCTCGCGGGTGTAGTCTTCGCGGGCACGCTCCAGGCTGGTGGAGTCGCGCTCGTCAAAACCGGCCATCACGTTCAGCATCAACGCGCAGTCTTCGGCGGTCTGGGCAATCGGGCCGCCCTGATCCAGCGAGGAGGCATAGGCCACCATGCCGTAGCGCGACACCACACCATAGGTGGGCTTGATGCCGGTCACACCGCAATGGCTGGCCGGCTGGCGAATGGAGCCGCCGGTATCAGTAGCGGTGGCCACCGGCGTCAGACGGGCCGCCACGGCAGCAGCCGAGCCACCGGAAGAGCCGCCCGGAATGGCGTTCAGGTCCCACGGGTTTTTCACTGCGCCGTAGAAACTGTTTTCATTGGACGAGCCCATGGCGAATTCGTCCATATTGGCGCGACCCAATGTCACCAGGCCGGCGGCATTGCACTGCTCCACCACATGCGCGCTGTAAGGCGAGATGAAGTTATCCAGCATCTTCGAGCCGCAGCTGGTTTTCCAGCCCTGCTGACAGAAGATGTCCTTGTGCACCATCGGTACGCCGGTGAGCAGGCCGGCCTGGCCAGCGGCGCGGGCAGCATCAGCCGCAGCGGCATCGGCCAGGGTGCGGACGCGGTCCACGGTGATGAAGGCGTTCAGCTGCGGGTTCAGCGCCTCGATGCGGTCGAGGTAGTGCGTGGCCAATTCCACGCTCGACACCTCGCCCGCCGCCAGTTGTTGCGACAGTTGCTTGAGGGTGGCGTTCGTCATTTTGTCTTGATATCCGGTTAAGCTGGGATCAGTGAGCGGGTGCGCCTGCCATGGCAGGACGGCAGAACGGGGTCGGAAAAAGCCATTCCCAAGCGGGAACCATCCGAAACCGTGCTGCTCTGAAACTCACTCGATCACCTTGGGAACGAGGAACAGGCCCTTTTCCACCTGCGGGGCGACCGCTTGAAACGCCTCGCGCTGGTTGGTTTGGGTCACGATGTCTTCACGCAGACGCAGGCTTACATCCTGCGGATGGGCCATCGGTTCGATGCCATCGGTGTTGACGGCCTGCATCTTCTCGATCAGGCCAAAAATATTGTTAAGCTGGTTGCCAACCGCGGCGATTTCTTCATCGCTTACGTTGATGCGGGCAAGCTTGGCAATCCGCGCGACATCCTGGTGCGTCAGAGACATGGCGTCCTCGTTAAAACCTTTAATATTTCAAGCTTTATAGGGTATCATAACGGGTTTGATTCTCCCAAGATCGACATCACACTTCGCACCATGAATCATGCTGCTGCGGCTAGGGTTTTCTGCCAGCCCGCCTTGCTGTTTATTTGTGCGACGTGATGCAACAATGATGTCCCCCGGAGGGCCGCCGCCCGCCGTTTCAGGCCAGCCTGGACGTGCGCTGCGACGGGAGCCGGGAACCCAAGCCCATGCAAGAATTTGCCGGACGCGCATCGCGCCCGACTGACGGAAACTGAACCAGGACCGCCCAATGTTTCGTTCGCTCACCGGATACTTCTCCAACGACCTTGCCATCGACCTTGGCACGGCCAACACCCTCATTTACATGCGTGGCAAGGGCATCGTGCTTGACGAACCATCCGTGGTCGCCATTCACAGCGATGTACCCACCAACAAGAAATCCATCCTGGCCGTCGGCCTGGAAGCAAAACGCATGCTGGGACGTACTCCGGGCTCCATCCAGGCCATTCGTCCGATGAAGGATGGCGTGATCGCCGACTTCACCGTCACAGAGCAGATGCTCAAGCAGTTCATCAAGAAGGTGAACCCCAACCGCTTCTTTGCTGCCAGCCCGCGCATCGTGATCTGCGTACCCTGCGGTTCCACCCAGGTGGAACGCAAGGCCATTCGCGACTCGGCCCTGGCTGCCGGCGCGCGCCGCGTCGAGCTGATCGAAGAACCGATGGCGGCTGCCATCGGTGCCGGCCTGCCGGTGGAAGAGCCGACTGGCTCCATGGTGGTGGACATCGGTGGTGGCACCACCGAAGTGGGTGTGATCTCGCTGGGTGGTGTGGTGTATTCCAACTCGGTACGTGTTGGCGGTGACAAGT
>Ga0187842_1001075_pt1 | contig 12975 bp, 5 predicted proteins | sample SpaLakP09_SKY_41_FD_134514 | JGI IMG/M metagenome (GOLD analysis project Ga0187842, IMG submission 134514) | Oligotrophic lake water microbial communities from Sparkling Lake, Wisconsin, USA - SP09_SKY_41 | ecosystem: Environmental > Aquatic > Freshwater > Lake | place: USA: Sparkling Lake... | reverse complement strand
GTGCTCGAGGCCATGAAGATGCAGAACATCATCCGCGCCGAGCGCGACGGCACCGTCAAGGCCGTCAACGCCAGGGCCGGTGACCCCGTCGCCGCCGATCAGGTCCTTGTGGAGTTCAACTGATGACCTTCGCCCACGCCCAGTCTTCTGCCGAAGCCGTTCGCCTGCCCGCCCGGGTCCCGACCAGCGAGGCCCTGTCGGTGCTGACCCCGATCAACGTCCTGGCCGAGCGGCTGGGTGTGACCTCGCGGGCCCTGCGCCACTATGAAGCCATCGGCCTGGTGGCGGCCCGCCGGGGCACCCGCAGTGTCCGCTACTACGATCGCGACGCCGTCGAACTGCTGGAGGCGGTGACCCTGCTGCGCAGCGTCGATGTGCCAATCGCCGACATCCGCGACGTGATGCGCCATCGCGGTGATCCGGCCGCCTATGACGCGGCGCTGAAGGCCGTCCTGGCCCAGGCCCTGCAGGAGCGCCGCCGCTGCGCCGCCACCATCGAAGGCCTGATCGAGGCGATTGGGGCCTGACGGCTCTAGCCCAGCACCCGGGGGTCGTTCTCGAGGCTGGACGTGTCGAAGCCGTGATAGAGCGACAGGAACCGGAACGGGTGCTCCTGGTAGCTGCCGAACATCACATTGTTGATGTCGCTGGTGGTGTCGAACAGGGCCAGACGCGCGTCCGGAACCTGCCGCTGCAAGTGATGACGTGCCACGGTCAGCGCCACCTGGTCGATCCAGCGCGTCACCTCGGGCCTGGCCAGATGCCGGTCGAGATAGGTCCGCAGATAGTCGAGCAGGACCGCCGCCCCCTTTGAGGGCTGCACGAGGACCAGATTGGCCGTCAGGCGCGAGGCGACCGAGGTGTTGGAGAAGTTCTCGTTGAACACCACGTCGACCCCGGCATGCTGCTCCAGCAGATCAGCGACCCCGCGCTGCAGCAGCAGGTCGATGTCGGAGACGAAGACCGGGCGGTTCAGAACATCCAGCAAAGGGCCCAGCCGCTGGAAGCGCACCGACTGGTAGTGCGCCACCGGCAGGGCGATCAGGCCCTTGGGCGGGGAATCATAGACCTTGATCGTCACCGGGGCGGGATCGAAACCATCCCCGACGAACACCACCCGCTCATCGGTGATGCCGACCGTCGCGATCGCGGCCGCCAGCCGGTCGGCCGCGCCGATCACATGAATGACCACCAGACACGGCACGTCGCAGTGGCGCAGCACCGACAGGGCATACCAGCGGGCATAGAGGGCGACATAGGCCTCATCGGCCGCCGCAAAGAACACGGCCTTGACGCCGAGGCGCGCGGCATGGGCCGCCAGACCGGCATCGTCCAGCCCCTGCCCGGTCGCCGTGACAAAGTGCTGGACCGGATCGATGGGGCGCGCCGGCGTGGGCGCACGGATCGACGCGATATCGAGGGCATCGGTCAGCAGCTTGTAGGCCTTGATCCAGCCCCACCACTCGGAGTCCTCGGGCACCGTGCCCTGAAAGGCCCGGGCGGCGGATTCCATGCGGGCCAGCAGGTCGAGGTCGGCGTCTGATAGCATCGGCCGGCACAGCAGCAGGCTCATGCCGTCATGCAGTTCCCTCAGCCGCATCAGCGGATGCATCCCGGGATCTGGCGAGAAGCCCAGGGTCACCCGGTGGCGGATCTCGGTCTCGACATCGCCGTCGTCGCGGGCCTGGTCAGCCAGCAGGGTCAGGGCGGTGATGTGATCGGGCTCAAGCTCGTGCAGGATCCGGGCGAAGCGTACGGCCTCTTCGGTGTTGCCGAGCGTCTGATGGCAGGCCATGGCGGCCGTCACGCGCGGGGCGCTCTGGGGCGTCAGGACCGCAAGGGCCGAGGCATAGGGCGCGGCAGCAGCTACATCCCCGCGGGCCACACAGGCATTGAAGGCCGTGGCCCCGGCCGGGATCAGGGCCTGGACCTGCGGCGTCAGGGCCTCCAGATCGCCGAGGTCGTCGCGGGCTGCGTCCAGGGCCCGCAGGCCGCCCAGCACGTCGCCCCGGACGATCAGGGCCTGACAGAAGCCTGTCCAGGCCCGGGTCCGGTCGCATTGGCCGGACAGCAGGTGTTCGTAAAGGGTCAGGGCGTCGTCAGCGCGCCCCTCGGCCAGCAACCGGTCGGCAAGGTCGAGGACGGCCTCGCCGGACCCGGGCCGGGTCAAGCGCCCTGCCCCTCAGCCGCCGCGACGTCCTCGGGACGCCAGAGCCGTCCGTCCGGGGTGAGGGGCCGCATCTGGTGGCGACGCGCCAGACCCTGGCGATACAGGCCGTCGAGATCGGGTTCGACCATCATGTCCCGTGCATCGTGGTCCGCCGCCAGGCCGACCTCGAGATAGTCCTCGATATTGGCCAGATCGGGCCTTGGCCGCGCGCCCGCCTGGTACTCCCCGACCATGGCGTGGAACAGGTCCTCCAGGCTGTGGGTCAACAGGTCCATGTCGAACAGGACACAGGTATCGCGGCCGGCCTGCAGGTGCTCGCGCAGAGCCCGCGCCGCAGCGCGGTCTTGGCCCAGTTCGACAGCCAGCTCGACATAGCGACCGGCATCTTCGCAGACGAGTTCGGGAAGCCCGGCCGAGCGAACCAGACTGCCACAGACCCTAGAGGCGAAGCTGCGCCCCGACAGGGTCAGAACCGGAACCCCCATCCAGAGGGCGTCCGAGGCCGTGGTGTGGGCTCCGTAGGGGGCGGTGTCGAGGAACAGGTCGGCCAGGGGGTAGCGGGCCAGATGCACCGGATTGGGCTGTTTGGGCGCAAAGACCAGGCGTGAGCGGTCGATCCCGGCCTGTTCGGCCCGCTCGGCCAGCCGGCCATTGGTCTCCGGATGGCTGTCCAGCAGCCACAGCACACTTTCCGGCGTCCGGCGCAGAATCTCCATCCAGCGGTCAAAGACGAACGGGGTGATCTTCTGGGTGCCGTTGAAGCAGCAGAACACGAAGGCATCCTCAGGCAGGCCGGCCTCAGCCCGGGTCGGAGTCTCGGCCGCCACGATCCGCTTGCGGTCATTGGGCTGGTAGCTGGGCAGGCGGCGCACGGCTTCCGAATAGTAGCGCTCGGCCTCGGGCGGGATAATCCACGGATCAGCGACGATATAGTGATGGAAGGCGCTGCCCATGGTGCCGGGAAAGCCCAGCCAGTTGACCAGGATCGGCGCTGGACGGCGGGCGAACACGGCCGTGCGGGCATCGCGCGTATGGCCGTTGACGTCGACGAGGATGTCGATCTGGTCGTCGGCGATGCGGCGGGCCGCCACGTCGTCGCTCATGGTGCGGATATCGATGAAATGCTCGACCGCCGCCCGCGTGCGGGCATTGAGTGCATCGTTGGCCTCAGGCCCGCAATAATAGGCGAAGACCTCGACCCGCTCGCGGTCATGCAGCTCGAACAGTTCGGCCATCAGATAGCCGACAGCATGGTCGCGCAGGTCCGAAGAGATATAGCCCACCTTCAGCCGACGCCCCGTCAGATCGATGGGCGCATCGCGCCGCTCCACGATAATGGCGTCAGGATTGCTGCCCGCCTCGCGCGCCGTGAACCGGGCCGCCGCCGACAGCTGCAGCCAGGGGTCATCGGTATAGGCGGCCATCGACAGAGGGTGAAAGCCCAGCAGCAGGGTGCGGCGGTCGACCCGCTCCCAGGGCGCAACCGGCGGCCACTTGCACTGGCTGAGGCGCACGGCGACCAGTTGACCGATCGTGTCGGTCTGGCTGGGATCCAGATCCGCGCAACGCCACAGGGCGGTTTCGGCGCGATGGCTCTGCTGCACCTCCAGCAGGGCCCGCGCGATCTGCTTCATGGCTCCGAAGGCATAGCCGGCATTGGCCCCTGTCAGGGCCATGGGGCGGCTGGCCCCCTCGTTCCAGATCCCGATGGCCGCTTCCAGCTGGCCTGAGCGCTCCCGCAGACCGCCCAGATTGATATAGGCCGGCAGGAAGTCGGCGTTCAGCGCAAGCGCCCGCTCCAGATGCGCCGCAGCGGCCTCGGGCCCGCTGACATTCAGGCTGGCACAGTTGAAATGGGCGATGAAAAGCTGCGGGTGGTCGGGATTGAACTGGATCCAGACCTTGTAGACCTGTTCGGCCAGGCCGGCCTGACCCTGCCCGGCCAGGGAGCCGGCGGCATTGATCAGGTCACTGAGCGAAAACTCGCCGGCCGTGATCTTGGCGAGAACGGCGAGGACGTCGGGATCGGCCATGGTCATCTCGAACACGGGCCACAGTCAGTGCGGCCGAATCGTACCGCCAGACGATGCCATGGCTCGACTGGACGTCCAATGGCGCGGCCAACCGCCCGGGGGCGGCGACGGGCGTCACCGGATAGGTCCGGCGACGCCGCGATCGTTGCGGGATCAGGTCACGTCCAGGTAGGCGACGGTCTGGTCGCCGTTCAGGCTCTGCACCTGGGTGGTGGTCAGGGCGTTGGCCTGGGTGCTGGTCATGGCCAGGATGCTGGTCGTGGTCAGATAGTCGATCTGGGTCGTCGACAGCCCCGTGATTTGGGTCGTCTGCAGCGAACCGACCTGGGTCGTGGTCAGGGCCCCGATGACCGTCGTCGTCAGCGCGCCGAGCTGGCTGCTGGTCAGGGCCGCGATCTGGGTCCCGCTCAGGTCGCCGAAGTCGGTCTGAGACAAGCCCTTCACCTGGGTGGCGGTCAGGCTCTTGATCTGGGTTGTGCTGAGCGCCGCCGACTGGGTGGCATCCAGGGCCGAGATGTTGGTCGCCGACAGCGACGACAGCTGGGTGGTGGTCAGGGCACCGACCTGGGTATCGGCCAGCTCGCCGATATCAGTCGTCGTCAGACTGGCCAGCTGCGAAGTCGTCAGACCCTTGATCTGGGTCGCGTTCAGCACGGCCATCTGGGTGCTGTCGAGGACCGAGACATTGGTCGTCGACAGGGCCGCGATCTGGGACGAGGTGACCGAACCGATCTGGGTGGTCGACAGCGCCTTGACGTTGGTCGAGTCGAGCGCTGCGAACTGGACCGTCGTCAGGGCACCGACCTGGGTTTCGCTGAGCTCGCCGATGTCGGTCGACGTCAGGCCCTTCACCTGGGTGGTGGTCAGGGCCTTGATCTGGGTCGTCGTCAGGGCAGCGGTCTGGGTCGCGTCGAGGGCCGAGACGTTGGTCGCCGAGAGGGCCACCAGCTGGGTCGCCGTCAGGGCCGCGACCTGAGTGCCGGCCAGCTCGCTGATGTCCGTCGTCGTCAGAGCGGAGACCTGCGAGGTGGTCAGGCCCTTGATCTGGGTCGCGTTCAGGGCCGCCGTCTGGGTGGCGTCGAGGGCCGAGATACCGGTCGGGGTCAACGAACCGATCTGGGTCGCCGTCAGCTGGCCGATCTGGGTCGCCGACAGTTCACCGATGTCGGTGGTCGTGAAGGCCTTCAGCTGAGTGCTGGTCAGGGCCTTGACCTGGGTATCGGCCAGGGCCGCGACCTGGGTGCCGTTGAGGGTCGAGATGTTGGTCGCCGAGAGCGCCGCCAGCTGCAGGATCGTCAGGGCTGCAATCTGGGTGTCGGCCAGGTTGGTGACGTTGGTGGAGGTCAGGGCTCCGACTTGCGATGCAGTCAGACCCTTGACCTGGGTGGCGTTCAGCACCGCGAGCTGGGTATCGGCCAGCAGCGTCACGTTCGTGGGCGAAATGCCGGCGATCTGGGTCGCCGACAGGGCCGTGATCTGGGTCGTCGACAGTTGCTGGATGTTGGTGCCCGTCAGAGCACCGACCTGGGCCGAGCTCAGGGCACCGACCTGGGTGGCCGACAGTTCACCGATATCAGTGATCGACAGGCCCTTGATCTGGGTCGTGCTCAGCGCCTGAACCTGGGTGTTGTTCAGCACCGCGATCTGGGTATCGGCCAGGGCCGAGATATTGGTCTCGGACAGGTTCTTGAGCTGATCGGCCGTCAGGGCTCCGACCTGGGTGGTCGAAAGCTCGCCGACGTCGGTCGTCGTCAGACCCTTGATCTGGCTGGCGGTGAGTCCCTTGATCTGGGTGGTGCTCAGCGCCGCCATCTGGGTGGCGTCGAGCGCCGAGACGTTGGTCGCCGACAGGGCCGCGACCTGGGTCGCCGTCAACGCACCAACCTGGGTATCGGCCAGCTCGCTGATGTCGGTCGTCGTCAGGCCGGCTAGTTGCGAGGTCGTCAGGCCCTTGATCTGGGTTGTGTTGAGGACCGCGACCTGGGTGCCGTCAAGCGCCGAGACATTAGTCGCCGACAGGGCCGCGATCTGGGTGGCGCTGACCGAACCGATCTGGGTGGTCGACAGGGCCCTGATGTTGGTCGAGTCGAGCGCGGCGAACTGGGCCGTCGTCAGGGCACCGACCTGGGTCTCGGACAGCTCACCAATATCGGTGGTGGTCAGCCCCTTCACCTGGGTGGTGGTCAGGGCCTTGATCTGGCTGGTGCTGAGGGCGGCGGTCTGGGTGGCATCGAGCGCCGAGACATTGGTCACCGACAGGGCCGAGATCTGGGTCGCGGCCAGGGCCGAGACCTGGGTTCCGGACAACTCGCCAATGTCGGTCGTCGTCAGGGCCGAGACCTGCGACGTGGTCAGCCCCTTGATCTGGGTCGCCGTCAGGGCAGCCGTCTGGGTCGCATCCAGGGCCGAGACGTTGGTGGTCGACAGCGCCCCGATCTGGGTCGCGGTCAGGGCCGCAACCTGGGTGCCGGCCAACTCGCTGATGTCGGTGGTGGTGAAGCCCTTCAGCTGGGTTGCCGTCAGGCCCTTGATCTGGGTGTCGGACAGGGCGGCGACCTGGGTGCCGTCGAGCGCCGATACGCCGGTAGCGGTCAGGGCCCCGATCTGGGTCGCGGTCAGGGCCGCCACCTGGGTGTTGGCCAGATCGCCGATATTGGTCGTGGTCAAGGCGGTCAGTTGCGAAGCCGTCAGGCCCTTGACCTGGGTCGTGCTGAGGGCCGCGAACTGGGTGTCAGCCAGCAGGGTGACATTGGTGGCGCTGATCGCACCGATCTGGGTCGCCGACAGGGCCTGGACCTGGGTGGTCGACAGCTGTTGCAGGTTGGTCGAGGACAAGGCGCTGACCTGGGCGGCGCTCAGTGCACCGACCTGGGTGCCGGACAGCTCGGTGATGTCGGTGACCGACAGGCCCTTAAGCTGGGTGGTCGACAGGGCCTGGACCTGGGTGTTGCTCAGGGCAGCCACCTGGGTGTCGGCCAGGGCCGAGATATTGGTCTCTGACAGGGCCTTGAGCTGGTCCGTCGTCAGGGCGCTGATCTGGGTGGTCGACAGCTCGCCGATGTCGGTTTCCGACAGGCCCTTCAGCTGGGTCGCAGTCAGGCCCTTGATCTGGGTTGCGTTCAGCGCCGCCGTCTGGGTGGCACTCAGCGCCGAGACGCCGGTCGCCGTCAGCGAGCCCAACTGGGTCGCCGTCAGGGCCCCGACCTGGGTGGTGTCCAGCTCACCGATATCGGTGCTGGTCAGACCCTTGAGCTGGGTGGCCGTCAGGGCCTTGATCTGGGTGCTGCTGAGGGCGGCCGTCTGCGTGGCATCGAGGCCCGAGACATTGGTCGCCGACAGCGATCCGATCTGGGTCGCGGTCAGGGCCGCCACCTGGGTATCCGCCAGGTCACCGATATTGGTGGAGGTCAGAGCCGCCAGCTGCGAGGTCGTCAGACCCTTGACCTGGGTCGTGCTGAGGGCGGCGAACTGGGTATCGGCCAGCAGGGTGACATTGGTGGCGCTGATCGCCCCGATCTGGGTCGCAGACAGGGCCTGGACCTGGGTGGTCGACAGCTGCTGCAGGTTGGTCGAGGACAGGGCGCTGACCTGAGCGACGCTCAGCGCGCCGACCTGGGTTCCGGACAGTTCACCGATATCGGTAACCGACAGACCCTTCAGCTGGGTCGACGTCAGGGCCTGGACCTGGGTGCTGCTCAGGGCTGCAACCTGGGTATCCGCCAGGGCCGAGATATTGGTCTCTGTCAGGGCCTTCAGCTGATCGCCCGTCAGGGCGCTGACCTGGGTGGTCGACAGCTTGCCGATGTCGGTGGTCGAGAGGCCCTTCACCTGGGTGGCCGTCAGGGCCTTGATCTGGGTAGTCGAAAGGGCCGCCGTCTGGGTCGCGTCGAGGGCCGAGATATTGGTGGCGCTGAGCGAGCTCAGCTGGGTTCCCGTCAGGGCTGCGATCTGGGTATCGGCCAGTTCAGCGATGTCGGTGGTGGTCAGGGATTTCAGCTGGTTGGCCGTCAGGCCCTTGATCTGCGTGGCGTTCAGGGCCGCCGTCTGGGTGGCGTCCAGGGCCGAAACGCCGGTCGCGCTGAGGGCACCGATCTGGGTCGCCGTCAGGGCCCCGACCTGGGTATCGGCCAGTTCGCTGATGTCGGTGGTCGTCAGGCCGGCCAGTTGTGAGGTCGTCAGGCCCTTGATCTGGGTCGCGTTCAGCACCGCAACCTGGGTGCCTTCAAGCGCCGAGACATTGGTCGCTGACAGGGCTGCGATCTGGGTCGCGCTGACCGAGCCGATCTGGGTGGTCGACAGAGCCTTGATGTTGGTCGAGTCAAGCGCTGCGAACTGGGCCGCCGTCAGGGCCCCGACCTGGGTCTCGGACAGCTCGCCGATATCGGTGCTGTTCAGGCCCTTCACCTGGGTGATCGACAAGGCCTTGATCTGGGTGGTGCTCAGCGCCGCCGTCTGGGTCGCATCCAGCGCCGAGACATTGGTCGCCGAAAGCGCCGTCAATTGCGTCGCCGTCAGGGCCCCGACCTGGGTCCCGGACAGTTCGCCGATGTCGGTGGTCGTCAGGGCCGCCAGCTGCGAGTTGGTCAGTCCCTTAATCTGGGTCGCGGTCAGGGCCGCCGACTGGGTGGCGTCAAGCGCCGAGACATTGGTGTTAGACAGCGCCCCGATCTGGGTCGCGGTCAGTGCCGCCACCTGGGTACCGGCCAGCTCGCTGATATCGGTAGTGGTGAAGCCCTTCAGCTGGGTCGCCGTCAGACCCTTGATCTGGGTGTCGGAAAGAGCGGCGACCTGGGTGCCGTCGAGCGCCGAAGCGCCGGTGGCGCTCAGAGCCCCGATCTGGGTCGCGGTCAGGGCCGCCACCTGGGTGTTAGCCAGGTCGCCGATATTGGTCGTGGTCAGAGCCGCCAGCTGCGAGGTCGTCAGGCCCTTGACCTGGGTCGTGCTGAGCGCCGCGAACTGGGTATCGGCCAGCAGGGTGACATTGGTGGCGCTGATCGCGCCGATCTGGGTCGAGGACAGGGCCTGGACCTGGGTGGTCGACAGCTGCTGCAGGTTGGTCGAGGACAGGGCACCAACCTGGGCGACGCTCAGCGCCCCGACCTGGGTGCCGGACAGCTCGCCGATGTCGGTGACCGAAAGGCCCTTAAGCTGGGTGGTCGACAGGGCCTGGACCTGGGTGGTGCTGAGCGCGGCCACCTGGGTGTCGGCCAGGGCCGAGATATTGGTTTCCGTCAGAGCCTTGAGCTGGTCCGCCGTCAGGGCGCTGACCTGGGTGGTCGACAGCTCGCCGATGTCGGTGGTCGTCAGACCCTTCAGCTGGCTGGTCGTCAGCCCCTTGATCTGGGTGGCCGACAGGGTGGCGGTCTGGGTCGCGTCCAGGGCCGACAGGCTGGTGTTGCTGAGCGCGCCGATCTGGGTTGCGCTCAGAGCCCCGACCTGGGTGACGTCCAGCTCGCCAATGTCGGTGGTGGTCAGCCCTTTCAGCTGGGTGGCTGTCAGAGCCTTGATCTGGGTGGTGTTAAGGGCCGCCGTCTGGGTCGCGTCGAGTGCCGAGATGTTGGTGGCCGACAGCGCGCCGATCTGGGTGGCCGTCAGGGCCCCCACCTGCGTATCGGCCAACTCGCTGATGTCGGTGGTGGTCAGGGCGGCCAGTTGCGAGGTGGTCAGGCCCTTGATCTGGGTCGCGTCCAGAACCGCAACCTGGGTGCCGTCAAGCGCCGAGACTCCGGTGGCGCTAAGGGCCGCGATCTGGGTGGCCGCCACGGCCGTGATCTGGGTGGTCGACAGAGCCTTGAGATTGGTCGTGTCCAGCGCTGCGAACTGCGCCGTGGTCAGGGCCCCGACCTGGGTGGTGGACAGCTCGCCGATATCGGTGGCGTTCAGACCCTTAACCTGGGTGGTCGACAGGGTCTTGATCTGGGTCGTCGAGAGCGCCGCCGTCTGGGTGCTGTCGAGGGCCGACACATTGGTCGCCGACAGCGAGGCCAACTGGGCCGTCGTCAACGCCCCGACCTGGGTCCCGGCCAGCTTGCCGACGTCCGTGGTGGTCAGGGCCGTCAGCTGCGAGGCGACGAGACCCTTGATCTGGGTGGTGCTGAGCGCTGCGACCTGGGTATCGGCGAGCGCCGCGACACCCGTGGTGGTCAGCGACCCGATCTGCGTCGCCGTCAGGGCACCGACCTGGGTGCTGGACAGTTCACCGATATCGGTGGCCGTGAGGCCCCGGATCTGGGTGGCCGACAGGCTTGAAATCTGGGTGGTGCTGAGCGCCCCCACCTGGGTGGCGTCAAAATTCGAAACGCTGGTGGCCGTGAGCGAGCCCAGCTGGGCGGCCGTCAGGGCCGCGACCTGGGTGTCGGCCAGCTCACCGATATCGGTGGTGCTCAGTCCCTTCAACTGGGACGCACTGATCCCCTTGATCTGGGTGGCATTGAGCGCGGCGATCTGGGTGTCGGCCAGGGCGGAGAAATTGGTCGCCGACAGGACCGAGACCTGGGTCGCGCTGAGCACGGCGATGTGTGACGTATCGAGCGCCGCGAGCTGGGTTGAAGTCAGGGCCTGAACCTGCTGGCCGCTAAGCGTGGTCAGCTGGCTGACATCAAACACTACCGTCGGCGAGAAGCGCGGGATCTGGGTGGTGGCCAGAGCCTTGATCTGGGTCGTCGAAAGCGCCGCGACCTGGGTCGCGTCCAGGACCTCGATGCCGCTGGTGCTGATCGCCCCGACCTGGGTCGTGCTGAGCGACTGGATATCGGTCGTGGACAGCGCCTGGATGGCGGTGGCCGGCAAAGCCGAGATTTGAGCGGCGGAAAGGCTCGAGATCGACATTTGACCGTCCTGATCGAAGGCTCGCACCTTGCGCGCGACTCTTTGGGCGACTTCTTAGCGGCGTAAAGGCCAGCTCACCCCCAGACGATAGGCAAGCCTTTACGACAACCTGACCTAATCAGGTTCCGGTAACCTTAATTTCTTTCCAACAGGTTTCAACGGGACATCCGGACGCAGCGCGCCGGGGCACCGGAAAGCTTGGTAGCATCCCGGAAGCGGGCCCCCTTCAAACTTAGAAAAATCAACTTTTTCAGTATTTTATAGGCCAAGTTGGGGAATTTCCGGTCGGGCGCTGTCTTACGAATTTCACAGGCGCACGGGGGCGGGACCCAGAACCGGAAGACAGCAAAACTTCCATTTCACAAGACTTCGGCTCAAAATGATTCGGCGGGGCCCCAAGTCTTCCCGCACCTTCGGCCTTGCTCAGTCGGCCGAGATCCGCTCAACGGCCGCAGCCAGAATATAGCCCTCGTAGCGCACGGTCCGGATCAGTTGCGGACCGCCCTCAACGTGACTGAGCTTTGAGCGCAGTCGGCTCATCGTCACATTGATCTGCTGTGAACCAGCCCGGGGCCCACTACCGCGCGGCCCCTGCGTCAGCTGTTCCCGGGTCAGGATCTGCTGGGGTCGCGAGACGAGGGTCCACAGCAGCGTGAACTCCGCCGAAGAAAGGTCCACGGTCCGGCCATAGGGGTCGAGCAACTGGTGCGTCGCCACGCTGAGGCGCCAGCCGTTGAAGCGGTAGACCAGCGAGCGGTCGTCATCCTGCCCTTCCCGCCCGGCTTCACGGCGACGCCGCAGGACTGCACGAATACGGGCCAGCAGTTCACGGGGGCGGTAGGGTTTGGCGAGATAGTCGCCGGCCCCGATCTCAAGGCCCACGACAATGTCGCTCTCCTCCGCAAAGGCGCTGACGACCACCAGCCCGGGGGCGGGGTTTCGGTTGCGCAGACGCCCGCAAATCGAAAGGCCGCTCTCATCGGGCAGCATGATGTCGAGGATCACGAGGTCGACTTCGACCTCACCCATGATCCCGTCCATCTGTCGTCCGGACGATGCATTGAAGACTTCGTATTCATGGCGTGAAAGCAGCTCGCTCAAGGCTGAACGAGCACTCTGGTCAGAATCGAGGATGAGAATTCTTTGACGCACAGTCTAGTGGCTTCCGATAACCTGGGAGAACCCTCGGGTATCAGTGCAGCTTGGCCGGATGATTTCATTTATAACGGCTTTGTAATGAAATCGGCTTGAGACAATGGCCGGAATATGGTGCGGCCTGACCAGAGTCCGGGTTCGGGGGCCCGATGGCTAGAACATCGCCCGCCCCGAAAAGCGCAGATTGTAGCGGGTCTGTTTGCGCGAGGCCTCCGCGCCCCCTTCGAGGGCCACATAGGACATTGAGGAGCCGGCCCGCAGCGCAAAACCGAGCGTGACCGCCCCCTGCCTGTCGTCGACGGAGGTCAGGGTGAAGGGCGTGCCGCCCCTGAAGCTCGCGACCGTGTCGCCGATGTCGCCGGCCAGGGTCTGGCGATAGCCGACCCGCACCTCCGGTCTCCACCAGACCTCCTGACCAAGATTGGCCCCTACGACCAGTCCGGCATCGCCGCTCAGATTGCTGAACGCGCGCGCGGCGACGGTGAGGTCAAAGCCATCCCCGCCGCCGCTCTCGACCCGCTCGCCTTCACTGAAATAGACATAGTCCAGACGCACCTCTGGCCGCATGAAGAAGCGCCCGAGCGCTTGTTCGTAGGCAAGACTGGCAAAGGCATTGCCCGTCGCCCCGGTCCAGTGGGCCGTATTGGTCCGGATGACATCAGCCACGCTGTCGCCGTCGACGTCCTCGCTGATGAAGCTGCGGTCACCGGCGATCCAGCCATAGCCCCCGCCGCCGCCGAGGTTGAACCGCCAGCCGCCGACCGAGCGTCGCCAGTAGAGTCCGCCCTG
>Ga0187842_1001074_pt1 | contig 12979 bp, 10 predicted proteins | sample SpaLakP09_SKY_41_FD_134514 | JGI IMG/M metagenome (GOLD analysis project Ga0187842, IMG submission 134514) | Oligotrophic lake water microbial communities from Sparkling Lake, Wisconsin, USA - SP09_SKY_41 | ecosystem: Environmental > Aquatic > Freshwater > Lake | place: USA: Sparkling Lake... | reverse complement strand
GTGCTGGCCCGCGTGCAGGGCGCACCCGAAGGTGTGAAGGGCATCAGCCTGTTCGTGGTGCCCAAGGTCATGGTGAACGCCGACGGCTCGCTGGGCGCACGCAACGACGTGCATTGCGTGAGCATCGAGCACAAGCTGGGCATCAAGGCATCGCCCACCGCCGTGCTGCAGTTCGGCGACAACGGCGGCGCCGTCGGTTACCTGGTGGGCGAGGAAAACCGCGGCCTGGAGTACATGTTCATCATGATGAACGCCGCGCGCTACGCCGTGGGCATGCAGGGCATCGCGGTTGCTGAGCGCGCCTACCAGAAGGCCGTGCAGTACGCGAAAGACCGCGTGCAAAGCCGCCCGGTGGACGGCAGCATCGCCGCCAGCGCGCCCATCATTCACCACCCCGATGTGAAGCGCATGCTCATGACCATGCGCGCCTACACCGAAGGCTGCCGCGCCATGGCCACGGTGGCGGCTGCTGCGTTCGATGCCGCGCACCACCACCCTGATGCCGACACGCGCAAGCAGAACCAGGCGTTCTACGAATTCATGGTGCCGCTGGTCAAGGGCTACAGCACCGAGATGAGCCTGGAAGTGACCAGCCTGGGCGTGCAGGTGCACGGTGGCATGGGCTTCATCGAAGAAACGGGCGCTGCGCAGTACTACCGCGACGCCAAGATTTTGACCATCTACGAAGGCACCACGGCCATCCAGGCCAACGACCTCGTGGGCCGCAAGACGGCGCGCGACGGCGGCCAGACGGCCAAGGGCATTGCCTCGCAGATCGAAAAGACCGAGGCCGACCTGCTGGCCAGCGGCACGCCCGCCGCCCTGGCCGTGGCCAAGCGCCTGACGGCCGCGCGCAAGGCGCTGCTCGATGTGATCGACTTTGTGGCCGGTGGCACCAAGGCCCAGCCCAACGCCGTGTTTGCGGGCAGCGTGCCCTACCTGATGCTCGCGGGCAACGTGGTGGCGGGCTGGCAGCTGGCGCGCAGCCTGCTGGTGGCGCAGGACCTGTTGCAAAAGGGACAGGACCAAGCCTTCATGCGCGCAAAAATCACCACGGCGCAGTTCTACGCCGACCACATCCTGGTGAAGGCCCCCGGCCTGCGCGACAGCATTGTGGAAGGCGCGGCCAGCGTGACCGAGCTGGCGCTCGATGCCTTCTGAGGCGTGAAGAGCGTGCTGTGAGGAGACGCACCCCTGTGTTGCAGGGGTGCTATAAAAATAATAGCTGCTAACGCTTATCCATCAGGCGGTAGCGGCCAATTTCATCCTAATTTTTTGTCCTGGAAGTTGTTGCCATGTCCAAACTGCCTCCCGTGCTGCAAAACCTGTCGCTGCCCGTCATCGGCTCGCCGCTGTTCATCATCAGCAACCCCAAGCTCGTGATCGAGCAATGCAAGGCTGGTGTGGTGGGCTCCATGCCCGCACTCAACGCCCGCCCTGCCGAGCTGCTCGACGAATGGCTGGCCGAGATCACCGAGACCCTGGCCGCCTACAACAAGGCCCACCCCGACAAGCCCGCCGCGCCCTTTGCCATCAACCAGCTCGTGCACAAGAGCAACGACCGGCTGGAGCACGACATGCAGGTGTGCGCCAAGTACAAGGTGCCGATCATCATCACGTCTTTGGGCGCACGCGAGGACGTGAACCAGGCCGTGCATGCCTGGGGCGGCGTGGTGCTGCACGACATCATCAACAACAAGTTCGCACGCAAGGCCATCGAGAAGGGCGCCGATGGCCTGATTGCCGTGGCAGCGGGCGCGGGTGGCCATGCGGGCGTGAAGAGCCCGTTTGCGCTGATCCAGGAGATCCGCCAGTGGTTTGACGGCCCCGTGGCCCTGAGCGGCTCCATCGCCAGTGGCGACGCCGTGCTGGCTGCGCAGGCCATGGGGGCCGACTTTGGCTACATCGGCTCGGCCTTCATCGCCACGCACGAAGCCCGTGCCAGCGATGCGTACAAGATGGCCATTGTGGAGGGCAGCTCGGACGACATCGTCTACAGCAACCTGTTCACCGGCGTGCATGGCAACTACCTGGCGCCATCGATCCGCGCGGCGGGCATGGACCCGGACAACCTGCCCGAGTCCGACCCAAGCAAGATGAACTTTGGCGGCGACGCCAAGAAGGCCTGGAAGGACATCTGGGGCTGCGGCCAGGGCATTGGTGCCATCAACGCCGTGACCAGCACCGCCGAGCTGGTGGCCAGGCTGCGCAGCGAGTACGAAGCGGCACGCGCGCGCCTCAAGCTCTGATGCTGCGCTGATCCTCTGTTTTCCGGGCATCGCCCACGCCAGTTGTAGGGCGTGGTGGTGGCCCGAGAGACACCGGCTTCGCCCACCCAGCGCCTCACGCGCACGGCGGGCGAAGTTGTTTCAGGTGCCTTCACGCAAGGGCAAACCCCCATAAACCGGCCCCCGGTGGCTGCAGATAATGGTGATGAACAATAACCAAAGCAAGCCTGCTTTGGTGGTGGTTTCAGCACATTTTTTGCAAGGTGGGTGCGTGATGGTTCGTTCTTTGGTAGTGCTGCTGGCGGCTTTGTGCGCCACCGGGCTGGGCCATGCCCGCAACGAGGGCGTGACTGCCGACGAGATCCGCCTTGGGGCGTCGGCCGTGCTGTCGGGGCCGCTGGGCCCGCAGACGGCGCAGTATGGCGAGGGCTCGCGGCTCATGTTCGATGCGGTGAACGCGCAGGGCGGCGTGCATGGCCGCATGATCCGCTACACCACGCTGGACGACGGCTTCGATCCGCAAAAGGCGGTGGAGAACACTCGCCAGCTGCTGGAGGCCGACAAGGTCTTCATGATCTACAACAGCACGGGCACGGCGCAGACGGCCGCCATCCTGCCGCTGATCAAGGAACACCGCACGCCGCTGTTCGGCCCGGTCACCGGCGCATCGGTGTTCCGCGAAACCTTCAACCCCTATGTGTTCCATGTGCGCGCGGGCTACGCCAACGAGGCCAGCAGAATCGTCTCGCAGATGCGCCAGCAGGGCATCAGCCGGGTGGCGGTGTTCTACCAGGACGACGGCCTGGGCAAGACCCTGGCCGCCGAGCTGAAGAAAGCATCGGACGACGAAAAGCTGCCCTTCGTCGCCGAGATCAAGGTAGACCCCAAACAACCCGACTTTGCCGCTGCGGCCGCCGCCACCGAAAAGGCGCAGCCTCAGGCGGTGATCGTGGCCACAGCGGGCACCACCTTCACCCACTACATCAAGGCCGTGCAGGCCACGGCCGCGCGGCCTGCCTACTACGGCTTCTCGGTCGCCAGCCTGGATGTGATCAACCGTGAGCTGAAAGACAAGGCGCGCGGCATCATCCTCGCGCAGATCATGCCGTCGCTGCGCAACACCACCATCCCCGTGGTGGCCGAGTACCTGGGCCTGCTGCGCGCCAAGTCGCCCAACGCACAACCGTCTGCGTCGCAGTTCGAAGGGTTTGTGCATGCGCGCCTGCTGGTGGAGGGCCTGCGGCGCACCGGGCGCAACCTGACCACCGAATCGTTCACCAAGGCCATGGAAGACGCGGGCGAAATCTCGTTCGGCCGCTTCAGCGTGAAGTATTCGCCCAAGAGCCACAACGGCTCCACCTATGTCGAGCTAGCGATCGTGGACGCGGAAGGCAGCCTGCGGTACTGAGCCTGGAGGGGCGCGCAGGCCTGCGCGGAATAGGGGTGTGTCGCGCCCAGCGCAGAGCGGTTGCGCAAAAAACGTGCTGACAGAGGACAATAGAGGTTTTTGCCTGCTGTTGCGGCCCTTTGTGGCCTCGGCAGCCCACCACGTCCACCGGCACCTCACCGACCCCGCGCAGCCATGTCGTCCTCCCCCTCCCGCACACCCCTGATCGACATGGTCAAGGCCATGGCGTGCATCACCATCGTCTGGCACCACCTGGCCTTCTATGGGCCCATGTCGGACATCGCCCAGCCCCTGGCCCCGGCCCTGATGGCATGGCTGTATGACTACGGGCGCATGGCGGTGCAGGTGTTTCTGGTGCTGGGTGGCTACCTGGCCGCCGCCAGCCTGGCCCCCCAGGGCGTGGCGCGGTTTGACCATGCGGGCAATGCGGTGGCCAAGCGTTTTGTGCGGCTGGTCGTGCCCTATGCGGTGGCGCTGCTGTTGACTGTGGTGGTGGCTGCGCTGGTGCGGCCCGGGATGGCACACCCCTCCGTGCCCGAGGAGCCGACCCTGGCGCAGCTGCTGGCCAACGCCCTGCTGCTGCAGGACATCGTGGGTGAGGGCGCCTTGTCGGCCGGGGTCTGGTACGTGGCCATCGACTTCCAGCTGTTTGCGCTGAGCGTGGCGGTCTGGGCGGGCGTTCGGGCCCTGCCGGGTGCGTGGGCGCAGCGGCACGGGGCGGTGCTGGCCCGGGCGATCATCGTGGCCGGTGTGGCTGCATCGCTGTGGGTCTTCAACCGCATGGCGGCGCTCGACATGTGGGCCATCTACTTCTTTGGCGCCTATGGCCTGGGCATGTTGGCCTTCTGGGCCGTGCGTGCGCCCAGCCCGGTGGGGTGGCTGAGCGCCATCGTGCTGCTGGGCGGTGGGGCCTTGGCGATGGATTTCCGGGGCCGTATTCTGGTTGCGCTGGTCACGGCGCTGTGCCTGGTGGCGGCGCTGCGGTCCGAGCGTGTGCGTGGCTGGGGGGGCTTTGCGCCGCTGGTGCGCGTGGGGCAGATGTCCTACTCCATCTTCCTCGTGCACTTTGCTGTGTGCCTGCTGGTCAATGCCGTGGTCAGCCATTTGTGGCATGCGTCGCCGGTGCCCAATGCGCTGGGCATGTTGCTGGCGTTTGTGCTGTCCCTGGCTGCCGGGCGCCTCTTGTACCTGCGGGTAGAGCAGCATGTGCCCACCTGGTCTACCGCCTTGCGCTGGCAGGCGGGGCTGGTGGGCGCTGGCATGCTGGTGGCTGTGTCCAACAACTGGGCCTGAGGCCTCGCTAAGAGCCCTTCAGCGCTGCAGCTTCCGCTCGCGCCGCTTGCGCTGCCGGTCCAGAAACCAGGCCATGAAAGGCAGGATCAGCATCGAGCCCGGAATCACCCAGATGAACAGGTAGGGGCTCACGGACGATGCCGTCCGCATCACGTCGCGCAGATGGGCACGTTCATCGGCCGTCCAGTTGCCCTGGCGGCGCTGCTGCACCAGCCACACCACCGAACCCTTCATGGTGGCCATTTCGCGCTTGAGTCGGCTTTTCTCGCGGCTGTTGCCCGCCAGGAACGAGCAGAACCACTCGGGCGCCCGCTCCATGCGGCTCTGAAAGGCGAGGGTGGAGTCCGGGTCGAACTGGTCGATGGACGGGGGCAGGTCTGGCGTGTTCTGGGCGGGCGGTGTGGTCATGGCGGCTGCCATTGTCACTGGTGACCGGTGTCGCGCCAAGCAGCATGTTGCCCGCCGCTCGGCGGCGGGGGGCATCAACGATGCAATTCGCCAGCGCTTTCGGGTTGGTACAGGATGTCCTTCACCCGCACCGTCATCGACTTGCCGCCCGGTCCGGGCCAGGCCAGTTCGTCGCCCACCGCCAGGCCCAGCAGGGCACTGCCCACGGGGGCAAAGATCGAGATGCGGTCTGCGGTGCCGTCTGCGTCGCGCGGGTAGACCAGCGTCAGGCAGAACTCCTTGCCCGTCTCCAGGATGGAGAACTGCACGGTGGAGTTCATGGTCACCACATTGGGCGGGATCTCCTCGGGCGGCACCACGTCCGCCCGGTCGAGCTCTGCCTGCAGATCCGCCTTGCCAGGAAACACGCTGGCCGGAATCGCGGCCAGCAGGGCCTCGATGCGGTCAACGTCGAGTGACGACAGGATGATCTGGGGCTTGCGCGCCATGGCAGTACCTCTGGGATGGTTGTGACAAAGCGCGGGACTGTAGTCCATCGCGAATCTCGCACTGCCGTGCGCGGGCATTCGGGGCTGCGTGGGCGGCGTTCAGTCGCCCTTGATGTTGCGGGCCTGGATGAGTGCGCCAAACCGTGTGCTGTCGATGGCGGCGCGTGCATGGAAGTCTGCGGGCGACATGGGCGCGGGCACGCCGCCCAGCGCCGTGATGCGTTCCTTCACGGCGGTGGTGGCCAGCACCTTGTTGATCTCGCGGTTCAGGCGGGCCACCACCTCGGGCGGTGTGCCTGCGGGTGCATAAAAGCCAAACCAGGTGTCGGCATCAAAACCCTTGAGGCCGACTTCATCGAGCGTGGGCACATCGGGGAACAGGGGCGAGCGCTTGGCGCTGCCCACCGCCAGCAGCCTGAGCTTGCCCGCTTTCACGTGCGACAAGCCAATGCCAGGGTCGAACATGAAGTCCACCTGCCCGCCCAGCAGGTCCTGCATGGCCGGGGCCGCACCCCGGTAGGGCACATGCACGGCAAACACATTGGCCTGGGCCTTGAGCATCTCGGCGGCCAGGTGCGGCGAGCTGCCGTTGCCCGGTGTGCCAAAGCTCAGCTTGCCGGGGTGGGCCTTGAGGTACTGCATGAACTCCTGGATGGTGTTGACCGGCAGCGTGGGCCGCACCTCCAGGAACACCAGCACACGCGCAGCCGCCGCCACGGGCACCAGGTCCTTGGCGGGGTCGAACGGCATCTTGGGATACAGGTGGGGGTTGACCGAGACCATGCCGCCCGAACTCATGAGCAGCGTGTAGCCATCGGCAGGCGCCTTGGCCACCGCCTCGCCGCCGATGTTGCCTCCCGCACCGCCCCGGTTTTCCACCACCACGGGCTGGCCCAGCGCCGTTTGCAGCGGCACGGTGACTGCGCGCGCAATCTGGTCTGCCGCGCCGCCTGCGGGGAAGTTCACGATCACCTTGATGGGTTTGCCGGGCCAGGCTTCGGTCTGGGCCTGGGCGGGCTGCTGCAGCAGGCTGAAGGCCATGCCAGCCAGGGCCAGCGCGCCCAGCAGGCGGCGCTTGGAGCGTGGGGGATAGGAATGCATGCGTGTCTCCGGTAAAGCCCGGGTGTGCCGGGTCTTGTGCAATGAACCAAAAAAATTGGAAGGCATGGTGGGTTCGTTCACACCTTCTCAGGCCACATCCACCTCCACCAGCATGGCGCGGGAGTGCGCCAGCGCCTCGCGCAGCACCGTCGCCAGCTGGCTGGCATCGCTCACGTGCACGGCGTCGCAGCCTTGGCCCCGCGCCAGCGCCAGGAAGTCGAGGTCGGGCAGCTCGGTGCCTTCCAGCTTGTCGCCTTCATGAAAACCGAAGGTGGGCGCGAACTCCTGCAGCGCTGCGTAGCGCCGGTTCTTCAGGATGATGAAGGTGATGGGCAGCTGCAGTTGCGCCGCGCTCCACAGCGCCTGGATGGAGTACATCGCGGAGCCGTCGCCAATCAGCCCGATGACCTTGCGATCGGGCTTGGCCAGCGCCACCCCCACGGCGGCGGGCAGCCCGTAGCCCAGGCCGCCGCTGCACATGGTGTAGAAGGTTTCGCTTTGCAGGATGGGCAGGTAGGCATGCATGGCGGCGCGCGCGCTGGGGGCTTCCTCCACCACGATGGAGGCGGCATCGCGCACCTCGGCCAGTGTCTGCATCACATACGGCACGCTCATCAAGGCGCCGGGTGCCGAGGCTTCGACCCGTGGCCGCGCAGCGCGGGCCGGGGGCAGGGCGCGCGCTGCAGGCGCGGGGCGCGCCAGCAAGTCCTGCACGCCCAGGCGCACGCTGCCCACGGCCGAGGTGCCTTCGGGTGTCCAGGCCGCCGTGCCCGGGTCGTCAATCAGCTGCACCAGCTGCGCCCCGGGCGGCACATGGGGGCCGAAACCTTCCACGTGGTAGGTGAAGGCGGCGGCGCCCAGCGCAAACACCAGGTCGTGCTCGCCGAGCAGCGCCACGATCTTCTCGCGCATGGCGGGCAGCACACCCGCAAACAGGCGGTGGTCCTGCGGAAAGCCACAGCGGCCGGACATGGGTGCGATCCACACGGCGGCGTTGTGCCGCTCAGCCAGGGCCAGCACGCCGTCCCAGGCGCGGTCGCGGTCCACGGCGGCGCCCACCACAAACACGGGGCGCGCTGCGCCATCCAGCGCATCGCCGATGGCCTGCAGCACGCGGGGCTCGGGGCGCGACTCGGTGCTCACGGTGCGGGCCTGCAGCGGCTCGCAGGGCTTGTCCCAGTCGTCGGCGGGGATGGACACCAGCACCGGCCCTCGCGGCTGCTGCATGGCGATGTAGTAGGCGCGGGCAATGGCCAGGGGCACGTCTTCGGCGCGGGCGGGCTCGATGCTCCACTTCACGTAGGGCTTGGGCAACTCGGTGGCCTGGCCCGAGAACAGGAAGGGGTCGAACGGCAGGATGGAGCGCGCCTGCTGCCCGGCCGTGATGACCATCGGCGTGCGGTTTTTGTGCGCCGTGAAGATGTTGCCCATGGCGTGCCCCACGCCTGCGGCCGAGTGCAGGTTCACAAACGCCGCGTTGCGTGTGGCTTGGGCGTAGCCGTCGGCCATGCCCACCACCACTGATTCCTGCAGGCCGAGGATGTAGCGAAAGTCCGGCGGGAAGTTGAGGAACAGCGGCAGCTCGGTGGAGCCGGGGTTGCCAAAGATAGTGTTGATGTCGAAGCCGCGCAGCAGGTCCAGCACGGCCTCGCGCACGGTGGGCAAAGGGTTTGCGTCAGAAGGCATCCCGCCATCTTCGGGGGGCTTGCTTCATCCATCAATACAATGAAATGACTAAGCGGTATTCATGCAATGCATATCAAGGACATCGACCTCAACCTGCTGCGGCTGTTCGATGCGGTCTACCGCACACGCAATGTGAGCCGCGCCGCCGACCTGCTGGACCTGACCCAGCCCGCCGCCAGCCAGGCGCTCACCCGGCTGCGCCTGCTCATCAAAGACCCGCTGTTTGTGCGCGCAGGCGGTGGTGTGCAGCCCACCCCCAAGGCCGACCGGCTGGCCAACGCCGTGCGCAGCGCCCTGGGCCTGCTGGAAGAGGCGCTCAACGAGTCCGCCCAGTTCGAGCCGCTGCAGTCGCACAAGGTCTTCCGCATCCACATGAGCGACATTGGCGAAGGCCGCTTTCTGCCCGACCTGATGGTGGCGCTGCAGCACCAGGCGCCCGGCGTGCGGCTGGAGACATTGCCCGTGCCGCGCCACGAAATCCCCCAGCGGCTGGACAGCGGCGCCATCGACTTCGCTTTCGGCTTTTTGCCCACGGTGAAGGACACGCAGCGCGTGCAGCTCCTCCACGACCGCTACGTGGTACTGCTGCGCGCAGGCCATCCCTTCGCCGCCACCCGGCGCAGCGGCCCGGTGCTGCTCAGCGCCCTGCGACAGCTGGAGTTTGTGGCCGTGCGCGCCCACTCGGACACCCTGCGCATTCTGGAGATGCAGCAGCTGCAGGACCGCATCCGCCTGACCACCGAACACTTCATGGTGCTGCCCGCCATCGTGCGCGCCACGGACCTGGCCGTGGTCATGCCCCGCAACATTGCGCGCACCTTTGCGGCCGACGGGGGTTACACCCTCATCGAGCCCGCACTGCCGCTGCGCGACTTCACCGTGTCGCTGCACTGGAGCCGCCGCTTTGAAAGCGACCCCGGCAACCAGTGGATGCGCGGCCTGATCGAGCAACTGTTCAAGGAGTGAGCAGGGCCAGGGGACGCACGCACGCAACACTAAATAACTGTATATTTGTACAGTTATGCCCCGCACCTTCACCGACAAGTCCGACATCCCCGCACCGCCCGAGGAGGTCCGCATCCCGCTGCAGGCCATCCGTGGCCGGGGCGCGGCCACGGCCCTGGCGCACCGGTTTGCGCGCGACACGCGCGAGGTGGCCGACGACGGCTGGGGCCAGCCGCCTGGTGATGAGGACGGTACAGGCGATGTCCCTGCCACCCCCGCCGCCACCCGCGTGCACCTCGAAACAGCGCGCAGCGCCATCTGCGCCAACGACTCGCCGGACATCTTTTTCGAACTCTCGGTCAACCCCTACCGGGGCTGCGAGCACGGTTGCATCTACTGCTACGCCCGGCCCACGCACAGCTACCTCAACTTTTCGCCCGGGCTGGACTTTGAAACGCAGATCGTGGCCAAGCACAACATCGCCAGCGTGTTGCGGCACGAGCTGGCCCAGCCGCGTTATGTGCCGCGCCTGTTGAACATTGGCTCCGCCACCGACTGCTACCAGCCCGTGGAGCGCGAGCTGAAGCTCACCCGCAGCGTGATCGAGGTGATGCGCGACGCGCGCCACCCGTTTTCGCTGATCACCAAGTCCAGCGGCGTGGAGCGCGACCTGGACCTGCTCGCCCCGCTGGCCGCGCAGCGCCTGGCCGCCGTGTACGTCACCATCACCACGCTCGATGCCACCCTGGCCCGCCGCATGGTACCCCGCGCCGCCGCGCCCCACCGGCGCCTGCGCACCATCCGCGCGCTGGCCGAGGCGGGCGTGCCCGTGGGCGTGAGCGTGGCGCCGCAGATCCCCTTCATCACCGAAGACATGGAGCAGGTGCTGGAGGCCGCGCGCGAGGCGGGCGCGCGCAGTGCCTTCTACACCGTGCTGCGCCTGCCGTGGGAGCTGGACACCCTGTTCCGCGAATGGCTGCAGGTGCACTACCCCCAGCGCGCCGCGCGCGTGATGGCGCGTGTGCAAGACCTGCACCACATCAGCGACGCCGAGCGCCGCGCAGGCAAGACCTACAACAGCGACTTCGCCACCCGCATGAAAGGCACCGGCCTGTGGGCCGACCTGGTGCGCCAGCGTTTTGCCACCACCTGCCGCAGGCTGGGCCTGAACCGCGAACGCGTGGAGCTGGACCTGGGCCAGTTCCGCCCCGGGCTGCTGCGGGGGCAAAGCAGCCTGTTCTGACCCGGTTGTGTGGCGCAGTGGGGTGGAAATATGAATAAAAATGGCCGTTGCCGCGCGTCCAGTATGCCTTGATAGCTATTTAAATAATAGCAATCAGTCCAGGCTCAGCAAGTGCACGCCAGGCGTTAGATGGGGGCTGCGGCATTACCCCCTCACAGGGCCCACAGGCTTTGCACCACCTGCGTGTACAGCGGAATGCCCAGCACGATGTTGAGCGGAAACGTCAGCCCCAGCGACAGGCTCACATACAGCGACGGGTCGGCCTCGGGGATGGCATAGCGCACAACAGCAGGCACGGCGATGTACGAGGCACTGGCCGCCAGCACCATCAGCAGCACCGCGTCGCCCGCGGGCACGGCCACCAGCCAGGCCAGCCCCAGCGCCAGCGTGGCGTGGGTGATGGGGCCCAGCACTGCGTAGGCCAGCAGCCAGGGCGACTGCTGGCGCACCGCAGGCAGGTTGCGCGCGGTCGATAGGCCCATGTCCAGCAAGAACAGGCACAGCATGCCCTTGAACAGGTCACCCGAAAACGGCTGCATGGCCGCCTTGCCCGCATCGCCCGTCAGCAGGCCGATCAGCATCGCGCCCAGCAGCAGCAACTGCGTGCCATCGGTGAACGACTCGTGCAGGATCTTGCCCACCGACAGGTGCGGGCCACTCTTCCCACTGACGTTGCCCGGGCCGTGACCACCCAGCGTGGCGGCGCCCCCGCTGGTCATCGCCACCACGGGCGGGGCGCTGGTGGCCACGGCCACTGCCTGCTGTTTTTGACGCAGCGCATTGGCCAGCAGCACGGCCAGGATGATGGCGGGCGACTCCATGAGCGCCATCGCCGCCGCCATGTGGCCGCCGTAGGTGATGTGTTGGGACTCCAGGTACTGCGTGGCCGTCACAAACGTCACCGCGCTCACCGATCCATAGGTGGCCGCCACCGCCGCCGCATTGAAGCTCGACAGCACCCGCCGCAACAGCGCATAGCCCACCAGCGGCACCACGATGGCCAGCAGCACCGCCAGCCCCAGGCTGGTGGCCACGTTGGACGTAAAGCCCGACGCCGCCAGCGCAAACCCGCCCTTGAGGCCCAGCGCCATCAGCAGGTAGATGGACAAGAACTTGGAGATCGCCGCAGGCATCTCCAGGTTGGACCGCACCAGGCCCGCAAAAATGCCCAGGGCAAAAAACAGGATCGCCGGATCCAGCAAGCTTTGCATCATTCAACTCCTTGGGCGCCAATGCTATGCAGCGCAGGGTGCAAAGTAAAATCGATTCGAATGTGCTTATCTATAGATAAAAATCTATGAACGTCACCTTCCGCCAGCTGCGGCTTTTTCTGGCGCTGGCCGAAACCGGCAGCGTCAGCGCGGCCGCCAAGGTCATGCACGTCACGCAGCCCACCGCCTCCATGCAGCTGCGCGAGGTGGCGCAGGCCGTGGGCCTGCCGCTGTACGAAGTCATCTCGCGCCGCGTGCACCTCACCGAAGCGGGCCACGCCCTGGCCCGCACCGCGCGCGCCATCGCGGGCGAGTGGGACGCGTTCGAGCAGCGCATCGCAGGTGCCAAGGGCCTGACCAGCGGGCGCCTCAAGGTCGCCGTGGTCAGCACCGCCAAATATTTTGTGCCGCGCCTTTTGGGCAGCTTCTGCAAGCTGCACCCGCACATCGACATCTCGCTGGAAGTGCTTAACCGCGACCACGTCATTGGCCGCCTGCGCGCCAACCAGGACGACCTCTACGTCATGTCCATGCCGCCCGCCGACCTGCCGCTGGAGGACCAGATCCTCATGCCCAACCCCCTGGTCGTGATCGCCCCCGCAGGCCATCCACTGGCGGCTAAAAAGCGCATCAGGCTGGAGCAGCTGCAGTCTGAGCGCTTCATCCTGCGCGAAAAAGGCTCGGGCACCCGCATGGCCACCGACGCCCACCTGCGCCAGGCGGGCTTTGCCCCCCGCACCGTGCTGGAGCTGGGCAGCAACGAAGCCATCAAGGAGTCGGTGGAAGGCCAGTTGGGCCTCTCCATCGTCTCCCTCCACGCGCTGGGCCCGCACCACGAGGGCCTGGCCGTGCTCAACGTAGTGGGCTTTCCCATCCGCTCGCAATGGCACCTGGTCTGGCCCAAGGGCAAGCAGCTGTCACCGATTGCGGAGGTGTTTCGCGGGCACTTGATGGGGGAGGTGGAGGGG
>Ga0187842_1001073_pt1 | contig 12980 bp, 14 predicted proteins | sample SpaLakP09_SKY_41_FD_134514 | JGI IMG/M metagenome (GOLD analysis project Ga0187842, IMG submission 134514) | Oligotrophic lake water microbial communities from Sparkling Lake, Wisconsin, USA - SP09_SKY_41 | ecosystem: Environmental > Aquatic > Freshwater > Lake | place: USA: Sparkling Lake... | reverse complement strand
TAAAGCGCTTTTCTTGAAGCTGATAGAGCGTGTAGATGTAGTTGTGGAAAATTTTGCACCAGGAGTCATGGACAGACTGGGAATTGGCAAGCAGACATTACTTCAACATAACCCAGCACTAATATATGCTTCAGGATCAGGTTATGGAAATGAAGGTTTGTATAGCAGCTTTCCAGCGATGGACTTAACGGTGCAGGCAATGTCAGGAGTCATGAGTGTTACCGGTGAGGCTAATGGTCCTCCAATGAAGGTGGGCCCCGCAATTTGCGATTTTTTTGGAGGCACGCATTTGTATGGCGCAATTGTTACTGCATTATTTGAGCGTGAGCGTTCAGGTAAGGGGCGCTCGGTAGAGGTGTCAATGATGGAGTCGGTGTATGCATCATTAAGCTCAAATTTAGGACTTTATTTTTCCTCTAACGGAGAAGCTCCTATGCGCACGGGCAATCGTCATGGTGGCCTATCCTTGTGCCCTTACAACGTTTATCCAACTCAAGATGGGTATATCGCCATTATCTGTAATCATCAGGATCATTGGGAAGGATTGATATCGGCAATGAACCGTGAAGATCTGAAGAATGATGAACGTATGGTCAACATGAAAGTCAGGGTAGCTAATATCGATCTCATCGATGACTTAATTGCACAATGGACAGAACAATTTCCTAAGCAAATCTTATTTGAGAAATTAATTGAGCATCGAGTTCCTTGTGCACCAGTGCGCGATCTAAAAGAGGTGGTTAATGACCCACATATGCATGCTAGAGGCATGCTTGAAAAAATCACTCATCCTGAATTTGGCGTGATGACCGTATCCCGCAGTCCATTACGATTTGACGATTCACCCAATATTAAGCTCAAGCCAAGTCAGCGATTAGGCGAAAGCAACAAGACTATTTTCAGTGATTGGCTTGGATTATCAATATCAGAAATTGAGGCGCTTGCAGATAAAGGTGTCATTTGACTCGGAATAGCTTGCATACTGATTTTGAAAAGAAATAATTATGGATTCCACGACTGTTAAAGCATTACGTATCATGGAGGCACTTTCAGTAAGCGATGATGAAAGAGGCGTATCAGAGCTGAGCCGAGGTAGGCCTTACTAAAAGTAATACTTTTCGTATTCTTTCTACCTTAGTTGATCAGGGGTATGTTCAATCAAATCCAGAGACGAGCCGCTATTTTCTAACCCTAAAGATTTGGGAGCAAGGCGCTAGAGTGATAGATCGCAATCCAATTCGTAGGGTTGCACGACCTCACTTGCAGGCTTTATTTGCCAAGATTAATGAAACTATCTTAGTTTCAGCGATAGATTTACCCGATGTTTTATATATTGAAAAGATTGAATCTGATAATCCTGTAAGGGCTTCAGCACGCGTGGGTCAGCGTGCACCAGCCTTGAGGGCTGCTTCGGGTAAGTCAATATTGGCCTTCTATCCAGACGAGACTATTAAGCGTTATGCAAAGCAGGGCATTAGTAATAAGTCAGATCTAGCCTCGTTTCAGAATGAATTAAGTCAAGTGCGCCAGCAAGGATTTGCAATTTCAATTAGCGGTTCTCGACCGGGGGTAAATAGTATTGCTGTGCCTATTTGGGATGGTCAAATGGTCCCAGGTGGGGCCCTTTCAGTTTCAGGACCTTCCGAGCGATGCACCTTAAAGTACTTAGAGAGTATTGCTTCAGATGTCATTAATACATCCACTCTGATTTCTGGGAGTCTGGGTGTTTCATCACCCACGATTGGCAATTTCGCTTTTGTAAGTTAACGCCTTTTAGGATTTTGTAGGTCGGTAATTTATATTGGAGCTATCAAGGGGGGTCAATTGACTTAAATCAATATTTTCTTCTTTTAAAACTCTACGAGCGATTTTCCAAATTTCTCCACCCGTTGGAATTCCGCAATATAGAGAAATATGCAGCATTATTTCTCGTAACTGAATTAAGGGCACTTTAGTGCGAATTAGAGCGTTCCTAAAGTGATGCTCAAACTCTCCCCAATGACCTTCTGCCGCCAGCATTGCCATAGTGACCATACTCAGAGTTTCGCGGGGTAAGATTCCTCTGGACCAGGTTGTGCCCCAGCTAGTATTTGTTGCATGAATTTGCCAATATTTATCCCACTCGGTCATGTTATCCATGTTTAATTTAAACCATTCATCGCCAGCCACTTCAGCGCGTGTTTTCATTCCAACTGGAGAAAAATCCTTTAACTTCTCATTTTCATTACTCATGGCATCCCCATTAATTAACTTTTAGTTTTACTTAAGCTGGCTTTGTGTGGTTTGGGTACTAAGTGATCGGCAAAGTGATCGGCATTCGGATGAGACTCTTGCATATCCCATACAAATAAATCACTGCGGTACAGAATCAAACATGCATAGATGATGATGCCGTTTTTATCCTCGCGCCATCGACGTATTCTGACCAAAGGAGCTGCGATTGAGCACTTTAATAGATTAGCTGAATACTGAGTTGCATGAGTAACTGTCAGCTCTTGGCGAGAGGCTTCGATATCGACCATTCCATATTCACGCAATAGGAAAGATAGTTTGGCATTTTTGTCAGCATTTTTAGGGAAACGTTCATATATTTCCTTTTCCACAAAAATATCCATAAGGGCAAAGGGGGTGCCACGAAAGTTATGCAATTTATGAACATGCGTATATTTTTTAGCGCTTTGATAATTCTGTTCTAACTCGAACGGTAAATTTGAAACAGTTTTCTTCCATAGAATGTCGATTGAGTGATCTGGTGCAAGAACTCGGGGGTCATTAATAGCCGCCCTTAAATCTGGGTGTTGGATTCTAGCCTCTGGATTTTTTAAAACATGAGTGCCTCTTCCCCTGGCGCTAGAAAGTAGTCCTTCAGCAACTAATGCTTGAATTGCCTTACTGACAGTGATTTGCGCAACTCCATAAGATTGTGCAATAGAGTCTATTTTTGGGAGTTGCTCTCCGGGATTCCATTCTCCCTCTAAGATGCGAGAGCGAATAGAGGCAGCTACTCGAACATAGAGCGAAATCCCTGATGTTGCTGTATTTCCATGAATTTCTTGATGACTGTTACTGAGATGATTACTCATCAGGCTTTGCTCCGGATATTTTGACTACTTCAGCCCAGCGATTGATCTCATCTTTTACAAAAGCGCTAAATTCAGCCCTAGAATTTCCAACTGGAGTTACCCCAAGATCATTCAGTTTGTTAACTACCTCTGGCATTTTCATGATAGCTTGAACTTCATTTGAGAGCTGATCCAAAATAGGAGCAGGAGTTTTCACTGGCGCAAATAGACCTTGCCATGCGGTTACTGTCATACCTGGAATATATTCATTCAAAGTAGGCACATTGGGCGCAAACTTTGATCGCTCTGCACTTGTAATAGCCAAGGCCTTCAACTTGCCATTTTTGACTTGAGCTAATGCAGTAGGAAGATTATCAAACGCTACTTGAATTTGTCCGCCAATAAGATCAATGATCATTGGGCCGCTCCCTTTATAGGGTATATGAATCATCGAGGTGCCGGTTTTCATCATAAAAAGCTCAGCAGTCATGTGGCCTGATGTGCCCGAGCCACCGGGGGATCCAAAGGCATATTTACCGGGATTTGCCTTAAGGAGTGCAATGAGTTCCGGGACAGTATTTGCGGGCACACTTGGATGAACGGCTAACATCAGGGGTTGTGAAGTGGCCAGGGAAATTGGCGCGAAATCTTGCTGATACTGTAGCGTAGGTTTTTATACAAGGAAGCGTTGATCGCAAAAGCACTAATGGTACCCATGATGATCGTATAGCCATCGGGTGGTGCATTAGCAACAAATTCTGATCCAATCGATTGGGCAGCACCAGGTTTATTTTCAACAATCACCGGTTGGTTTAAGCGTTCACTTAGCTTGGCACCAACTATCCTAGCTGCAACATCAGTTACCCCACCAGGAGCAAGCGGTACGATGATGCGGATGGGTTTACTAGGGTACGGGTCTGCAGCAATCGCAGGAAGAAAGGTGGTGGTAGTTAAAAGCAATACAAATAATTTAAGAACTTTTGACATAGGTGAAAACCCCTTATTTAACAATTGGCAAAACCACTACTCAAAGTTATTGCTTACAGTGTAATCTATAAAAACCTTATATATCTATATTTAGTGTTATTATAAATCTGCGTTATCGAAATTAAGTATTGCCGTAAATGTGCCGAGTTCTTTTTTATAAGAGGGTGGACTGCAAATGCTATACGAATTACGTGAATACGAGTCAATGCCGGGCATGTTGCCAGTGTTGCTAAAGCGATTTCAAGAAAATGTTATCCCTCTTTGGGAAAAGCACGGAATTGTTCCACTAGGCTTTTGGACAACTTTGATCGGTGAATCTGCAAATGTAAGTGTGCGCTATATGATAGTTTGGGAATCTCTTGCAGAGCGTGAAAAAAAATGGACGGCTTTTGTGGTGGATCCTGAGTGGATCGCTACCAGGGATAAGACAGAAGAGAATGGGCCATACGTGGCTAGTTTTACCAACTCAATTCTGACGCCAACTGCTTTTTCTAAATTAAAGTAGTAGCTGTTTTGATTCATTTATGAAGTCAGCGATCCCATTTCCTCATTTATTTCAGCCAATTTCTATTGGCAATATGCTGGTTAAAAATCGTATCGTCATGCCCGCCATGGGTACTGGTTTTGCAACACCTGAAGGGTTGATTACTCAGCAATCACTTGATTACTATGAGGCGCGTGCTAAGGGTGGTTATGGTATGGTCATTGTTGAGACGGCCAGCGTAGACTTCCCTCGTGGTATCTATGCATCTAATAGATTGGTTGTTGATAACGATGCTGTCTTGCCTGGATTAAGTTCGCTAGCCAAGATTATTAAAAGCAATGGTGCTGCTGCAGTAATGCAACTTAATCATGCGGGTCGACTGGGGAAATCTCGAGTAACTGGAATTCAGCCTGTAGCACCATCTGCGATTGCGGCTCCTGGCGGGGAAATTCCAAGAGCGCTAGAAACACATGAGATTCCTAGAATTGTTGAGTTATTTGCCTTGGCTGCTCTAAGAGCACAGCGTGCTGGTTTTGATGGCGTTGAGTTACATGCTGCTCATGGCTACTTACTAGCTACATTTAGTTCACCATACTCCAATAAGCGCACTGATCAATATGGTGGAAGCGTAGAGAACCGCGGCCGTTTATTAGTGGAAGTTTTAACTGCTATTCGTAAATTGGTAGGTAGTGAATTTCCAGTGTGGTGTCGTATTAATGGGCAAGAATTTGGTGACGATAACGTCCTTTCATTAGAGGATGGGCAGGCTATTGCAAAAATGGTTGATGGTTTAGCCAGTGCTATCAGTGTTTCTGCAAGAGGGTATGGCCTACGTTCATTGGTCAATTATCCAGATGAACCAGGCGCATTATTTCCAATAGCTGCAGCAATTAAAAGCGTTGTTTCAGTACCGATTATTGCAGTAGGAAGAATGAATGCTGAGGTGGGAGAAAAGCTCATTGCAGAAGGTAAGATCGATATGATTGCCTTAGGCCGTCAATCAATTGCCGACCCTGATACCCCAAATAAAATCAAGGCTGGAAAATTAATTGATATACGTCCCTGCATCGCCTGTTTTTATTGTTCTGATGCAGGACTAAAAATGGATAAAGCTATTGGTTGCCAGGTAAATGCTGCGATTGGTAAAGAAAAAGAATATGCCATGCAGCAAGCTGAGAAATCTAGAAAAATTGTAGTTGTGGGATCTGGCCCCGCCGGTCTAGAGGCATCAAGAGTTTTAGCTTCAAGAGGGCATGACGTGACTCTATTTGAAAGAGATGATTATTTGGGAGGCCAGCTTTATCTGGCTACATTACCCCCTGACAAGGAGAGATTAGCTCCTTTGGTGAAATATTTTGAACATCAATTAGAGGTATTAAAAGTAGATGTGAAGTTGGGTATAGAAGTTGATTTAAAAACGATTCAAAATATTAAGCCTGATGTTGTAGTCATTGCAACTGGATCGAATGCATCAGTACCTCCTATTCCTGGCGTGAATTTCCCTAATGTTTACACACCAAAAGAGATATTAAATAGCGATATGAATTTAAAAGGGAAGCGCGTAGTAGTTGTAGGTGCTGGATCCACAGGATGCGAAACTGCAGACTATATTTTTGAACACGGGGCCGATACAACGGTCATAGAAATGTCTACTGGAGTAGCTCTTGATGCAGGAGCAAGCGATCGTACCCGGATGATGAATCGTTTAAATACTCTACCAATTCAGTTTTTAACTTCAACTAGATGCTTAGAAATAAAAGAAAATGGAGTGAGAATTGCTGATTCAAGTAATTCAGAATCTTTTTTACCCGCAGATATTGTGGTTTTAGCGGCGGGAGTTAGACCTAATAATCAACTATTTCAAGCAATACATGACCAGGGAATTGAAGCGCATATGGCTGGAGATTGTTGGCATTCAGGGCAAATTGCCAGAGCGGTTGCTGATGGTGCTCGTGTTGGACATTTGCTATAAATAAAAATTAATCGTAGTGAGGAGATAAATGATGAGTATGAAAAAATTGCATTACAAATTCACCGTTTTTTGTACAGCCTTGATTGTTTCATCATTACTTAATGCGGCCGAATATCCCCAAAAACAAATTAACTTTGTAGTGCCATATGGCCCTGGTAGCGCTATTGATTTAGTGGCCCGCTCGTTGGCAATTGGTGCTGAAAAGAGCTTAGGCCAAACCATTCTTGTAGAAAACAAGGTTGGTGCCGGTGGCGCCATTGGTGCGCAATATGTGATGAATAGACCTGCCGATGGATATACGATTGGGTTGGTTTCTGTAAATCCTTTTGTGATTTCTATGCTTACTAAGTCATTACCAGGAAATCCTCAAAATGATTTCAGCTATATTATTCGTACTACTGGTTATCTTATGGCCTTGGCGGTTCGATCTGATTCGCCCTTAAAAAATATTAATGATTATGTTCAGTTTGCCAAGGCGAACCCTGGGAAATTAACTTATAGTTCCTCCGGCTTGGTCTCCACTGGTAATTTAAATATGGAGGAGTTTGCATCATTGGCTGGTATTAAAGTGACTCATATACCTATGAAAAGTGGTAGCGAATCTAATACAGCTTTATTGGGTGGCCATGTTGATTCTCTTGCTGATGCTGCATGGGCTCCATTTGAAAAAGATGGAAAATTTAGACCTCTAATGTTGTTTGCAAATGAACGTTCGTCAAAGTATCCACAAGTCCCAGTTCCTAAAGATGTTGTTTCGGCTAGTGTGCAGCCTGGCTATTTATTAATTGTTGGCCCTAAAGATATGCCTAGGCCGATCATGAAAAAATTACATGATGCATTTAGAGTGGCGATGAGTGACCCAGCTTATGTTAGTGTGCTGGATAAGTTTAATCTGGAGAATTTATATCTTAATTCAGATGACACTAAAAAAGCAGTCATGGGGTCAATAGATCCACTTGGAAAAATGGTTACCAATTTAAAGATTGGTGCCCAGTAATTATTTCCTTAATTTGCTCTTCTGATGGGTTAATACGGCAATTAGCTGCTTGACATCTTTTTTGCTTAAGTCTTCTAAGGAGCATAGGGAGTCAGCGACAAAAGTTTTATCTTTTTCGGATAAAACTTTGCCCACAAATTTGTGAAATAGCATCTTGACCTCTTCAAGACTGAGAGGTTCTTTGATAGTACCAGTTGGATAAGCGCGTTCACTGGTAAATTTTTTGCGGTTGTTCAGTTCAATTTCAATCTTAGCTGGGGTTTCTACAGGAAGACGTGCTTTCCACTCTGGGTGGATAACAACTTTTACTTTATTCCATGCTTGAATTGTTTTTGAGTCACTTAAACAAGCTTGGGCAATGTGTTTGTAATTGACATCACGATCCATTGCAGCTGAGCTTAAGGTGTGTTGGTAGCTAAATTGCAGATCACCTATTGTTTTTGGTTTGGGGCGATTACAGACCTCCATTGCGCCAGCAGCAACATGGACGCTAATTTGCTTAATATCTTTAAAGTGGATATCTTCTTTTCGAATAATTTCTAACAGGCCGTCGATATAACGATGGGTATATAAACAGCAAGGGTATTTTTTTAACCAAATTTCACGAAATTGCCAATATTGCCCAAGTTTGCTAGTGATATCTTTTTCAATCACTTTCTCAGCCCCTAATAAGTTGCTTAGATATTTGACAATATCGGGGTTGCTAGTTAAACCGAGAGAGGCTGTTTGAGCTGCAATCAGCCCATGTAGGGTTTGCATCGATGTTTCGAAATAGTGAGCATCAGTTCCAAAATTGACGTATGCGGTAGCAATACCAGACATGCATAGTCCAAATGCAGCCATTGTTTCAGATTCATTAAGCTTGAGAACATTTGCCGCTAAGGCCGCTGGCCCAATAGATGGTGGAACAATTGAGAGACCTAAATATCCTTGTGGGGTAAATTGACAAGTTCTAGCCATGACCTCAAGGCCAATAGCTGAAGCCTCAACCATTTGAGCCCCGGTTAAATTATAGTTTTGAGCTAGTGGAAAAAGCATTGGGAAAGTAGTGATATCCCAAGAGGTACCAGTATTTAAGCGATCATCCTCAAGCTCTGTTTGATGGGCAAAAAAAGCATCTGCAAAAACTGATTTCCATAAGGAAGCCTCAAAGTCATGACCTATGACACCAAAGCCTTTTCCATCGGGATTTTTCTTAACAAAATTGGCAATCTTTTTCCCTGCAGGCATATGTGAGCCTGCAAGCATTCCAGCAACTGTCTTTAATGCAAGTTGCTTAGTAAAGTCAATTGCGCCTGGGGAGATATCTTTTATCGTGGTATTAACAGTAAAGTTCGCGAGTTTTTTAGCGGCATCAGTAGTCATTTTGTTCTCGATGTTGACGGTGATAAATAACCTTAAGAATTTATAAAAACACTATAACACGCTATTTAAATATTCTATTCAGGTTTGATTCCGATTTGTGGGATGAGAGTGCCCCAAATTGCCCTTTCTTTTTTGACGGCAAGTGCCATATCCTCAGGTGATCCCGACATAGGTTCAAAGCTGACTTCCAGTAGTTTTTCCCTAAAATCAGATCGATTTAGGATTGCATTTGTTTCCTTATTCATCCGAGCAATGACTTGGGGTGTAACTTTTGATTGAGCTACTAATCCAAACCAAGTGCTAGTTGTCATCGATGGATAGCCCACTTCGGATGCTGTGGGAATTTCAGGAAGTTGTGACCATCTTTTTGTAGCTATAACAGCTAGAGGCTTTAGTTTTCCCGCTCGAATTTGAGGCAAAAGCTGTGGCAAGTTATCGGTTGTAAATTGCACGTCACCAGATAGCACCGCTTGCATTGCCAAGGCATTCCCTTTATAGGGAATATGTAGGGCAGTAATTCCTGACCTTGATTTATAAAGTTCACTTAATAAAAAACCAGTACTACCAGTTGCACCCGAGTAAGTTATCTTATTAGGATTTGCTTTTGCGTAATTCGTTAATTCTTGTAATGTATTAACACCTAAATTGGGATTTACTACAAGTACATTAGGCGTTTGTGCCTATAAACCAATTGACGAAAAGTCCTGGTCTGGATCATATCCAAGCTTTGTATAAATAAATTGGTTCACAGCCAACATGGGCATAGAGACAACTAAAAAGGTATGGTCATCTAAGGGGGCCTTTGCAATTGAGCTAGCCGCTACTACACCATTAGCACCGGCACGATTTTCAACAATGACAGTTTGAGATAGGTTCTCACTTAGTTTTTGAGAAAAAATACGAGTGAGGATATCGGTAGAGCCTCCTGGCGGAAAGGGCACGATAATCTTAATAGGTCTATTTGGCCAATTACTCTGTGCGTGAAGGCTAAGCGGGGTGAGAGATATAAGGAGAATTAACCAGTAGCACAAAGATTTGGAAGAAAATTTAGGCATCAAGATTTACCTCAAGAGTATTTGAAAAGCTTTGGTGTATTAGCTCTTTTTAATGCATTGCTCAAAAGCTTCTACAAATGACTCAGAAGGCTGAGCTCCCTGCAAAACGTATTGATCATTAATAATGATAGTGGGAACTGAACTAATGCCCGCTTTTGTATAAGTAGCTTTTTCTTCTAGCACCTCATTGGTAAATTCACTACCACTCAGAATTTCCTGTGCTCTTTGATGGTCTAGTCCAGCACGGGTGACTGCTTCTAATATATTTTGATGGTCATCAAAATTGACTGCCAGGCAAAAGTAAGTATTCAGAAATTCCTTTTTCAGGGCGGCTTGTTTCTGTAGGTCATATTCTTTTGCGGCCCAATATAAAAGACGATGAGCATCAAAGGTGTTGTAAACCCGTTTACGACCCTCGGGATGAAACTCAAATCCTGCCTCTAGTGCCTTTGATCGTATATTGGCTTGATTAGCCTTAACCCGCTCCGCAGTTAAGCCATACTTTTCAGTGAGATGTTCAATAGCATCTTGACCACCCTTTGGCATATTGGGGTTGAGTTCGAAAGGCCGAAAATGCACCTCAAAGTGAGCTTGATCACTTAACTGGTTTATCGCCTGATTAAGATTACCCAATCCTACTGCGCACCAAGGGCAAGCTACATCAGATACATAGTCAATTTTGATAGTTGGTTTCATAGATTCTATTCTATAGGAGCTTATATTGAAGGTGATCTTCCATTTCTTTATTCTCTACTTGGAGCTGGAGAATAGCGGTTTTCAATGAATCAATGCACAAAAAGATAGCTCATTATTCAATAAATCCTTAATGTCATAATGAACATCATATTTTTAATCAAAACTAAGAAAGTATTTTATTAATTTGAATTTCTTTCGTAAACCTCCTTTTTTGCAAGGAGTCAAGGTGATGGTTGAGTCATCGCCAGGAATTGTGGCTTGGTCACTGGTGACTAGTATTAGCTTGCTGAGCGCTGGCTTAAGCCCAGTAGATACATTCTGGTTCAATATTATGGTCTACGCTGGTTCATCGCAATTAGCCGTCATGCCATTAATTAATGGCGATTATCCTTTTTGGACTATCTGGCTGACCGGTATGATTGTGATGTCTCGATTTATTATTTTTAGTGCAACCATTCAACCGCACTTCAAACAGTATTCTTTCTTGCAAAGATTGGGTATCGGAACCATCAATACCGATATGAGTTTTGCGAAATTTATAGAAAAGTTTCCATCGCCCAATAACTCTGATGGCTCTCATACTCAAATTCTTTATTTTTTAGGAATGATCTTAGCCCATTGGATTTTTTGGCAAATAGGTGCATTAATCGCTATTTTTTTTGGGTCCGACATACCCAGTTCTTGGGGCTTAGGCTTTGCAGGGCCCTTAGCATTACTCGCTTTGATTGTTCCTGCTATCAAGCATAAAACTGCAGTCGTCTCAGCTTTGGTGGCAGCTATTACTTGTATGCTGACTGTTAACTTGCCATATCGGTTGACGATTGTCTGCTCAGTGTTTGCTGCAGTGTTTGCTGCAGTATTGATGGATAAAAAATTTCCGCAGAGGCGAGCATGAGTACGGTTGATTTATGGATAGCGTTCTTTGGTTTGATGTTAGTGAGTATCTTCACCAGAACTTCCTTATTATTACTAGGCTCTAAATTCCCCATTCCAGAAACGGTTCATGAGTTTTTACGCTATGCGCCAACTGCTGCATTAATTGCAATCGTTCTTCCCGAAGTATTGTTTATGAAGGATCCTGCAACTCAGTTATTTGAATTAAATCTCTACTCCCCTCAAATATTTGGAGCGATCGGCGGAGTCATCGGGTTTTTATTGACTAGAAGTATTTTGGCAACGATCTTCGTCGGAATGCTCTTTTTTACTCTAGCAAGAATGGTGATGTAGTTTTGAAGCTTGCTAAAAGTAAGTTCAAATTTGATTTATATTAGCTCTTACCTCTTTTTTAAGAAAAATATCTAATGCCAAGCACTGCTAAGGGTGGTCTTAAGCTCATCAATAAGGATACCCTTTGGGATAAAGCCTATCTCTCTCTCAGAAGTGCCTTATTGGCAGGTAAATTCGTTCCTGGTGAGCGAATTATTTTGCGGAAAGTTGCGCAGGATCTTGGCATTAGTCTGACACCCGTTCGTGATGCGATTAATCGCCTGGCTGCAGAAAATGTTCTTGAGAGAGGTGGCGTTGGACAGGGTGGAGGGGCCTCAGTACCTTTACTGACGTCCAATGAGTTCGGACAATTGATGGCAATACGCAGTAGCTTAGAGCCGTTAGCAGCAGAGGCGGCGGCTAAAAATGCTACTAAAGCAGAAATCAATGAAATTTCTAAGCTTCTGAATCATATGAGAAATTTAGCTGAAACCGGAAACCTTGCATCCTATTTAGATGCTCATTATCAGTTCCATTTTGGAATATATAAGTTGGCTAAGCAGTCTATTCTGCTTCAGGCAATTGAAGGGGCTTGGCTACGCTGCGGGCCTACATTAAATCTGGCTTTACCAGAGTACAAGCCAGGGCAAAAAAGGCATAAACATCATTTGGCTGCCCTAAATGCCTTAAAAAAGGGGGATGGTATTGGTGTTGCCCGAGCTATTCGTGCTGATATTGATAGCGCCCGCCTAGACATCTGTAACTTATTGGATTAAACCTATGAAGTAAGTGAGGGTTAATAAGCTATTTCCTAAATGAATGTTGTTTGTTATAACATTAATATGTTTCTTAGCTAAAAGGGGGTGAATATGAACACTTTTAAAAAAGCCGTTACCGTAATGGTGACTTCTGTATTGGGGGCCTTTGTGGCTTTTAGTTCTGCTATGGCTGCTGATTTCCCAACTAGGGAGATAAAGCTGGTGGTGCCTTGGAATGTGGGTGGATCAAATGATATTTCAGCTCGATTGATCTCTAAAATTCTGGCTGATGAGGGGATTACAGTCGTTGTCGATAACGTTGCTGGAGCAACAGGAACGATTGGCATGACAAAGGTAGCGAATGCAGAGCCCGATGGCTACACCATTGGAATGGGTAC
>Ga0187842_1001066_pt1 | contig 13030 bp, 12 predicted proteins | sample SpaLakP09_SKY_41_FD_134514 | JGI IMG/M metagenome (GOLD analysis project Ga0187842, IMG submission 134514) | Oligotrophic lake water microbial communities from Sparkling Lake, Wisconsin, USA - SP09_SKY_41 | ecosystem: Environmental > Aquatic > Freshwater > Lake | place: USA: Sparkling Lake... | reverse complement strand
GGCAAGAAAATCCAGTCGTATGAAATGAAGATGACCTCGATCGCGATACTGGTGACGCCGACGCTGGTGCTGGCCGGTACTGCCATCGCCGTGCTGTGCGATGCGGGCAAGGCGGGTATCGCCAATCCCGGCGCGCACGGCTTCTCGGAGATACTGTATGCCTTCAGCTCGGCCGCCAATAACAACGGCAGCGCTTTCGCCGGTCTGTCCGCCAACACGCCGTTCTACAACGTCATGCTGGGCATCGCCATGTGGTTCGGCCGTTTCGCCATGATTATCCCGATACTGGCTATCGCCGGTTCGCTGGCCGGCAAGCAGCGGCTGGAAGCCAATGCCGGCACCATGCCCACCCACGGCCCGATTTTCATCGGCTTGCTGATCGCAGTGGTGACACTGGTCGGCGTACTCAATTACGTGCCGGCGCTGGCGCTCGGCCCGGTGGTCGAACACCTGCAGCTGTTCGTGCATTAAGAGGAGTTCAAGATGTCCAACCTTCCCGCATCTCAGAAAGAGATGACCCTGTTTACCAATCCGCCGGCCCGCAAGCTGAGCATGTTCGAATCGACGCTGATGATGCCTGCCATCGTGGATTCCTTCAGAAAGCTCGATCCCCGGGTGCAATTGCGCAGTCCAGTGATGTTCGTGGTGTACGTCAGCAGTATCATTACCTCGGCGCTGGCAGTGCAAGCCTATGTCGCCCAGGGGGAAGCCCCGTTCGGCTTCATCTTGGCCACGGCAATCTGGCTGTGGTTCACCGTGCTGTTTGCTAACTTCGCCGAAGCATTGGCGGAAGGGCGCAGCAAGGCGCAAGCAGCTTCGCTACGCAGTCTGAAACAGACTGTGATGGCCAAGAAGCTGGCCACGCCTAAGCATGGCGCACCATGGCTGCCGCAGTCCGCGACCGATCTGCGTAAAGGCAATGTGATACTGGTGGAAGCCGGCGATGTGATTCCCATCGATGGTGAGGTGATCGAAGGCGTGGCCTCGGTCGATGAATCGGCCATTACGGGGGAATCGGCCCCCGTGATCCGCGAATCGGGCGGCGACTTTTCCTCCGTGACGGGCGGCACCCGTGTGCTGTCGGACTGGCTGATCGTGAAAGTGACGGCCAATCCGGGCGAGACTTTCCTCGACCGTATGATCGCCATGGTGGAAGGCGCCAAGCGCCAGAAAACACCTAATGAAATCGCGCTGACCATATTGCTGGTGGCTTTGACCATCGTATTTTTGGTGGTGACAGTCACCCTGCTGCCATTCTCGCTGTTCTCGGTGGAGGCTGCCAAGGCGGCGGGCCTGGCCAGTTCGCCGATTTCCATCACCGTTCTGATTGCCCTGCTGGTGTGCCTGATTCCGACCACCATAGGCGGCCTGCTGTCGGCCATCGGTGTGGCTGGCATGAGCCGCATGATGCAGGCCAACGTGATTGCGACCTCCGGCCGCGCAGTGGAAGCTGCGGGCGACGTGGACGTACTGCTGCTCGATAAGACCGGCACCATCACACTGGGTAATCGTCAGGCCGCCAGCTTCGTGCCGGCGCCGGGCGTGAGTGAACAGCAGCTGGCGGATGTGGCGCAGCTGGCTTCGCTGGCAGATGAAACACCGGAAGGCCGTTCCATCGTGGTGCTGGCCAAGAACAAGTTCAATCTGCGCGAACGGGCGATGGAAAGCCTGCATGCCCACTTTGTGCCGTTTGCCGCCACCACCCGTATGAGCGGGGTGGATATTCCGCTGGAAGGGGGCGCCATGCGCGAAGTGCGCAAGGGGGCAGCGGACGCCGTGCGTAAATATGTTGAAGCGCAGGGCCAGCCGTTCCCGGCAGAAGTGGCACATAGCGTGGAGGATATTTCGCGCCGCGGTTCGACGCCGCTGGTAGTGGCCGATGCGGGCCGCGTGCTGGGCGTGATCGAGCTGAAGGACATCGTCAAGGGCGGTATCAAGGAGCGTTTTGCTGAACTGCGCCGCATGGGCATCAAGACCGTGATGATCACCGGCGATAACAAGCTGACGGCCGCCACCATTGCCGCCGAAGCGGGCGTGGACGACTTCCTGGCCGAAGCGACGCCGGAAGACAAGCTGAAACTGATCCGCCAGTATCAGGCCGAAGGCCGGCTGGTGGCAATGACGGGCGACGGCACCAATGATGCGCCTGCGCTGGCGCAGGCCGATGTGGCCGTGGCGATGAACTCCGGCACGCAGGCAGCCAAGGAGGCCGGCAATATGGTCGATCTGGATTCCAATCCCACCAAGCTGCTGGAGATCGTAGAGATCGGCAAGCAGATGCTGATGACGCGAGGCTCGCTGACCACCTTCTCGATCGCCAACGATGTGGCCAAGTATTTCGCCATCATTCCAGCTGCGTTCGTGGGCACCTATCCGGTCCTGAAATCACTCGACATCATGCATCTGGCCAGCCCGGCGTCGGCCATCATGTCGGCCGTGATTTTCAATGCGCTGATTATCGTCGTCCTGATTCCGCTGGCGCTCAAAGGCGTGCAGTACCGCGCCATTGGTGCGGCGGCCCTGCTGCGGCGGAATATTCTGCTGTATGGCGTGGGCGGCATCATTCTGCCTTTCATCGGCATCAAGCTGATCGACATGCTGCTGGCCATGTTCAACTTTGTCTAATTTGGAGCCGTTATGACTACCTCTCAACAATCGCAACTGCGTCCTGCCGTCCTGCTGTTTGCACTACTGTCCGTGCTGTGCGGAGTGCTGTATCCGCTGGTGGTATGTGGCTTCGTCGGGCTGCTGTTCCCGGTCAAGGCGGCAGGCAGCCTGGTCGAGGCGAACGGTAAAACGGTGGGCTCCAGCTTGATTGGCCAGGCATTTTCGGCGCCGCAGTATTTCTGGAGCCGCCCGTCGGCAACGGCGCCGATGCCGAATAACGCTGCGGGTTCTTCTGGCGCAAATCAGGGACCGACCAATCCGGCGCTGTCCGATGCAGTGAAGGGCCGGCTCGAAGCCTTGCACGCTAGCGCTGCAGCAGTCGGCATCGCGCCATCGGCTGATCCGGTTCCGGTTGATCTGGTGACGGCTTCGGCTTCCGGACTGGATCCGGAGATCAGCGTAGCCGCTGCCCTGTACCAGGTGCCGCGCATCGCGGCGGCACGCCGGCTCGATACTGCCCGGGTGCGCCATCTGGTCGAGCAGCACCGTCAAGACCAGCTGCTGGGCTTCTTCGGCGAGCCACGCGTCAATGTACTGGCGCTGAACCTGGCACTAGACGCTGAACGTGGCAAGCTGGTGGCGCAAACGCAGGCGCCAGCTGCGCTGCCAGTGCAGCACTGAAAGCTAGCGTAAAATGCTGTTCCATGTTCTCCAGCGATAAGCCGCGGTCCGACCGCCCCGACCCCGACGCGCTACTGGCGCAGATGCAGGCCCAGGAGCGCAAGGCTGCGCGCGGTAAATTACGCATTTATTTCGGCGCTTCAGCAGGCGTAGGCAAAACCTATGCGATGCTGGCTGCGGCGCGCAAGCTGCTGGCTGCCAGTGAACCACCCGCGCTGCTGGTGGGGGTGGTGGAAACCCACGGCCGCGGTGAAACGGCAGCCATGCTGGAAGGCCTGCCGCTGCTGCCCTTGCGGCAGGTGGCTTATCGCGGAAAAAGCATCGCTGAATTCGATATAGATGCGGCACTGGAACAGCATCCTGACCTGATACTGATAGACGAGCTGGCGCATTCCAATGCGCCCGGCTCGCGCCATCCCAAACGCTGGCAGGATATTGAAGAACTGCTGGATGCAGGCATCGATGTGTTCACCACCGTGAATGTGCAGCATCTGGAAAGCCTGAATGACGTGGTGGGCGGCATCACCAATATTCGCGTCAGCGAAACCGTGCCCGATACCGTCTTCGATCTGGCTGACGAAGTGGTGCTGGTCGATATCCCTGCCGATGAGCTGCTGGCGCGCCTGAAAAGCGGGCGGGTTTATCAGCAAGCCCAGGCTGAACGGGCCGCGCGCAATTTCTTCCGCAAAGGGAATCTGATTGCGCTGCGCGAGCTGGCACTGCGCCGCACGGCCGACCGTATCGAAGATGATGTGCGCGCCTATCGGGTCGAGCAGTCGATCGACGCGATCTGGAAGACCGGCGCGGCGCTGTTGGCCTGCGTGGGGCACCGTCCCGGTGGCGAGCATACGGTGCGCAGCACGGCGCGATTGGCCGGGCAACTGGGCACGACATGGCATGCCATCTATGTCGAGACGCCAGCATTGCAGCGGCTGCCTGCTGGCCAGCGCGAGCAGATTCTGCGGACGCTGAAACTGGCCGAGGAACTGGGTGCCGTGACAGCCGTGCTTTCGGCCCACGATATCGGCGCTGCCGCTGTCGAGTATGCGCGCAGCCACAACTTGTCCAAGATCGTGCTGGGGCGCGCGCGCCGCAGCTGGCCCTGGCGCAGCAGCCATACCAAGCGCATCGCCGCGCTGGCGGGAGACCTGGACCTGATCGAGATCGGTACAGCCGGTCCGCAAGGTGCGCCGGCAGGCCGCGCCGACAGTGACGGCAATACCCGCCGGCGCAGCGTGCCGGATCTGGATGAGGCGCAGGAAGCCAGCGATGGCGCAGGACAGTGGCGTCGCATGCAGGGCTATGTGTGGGCTGCTGCGGCCAGTCTGTGCACGGCCCTGGCCGCCACGCCGTTGCTGGCCTGGCTGGACCTGGCCAATATCGCCATGCTGTTCCTGCTGGTGGTGGTGCTGGTAGCCTGGCGTTTCGGACGCGGACCCTCGGTGCTGGCAACTTGTGTCAGCGTCGCCTGTTTCGATTTTTTCTTTGTTCCGCCGCGCTTCGATTTTGCCGTGTCGGATTTCCAGTATCTGATTACGTTCGTTGTTATGCTGGTGGTGGGGCTGTTCACCGGCCATCTGACCTCCGATCTGCGCTTTCAGGCGCGCGTCGCCTCCAATCGCGAGGCGCGTTCGCGCGCACTATATGAATTTTCCCGCGAGCTGTCAGGTGCTTTGCAGACCGAACAGATCTTCGAGATTACCCATAGGGCTATCCAGCAGGCTTTCCGTGCGCGCGCCACCTTGATCGTGCCGGACGAGCAGGGCCGTTTGCAGACGCCACGGTTTAGCACTGCCGATGCCGAGACTTACCGCCACGGAGCATTGCTGGACATGGCGATCGCCCAGTGGGCCTTTGACCGCGCTGAAAATGCCGGCCTGGGCACCGATACGCTGCCGGCCAGCCGTATTTTCTATCTGCCGCTGGTGGCACCCATGCGCACACGCGGCGTGCTGGCCATCGAGCCGCAGCACCGGCGCTGGATACTGATCCCCGAACAGCGCCAGCAGCTCGATACTTTTGCTGCGCTGGCGGCAATTGCGCTGGAACGGGTGCATTACATCGAGGTGGCGCAGAATGCGCTGGTGAATATGGAATCCGAACGTCTGCGCAACTCCTTGCTGGCGGCGCTGTCGCACGACCTGCGCACGCCGTTGACATCGCTGGTCGGCCTGTCCGAGTCGCTAACGGTGGCGCGTCCGGCGCTGGCAGAGGCGCAGCAGCGTACCGCCGTTGCGTTGCATGAGGAGGCGCTGCGCATGAGCACTCTGGTGGCCAACCTGCTGGACATGGCACGCATCCAGAGCGGCGAAGTGAAATTCAACCTGCAGTGGCAGGCGCTGGAAGAAGTGGCGGGCAGTGCGCTGCGTGCCAGTGCCTCGCAGTTGCGTGAGCATACGGTGGTGACTCGCCTGCCGGCCGATCTGCCGCTGGTGCAGTTCGACGCCGTGCTGATCGAGCGCGTGCTGTGCAATCTACTGGAAAACGCGGCCAAATACACGCCGCCCGGCTCGCACATTGTGCTGTCGGCGCAGGCGCGCGGCACCGAGCTTCGCGTCAGCGTATGCGATGATGGTCCCGGTTTACCGGCCGGCCGTGAGGAAATGCTGTTTGAAAAATTTACCCGTGGCGAGCGCGAATCGGCGAAACCCGGGGTGGGGCTGGGGCTGGCGATCTGCCGTGCCATTGTCGAAGCACATGGCGGCCGGATAGAGGCCGTGGCCTCGCCGCTAGGTGGTGCCGGTTTCGAATTTACCCTGCCACTGGGCACACCGCCGTTGCCGCCAGAGCCGGACCTTGATGCACCCGCAGTACCACAGGAAGCCTGAAACCATGAGTGAACCATCCCCAACTGCCCTGCTGGTTGAAGACGAGCCGCAGATCCGCCGCTTTGTGCGCGCCGCGCTGGAAGACGAAGGCTGGCAGGTGCATGAAGCCGCATCGTTGCAGCGCGGGCTGATCGATGCCGGCACCCGCAAGCCGGATCTGATCGTACTGGATCTGGGGCTGCCCGATGGCGACGGCAACAACTTTATCAGCGATGTGCGCAAATGGTCGCAAGTGCCGATCATCGTGCTGTCGGCACGCGTCGGCGAGGATGACAAGATTGCCGCGCTCGATGCCGGTGCCGACGACTATCTGGCCAAGCCCTTCGGCGTGGGCGAACTGCTGGCACGCGTGCGCGCCACCTTGCGCCGCCAGCGGCAGCCGCTGGCCGACGCTGCGGGACTGGTGTGCTTCGGCGATGTATCGGTTGATATCAAGGACCGCCGCGTGCTGCGCGCCGGCCAGCCCGTGCATCTGACGCCGACCGAATTCCGCCTGCTATCGGTGTTGGTGGCCAATGCCGGGCGGGTGATGACGAATGTCCAGCTGCTGCGCGCGGTATGGGGGCCGGCGCAGTCGGAGAATGGCCATTACCTGCGCATCTACATGGGGCATCTGCGCCACAAGCTGGAAGCCGATCCGGCCCAGCCCCGCTATCTGCTGACGGAAACGGCAGTGGGCTACCGCCTGCAATTGCCGGTCTAGCGGTCAGCTTTGCCGGCGCAGCAGCAGATAGCCCTGATCCGAAACGCTGGTCTGTTCAAAGCCGCGCCGCAGCAGCATGCCGAGCATGGTGGATTCGCTGCGGCAGGCGGCAATCAGGGTGCGGTGCTTGTAGTGCGAGCAGAAGAAATCCACCATCAGCTTGCCCAGCCCCTGGCCCCGATAGCGCGGATCGACCACCATGGCGTGCAGTTCGCGTGCCAGTGTATCCTGCTGGTCTACGCCCAGCAGCATCATATAGCTGTGCACTTCCCCCTCGAACTCCGCAACCCAGAATTCGATCGGCACAGTACATTGTCCGCCGCCCCACATATCGCGCAGTGCATTCCCCTGTAATATGCCGGCACGGAAACTGGAATCGAGTGCTGCCTGACGTACGCTATCGGTCACCACCTGATCAAAATTGCCGCTGGCGCCTGCCAGCGCAGTCAGCCGGATGATGGCGGGGACATCGTCGGGCACAGCGCGGCGGATGGCAGAATCCAGCTGGCGCAGATGGCGTTCGCGTTTGATGCTGCTGCGGATATGGCGGGCATGTTCGAGCAGGTGGTTCTGCTGGCGGCGTAGCGCCAGCGCCATCAGGGCGATACAGCCGTAGAAGGCAGCGCTCTGCATAATGTCGTAAGCCAGCATCAGCGGCGTCTGATGGGCTGACCGGGTCACGCTGAAATCGATCACGCGGGCCAGACTGGAGATGGCGACAAACAGCAAGGCCGGCCCGCGCCCCAGCCACCACGCAGCCAGAGCGGTGGGGATGGCCAGAAACGGCGCATAGGAAATGCTCGCTCCGGTATCCATATCGAGCAGGAAGATGATGGCTTCCATGAGCAAGAGCACCAGTACGCTCTGGCGTGGACGGAGACGGCGTAGCCGTTCTGATAATGTTCGTTGCATTGTTACTTAGATCCCGGGACAGCATGGGTTAGGGTGTCTACAGGCGCTATAGGCTATATGACGCGGCCCCCAGAAACTACTTGAGGTTTGTATGTAATTGTATCCTCTGGCAGGGGCATGCACCACACAGCAGGGTCTACTGTGTGGGGGCGTTAGTGCATGACTTACAGCGCCAGACTATTTGCTGAGGGTACGCATGGCCCGTTCCAGCCCGTCCATGGTAAGCGGGAACATGCGCCGGTTCATCAGCTGGTCGATGATGGAAATCGACTGGCGATACTGCCAGACTCCGGCCGGTTCCGGATTGAGCCAGACGAATTTGGGGAAGGTCGAGGTAAAGCGCTGCAGCCAGACTGCGCCGGCTTCCTGGTTGTTGTATTCCACCGAGCCGCCCGGCTGCAGGATTTCGTAGGGACTCATGGTGGCATCGCCGACGAATATCAGCTTGGTATCGGGCGGATATTTGCGCAGGATGTCCCAGGCCGGGAAACGCTCGGAGTGGCGGCGGCGGTTGTTCTTCCACAGGTAGTCGTACACGCAGTTGTGGAAGTAGAAGAACTCCATGTTCTTGAACTCGCTGCGGGCGGCCGAGAACAGTTCTTCCGTGCGCTCGATATGGTCGTCCATGGTGCCGCCCACGTCGAACAGCATCAGCACCTTGATGTTGTTTTTGCGTTCGGGCTGCATCTTGATGTCGAGGTAGCCGGCATTGCTGGCGGTAGCGCGGATGGTGGCGTCCAGCGCCAGTTCTTCCGCTGCGCCCAGGCGGGCAAACTTGCGCAGTCGGCGCAGTGCCACCTTGATGTTGCGCGTGCCGATTTCGCGTTCGCCGTCGTAGTCCTTGTAGTTGCGCGCTTCCCACACTTTGACGGCAGTGCGGTTGCCGCCCTTGCCGCCTATGCGTATGCCTTCCGGATTGGTGCCGCCGTGGCCGAACGGCGAGGTGCCGCCCGTGCCTATCCACTTGCTGCCGCCTTCGTGGCGTTCCTTCTGCTCCTTGAGCAGCTCCTGCAGGCGGTCCATCAGCTTGTCGTAGCCGTATTTTTCCAGCGCTGCGCGCTGCTCTTCGCTCAGCTCGCGCTTCATGCGCTGTACCAGCCAGTCCAGCGAGATAGTGCCGTTCTGTTCGAAGGCGGCCTGTATGCCTTTGAAATACAGGCCGAAAGCGCGGTCGAACTTGTCGAAATGGGCTTCGTCCTTGACCAGCGTGATGCGCGCCAGATAGTAGAAATCATCGAAGGAGGTGTCGATTACCTGCTTCTGCAAGGCCTCCAGCAAGGTGAGGAATTCCTTGATGGTGACGGGGATCTTGGCGTCCCTTAGGGTATAGAAAAAATCGATCAGCATGTCAGACGGTTCCGTGTTGCGCCAGCTTGTAGCGCAGGTGTGCCTTGATTTCCGGCCATTCGCCTGCCGTGATGCTGTACATGACGGTGTCGCGCACGGTGCCGTCGCGGCGCAGGGCGTGGTGGCGCAGTACACCATCCTTTTTGGCGCCCAGCCGTTCGATGGCGGCCTGCGAAGCGTGGTTCAAGTTATCCGTGCGCAGGCCCACCAGCGCCGCGCCCAGCGTTTCAAAGGCGTGGGTCATCAGCATCAGCTTGCAGGTGGTGTTGACGTGGCTGCGCTGGACGCTGCGCGCATACCAGGTGTAGCCGATTTCCAGGCGGGCGATGGCCGCTACGATGTCGTGGTAGCTGGTGGTGCCCAGCACCTTGGCGCTGGCCGCGTCGAGTACGGCAAACGCCAGCCGCTCGGGGCGCTGGCCCAGCGCCTTGGCGATATAGGCGTCTACTTGATCGGGTTCCGGCACCGAGGTTACGCGCAGCTTCCACAGTTCGCCATCGCTTGCAGCAGAACGCAGGCCTTCCGCATGCTGCGGGCCCAGTGGTTCAAGGCGTACGCCGTGCAGTTCCAGCGTGACCGGCGTGATCGTGGCAGTAGGGTGGGCGAGGGTATGCATCAGCGATTATTCCGTGACATATAGACCAGACGTTCGAACAGATGCACATCCTGTTCGTTCTTCAGCAGGGCGCCGTGCAGCGGCGGCACGATGGCTTTGGCATCGTCGCTGCGCAGGGCCGCAGGCGGAATGTCTTCTGCCATCAGCAGCTTGAGCCAGTCGAGGAATTCCGAAGTGGACGGCTTTTCTTCAGGCCCTGCACATTGCGCAGATCGTAGAAGGTCTGCAGCGCCTGCGCCAGCAGTTCTTTTTTCAGGTGCGGGTAGTGCACCTGCACGATCTGCTCCATGGTGTCGCGGTCGGGGAACTGGATGTAGTGGAAGAAGCAGCGGCGCAGGAAGGCGTCCGGCAGTTCCTTCTCGTTGTTGGAAGTGATGATGACCAGCGGACGGTGCTTGGCGCGTACCATTGCGCGGGTTTCGTAGACATAGAACTCCATGCGGTCGAGCTCGCGCAGCAAATCGTTGGGGAATTCGATGTCGGCCTTGTCGATTTCATCGATCAGCAGCACCACTGGCTGGTCTGTTGTAAATGCCTGCCACAGCACGCCTTTGACGATGTAGTTATTGATCTCGCGCACGCGCTCATCGCCCAGCTGGGAATCGCGCAGCCGCGAAACGGCATCGTATTCGTACAGGCCCTGCTGGGCTTTGGTGGTCGATTTGACATGCCATTGCAGCAAGGGCATGCCCAGCGCGGCGGCCACTTCTTCGGCCAGCATGGTTTTGCCGGTGCCCGGTTCGCCTTTGATCAGGAGCGGGCGTTGCAGCGTCAAAGCCGCATTTACGGCCAGTTTCAGGTCGTCGGTAGCGACGTATTGAGCGGAACCTTCGAAGCGCGGTGTAGCAGACATGGGGCGTGGATTTCTACAGTAAAAAAGGGAAACGTCAGTATAGGGGAGAACGCTAGAGGCGGGGCTCGGATGCTGCGCGCAACAGAGTAGTGTGGCGTGTGTTGTAATGGCAATGAATTGCGTAGCCGTGCAATATTTCTTGAGTTAGAATCGCAAGCTCAATGCAAATGTCAAGTTTTTGCATCCGCGGTAGTATCCGATTACTTACCTTGCACACACTATGAAAAAATCTCCGCACTCCTCGTGCTCGCTGGTTGCGCTAGTCTGGCTTCAGCAGCTGACCTCGTGGGCAATGCCCAGAATGCCAAAGCAAAGATTGAAATGTGTATCGGTTGTCACGGGATTCCCGGCTACAAAGCCAGCTTCCCCGAGTCGTTCCAGGTGCCCATGATCGGTGGCCAGTCGGCCAAGTTCATCGAAGGCGCACTGAAGGCCTACCAGAAAGGCGACCGCAAGCATCCCAGCATGAAGGGGATAGCGGCCAGCCTGTCGGATCAGGATATCGCGGATGTCGCAGCGTACTATTCGCAGCAAACGGCTAGCGCAAAATAAGGATAGGGACATGAAAAAACTGTTAATTGCACTGGCATGCGCCACCGTGTCCTACTCCGCTGTTGCGGGTGGCAATATCGAAGCAGGCAAAGCCCTGACGGAGAAATACAGCTGCTTCGCCTGCCACGGTAAAGATTTCAATAGCCCTATCGATCCCAGCTATCCCAAGCTGGCCGGCCAGCACAAGGATTATCTGGTGCATGCGCTGACCGCCTACAAGCGTGGCGACGCGGCCAATGGCCGTAACAACGCCATCATGGGCGGCCAGGTCAAAGCCCTGAGCGATCAGGATATCAGCGATATCGCAGCTTATTTGCACAGTCTGCCGGGCAGTCTGGTGTCGCACCGCTAAGCTTCAAGCTAGTCACCGACGGGGTCAGATCGGGCGCCGTGCAGCCTCAGCCAGAGGCGGCATGCTGGTCCGCTCTGGCCCCGGTTGCGTTTACGGCCGGGCCTGCACGGTGCCTGAGCTGACCTCGCTGTGTTGACTGCGGTTTAGAGCAGGCGGCGTACCGCTTCGATATAGGCGACGCCGTCAGGCTGGGTGCCCTTGCGCTGGGCGTTCCAGATCATTTCACCGAGGCACTCCATGATGGCGTGCTGGGCGGCGTGGGCATCGTCCAGTTTCAGCGTCAGGGCAGTAGCGGCGGCACGGATGCCGGGCGGCTGGTCGATCGAGATCTGCTCGTCGATCGACAGGTGCATGGAGAGATGCAGAAAGGGATTGGTGACATTGCCGCCCGAGTAGTCGCGCGTCAGCGCGTGCTCTACATCGGCCAGCACATCATGGTATTCGGGGTGGTGGCGTATCCAGTCGCTCGCCATGGCTTCAAGCGGCGTCAGGAGTTCGTTGGCCCGCTGCTTGCGGAAGGTCTCGCAGAAGAAGCGGCGGACGTCGTCGGAAGATGGATTAAACATGGCGCTATTGTACCTGCTAGGCTAAACGCCAGTGGGCCAGGCTGGAATGACAACGGGACAGCATGCTGTCCCGTTGGTGTTTGTTGCGCTGCAATGCTGATTGTTTTCAGCTGCCCTTAACGGTTTCAGCGTTGCTGCTGGCCGTGCTCTGGAGTGTTTCTGCTGCGTTGCCGCATGAGGTGGCCGAGGTACTGCCTGCCGCTGTGGCGGCAGCGTTGTTCTGCGCTGCAGCCGGCGGGTTATTGCGCGGCTGGCGCAGATAGCGGGCGCCGTGGCGGCGTTCCTGGCCATTGGCCGGCCAGGTCAGAAAACGCGACAGCTCCTGCAAAGCGCGCTGATATACATCGCGCTTGAATTCAATCACCACATCCAGCGGCACCCAGTAGTCATGCCAGCGCCAGGCGTCGAACTCGGGATGGTCGGTCAGGCGCAGATTCACATCGTTGTCGCGTGCGCACATGCGCAACAGGAACCAGATCTGCTTCTGGCCACGGTAATGGCCACGGATTTCCCGCTTGATAAAGTGATCCGGCACCTCGTAACGCAGCCAGTCACGCGTGCGACCGACGATTTTTACATGTTCTGCCCTTAATCCGATTTCCTCTTCCAGCTCCCGGTACATCGCCTGTTCCGGCGTTTCTCCATATTTAATGCCGCCCTGCGGAAATTGCCATGAGTGCTCGCGCACCCGTTTACCCCACCACACCTCGTTCTGGGCGTTTAGCAGGATAATGCCGACGTTGGGCCGAAACCCTTCACGATCGAGCATATTGCACCTCAATACTTTCTGCTACCGAGCTTCCTGCTTATATTTTTGCCCACAAAACCGCACGCCGACACGGCTTTCGGGGTACGAAAGCGGCCGGACAGGCATCAATTGAACGCATTTGTATAAAGTATGGACGCATCAGCCAGCTAATCCTTTAAAATTAGGTTGATTATAACCCTCTCTTTTTAAAAAGAATTCACCGTATGCGCGCCTCACGATTTTTTATTTCCACGCTTAAAGAAGC
>Ga0187842_1001065_pt1 | contig 13031 bp, 17 predicted proteins | sample SpaLakP09_SKY_41_FD_134514 | JGI IMG/M metagenome (GOLD analysis project Ga0187842, IMG submission 134514) | Oligotrophic lake water microbial communities from Sparkling Lake, Wisconsin, USA - SP09_SKY_41 | ecosystem: Environmental > Aquatic > Freshwater > Lake | place: USA: Sparkling Lake... | reverse complement strand
GTTCGGATTCGGGATGGCATGCCCGGCCAGACCTGCCGCAGCCCCCGCGTTCCCGGGGGTCGTGAGCCTTTTGGCACCGGCCGGCGGCGTATGCAGAGGTCACCCACTCTGCCGCGAGACCGGACATGCTGCACGACGCCCTCCCCCGATCCACCGCCGCCAGCGGCATCCGCCAGCCCTGGCGAGCCTTGTTGGCCGGCATCGCCAGCGCCTGGCTGCTGAGCGCGCCGGCCCAGGCGGCCCCGGTGACGCTGCACATCCAGGGCAGTTTCACGGCCACCAACAGCGCCGTCTCGCTCACCAGCGTGCCGGCCAAAGCCCTGGCAGCGAGCGTGAACGGCACGTCGAGCTGGAACGGGCTGGCCAACATTCCCTTGAGCTTCGAGATCGACCTCGATGACTCGATCACGCGGGTCCAGCTCTCGTCCAATAGCTGGAACTGGTTCATGGACGACATCACCGAGGTGCGCATCCAACTGGGCAACGCCCACTTCTCGAGCCGGGGCACGGGCGGCAATTCGCTCGGGTCCATCCTGGTGGGCGCCACCGACACGGACGCCGCGCCGGCGCCCGCGCTGAGCACCGGCATGCTGCTGCGCATGGGTCAACCCTGGTCCCGCGACACCTCCGTATCGCCACCGCCCTACAGCTTTCCGGGGGCGACGCCCCAGGTCTCGGGCGGCGGCCTGTACGAACACTACTGGCGCGCCGCCAGCGACCTTGGCGAGGGCAACCGCGTCCTCGATTTCTGGGGCACGCTGGCCAGCAACGACACCATCACCGGCGGCCTTCCCACCGGCCGCTGGCGAATGACCGACTTCCAGGTCACCGCGCAGGACCCCGGGCCCGTCAGCAGCTTGCCCGAGCCGTCCACGGTCAGCCTGCTGCTGCTGGCGCTAGCCGCGTCGATGGTCCTGGGTGCACGCCGGCGCTGATCAGGCCTTGGGCAAGCGGTAAACGGCGCAGAGCTTGTTGCCGTCGGGGTCGCGAACGTAACTCAGATGCATGGCGCCCAGCGCGCCCTCGCGCAGGCCAGGCGGCTCTTCGATGGACTGGCCGCCATGGGCCACCGCCACGTCGTGGAAGGTCTTCACCTGCTCGGCCGACTCGCACTTGAGGCCGATGGTGCCGCCGTTGGCATGGCAGGCAGGTTCGCCGTTGATGGGCTGGCTGATGCCGAAGCTGTTGCCCGCGTGGCGGTAGAACACCCGCTGGTGGCCCGACGGCCCCGTGTTGGCAAAGCCCTCGGGCGCGCCAAGCACGGCCAGCACCGCATCGTAGAAGCGCTTGCTGCGCTCGATGTCGTTGCTGCCGACCATGATGTGGTTGAACATCGTCTGTCTCCTGGATCAGGTGGAAAAGGCGCTGCATTGTGGGCAAGTCCGGGCCGGCCGCTGTCACCCCGGTGCCGCACAGCACCGGCGACGCTGCTGCTGAGGCCGACATTGGGTCTGTGAACCCATCTCAACTGCTCAGCGGTATCCGCCTGAAAACGAGACCCAGCACGCCCCCAACGATGACCGGATAGAGGCAAAGCATCGACAAGCTGAGGGCAAAGAACATGAAACGCTCGCCAACGTTGTAGGGGCCGTCCGTGCCCCAGGGCTGAAAGGAAAAGACGCCAAGCACCGTTGCGAACGTCAAGAGCCCGAGCAGCGCGCCAACAGCGCCGTTGAGCCTGTCGGCCAGGCCACCAGCAACGAGAGCGCTGAGCCAGAGCGCCGCCGCAATGCCTGCGCCCAAGGACAAAGACAAGCTCACCGGCGAGAAGACCTCGTCGCTCACCAGCGCGCCCAGGGGCAGCGCCGCTGCGGCGGCTGCACTTCCCACGAACAGCATCGAACGGTAAAAGGCTCTCATCAGCATCCGCCCGGAAAGATCTTGCCCGGGTTCATGATCCCCTGCGGGTCCAGCGCCGCCTTCACCACCCGCATCATCGCCACGGCCTCAGGCCCCGTCTCATCGAGCAGGAAGCCCTGCTTGTGCAGCCCGATGCCGTGCTCGCCCGTGCAGGTACCTTCCAGCGCGATCGCCCGCGCCACCATCTGGGCGCTCAGTCGCTCGGCGGTGGCCAGCTCCTCCGGCAACGCCGGGTCCAGCAGATAGGCCATGTGGAAGTTGCCGTCGCCGACGTGGCCCACGATGAAATAGGGCAGGCCGGCGGCCTCCACCTCGGCGACGCTCGCCTTGATGTTCTCGGCCAGGCGCGAGATGGGCACGCAGGTGTCCGTCGTCACCGCGCGGCAGCCGGGGCGCATCTGCAGGCCGGAGAAATAGGCGTGGTGCCGCGCCGTCCACAGCCGCGTGCGGGCTTCGGGCGTGGTGGCCCATTCGAACTGCTCGCCGCCGAAGTCCGCCGCCACGTCCTGCACGGTGGCCGCCTGCTCGGCCACGCCGGCCTCGCTGCCATGGAACTCCATCAGCAGCATGGGCGCTTCCTTCAGCCCCAGCTTGTCGTGCGCGTTGACGGCCTTGATGGCGTTGGCGTCCAGCAGCTCGCAGCGGGCGATGGGCACGCCGATCTGGATGATCTGCATGGCCGTCTGCACGGCCGCGTCGATGGTCGGGAAGAAGCAGACCGCCGCCGACACCGCCTCGGGAAGCGGGTGCACCTTGACCGTCAGCTCGGTGATGACGCCCAGCGTGCCTTCGCTGCCAATCAGCAGCCGCGTCAGGTCGTAGCCGGCGCTGCTCTTCCTGGCGCGTGAGCCGGTGCGAACGACTTCGCCGCTCGCACTGACGAAACGCAGCGCCAGCACGTTCTCTCGCATCGTGCCGTAGCGCACCGCGTTCGTGCCGCTGGCGCGCGTGGCGGCCATGCCGCCCAGGCTGGCATCCGCGCCGGGGTCGATGGGGAAGAACAGCCCCTCGTGCTTCAGCGCCTCGTTGAGCTGCTTGCGCGTGACACCGGGCTGCACGGTTACGGTGAGGTCATCGGCATCAATGCGCAGGACCTGGTTCATGCGCGACACGTCCAGGCTGATGCCACCCTGCACGGCCAGCAGGTGGCCTTCCAGCGACGAACCCGCACCGTAGGGAATGACGGGCACGCGATGCGCGGCGCAAAGGGCCACGACTCGCGCGACCTCGGCTTCGCTTTCGGCAAACAAGACGGCCTGCGGCGGCGGCACGTCAAAGATCGATTCATCGCGGCCATGCTGCTGGCGCACGGCCATCGCGGTGGAGCAGCGGTCAGCGAAGGCCGTACGCAGCGCATCCAGCAGCGCCTGCGGCAGCGGCGCCGCGACAGCGTCGAAAGTGGCGGGCGCGTTCATTGGCGGCTCTCCTGATCCAGATCGCACGATTGTGTTGCAGTCCCTCGGCCCGCAGCCGCCCGCTCGAACCAGCGGGGCTTTCACCGCAGCGGGCACTGCCATTGAGCGCGCTTGCCGACAATGGCGGCTTCGCAACCCTCTGCAAGCCGCCACATGGGCAACCGCCTCACACAGATTGCCACTCGCACCGGCGACGACGGCACCACCGGCCTCAGCGACGGCAGCCGTGTGCCGAAGGACCACCTGCGCGTGCAGGCCATGGGCGACGTCGACGAACTGAACTCCAACCTCGGCGTGCTGCTGGCCGAGCCGCTGCCCGAGGACATCCGCGAACTCCTCGTCACCATCCAGCATGAGCTGTTCAACCTGGGCGGCGAGCTGTCCTGGCCCGGCGGCACGCTGCTGAAGGACGCCGCCGTGCTGCGCCTGGACGAAGCGCTGGAGCACTACAACGAGCATCTGCCGCGCCTGAAGGAATTCATCCTGCCGGCCGGCACCCGCAGCGCGGCGATCGCCCACGTCTGCCGCACCGTCGCCCGCCGTGCCGAGCGCATCGTCATCACGCTGGCCGCGTCCGAGCCCGAGGCCATTCGCGCTGCGCCGCGCCAATACCTGAACCGCCTGTCCGACCTGCTCTTCGTGCTGTCCCGCGTGCTCAACCGTGCCAACCTCGACGGGTTGGGTGGGGACGACGTCTATTGGCAGAGCGAGCGGATGAAGCGGCTGGACGCCGAGGGCTGAGTCAGCTCACCCGCCAGGCCGCCGCCCCCAGCAGGACCACCTGCAGCTGCTGCACGAAGCAGTCCATCATCTCGGCCTCCAGCAACGGCTGCTGGGGCGGCAGGTCCAGCATCTCGGGCGCGGCCGCCAGCATGGTGTTGACGATCAGCCCGCACACCATCTGCAGCGTGGCAGTGGGCATGTCGGGGTAGGCGCCGATGGCGCGGAAGTCCTGCGCCATCTCGTTGGTGAAGTGGCGCACCTCGTTGCGGATGGCCAGGCGCAGGATGCGGCTGCCGCCGCCGCGCTCGCTGCTGATGAACAGGAACAGCAGCCGGTGCTGCTGCACATAGCTGCAGTAGACCTCGACCGACGCCCGCACCCGGTCCACCGGTGCCGCACCGCCCTGGCGCGCCTCGCGCAGCAACCGGCGCAGGCTGATGCCCACCTCCTCCACCAGGGCCAGGCCCAGTTCGTCGGTGTTGCGGAAGTGGCGGTAGAAGCCGTTGGGCACCATGCCCGCCTCGCGGGCGATTTCGCGGATGCCCAGGCTGGTGAAGCTGCGCCCCTCGCCCATCAACGCCAGCGCCGCCTGGGTGAGGCTGGCGCGGGTGAGGTCCTTGCGCTCGGTGCGGGTGAGTTTGTCGGTGGCGGCGTCGGACATGGCGGCGGATTTGTGAGCACTCGTATCGTAGCCGCGCCGCCGCAGACTGCCAATTCGCGCACAGCGCCACCATGCAAACGAGCTGAGTGGCTTGCTTGTTTGTGTACGAACGTACACAATAAAGTCATGCAAACGCTCCGTCCGACCCGCCTCGAAACTCTGGCCAGCCCGCTGCGCGCCGCGCTGCAACACCCCTGGGTGGCGGCCATCGTGCGCGAAAGCGCGGTGGAGGACAGCCTGCAAGCCCTGCACCCGCTGCTGTCGCTGCACCAGGTGCGGGCCCGCGTGGTGAAGTGCATCGCCGAGACGGCCGACACCCGCACGCTGGTACTGCGCCCCAATGCGTTGTGGCGCGGCGCGCACGCCGGGCAGTTCGTCGGGCTGACGGTGGAGATCGACGGCCGGCGGCACGAGCGCATGTACTCGCTGACCTCGCGCCCCGGCTCGCGGCGGCTGGCCATCACGGTCAAGCGCCAGGGCCTGGTGTCCACGCATCTGCACGAGCGGGTGCGCGTGGGCGACGTGCTCACGCTCAGCCCGGCGATGGGCGAGTTCGTGCTGCCGGCGGTGCTGCCGGGCAAGATCCTGCTGCTCAGCGCGGGCAGCGGCATCACGCCGGTGATGGCCTTGCTGCGCGAGCTGCAGGCCCGCGCCGCGCTGGACCGCGTGGTGTTCGTGCACAGCTGCCGCAGCCCCGCCGAGCAGATCTTTGCCGCCGAGCTGGCCGCCATGCCGGGCCTGCGCCGCGTGCAGCATTTCAGCGCCGGCGCCGGCCACCTCACGCCAGCCGAATTGCAGTCGCACGTGCCGGACCTGGCCGAGCGCGCCACCTGGGTCTGCGGCCCGGCCGGGCTGATGGATGCGGTGCAGGCGAACTGGCAGGCCGCAGGCATCAGCGCGCCGCTGCACAGCGAACGCTTTGCCGCCGCCCCGCTGGCCGCCGAGCCGCTGACCGCGCCCGTGCGCATCCAGCTGCTGCGCAGCGCCACCGGCTTTTTATCGCTGGGTGCTGCGCCGCTGCTGGCCCAGGCCGAAGCCGCCGGCCTCGCGCCCAAGCACGGCTGCCGCATCGGCATCTGCCGTTCCTGCCAGTGCGTCAAGCGCAGTGGCACGGTGCAGCACCTGCACACCGGCGAGCTCTCCAGCTCGCCCAACGAACTCATCCGGCTGTGCGTCAGCGCCGCCCGCTCCGACCTCGAACTGGACCTGTGATGCATACCTTGACCCGCCCCCAAGTGGCCGAGTTCCAGGCCGAACTCGACGCCATCCGCGCCCGCGTGATGGCTGACCTCGGCCAGGCCGATGTGGACCACATCCGCAAGATGATCGCCATCTGCCGCGTCAGCGAGGTGGGCGGCCGAGCGCTGCTGCACTTCGGCGTCGGCCCGCTGAGCTGGGTGGCCGGCGTGCTGGCGCTGGCCCACGCCAAGATCCTGGACAACATGGAGATCGGCCACAACGTCATGCACGGCCAGTACGACTGGACGGGCGACCCGGCGCTGAACTCCCAGACCTTCGAGTGGGACATCGCCTGCGACGGTGAGGCCTGGCGGCATTCGCACAACGTCACCCACCACACCTACACCAACATCCTCGGCAAGGACCGCGACCTGGGCTACTCGCTGCTGCGCATGACGCCCGAGCAGAAGTGGAAACCCCGCCACTGGCTGCAGCCGCTGGCTAACCTGATGCTGGCGCTGGGCTTCCAGTACGGCGTGGGCTCGCACGACCTGGAGCTGGGCCGCTACAAGCACGGCGCCATCCCCAAGCCCGTGTTCAAGGAGCGCCTGAGGCGCTTCACCAGCAAGGTGGGCAAGCAGTGGTTCAAGGACTACCTGCTGTTCCCCGCGCTGGCTCTGTGGAGTGCACCGCGCGTGCTGGCCGGCAACTTCGCAGCCAACCTGATCCGCAACCTTTGGACCTATGTGGTGATCTTCTGCGGCCACTTCACCGAGCATGTGGCCATCTACCGGCAGGAGGACTGCCTGAACGAGACCCGCGGCGACTGGTATCTGCGCCAGCTGGCCGGCTCCAGCAACCTGACCGGCGGGCGTGCCTTTCACATCCTCACCGGCCACCTGAGCCACCAGATCGAGCACCACCTCTTCCCCGACATGCCAGCGCACCGCTATGCCGAGATCGCGCCGCAGGTGCAGGCCCTGTGCCGCCAATATGGCCTGCGCTACAACACCGGCAGCCTGTTCAAGCAGTACCTCACCGTGATGAAGCGCATCCTGGTCAACACCTTGCCGCCCAAGGCTGCAGTGGCCTGAGGCGGCTGGGCACGGCTGACCACCGAGATCAGCGCCGCCGCACGACCCGCCACACCAGCCACGCCCAGCGCAGGCCGCGCCAGAACTGGCCGCGCCGCTTCTGGCCGGCTGCAGCGAAGAAGGCGGCGCCACTGCTGGCCGCCGCCAGCACAACCGGGTCGGACAGCCAATCCCGCACCTTCAGCGCACGGCCGACAACGCCGTCGGCTCGCTGGCCGAGGTCGTCCACATCCCGTTGCGCCTGGCCACGCAGCAACTCCGAGGCCAGCAGCAGATTGGCCTTGCGCTCGGCGCGCTGCAGCGGGTCATCGGGGATGCGCGGGATCATGGCCGGCGGCCCAGCGCGTCTGCGTCCTCGCGCAATTCGGCGAGGCTGGACTGGAAGAGCGTCGCCGGCTGCGCCACCAAGCCCTTGACCTTCAGCACCGCAAAGACCGCCGCGCCGATGAGCACGACGGTGCTGCCACCCAGCGCCAGCAGCCGGTAGCTGTCCCACAGCGCCACGGTGACGAGCACCAGCAGCATCAACAGCCCAAAACCCGCCAGCAACGCCGCCAGGACGGACCACAGCAGCAGGCCGGCGATGCGGTCCTTTTCTTCCTGGACCTCGATGGCCAGCAGTTCGAGCCGGATGCGGCTCAGCGCCAGCAGCGATGTGCCGAGCCGCCGGAGCGGGCCGGAGACGGGCTCTTTCGAATCGCTCAAGACGGACTTCAGCGGCGGCCGATGAGCACGCCCAGAGCCAGGCCGACCGCTGCCGCCACGCCAATCGCCTGCCAGGGCTTGGCGTGGACGTAGTCGTCAGTGGCGACCGCGGCGTCCTTGGCGCGCTGCACGGCTTCGTGCTGTGCATCCAGCAGCTTTTCCTTGGCGCTGGCCAGCTGTTCCTGGATGCGTGCGCGCAAGGCCTTGGCCTCGCCATCTGCGTTGTTGGTCGTGGCCGTCATCAGGGCATCGATGTCGTCCATCACGGCGCGAAAGTCCGCCGCCAGCTTTTCCTTCGCCTGGGTTGCACCGCTCATTGCCAGCTCCTCGGTCGTGAATGATGGTTCAAGCCTAACTCGGTTGCCCGCCGCCTGAAATGACCCTACTCAAACGAAGCGGGCTTGTCCTACAGGGCAGCGACACCTTGGCGCAGCCGCTGCGCATAGGCCTCGCGCAACGCTACTGGCGCCACCACCTCGACCTGGCCGGCGTGGCGCAGCAGGTCCATCAGCAGCTCGGTGTCGTCGACATAAGGCAGCTGCAGCCGCCAGCGGCCGTCGGGCAGGAACTCGCTGGTCTGCGCCGGGTGCCATTCCTCGCGCGACACCCAGGCCGCCGCCTCGGGGCTGAACAGCAGCTCGGCCTCACGCGGCGTGCCGCCGGCAAAGATGCCGTAGCCGCGGTCCAGCTCAGCCTCCAGCTCGCTCAGGGGTAGGGCTTGCGCTTCGGTATCCAGCAGGGTCGCCGCCTCGATGCCGTCCAGCGCAAAGCGGCGCAGGCCTAGGCTCTGGTGGCAGAAGGCGTCCAGATACCAAGCGTGCCGGTGGTGCACCAGGCGCTGCGGCGACACCTCACGCTCGCTGACTTCGCCCGCACCTGTCTTCTTGCGGTAGGTGATGGCCAGGCGCTTGCGCTTGACGACGGCGCTGCCGACGGTCTCGAAGCTGTCGCTGGCAATGCGCCGCCTGGCCGTGCCGATGAGCTTGACGCGCCGGCGCAGCTCCTGCGCCTCGCCCTGGTCCACACCCAGCATGCCGGTGATCTTGTCGAACATGGGCTGCAGGTGGCGGCCCACCACGCCCTGCTCATCCAGCCCGGCCAGCATCTGCTGCATGGTCAGCAGCGCATGCAGCTCAGCCTCGTTGAACCACACGCCCGGCAGCTCGTGCTTGCCGCCGCGCCACTGCTGGCCGAAGCGGTAGCCGTTGACGCCGGCGTCGTACTCGATGGGCGCATCCATGCGCTCGCGCAGGTAGGCCAGGTCACGCTTGAGCGTGGCGGGTGACACCTCCAGCGCTTCGATCAGCTCGGCAAACGACACACTGCCACGGGAGCGGATCAGGTGCTCGATCTTGTAGAAGCGCTCGGTGCGGTCCATGGGCTGCGTTCCTGAAAATATTCACAGTGGTTTTCCAGGTGGATCATCCCATGAGCCACCTGGCTCACAGACTGCTTGCAAGGCCCGCGACTCATCGGCGTGCCTCTCACCTCAGGAGTTCCGCAATGCAAGCCGTCGTCACCGCCCAGATCCACGCCCACCCCGCCCTCGTCCAGTTCGCGCTGGACATGGACGACACACCTTCGCCCATCAGCGCCCACGAGCGCGTTGGCCTGGCTCTGGGGCGCGACTACGCGCAGCACGGCGTCACGCCGCCCATCGCCCACCTCTACCCGCAGTCGCCGCTGCAGCGCGGCTGGATGGCCGCCCGTGGTCGCACCGTGCGCACGCCGGCCACACCGCAGGTGGAACTGTGGCTGGCGCTGCGAACTCATGCGTGGGCCAGGGGCCGCAGCTTCGAGGACATCCAGCTGACGCCCCACCACCTGGCCCAGCTCGACACCAGCCACTGCCCCATCACCCGCGAGCTGCTGGGCGACGACAACCGGAGCATCGACCGCATCCGCGACGACGCCGGCTATGCGGCCGGCAACCTCGCCGTCATGAGCCACCGTGCCAACCAGGCCAAGGGCAGCCGGGGCCACCAGGCCCTGCTCGGCATGGCCGAAAGCTGCGCCGCCGGCCCCATCACCCGCATCGGCGGCCTGGCTGAGGCCGACTGGCAGCGCCTGGCCGTGCTGGCCAGCTTCGTCACGCCACTGAGCCATGAAGAAGCCGCACAGATCCCGCTGCGCGTGCTGCCTCCCAATCGCCTGCGCCTGTTCAACCCCATCCAGGCGCTGCAGGCGCTGGTCACGCGCCAGCTCGCCACGCCCGGCTGGAGCGCCCGCCTGAGCCGGCTCGAAGCCCTGCTGCCGACAGACCAGTTGCGCACCGACTTCAACCGCTTCCTGCTGGCCCTGGCGCCGCGCGTGCTGGCTGCGGCCGAGCTGCAGGAGCCCCAGCAGATCCGCTGGGCGCTGGAAGATGCCTGGAGCCTGCCGCTGGTGCAAAAGCGCTGGGTGCGCTTCGCGCTGCAGCTGACGCCTGAACAGGCCGAGAACCTGGTCGAGCGCGCAGCTGCCAAGAAGCTCTGCCCGGTGCATGTGCAACGCCACGACGACGCCACCGACGGCTGGGCGCTGGCCACGGGCGGCTACGCAGTCTGACCCCTCGTTCACGGGGGCTGATCCGGGTGTTCATCGACGAGTCATCGGGGGTGGCGAGAGTTGCGGCAGCCTTCCTCAACCGCTCACCAGCTCACTCATCATGATCAAGACCGTCTTCACTCTCGCCTTGGCCGCAGTCGCCCTGCCGTCGCAGGCCCTCGTCGTTACCCAGTGGAACTTCAACTCGGTGCCCGCTGACAACAGCCTCACCACCGGCAGCCAGCTGACCAGCGTGGGCAGCGGCACGCTGAGCCTGATCGGCGGCGTGACCGGCGGCTTCGGCAGCGGCGCGGCCAACGGCGGTTCGTCTGACCCGGCGACCAGCGACGACACCGGCCTGCAGACCACCGGCTACAAGGCTCAAGGCACCGGCAACGAGACCGCCGGCGTGCTCTTCAAGGTCAGCACGGTCGGCTTCCAGGGCATCAGCTTCAGCTACGACCTGCGCCACAGCAACACGTCGGCCCGCCACGAGCGCGTTCAGTACACGCTGAACGGCACCACGTTCAGCGACATCGCTCTGTTCGCCGGCGCTGCTGGTGACACCTGGTTCAACAACCGCAGCGTGGACCTGAGCAGCATCGCCGGTGCGTCCAACAACGCCAACTTCGGCATCCGCGTCGTCTCGTCGTTCGCACCGGGCACCAGCGCCTACGCGGCCAGCAACTCCAGCAACACCTATGCCGGCACCGGCACGTGGCGCTTCGACTACGTCACCGTTTCGGCCGTGAGCGCCGTGCCGGAACCCGAGAGCTATGCGCTGATGCTGACCGGCTTGCTGGCTGTTGGCGCCATCGCTCGCCGTCGTCGCGGCTGAGCAGATTCAACGAGAATCGAAAGCGCCCTGCGGGGCGCTTTTTTCTTAGACCAGCGAGCGATGCAGGCGAATCTCTTCGACGCGTGCGCCACCGACTTCCGTCGTGCGTGCACTGCCCAGCTCGCGCTTGAAGCCGGCCAGTTCGAAGAAGCGAAGCGCGCGCTCGTTGCGCAGATAGCACCACAGCGTGGCCTTGGTGCAACCTTCTTCCTGAAGGCCGTCGCGCGTGGCGTCCCAAAGCGCCAGGCCAACACCCTTGTCCCAGTGGACCGGGTCGGCAAACAGGGCCCAGACCTCGCCAACCGTGGCGGGCGTGCCCTTGTCGCGTGAACGATCAAAGCCGGCGAAGCCCATGATCTTGTTGTCCAGATGGGCGACGACGACCTGCGGCTCGCAGAGGTCGATGGCTTCACGCCAGAAGGCCTGGCGCTTCTGCACCGACATCGCATCCAGCGCGGCAGCCGGCAGCAAGGACTTGTAGGCGTCCTGGCTGGAAGCAACGTGGATCTCGGCGATGGCCTTGGCATCGCGCAGTGTGGCGGGGCGAACCTGGATCACGGACATGGAACTCTTTGGGCAATGACGCGAGGACGAAAGGGCGAGATTGTCTTTGCCCAAAGCCGCGAGCAGGGGCCTTGACAGAATTTATTCCTGCGCTCAGGCACTCAATTGTTGAACGGCTCTCAGTGCCTTCACATGCTCGACCAGACCACGCCTGAGCCACCGCAGCGGCGTGCGCTGCAGCTGGGTCAGCAGTGCATGGTCGACGTCGGCATCGCCCAGATCCATGGCAAAACGGCTGGCGACCTCGGCACGCACCTTCAGCAGCAGCTCGGCCGTGACGCGTGCATCGGCCATCGCGCGGTGGGCGCGGCCGCTGAAGCGCAGGTCATGAAAGCGCACCAGCGAACCCAGCGAATGGCTCTTGGCCTCGGGCCAGAGCCGCCGCGACAGCAGCACCGTGCAGGCGAACTCATGCGCCGGGTCGGGATCAATGCCGGCGTGCGCCATCTCGGCCTGCCAGAAGCCCCGGTCGAAGGACGCGTTATGCGCCACCAGCGGGCAGCCCTCGGTGAAGCGGGCCAGCTCGCGCATGACATGGGCCGAATCGGGCGCGTCGGCCAGCATCTCGTTGCTGATGCCGGTCAAGGCCTGGATGTAGGACGGCACCCAGGCGCCGCTGTTCATCAGGCTGCTCCAGCTGTCCACGACCGCGCCGTCGCGCACGAGCACGGCTGCGATTTCGGTGGCTCGGCCGCCGCTGGTGGGCCCGAGGCCGGTGGTCTCGAAGTCGATGACGGCGATGGTTTCCATCAAGACTTCTTCGGCGGGTGCTTGACTGCATTCATCGCCAGCTTGCGCTCGACGGCGGCGTCCAGGTCCACGCCGCCGTGGTCGGCGATCTGAACCAGGTAGAGCAGCACATCCGACAACTCCTCGCCGAGGTGGCGGCGCTGGTCGTCGCTGAGATTCAGCGACTGCTCTGGCGTCAGCCACTGGAAGATTTCCAGCAGCTCGGCGGCCTCGACGGTCATGGCCATCGCCAGGTTCTTGGGTGTCTGGAAGGGTTGCCAGTCGCGCTCGTCGGCGAAGCGGCGCAGGCGCTGCTGCAGGGTCGAAATGTCCATGCCAAAGTGTCCGATGTATTCCTAAACGGTCTTGAAGATTTCAAGGTAGTGGTCGTAGTAGAGGGCGGCCCGCGCTGTGGACAAGCGGAAAAATTCTTTCTGCAACAAGGGCTTGGCTCACTCACAAGCCTGTGCACCAGGCCCGGTACGGCGGCGTTCGCGTTTGGGTACAACTCGGCCGATGGCCCTCGGCCTGTGGATATCCCATCGGTTGTCCCAGATCCATCCACAGACTTGCCCCGGCCTGCCAAGACTTGCTTAGGGTCTGCAACCTAAAGTGGTCTGCAGACCTTTCCGGAGCCCGTCCGCGTTGTTTCTTTACTCACCATCAGGGGAAAAACGAACGACCGTTCTAAAAAGCTGCGGCTAGAGTGGCCCTCCCCGAATTTCGTGCGACCGCCT